>Ga0307511_10000400_pt1 | contig 46099 bp, 41 predicted proteins | sample 13_EM_MG_FD_200266 | JGI IMG/M metagenome (GOLD analysis project Ga0307511, IMG submission 200266) | Populus trichocarpa ectomycorrhiza microbial communities from riparian zone in the Pacific Northwest, United States - 13_EM | ecosystem: Host-associated > Plants > Roots > Unclassified | place... | reverse complement strand
GACGACAAAGTCGATAGCGCCCTCCAGATGGAGGTTCGCCTGCGCCACCAGAGATTGCAGGCTGCGATGATTCGGCTGGCCTGCCGCAGTCAGATGCAGATCTCCGATGTGCATCCAACTCAACACCTGCCTGAGATCCGGTGCGCCCCGTTGGGTACTCTTCATCGACGTGTTTCCTCGTTGGAAATGCCTTAGGTGCGCACGAGCTCGTCGCGCGCTCCTCGCGGATCAGCTTCGGTCCGCCCAATGCGCTCTAAGGCCGACGTTGGATGAAGACAAGGCAAAAGCCATGCCAGTGAGCAAGTGAGTGCAATCCTTGGAAATCCGACACGGGCTATGGATGGTGAGCGTCCGCCTATCTGACACCCCGTGTCCGGACTTCGGACGTCCCGAACGTCCACGGCACTTGCACGCTGATCCATCCGTTGTGGCGCTCAAGACGCCTCGACACTTTTTGAGTTGTCAGGATGGAGGACAGGGGTTGTCTGAAAAGCTGACAGGTACGCAGGTCGCCTGATTCAAGAAACGCTTCGGCGACAAGCACTTGCCGCCTGGCATGGCCGTTGCCTCGTAGTCATTGGACGGGTGGTGTCCAATACCGTTCGAGGAGGATCCATGAACTCAAGGCTCGTTCTCTCATGCACCGCGGCCGCGGCCGCGCTAACGATCGGTTACGGCGTGTCCGCGCAGGCGCCGCCCCCACCGCCGGGAGTACTTTTGTCCGCGCCGGCCACGGGGCCTGCAGCGGCTGCGGGAGCCTACAACTCCTATCAATCGTCCGAGACACGCGGTACGGTCCAACACTTCACGCTCACGCCCATCGGTGAAATTGATGGCGTCATTCTGACGGACGGCACCGAGGTCCACGTTCCGCCCCATCTGACGGCGCAGATGGCCAGTGCCGTGCGTGTCGGCGACATGGTCTCCGTACAAGGATATCGCTCGCCTGGTGCTCTGCTGGTCGCGGCCACCTCGATCACAGACACCAACACCGGCCAGACCGTGGTTGACAATGGACCGCCGTCTCCGGGCTCGCGACCTCCACCTCCGCCGCCCGGGGTGCCGGCGGCCGGCGCGCAGCAAGCCTCGGTACAAGCCAAGGTGCAACGGTCGCTGCACGGGCCTGCGGGAGATGTCAACGGGGCGCTGTTGGATGACGGTACGATCGTGCGCCTGCCACCACCGTCTGCCTACCAAGTCGCCTCCCTGTTGAGTCCCGGCCAGGTGTTGGCAGTCCAAGGTTGGGAGCTTACGACGGCCTACGGCAGAGTGGTTGATGCCCAGGCCGTGGGCGCCTCGTTGGGTCAGCTGACCCAGGTGGCGCCGCCTCCACCGCCCGGATATGCCTTCGCGCCGGCCGCTCCGCCGGCGGCTCCGCGGTAGTTAGGTGGCGTTGAGAGTGGGACCTAACACTCGACTCGACGCGGCGCTCGGCCCGCGTCGGGTGCCCGTGGAGAAAGCACGATAGCCCGTCGTGCTCGGATTTCTGGCGTTGGAGGCTGTCGTCGGAGGCAGATCAGTACAGTCAGGGGAAGGGAGGATGGTCCTGCAGCCCTCTCGATGTGCGCCGGCCTGCGGACTTCCGGACCGTACGCGGTGCGGGCACGACAAACCGAGCCTCACCCCGCCGCGCCGAGGTGCCGAGGCCATCCGCAATTTGACGCGCGCAAGCTAAGAGGGGAATTCCGGTGGCGGGGCGTGCTACGTTTCAGCGAGTCATTCGCGGCTTCCTATGCTCCGATCGCTTCAGGGTCGACTGATTGTGCTGCTCGTATTGCTGATCGCGGCTGCGGTCGCAGCGGGCGTGCTCATGATCGACCTGTTTCGCCAATCGGCTACGGCGCGGATCGGCCAGGCGGATGCCGAGCTTGGGCGCGCGTGCGATGCTATTGGCGTCGCGTACCGCTTCTACGCGACCGGTTGGCACGGGCCAGACGCTGTCGTGGACGACGAGGGATTTCGTGGTGGTTTAACGGCTGTGGTCCAGACGGCGCTTCGCAACCGAGCCGGCATTGAGGGCGGCATCTGGGAGCCGAAACAGGGCTCACTCGCCTACGCCTATCCGACCTACGAAGGCTCTGGTCCGAAAACGGACCTGCCGCAGGCTGAACGGCCGCGCATCCAGCAGATCAATCGCATCGCGCTCTCGGAGGAGCGCACCGCCACCAGCCGCTACGCGGCCCCCTCACAAACCCTGCTGCTCACGGCTTGTCCGCTTCCCGGGCCTCTCTCGGGCCTGACCGCCTGGACCATGACGCGGGTCATCACCTTTGCAGGTCGCGGCTATCAGCAACTGATGTTGGGGCTTGCCGTCCTGCTCGCGGCCGTCTCGGGCGCGGCCGTTCTGTTGACCCGGCTCACCATGACCTGGTCGCGTCATGTCACGCGGATCGAGACCACGCTGGCTGCACACGACATTGAGGATCTGCCCAAGCTACTCGCCACCGGCGAACGCGAGCTTGACCGTATCATTGCGGCGCTCAATGACGCGGGCTCGCGGCTGTCGCAGGCGCGCAGGCGTGCCGCCGAGTTATCGCGGCAGGTGGCGACCGGGGAGCGTTTGGCCGCCATCGGTCGTGTGGCAGCAGGCGTTGCCCATGAGATCCGGAATCCGATCGCAGCGATGCGCCTCAAGACCGAGAACGCCATTGCAGCCGGAGGTGCCCGATCCCAGGAAGTCCTGCCGGTCATCCTCAGTCAGATCGAGCGGCTGGATCGGCTCCTGCGGCGACTGCTGAGTGTGACAGAGCGGGATCAGCCGCGCCGAGAGACCGTCGTCCTGGGCCCGTTTCTGGAGGCCTGTCTCGCAACCCAAGTGGAGCTTGCCCAGGTGAGGGGAATCGTGTTGGAAAGGCAGAATGACGTCGAGTCCGCGCCGTTTGACCCGGAGCAAATGCGTCACGCGCTGGATAACCTCGTCCTGAACGCTATTCAGGCGGCTCCGGCCGGCAGCCGGGTACGCGTGATGGCCTCCGTTCGCGACGATCAGTGGGTTCTCTCGGTTCACGATGAAGGGGCAGGGCCGCCTGCGAGCATTCGCGAGCATCTGTTCGAGCCTTTCGTCACGGGCCGACCCGACGGGACCGGACTCGGCCTTTCGATTGTGCGCGAGGTCGCCGAAGCGCACGGCGGCAGGGTGCAGTTCGCGAGTTGCGATAGGGGAACCACATTCGAGATCATCGTGCCATGGCAACCGTCCTGATCGTCGATGACGATGCGGTCATGCGCGAGGCGCTGGCCGAGGCAGTTCGCGACCTGGGCCATGTGGCGCACACCGTGTCTTGCGGCGAAGCGGCGTTGGCATGGTTGGAGCGCGGGCCGGTGAACGCGGTCTTCCTGGACCTGCGCATGCCCGGAATGGACGGGCTGGAAGTCTTGCGACGCGTGCGCGCTCGGCCGCAGGCACCCGCCGTCGCAATACTCACAGCCCACGCAAGTGCAACCAACACCATCGAGGCCATGCGCCTGGGAGCCTTTGACCATCTGACCAAGCCGATTGGCCGCCAGGACGTAGAGCGTGTCCTCACCAAAATGTTGGTCAGCGCTGCACGCGCCGCGAGTGTTGCGCCGGACGCCGCACCGGAAACGTTGATCGGCTCCAGCGAGGCGATGCGTTCGGTGCAGAAGACCATCGGCATGCTGGCTGACAGTGATGCGACGGTGTTGATCACCGGCGAAACCGGGACCGGCAAGGAGTTGGTGGCGCGCGCGATCCATGACTATGGCCACCGCAAAGAGAACCCCTTCGTGGCCGTCAACTGCGCGGCCATCCCGTCGGAACTGATGGAGAGCGAGCTGTTCGGTCACGTCCGCGGGGCGTTCACGGGCGCCGTCAGTGAACGCACGGGTGCGTTTCGTCAAGCACACAGCGGGACGCTGTTTTTGGATGAGATCGGCGATATGGACTTGAGTCTGCAAGCCAAGATCCTGCGCGCACTGCAGGAGCGAATCGTGACGCCCGTCGGTGGCAAGCCGGTGAGCGTGGATGTGCGCGTGATCGCCGCGACCCACCACGAGTTGATACAACGAGTCCGCGAAGGGAGTTTCCGGGAGGACCTGTTCTATCGCCTTCACGTCGTGCCCATTCACTTGCCGCCGCTGCGTGCACGGATTGCAGACATCGTTCCGCTGGCTGAGCACTTTCTGAGGCGAACGGGGCACGGCCAGCGTTTGTCGGCGGATGCGGCTGCGCGCTTGATCCGGCATCACTGGCCGGGCAACGTACGGGAGCTCAAGAACGCGATGGAGCGAGCCGCCGTGTTGGTCCGGGGAGACTCCGTCACGGCAGCGGACATCGGGTTTCTCGAGGAGACCCAGGCGGCGGCAGATGACTTCAACTGGCCGGACGAAGATCTGCCCGCGGCGGTGGCGCGCCTGGAGGAGTTGCTGATCCGGCGCGCGCTGGCACGCAGTGCCGGCAACCGTGCCGAAGCTGCCCGGGTGCTCAACATCAACCGCCAGCTGCTGTACGCGAAGCTCAAGCGCTACGGCCTGGACGTGTCCGAAGACACGACAGGTCCTGTCGGGGAAGCAGACACGGACGGTTGACAACCAACACACGATTTCCAGGAATTTCAGGGATTTGGGATCTGGCATGGACCTTGCCTTGTCATCCTCGAGCCCCCCATTCGGGGCGCACCCGAGGAGTCCTGATCATGAAGATGTCCTGGAAGACTGCACGAGCGTGCATTCCGGCACTGTGTGCTGTCTGCGGCCCTGTTCTGGCGCAATCAGTACCGGCCCGGGGGCCGTCTCCCACACTCTCGGCTGCGTTCGTACAGGCACCGTTCTACGATCCCGGCCAGCTTCCAACCTACACGGGCCGCGTTCAGCAGTTCACGCTGACCCCCCGCGGGGATATCGATGGACTGATCTTGAGCGACGGCACCGAGGTCAAGACACCGCCGCACCTGTCCACTTCGATCGCCTACTCAATCAAACCGGGCGATAGCCTCACTATTCATGGCCTGCGTGCCGCGGCCCTGCCGCTCATTCAAGCCGTGTCGCTCACCGATCAGGCCAATGGCCGGACCATTGTCGACAACGGTCCGGCCGCACCGCCCGGCCCACCGGGCCCGCCACCGGGCGTTGGACCGCTTCCAGTACCCGGCGTCGGCCCGGGACGGGCTGCGCCGCTACCTGGTTTGATCGAGGTCCAGGGCCGTGTGCGAATGGCGCTACATGGTCCGCAGGGGGAGGTCAATGGCGCGCTGCTCGAGGACGGCACGGTGTTGCGGCTGCCACCGCCCGCCGCAATGACCTTTGCGACCCTGCTCCAACCCGGTCAGACCCTCGTGGCCGAGGGTGTTGGATTCTCCGATGCCCTTGGAAAAGTCCTGGAGGTCCGGCAGCTCGGAACCTCGCGGGGGCAGCTGAACTTCGTGGCGGATCAGGCGCGTCCCCGTGGCAAGAAGCCCCGCCATCCAGTCGTCTCGCTGGCCCCCGCCCCTGGGAGCGTCCTCGACGCCGGCGCGCGCCCCATGTCCGCCTAGAGCGTCGATTGCGATTGTGATCCGGATGTTGGATCACGTCAGTTCCGCAGTTCCCTCAAGTTTGCCCACTACTGAAGGAGATTCGATATGCACTGGCTCAACCCCGATCAACTTCCTCACGTGACGTCCAGCGTGGAGCGTTTTCTGGTGAATCCACACGGAGACGCCGACGGCATGATTCTCACCAATGGAATGGAGGTCCACTGCCCGCCGCATCTATCCGCCGAGATCCTCGCGGCGATCCGGCCCGGAGACCGAATTTCGGTCTACGGCGTCCAACCGCGAATCACGACGATGATCGCCGCCGTCGCCATCGAGACCGCGGACGGCACGCGCATTGTGGACAAGGGGCCGCCCAAACATGAGAAGGAAAGGCGGGAGCCCAAGCACGAAGCACAGCCATCCCAACGCCGTAAATTTGAAGTCGAAGGGTTCGTGCGATGTGCCCTGCACGGACCCAAGGGGGAAACCCGCGGCGCCTTGCTCCATGATGGCACGATAGTCAGGTTCTCCCCACGCGAAGCGGACGCCCTGGCTGAGCTCCTGTCACCCGGATCACCGCTGGCGGCGCGCGGCGAGGGCCTCGTCACCCCGATGGGCACCGTGATCGAGGCGCAGGAGATCGGTCCATCCGCGGAGTCGGTTCGTCCGATCAAACCGAAGAAACCCAAGCATGATCGCTCCGACAAGCACGATGGCAAAGACGAGCGCCCCGCGCACGTCGCGTAAGTCCCCGCCGCTCGCGGTGCCCGTGCGCCGCGGGCGGCAGGATGTACTCTCCGAAGGAAACTGGACTCATCTCATGTCAACCGACATCCCCTCACGCAGGATGGTGTTAGCAGCGACCCCGCAGCGCGTTCATCGGTCCGGGTGGGCTCGGCGGGCGGGAAGCCCCTACGCCGGCGCGGTGCTCATTGCACTGATCGCCCTCATCGCACTGATCAGCATTGCGGTTCATCTCCTCCCGGCTCCGCGTCCCGGGCCAGCGCACGCCCTCGCGCGAATTCTGGGTCCCAGGGCGAGCGAGATCGCCGCGATCGTCATTTTTGTCATGACCTACGTGGTCATCGCGCTGGGAAGAATTCCGGGTCTGCGTCTCGATCGCGCCGGTGCCGCCTTGGCGGGCGCCGCGTGCATGGTCGGAAGTGGCGCTTTGACGCTCGATGAAGCCTACGCCGCCATCGACTTCGACACCATCACCTTGCTCCTCGGCATGATGATCGTAGTCGCCCATCTGCACCTGTCGGGGTTCTTCCGCGTGGTCAGTGCCTGGGTGGCGCTGCATGCGCGCCAGCCCTTGATCTTGCTCTCCGCTGTCGTGTGCATCTCCGGATTCTTTTCGGCCTTTCTGGTCAATGACACGGTCTGTCTGGTCCTCACGCCGCTCGTGCTCGACCTGTGCATTCGGCTCAAGCGCAATCCCGTGCCTTATCTTCTGGCCGTGGCGATGGCATCGAACGTCGGCAGCGTCGCGACCATCACGGGCAATCCCCAGAACATCATCATCGGCAGCCTTAGCTCTATTCCCTACGCCACGTTCGCTGCGACCCTTGGGCCGCTCGCAGCCGTCGGCCTGTTGCTGACAGTCGCATTGCTCGCATGGGTCTTTCGCGCCGAGCTCCGGACGACAGAGGAGGTGCTTCAGTGCGAGTCAGACCCGGCTCCGGGGAATCGCGCTCCCAAGCCCAGTCGCGCGCTGATGATCAAGTCCGTTCTGGTGACGCTTGCGATGGTGGCTGCATTCTTCGCCGGTGTGCGACCGGCCGCGGCGGCCATCGGCGCCGCTGCGTTGATGCTGCTCACGCGGCGGGTCAAATCCGAGAAGGTTTACGCTGCGCTCGACTGGCCGCTGTTGGTCATGTTTTCCGGCTTGTTTATCGTCGTCGCCGGGCTGGAGAAGATTGTCCTGTCGCCCCAGGTAATCGATGCCGTCGGAATGCTGCATCTGGAGCGACTGTCGATCCTGAGCGGCCTTGCGGCTGTGCTGTCCAATGTCGTGAGCAATGTGCCCGCGGTCCTCGTGCTCAAGCCGTTCGTGTCCGGGCTGCATGACCCGCAGCGTGCCTGGCTCGCGTTGGCCATGGCCTCCACACTCGCGGGCAACTTCACCCTCGTAGGCTCGGTGGCGAATCTTATTGTCGCGCGAGGCGCGCAGCTGCGCGGTGTCCACATTGGATTCTGGCCGTATTTCAAAGTGGGCGCCCCGCTCACGGTACTGACTCTGCTGATGGGCGTGTGGTGGCTTTAGGGCCTATGAGCACCCATGCCACCCCGCCGCGCACTCGACTGGCTCAACTTCTTTCTGACGGACGTGCGCGGCTGCCTCGGCCCGTATTTCGGCATCTTTCTGCTGACACAGGAGCATTGGAGCGCGGCAACGATTGGGCTCGTGATGACGGTCGGTGCGATGGTGGGACTTGTGCTCCAAGCGCCCGGGGGCGCGTTCATCGACGCCGTGCCGTTCAAGCGCGCAAGCGTCCTCGTCAGCCTCGTCGTGCTGGCCACCAGCGCGACGGCGATGGCCCTATGGCCTATTGTTGCCGTCGTGACCGTCGCCAACACGGCCATGGCCGTGGTAGGTGATGCCCTGGGCCCTGCCGTGACGGCCATCACGCTCGGTGTGTTGGGCAGGCGTGGGCTCGCCGCTCAACTCGGCCGCAACTCAGCGATGGACCATGCCGGAAACGTATTCATTGCAGCGACTGCCGGCTTCGTGGGATGGTGGTGGCCACAGCGCGCCGTGTTTTTTCTGGCCCCGTTCTTTGCCTGTCTTGCAGCCCTTGCCGTGCTGGCAATCCCCGCGGCGGCGATCGATCACGCCCGGGCGCGTGGCCTGGATGCGCCCCGACCGGACGGGCAGGTGCGGCTCACAGGTTGGTTCGAGCTCATCCAACACAGACCACTGCTGATCTTTGCAGTCTGCGTGGCCCTGTTTCACTTTGCGAATGCACCGATGCTCCCGCTGGTCGGACAGAAACTCGCCCTGGCCCACGCAGGGGAGGGGACCGCCCTGATGTCGGCGTGCATCATCGCAGCCCAGGTGGTGATGTTGCCCGTCGCGCTGCTGGTTGCCCGGAAGGCGCAGACTTGGGGGCACGGGCCCATCTTTCTGGCAGCGCTGGCCATTTTACCAATCCGTGGCGTCCTCTACACGCTGTCGGACGATCGTTTCTGGCTCGTCGGAGTGCAACTCCTCGACGGAATTGGCGCCGGCATTCTCGGCGTCCTCACGCCTCTGATGTTGGCGGATCTGACGCACGGTACCGGCCGATACAACGCGAGCCAGGGGATCGTCGCTACGGTCCAGGGCGTCAGCGTCGCGATCAGCAATGCGGTGGTCGGGCTTATCGTCGTCAGGGCGGGCTATGACGCAGCATTCGTCAGTCTTGCCGCCATCGCCCTGATCGCGCTGCTGGCCTTTCTGTTCATCGTGCCCGAGACTCGAGCTGAGTCTGTTCTCGATGCCGGAACCCGTGGTGGGCCTTCGAACGCCGGGCTGCGCAACCGGTGAGAGTCTCGGTCCGTTGGGTGATCATCTAACACCCTGAAGACCACGAACTCGGATTGAAGTCAGCAGGCCGCTTGGCTGAACGGCGCCTGAATGACCTCCCTTCCTGCACACGCGTCGCGCTCTTTGTGTTGGTGGCACTGCGGAACCTCCGAGCTGTGAAAGAGTTGACAAGGAAGAGAGTGGAATTGCGTCAGGGAAGAGGTCAAGAACTACAAATGGGCGACGTACGACGGCCAAATGGCGCGCGTTTTTACAAACGTGAGCGGCACGGAATGTGCGAGCAAAGTGACACGTGTTGCAACGGAGGTACGCAAGGCTATGAATCATCCTGACACGGCTAGCTTTATGGCGGCGCAGATCACCATTGCCAACTGGTACTTGGATCGAGCCATGCAATCGGCGGGGGAGGCCTCCAGCCGCTGTCTGCATTACGCCCGACAGGCTTACGACATCGTGATGCACCTGCTGCCGCAGGTGAGTCTGGATGACATCTCTGGGGGGATGCATCAGAAACTGGCGGTGCTTCGACAGCGCCTGCAGATAGCCGAGAACGGGCCCAGTGATCTCAACGGAGTGCCGATGTCCTCGAGTGCATTGCTGGGTGATTCGAGCGCGTCATGATGCTCACTCACGACTCAACCGGTGGGGTCCGAATTGAACTGACGCGGAGGGCGCGAGCGCATGCAAGGGTCTGTCTTTCCGCGGTGAAGGACGAGATAAGGGCCTTGGAGGAACTGCCATGCGCCTTCCTGCGAGAATTCTGTACGGGTTGACGCTGGCTACGGCCGGGCACCTGCCTGCGCACGCTCACCTGTGTGAGCAGGGCGACCGCCCGCAGACCAACAACCCGGAGCCGTCGAGCTTGTCCGCGAATCAGCCCGCCACGGCCCAACCAATCCAGGACAACACACCGCAGGCTCAGAGCCCATCGCAAGGGGCCGTCCCCCCGAGCCCCCAAGACCCCACTCCGGCACCGCCGGAGCGGCCTGCAGAACAACCGAATGAGTCCACAGAGCCTGAAACCCCGCCGCCCCGCGCGGATCACGAGCCGTTGGGCTGGCGTTTCACCAGCCGCAAAGACAGGGCGGATACTTCGCTGCGGGAGCTGGCATGCGGGTCACTTTCCCACCGGATCCGTATCTGAAGGGGAGCTATGTGTATGACCGCGGCGCATCCGAGCGCGGCCTGCTGTCATTGAGAGAAACGGCGTTCTGGCAGAACACTCAGGGCTTCGGGGTCACGAGCCGTGCCGACATGGAGCGCATCTACAATCTTCGCTGGTTCGGGCGTTGGACCAACTCGGTGACCTTCTCGCAGAAGTCGCGCGGTGTGCTCGGGTGGTCGGCGTTTGACCTGATGCGTGGGTTTGCGACCCGGCGGGCCATCGCTCTGGAGCTGGAGGTCGACGGCCAGACCGATGCGCAGGTACCCCTTCACAACTACGGCACGAAGTTCGCCTATCGGCAAGCCGTGCTGCGCAAGTGGCTCATCATGGAGGTGCGCACCAGTGTCTCGTGGCCGAAGGATCTTCTGCAGCAGGACCGCCGCGTGAGCCCCGGTGTTGGCATGGGATTTGAGATGCTGTTCGGCACGGACGAGTTCCTCGCCCGTCCGGTGACCTTCTAAGCTCGCGTTGTCGGTGGGTGCCAGCCACACAGGGGCCGCAACGGGCGCTCAAGATCGACCGCTCGGATCAAATAGCGTTTCACTCGCGCTTGCCCGTGCTTGAGTATGAGTGGCGTCACGATCGGCGGCATTTCAATATTTGGATACGATGTGCTGTGCGCATCGACCTGTGTGGTGAATTGTCGAGCAGGCGCGGGCCTGCAACGGCCCACGCCTGCTCGACAATTTAGGAACATCACTGAGCATTGGTTATGTTGTTTCCGAAGCGTGACCACTTCTTGTCAGGGAAACCTGGCCTTTCCGTCCAAATACTCTTGGCGCGCACACTCGAACTGCCAAGCCGCATTGCAGAAAAAATGGAAGCGATAAACGTGTCGGCTACCGCCGCTGTCGCTCTCGATCTCGTATTCCAATTCCTTGTGCGTGATGAGCCGACCACATAGCGAACACGGCTGCTCGGTCCCGTGGCCACCCCACGCTCGGTCTGGGACGCTTCCGGGCAGGGAGCCTTCCTGGATCAGTGTTCGTGCGCGCAGTCGTAATTCAGTTTCTAGCTGCGTCAGTGGCATAGGCAGCCCGTTCTTAAGATTGGCGCGTTGCGGTATCTTACTGCTCAGCTTCCCGTCTGCCTGGCATTAGCACTGATGGAATCATCTTGCGGCACTGCGCCGGCGAAAGCCAGCTGGCTTTACTACTCACTTCCAACACAGCGGGCAACAAAGATCAGGGTGGGCGTATCGCTCGCTTGAGCTGATGACAGAGTTCGGCGTCTGCCGGTAGTCGGGCTCGCCCATTCACTACTCACAGTGCTCCACGGCGAGCGGTTATCCCTGCGCCGCCTTATCGACGCTTGCACTCGGGACTTGAGACTGGCTGGGGCGTTCCATCCATTGCAGCCATTCCGTAGCCGACATCGGCTTGGCGAAGAGATATCCCTGGCCCAGTTCGCACCCGAACTGCCGCAAGATCTCAAGCTGCTCGGCTGTCTCGATCCCCTCGGCGACGCTGCGCAGGCCGAGGCGGCGCGCCAGCGTGACGACGGAATCGACCAGCATTCGATCCGTACGTTCCGTGACGAGGCGGCTGACGTGTAGCCCGTACTCCGCGGCCATGACGGCACGTCGAGCGCGGTGAACATTCTCGCGAGAATGGCACGTCTTTCCGCAATGCACCGTCAGCGCTGTCAGTGTCAGTGTTGAAAGCGCAATTCCCGAAAAGTTTTAGCGCGAAGTGAGCGCCCAGCACGGTTTGTTGGGGTGTACGAGAGTTAGTCTGCTCGGTTATGCGAAGGACGAGGGACAACGGCCGATGCAGGGCGTCGATCGACAACAGCAGCGATCGTGTCCACGCCAACTGGGTCGAGCCTCAAGATTACCGAACCGGCAGGGCGCGGCAGCATCGGTGGCAGATGCGCCATCGCAGCGCGACATGACTAGGGCGGTTCGGATGGAATCCCACCGTCGACCGGATGCTGCACCCCTGGATCAGGAACTTCACCTGTTGATTCTGGAAGACACCCACGCGGATGCCGATCTCGCCATGCGACAGCTCAGGGGGGCGGGCATGAACTGCGCATGGCGGCGCGTCGAGACCGAGGGGGCCTTTCGAGAAGCGCTGCGCGACTCGCCGCCCGATATCATTATTTCTGATTACACGTTGCCCGGCTTCGACGGGTCGGCAGCGCTCGCGTTGGCCGTACGGGAGGCGCCGGATACGCCGTTTATCTTTGTATCGGGCACGATTGGCGAGGAGCGCGCGATCGAAGTTTTGAAGCGCGGCGCGGTCGATTACGTGCTCAAAACCAACTTGGCGCGCCTGGCGCCTGCCGTGAGGAGAGCCCTCGAGGAGGCCGCTTCGCGTCGCGCCCGACGCAAGGCCGAAGAGCGTGTCGCCCGCCTGACCCGCGTGCTTCAGATGCTCTCAGGGATCAATACGGCGGTCGTTCGCATCCGTGATCGTACGCAGCTGCTGGAGGAGGCGTGCCGGATCGCGCATGACGTCGGCAATTACGAGTTTGCGTTCATCGCATTGATCGATCCGCCCACCCGCTTAGCCTATCCGGTCGCGTGGGCAGGCACGGGTGTTGAAGCGCGTGATCAGGCGCGCTTCCCCGTTGAGGACGCAGGGGGAACCGAAGAGAGCGTGACCGGCTGCGCGCTGCGCACGGGTCGGCCGATCGTGTGCGAGAACGTGCTCGATCAGACATCAGGTATCGCGTATCAAGAGCGGATGCTCTCCGCCGGCGTCAACTGCCTCGCATCGGTTGCGCTTCTCGTGGACGACACGCCGGTCGGCGCGTTCACTGTGGGTGCGGTCGAGGGTGACGCCGTCGATGAAGAAGAGCTGCTGATGCTGCAGGAAGTGGCGGCCAATATTTCCTTCGCCCTGCAGTATCTGCAGAAGGAGAACGCAGTCCGGCTTCTCTCCTATTTCGATCCGCTCACCGGGCTCGCCAAGCGTACCTTGTTTTGCGAGCGGCTCGCGCGTCTGCTCGCGCGGCACGCCGGCACCGATCCGCAAGTCGTGATTGTCGCGTTCGGCATCGAACGGCTCGGTCTCATCAACGATTCACTCGGCCGCCATACCGGAGATCTGGTCGTGCAATGCGTGGCGGACGGGCTGAAGCGGCAGTTCGGCGATACGGAGAAGCTTGCACACCTGAATGGCGGTGCCTTTGCGGCGATGATCACGGGGCAGCAGTCCTACGAGGACGCCTTGCGCCTGCTGCACGATCACATCACTGCGATGTGCGGCCGACCGCTCGACGTGGCCGGCCGCGAGATTCCGGTGACCGTGAAGGCAGGCCTCGCGCGTTTTCCGGAGAACGGCGCGGACGCCGAATCGCTTCTGCAGAACGCGGAGGCCGCGCTTCACCAAGCCCGCAAGTCCGGCGATCGACATTTGCGCTACCGGCGCGACATGAGCTCCGAAGTGCTCGAGCGCCTGGCACTCGAGCAGCGGTTGCGCGCGGCGCTCGAGGCGGACCAGTACGTGCTGCACTATCAGCCCACGGTCGAGCTGCTGAGCGGCGCCATCGTCGGGGCGGAAGCTCTGCTGCGCTGGCGCGATCCAGTGCGCGGCCTCGTGGCGCCCGACGGGTTTCTCTCGGTGCTCGAGTCGACCGGTCTCATCCTTGAGGTTGGGGAGTGGGTGCTGCGCCAAGCGACCGCGGATGTACGACGCTGGCAGCAGCTCGGTAACAGGCCAATGCGGGTCGCCGTCAATGTCTCTCCGGTGCAGCTGCGTCAGCAGGATTTCGCTGCCCGGTTCCTCGCGATAGCGCAATTGCGGCCGCAGGGTTTCGGTGGTCTCGACGTCGAGATCACGGAAGGGGTGTTACTCGAGGATCCCGTTTTTCTCGCAGGCACCCTACAAACGCTTCGCGATGAGGGCGTGCGCGTCGCGATCGACGACTTCGGCACGGGGTACTCCTCGCTGAGCCGTCTGTCGCAGCTACCGGTCGACACGCTCAAGATCGACCGCTCCTTCATCACGCGGTTGGTCGAAGACCCGACGGCACAAGCCGTGGTGTCGACGATCGTGTCGCTCGCCCGGGCGTTCAAGCTGGGTACCGTTTCGGAAGGCGTGGAGACCGTCGAGCAGGTCAAGCTCCTCCAGTCTCTCGGTTGTGAGCAGTCGCAGGGGTATCTGCATAGCCGGCCCATACCCGCCGAGCAATTCGAGGCGCTGCTCACCGCGGATCAGAACAATGAGCCGGTCCGCTGAAACCAACTCCGTCGGGAGCTAATCCGTTGTGCATCGCAAGCGATGCACGGCGCCAATTACCAGTTGATACGCGAGCCGTCGATTTGTGATGCGGATCGGGGACCCGCGTCACGTTTCCGTAAGACGATGCTGAGTGGGGCAGTGTCGGGCTCAGAGGCTCAAGATGCGATTCGACGCGCCACAGCATTATCGCAACATCATTTGATATCGGCATCTTCGGGCGGGTCACGCATAGCCTGCAGAAGGCGCGCTCTCGCCACGGTACCTCGCGTAGGTTGGGTAGTTGGTAGTTCACCGGAATCTTCTTCTTACAGCAACGGCGTTCGGCGGAGGAACCCATGTGGATCAGAACTCCCTTCGGGAACGTCATTTGTGCACACGAGAGCCTTCGGCATCCGGGATCGGCGCGAGACCTGATCCACGCCGCTGTGGCCGTTCTGTTGGGTTCGCTTCTCCTATCAAATACAACAACCCTCTGGGCGCAGGAGGTATCTTCATCTCCTGGTGCGCTAAAGAGGCTGAGCGTTGAGGAGCTCTTGGACATCGAGGTGACCTCGGTATCCCGGCGGCCCGAAAAGCTGTCTGACGTCGCCTCAGCTATCCAGGTGATCAGCGCTGAGGACATTCGGCGATCCGGCGCCACCAGTCTCCCGGAAGCCCTGCGCCTCGCTTCCAACCTGGAGGTTGCTCAGATCGATGCCCGGCAGTGGGCCATCAGCGCCCGCGGGTTCAACAGCACGACGTCCAACAAGCTGCTCGTGCTCATCGATGGCCGTACGGTCTATACACCACTGTACGCAGGCGTGTTCTGGGACGTGCAGGATACGCTGTTGGAGGACATTGATCGCATCGAAGTGATCAGCGGGCCGGGGGCGACCTTGTGGGGGAGCAATGCGGTCAACGGCGTCATCAACATCACCACCAAGCGCCCCCAGCAGACCCAAGGAGCGCTCGTCGCCGGCGGCGGCGGCCGCGAGTTGCGTGACTTCGGCGCAGTTCGCTACGGCGGTGAAGTCGGCCAATCGCTTGATTACCGTGTGTACGCGAAGCGTTTCGATCGGGACGACACGTTGCTGCCCAACGGGACCGATGTCTCAAACCGCTGGCGCCTGACCCAGGGCGGCTTTCGCGCAGAGGGGGCGCCTTCGGCGAAGGACACCCTCGCCCTGCAGGGGGACGTGTACGACGGGCGGATTGCACAGCCGACCGCCGCTGACATCGACGTTAGTGGCGGCAACCTCCTCGGGCGCTGGTCGCGCGTGATGAGCGAGAGTTCCGATCTTCAATTCCAAGTGTATTTCGACCGGAACCACCGGCGCATTCCGGGCTCCTATACCGAGAATCTGAATACCTACAACCTGGATCTGCAGCATCGATTTCCCTTGGGCGGCCGGCAGGACATTGTGTGGGGCCTGGGGTACCGACTGATTGAGGACAAGATTGAGAATCCCATCGCGTTCGGATTCCTGCCGCCGGACGTGGGCCGGCAGTGGTACAGCGCATTCGTGCAAGACGGGCTCGCCCTGATCCGCGAGCGGCTGCAACTGACGCTCGGGACAAAAATTGAGCACAATGACTATACCGGCGTGGAGTTTCAGCCGAGTGCCCGTCTGGCGTGGCGCGTGAGCGAGCAGAACCTCCTCTGGTCGGCCGTTTCGCGCGCCGTGAGAACGCCTTCACGAGTGGATCGCGAGCTGTACGCGCCCAGCCGTCCGCCCTTTGGGGTGCTGCAGGGCGGCGCCAATTTTGACTCAGAGAAGCTCATCGCCTACGAACTCGGCTACCGGGCGCAACCCGGCGAGCGCCTCACGATGGCGCTGTCGACCTTTTATAACGACTACGACGATCTGCGCAGCGTTGAGCACGTCAGCCCACCGGCGCGCTTTCCGATCTTCATCGGCAATGGATTGCGCGGCGAGTCCTACGGCGCGGAATTGACGACGGACTACCCCGTCACGTCGTTCTGGCGGCTGCACGCCGGCTACACGGAACTGCGCGTTCACCTCGATCACAAACCGGGGAGCACGGATACGAACCCCGGCACCAACGAAGCGCATGACCCGGAGCATCTGTTGTCACTGCGCTCGTCTCTGAATGTGAGCGATTGGCAACTCGATGCCACGTACCGGCACGTGAGCCGCATCGACAATCAGGATGTACCCGGTTACGGTGAGATCGATCTGCGCCTCGCATGGCTACCGCTGCGGACGTTGGAAATATCGGTCGTCGGGCAAAATCTCCTGCACGATCACCACGTGGAATTCGGCACCAACACGGCCACGCTGTCGAACACGCGCAAGGCGATCGAGCGCGGAGTCTATGGAAAGCTGCTATGGCGTCCGTGATGACGCCTGGGGTGGCGGGCCGAATATCATCTGGGTTCATCGCGCGCAATCCGGTCGGCAGGCGCTGGGATCGGCGATGGCAGAGCGTCGTCGCCTGCCTACTGCTGAGCGGCCTCGCGTGGTCAGCGCCTATTGCACTGACCGGGACTCCTCCGAATCGGGAGTATCAGGTCAAGGCCATTTTCCTGTTCAACTTCACCCAGTTCGTCGAGTGGCCGGCGGACGCCTTTGCGCACGCCAACACCCCCCTGGTGATCGGCGTGCTGGGCGAGGATCCGTTCGGAGCCTATTTGGATGAGACTGTCCGCGGCGAGACAGCGAATGGCCGACCACTGACCGTCGAGCGCTATCGCCGCATCCAGGAGATCGGAGACTGCCAGGTGTTGTTTATCAGCCGCTCGGAAGCCGACCGCCTGGAACAGATATTTGGGAGCTTGAAGGGCAGGCGGATCCTCACCGTGGGCGATGTCGAGGGGTTCACTCGCCGCGGCGGTATGATTCACCTCGCGACGATTACCGGCAAGACCCAGCTACGCATCAATCTGGAGGCTGCCAAGGCAGCCCAGCTGACCATCAGCTCGAAGCTCTTGAGGCCCGCGCATATCGTCGCCTCCGGGGAGGACTGACGAGTGTTCCGCAACGACACCTCGATTCGACGCAAGCTCATCGTCATGATCCTGCTTACGAGCGCAGCGGTGTTGCTCCTGAGCTCCGTGGCTTTGATCACCTATGACTTTTTGTCTTTCCGGCAGGCGACCGCCCGCAATGTGGCCACCCTGGGGCAAGTCATTGCGGCCAACAGTGCGGCTGCGCTTGCCTTTGCGAACAAGGAGGATGCGCGAGAGATCCTGAATGCGCTCAAGGCCGAGCGGCACATCGTCGCCGCGGGCCTCTACGATGCACGGGGCGCACTGTTGGCCACCTATCCGGCGGACCTGGCTCCCGGGGCGCTGCCCAGTCCGCTCGAGGCGGATGGCTACTACTTTGAACACGCCGCTCTGGTGGGCCTGGAGCCGGTGCAGCAGGGCCCGAAACGCTGGGGCACGTTGTACTTGAAGTCCGACCTCACGGCACTGTATGAGCGGCTCCGAATCTACAGCGGCATCGCCGTGGCGGTGATCGCGGTGTCGGTTTTCGTCGCTTACCTGTTGTCGCGAATGTTCCAGCAACACATCTCGCGACCGATCCTCGCGCTCTCCGACACCGCGCGCGCCGTGTCTGATCGCCGTGACTACTCCGTGCGCGCTCCGCGAATGGGGGGCGATGAGCTGGGGCTGCTCACGGATACCTTCAATCAAATGCTCACACAAATCCAGCAGCAGGATCGCACCGTCCGAGACAGCGAAGCGCGCGTGCGGGCCGTGCTGGACAGCGCCATCAGCGCGGCGATCGTGATCGATGTCAACGGCAAGATCATCGATTGGAATTCACGCGCGGAACGCATCTTCGGGTGGACACGGGCAGAAGCGCTCGGACGGGAATTGGAGGAGCTGATCATACCACCTGACTACCAACAGGCGCATCGGCGCGGCCTGGACCACTTTCAGGCGACCGGGGAGGGGCCGGTATTGAATCGGCTGATCGAGCTCACCGCCTTGCGCCGTAATGGTACGGAATTCCCAGTGGAGTTGTCAGTCAGCGCAATGCACACCGATGGCGCTGTGACGTTCTGCGGTTTCATCACCGATATCACGGAACGCAAACGCGAGGAGAAGGTCCGGGCGCAGCTCGCTTCCATTGTCGAATCCTCGGAAGACGCCATCATCAGCAAGACCTTGGATGGTGTGATCACGAGCTGGAATCCGGGTGCGCAGAAGCTGTTCGGCTATGCCGCACACGAATGCATCGGCCAGCCGATGCTGATGCTCTTCCCGCCCGAGCGGGCCGATGAAGAAAGGGGAATTCTGAGCAAGATTGTAGCCGGAGAGACTGCCGATCACTTCGACACGGTACGGGTTGCAAGAGACGGTCGGCGGGTCGACGTTTCGGTCACCATTTCCCCGATTCGGGACAGCCAGGGTGATGTGGTCGGTGCGTCCACCATTGCGCGCGATATTGCTGATCGGAAGCAGGCGGACAGCAAGCTCAACGCCCAGTTGAGCCGCCTTGACCTGTTGCAGCGGATCACCCGCGCGATTGGCGAGCGGCAGGATTTGCGGAGCATCTTTCAAGTGGTCATCCGCAGCCTCGAGGACAGTCTGCCGATCGATTTCGGTTGCATCTGCTTGTACGAGCCGACAGAGCAGGCGCTCACCGTCACCAGTGTCGGGGTGCGAAGTCGCGCACTCGCGATGGAGCTCGCGATACCTGAGCAGGCGCGGATCTCGATCGACCAGAACGGTCTGTCCCGCTGCGTGCAGGGTCAGTTGCTTTACGACCCGGACATCTCTCTGAGCTCGTTTGCGTTCCCAAGCCAACTCGCCCGTGGGGGATTGCGCTCGTTGGTCGTCGCGCCGTTGTTGGCCGAGAGCCGGGTGTTCGGCGTGTTGGTTGCCGCGCGGCAGTCGGCCGAGAGCTTCAGCAGCAATGCCTGCGAGTTTCTGCGGCAGTTGAGTGAGCATGTCGCTCTCGCTGCGCACCAGGCTCAACTCTACAGTACCTTGCAACAGGCGTATGAGGACGTGCGACAGAGCCAGCAGACCGTTCTGCAGCAGGAGCGGCTGCGGGCGCTGGGGCAGATGGCGAGTGGCGTGGCGCACGATATCAACAATGCACTCTCGCCGGTGGCGCTTTACACCGATTCGCTGCTCGAACACGAGGCGGGCCTCAGCGATCGTGGGCGCGGTCAGCTCACCACGATCCAGCGTGCGATTGGTGATGTCGCGCAAACCGTGGGCCGCATGCGCGAGTTCTGTCGCCCACGGGAGTCCCAGCTCGCGTTCGTGCCGACCGATCTGAACCGTATCGTTCGGGAAGTGATCGAACTCACGCGGGTGCGCTGGCGCGATATACCCCAGGAGCGCGGTAACGTCATTGATCTACGCACCGAGCTCGCGCAGCCGGTGCCGAGCATGGTGGGCACCGAGGGCGATATTCGCGACGCACTCACCAATCTCATCTTCAACGCGGTCGATGCCATGCCAGAAGGTGGCGTACTCACCGTACGCACGCGGCTCGGTGTTGATTCGCGCAGCGACCCAGGCGCCCACGTGAACGAGCGGACTGCCCTCGTGCATCTGGAGGTCTCGGACACCGGTGTTGGCATGGAGGAGGAGACCCGGCGGCATTGTCTGGAACCGTTTTTCACAACCAAGGGCGAGCGAGGTACCGGCCTGGGTCTTGCGATGGTGTATGGCATGGTCCAGCGACACAACGGAGAGCTGGAGATTGACAGTGCACCGGGTCAGGGCACGACGGTGCGAATCAGTTTTCCGCTCGCACTCACCGCGGTGGATGGCACGATCCGGTTGCCTGCACTCCCGCAAGCCTTGGGTTCGCTGGACATTCTCATCGTGGACGATGATCCGCTCGTCATCGAATCGCTACGCGCCACGTTGGAGAGCGAGGGACATCGGGTTACGGCGGCGGACGGCGGGCAGGCAGGCATTGACGCCATCCTGGCGGCGCAACAGAGCGGCGAGTGCTACTCCGTGGTGATTACGGATTTGGGGATGCCCTACGCGGATGGGCGGCGGGTAGCAGCAGCGGTAAAAACAACCTCGCCCGGGACACCGGTCATGTTGCTTACGGGATGGGGTCAACGCTTGGTGGACGAGAACGAGATTCCGATAAACGTGGATCGCGTGCTCAACAAGCCGCCCAAGCTACGGGAATTGCGTGCGGCGCTCGCCGAACTCGTTGTGGGTGGACGCTGCAAGATGCCGTGAGACAATGGCGGCGTGCCTCGGTACCCCTCGACCCCCGCTCGAGTGAGAGAGGTCTGGAGCGCACCGACGGGCAGCCCATGACAACACCGGTACTCTCGCAGCCGACGTCAACGCGTTCGCTGCGCGTCGCGGTGTATGCCATGGCGATCAGCTCATCAACCGGGAGCCCGCTCGTGCCGTCGAAGCGAATGAGTCGGCGGTCGGCCATCGTGAGATAAACTGTTACAAGTTGACTGCACTGGGTTACCACGACCGCGGTGAGCGGGTATCCTTCGACCATCGGTAAGGTCTGCTCGATGGGTACTTCGACACCGGACGCGAGCGCCGCTTGTGATCGACCGGCGTGCGGATTCTCTTGCGATAGGGCTACGCCAGCCAATACGTGAGAAGTGCCCTTATCGCGTTCAAGCAGCCTCCAGCGCGGCTTCGCGTTCGCAATTGTGACGGACATAGTGCTTGGTCAGTAGCGTGCGATCGCACGTATGGAAGGCGCGGCCTCCGTTTCGACCGCAGGCGCCAGTCGATTCTGCGACGAGGACCGAGAACACCGAGCGCGCCCCGCATGCCAGACACTGCGCCCTGGTGACCTGCAGAATCTCTTGCCCGTTGAGTTTCCGCCGCATTTGAATGCACGCTAGGAGCAGTCTGGCGGCTTCGTTGCAGTACGCTAGCAGGCGAGACTTGAACGCTTCGAGCTCCGCAGTGCTCTTGGTACGTACGACACTGATTTCAGGCGTCGGAGTCATTTCGGCTTCACCCCCGATCTCGGGTAGGGTGGCGGCTCGGACGTTCTCGGAAACGACAGCCCAGCAGTGGCTACAGGAGAGTCGCCGGTCCGCCCGCGGTGCGAGCCACATCCTGCACCGAGACCAGCTATTCCTTTGACAGGGCAAGCGGTAGAGAGTTGCGCGCCGATTCTCGCTCTTGTCGGACTCGCCCTCGCAGACAACAGATCGCGATGCCACGCGCCTGTCCGCGGCCGGAGCTGATCAGCCCAGTGCTGTCACTGCAGGGTGAGGACGTCACCGATCCGAAGCGGCGCCGGCTCACGACGCGCGGGCCGGTCCCCTAGATTTCGACTTCCACAACATCGCCTACAACGCGCACGGTGTACGTCGCGACGTCCTCGGTGGCTGGATCCCGGGTGACGCGGCCGGTCTTGACGTTGAAGCATGACCGGTGCCATGGACACTCGATATCTTCGCCAACGATTTGTCCGTCGGACAAGGGTCCGGCGTCATGAGGACAGGTGTCTACGAGCGCATAGACCGCACCCTCGAGCTTCACCAGCGCCAGGCTCTTGCCCTCGATCTCCACGCTGATGACGCCGCCTTCGGGAATCTGCGACTTCCTTGCCACTTCGATGAAACTGGTCATGGGCTCCTCCTTCTGCGCAGGCATTCGCCTGCTCACCGTCGGTCCGGGGTGTCCCTTGCAGGACACCCGTGCGACGCATGCGTCGCACCCTCCCGGAGAATCCTCTCCAGACGCTGACACGAAAAAATGGTACTGCGATTGGAGCCTCGAGTCTTGTTGTTATGGCAGATCGCCGGGCAGCCCCGTGCTCGCGACCGTGATCCGTAGAAGGAAAAGGTGAACCACGTCCATCGCTCGCCAACGAGAAGACCCACAATCCGATGGGAAGCGTCACCAGCATGCGATGAAGCGGATGGCCGGCAACCGTAACACGCGCGCTCATAAAATGGGGTCCTGATCGCGACTCGATCCAACGGCCATTGTCAGATCCGATTGAATCCCGTTTCGCTGATAGACCCCCTCCGACCCCTTGCTGTCGGTCACGCTATTGGCGCCTGGATTTGCATTCGAAGCCTAACCGCCATCCTCGTCGCCATCTTGTGTGCGCACATCTAACTTCCCTACTAGACCCATCCGAAGACGCGCACGCCGTGCCTCCAATCGGTCCCGATCTGCTGCCAGGCGGCGATCTGTGCTGTCGCAAGGGTGAACCGACCTAGCTGGGCGGCTCAGCGGCACGAAATAACGTTTTGCCTCGTGGACTCGGGCATGTCGCGCTACCAGACCCGTCCGTTGTCGCCAACGTGGTGACTGATCTCGCCCCGCACAGCATTCCCCATCAACCGGAGGAAATCCTTGCCCTTGACGTGAACCAACGCCTCGTGGTCACCCGCCTCGAAATAGACGTCCCGCGAGCAGTTCAAGCTGTCATCCAGAATAGTTTCCATTCCGTACGCCCGCCCCAGGGGAGGGATGGCCCCCGGATCGCAGTCCTTGAACAGGTCGGCAAGCTCGCGCTCTGTGGCAAGAGCGAGCTTCCGGTTGAGCTGGCGATGTACTGCGCCAAGATCCAATTTGTGCGTGGCTGGCACCACGGCCATCAAGTAACCTTTACCGTCCTCCAGCATGACGCATTTCGCGAGTTGGTCACCCGGAATGTGCGCGGCTTCTGCGCTGTGATTACTGTCGCGGGTGTGCTCGTGGGTAATCACATCGTACGGCACGCCCTCGCGACTGAGATGGTCTGTTACGGATGCTGGGATAGTCATGGCTGCTCTCCGTTCGCGCGGGCGTTCGTCCGCTCACCGCCGACGCAGGCAATTCGAAGCCCCATGCCGTCCATCATACTCCGCCGGACGCGGACCGCGTGCGGCTGAATGCTGCGGCGCGCAAGCGCAGGCCAAGTCAAACGCTCAACTGCTCGATAACACGCTCGAGGATCTCCCTTTCCAGGCGCAACGATTCCAGCCACTCGCGCCTCTCGGTCCTTCCAATCTCGTCTTTCAATTGGGACACGTAAATCTCCAGCGCGCGGCGCGCGGTGTTCCGCTCCGCTTCGGTGAAGTCGAATAACATGTGGACCTCCTTTTGCGCGGCGCTGCCTGCTCACCGTCGGTCCAGGGTCGCCGGCCGCGCACGCCCAGCGTGCTCGCCGTCTGTCCGGGACGTCTCTTGCGAGACGTCCGTGCGAGGCATGCCTCGCACCCCTCGCGGGCCACCCGTGCGTCGCATGCGACGCACCCTCGACGTCTTACTGGCATTGGCACTCCCGACGAATCGCTGAGTCGAGCGTCGGCGCAAGTAGCTTCAGGACAGCGAGCGGCAGACTGCTCGTAAAGGTGTAGCCGTGCGCTTGCGGAGCCGATACGGACGCCGTGATCACACCGAACCAACGGTTCCCAACATAGAACACGAAACCGGCCGTGCGGCTTACAACGTGTGAGGAGAGAAGCCGCCCGCCGCGCGCGAAGGTTTCGATCCGATTGTCTCCGGTGCCCGTCTTTCCGCCGATGAGAATCGGCACCCCGTTGTCGTCTGCGAAGGCGTGATTCACTCTGCGAGCCGTTCCACGCTCGACAACCTCCGCGAGCACTGCCCGTAGAGCCCGCGCGATGGGTGTCCTCATGACCTGTTCGCCCGTGCGCGATGTCTGTTCGAGCACCGTGTGATAGGGGGTGCCCATTCCGAAGCCCACACGGCGGATGTCGATCGTCGGTCGGCGCAAGCCATCATTCACGATGATGCCCATGAGCTCGGCCAATGCCAGCGGGCGATCGGCTGAGCTGCCGATGGCTGTTGCGTACGAGGGCACGAGCTCGTCGAAGGGGAAGCCGAGCTTGCGCCAGGAAGGAGTCATGCGCGCAAACGCGTCTCGTTCGATTCGGATGCGTAGACGCAAGTCCTGTGCTTTGCGATTGCGTGTTTTGAACAGCCACTCGGATGCCATGTGGCGCGCCGGTATGGTGCGCGTAAGCAGTTCGTTCCTGCTCGTCTGAGGGTTGTGGACCAGCTCGCCAGCACCCCACAACTCGAGTGGGTTTCTATTCAGCAGATAACCGAAATCGGCGATTGTGAGGCGGGGATTGCCATAGGCGCGCTCCAGCCGCTGTATCTGTGCCGGTGTGGCCTGACCGGTATTCTCTTTAAGCCAGGCCGCTAACGCCTCGGGGTCTACTGCCGGCCCTGCGGCCCTCGCATCGATACCGGCGTGTGGAGGAGCACCTCCCAAACGCCACGCATAGAAGACCATCGCGAGGTAACGGTCGGAGTGCGTGTTCTTGTTGAGGAGCTGCGCCAGAATTGCCGGCTGACTCAGGCCTTTGTAGCGTCGATACACGCGTGCCAGAACCTGCCGTGCTTCGTCATCCGCAATCCGTTCGAGCAGCTGCTTGCGGGTGGGATTGTCAGTCTGCTCGAGAACCGCGCGCGAATCGTATGGCAGCCGTGCTTCGTGAAAGAGTACGAGATCCCGCATGAGTCGGATGAAGACGAGATTCGTGGAATGAATGACGGCCTCCCGCACGCTCATGACCTGAGTGTTATCTCGCGGCTCGAAGTTCCGGAACCGGTGGATGCCGCCACCCGTGAAAAACACCTCGGCAGGACTGGCGGAATACTGGCGCTCAAGCGCCTTACTCAGGAATATCTTGAGGTCGAGGCCTGGGTTGGAGCGCAGTGTCAGGGCGGCCCAGCGGGTGAGGGCATCGCGTGCCTGAGCCTCGCGACGCTCGAGTGCGGCCGTATCGACCGGCGACAGCTCGTCGTAGAGTTGCGCCATGACGTCGAGGTAGTGAGCCAGCGTGCGTAGTTTTGCTGTGCTTCCGAGCTCGAGCTTCATGCCCTCGTTGACGTCGAAGGGTGCATCGTCTGTATCCGCATGTACGCGCACGAAGTTTCCTTCGGGCCGGGACTCGAGAAGCAGGAAGCTGTACGTCACTTGGCGCGGATCTCCACGCGCCAGCATCCGAGGCTCGCGCAATCCGTTGGCGCTGACGAATTCCGGAGAGGCGAGTCGACGGAGGAGTCGAGTGACGTCGTCCTGCAAGGCGCCGTCGATCGTGCTGTTCACCTGAACTTGCAGCCTGTCCAGATCATAGAGACTCGGTACGGTCAGCAGCTCTGCCAGCTCGAGGCGCATGGCATTGACCGCCTTGCGTTCAACGAATGGTGGCGAGTCGTCTACTGGCCTGAGCTCGGCGAACTCGAGTTGAGCGTGATGTATGAGCGCGAGGAGTTGCGCGTCGATGACGCCGGCTGACCTCAAGAGATCGGTATACGCATCGATGCGGGGTTCGAGTGCCCGACGCTCATGTACCAGATAGAGTGTCGGTGAATGCACAGCGTAGATCAACGCCAGGGCATGCCGGTAGGCGCGAGCCTTCTCCGGAGTTGGCTCGGGTTGCTCGAGTGCTGCGCGCACCTCCGAGAGGTTCATCGCGAACCAATCACGCAGGCCGTCTCCAAGGCCGTGAACTTCACCAACACCTGGCACGGCTGCCAGCGGCATCGTGTTGAGATAATCGAGAATGATTTGCTCGCGCACCTCGCGAGTGTCGGAACCTGAGTGATACGCCTGGAGACTCGCGCTGAGCATTTGACGCAGTTTGTCCCCCGCCGACGACGTACGACCCTCCGGCGAGTGGCGATATTTCTCGAGCTGAGTCGCCAACGTGCTACCGCCCTCGATAGGCAAGTTGAGTCCCGTCTTGCGTCCGGCATATAACGCGAGCGCTTTGGCGGATCGCGACCAGTCCACCGCCGGATTCTTCTGTGGGCCCGCACCATTCCCGATACTGCGGTTCTCGATGAAGAGCAGCGTCTGGACCAGAAGTGGCGGAATGTCCTCAAAACGACGGAACACCTGGTGGTCCGTGGTGGGATCGAAGAGTGCGATGCCGTCGGCGTCGTGTATCGCGAGCCCGGCAACCGGCTGCTCATGGAAGGGCGGTGCGATACCGGACCGAATCAGGCGCGCGAGCGCAGGCGACTGTCGCGCCTGCTCCGTGATCCGATAGCCGCGGGCTTCCAAGCTGTCGCGGAATACCGGAATTCTCGTATAGCCACGCTGTTGGTCAAAGGGGCCCGAGACCGGAAAAGCCATCTGAGGGCTTGGTCCTGCGTTAACGGTGTAGTTGAGCGTGGCGCTCCAGCGCGCAAAGAACCAGGACTGCAGTCTCGAGGTCTGCGCTTCCCAGGTGGCAAAACTCAACACCAACCCGATGAGCAATAGCAACAGGTATTTGCGGACCGGATAGGGCGGGTGCCGGCGGAATCGGCGCCTGCGCAGAAAGGGAATAACAGTGCCGCCGGGCGGCGCGGGCCGAACCGCGCCTGCTCTGTTGCGGTCGACAAGAGCAGCTTGTCGCACAAACCGGGGCAAGCCCACGCTTGGAAACCGTACCCCCCGCAGTACGGCTCAGCTTGCTGTCTATTTGAGGGTACGAAGCCAGGGTTTTCAAGTGCCCAGCCGTCGCTGCCTCCCGCTCCAGGTAGCGCACGACGGTACGGCGGGGTGCCACGTTAAAGATCAAGCTAGCACTGCTGCCGCGTTACAGACCACGGTTCGGATTGAGCCCACCAGTGCCGAGTTACTGGCCTGACGGGCTCTTACCGAAGGTCATTCACTGTCCCCAATAGTCGTGGGGCCCAGCGGCACCCACCGGCTGCCATTGCCGCAGAGTGGCGGATTCCCCATCGTCCAGTACGTTCATCCGTTTGTAGCCTGCCTGGGTTGTGCCTGCACCGCGTAGGCTCCTCCGCATATCGTCGCGGCGCCGGAATGGATGATCGCAAAACAAACACGCGTTCTCAGACACAAACATGGTCAGTATCAACAGCAGCACCGGCTCTGTGACTCTGAAGATGCATGCGGATGGCGCCCGGTGATCGAACCGGACCTCGCGCAGGGAGGGCAGGGGATTCGCGGTGTACTCACCTATACGTTGGCCGCGGAGGTGGTGGCGCGTCGCGCACGTGACTTCGCTAAGGCGGCGATTTGGGGGTAACACCGGATCGGTGCGATAATTATGTTACTGGCGGCGTTGCAGGTGCGTGGGAGTCTCGTCACTCGTACCCACCCGCCGGTGGCGGCGTTCACGACGCCTCCTGCCGCCTGCGAGGTCGACGGTTCCTGACATCGGGCCGTCTCGGCCCGAGGAGGCGTTATGCAACCGAAACGATGGCAGGATTGGGCCAACGGAATCCTCGGCGCGTGCATGTTTACATCGCCCTGGATTTTCGGGTTTTCCCTGGGTGGCGGCACGGCCGCGCGGACTGCATGGATTCTCGGTGCGGCGATCGTCCTATTGGCAGGCCTTGCGGCGTACCTGCCCAAGGCGCGGGAGGAGGGTATCAACATCGTCCTCGGCATCTGCCTGCTCGCATCACCGTGGGCATTGAACTACACCGACCAAGCGCGGGCGACCACCAATGCCGCCACCATTGGGCTGCTGGTGACTGCGTTTGGGATCTGGGCGATGCTTGAGGATACGACACTCCGGAAATGGTGGCGAGCGCGGCACTTGTGACGGGGGTAGTTGGAATCCGGGCTGTTCAGGGCGCGAGCAGAGTTCGCGCCCTGAGCGGACATCGGGAGCGGACTTGCTATGAAGAACCAGACATGGACGGCCCGCGTGATCGGCAATGTGACCGGCACGGGTATCGCCGGGTCCCGCGTGTGGTTGGCTCCGGGGCGGTACGTGTTGACTGAGCTCAGCGATTTCGCCTATGAAATCCGTGCAGACGAGGGCACTGACACAGAGCGTCTCGCAGAAACGCTGCTGGTAAGCCAGGTGGTTGCCTACCGGCGCACCGGTGCGCTCATCATCGAGGGCCAGTGGCCTTGAGGCCTGTCTCGCAGATCCGGCGTTCAAGAGTCAGTGGAGCCACGATAGTTGTTGAGGCGCTCCTCGGCAAGAAGGCCGCAAACCCCGCAAACACTGCCAGCGTAGGGCGACTCAGGGACCGCAAACCCCCGAAACCCCGCGCGACGCGAGGAGTCGCGCCAGCATGAGATCAAACACGCCTTGCCACTGCCAGCGATGTTTTTGCCGAAAAAGGCGATGACCGGGATACCAAGGGCTGTCCTCCCGCTCGAGCAGCCATCGCCACTCCGGCACGTGCTTCAGCGCGATCCAAGTGGGTCGGGCGAGAGCGCCCGCTAAATGGGCGCCGGCGAGTAGCGCTTTGCGCACCGGCAGCACGATGCGCTCTCGCGGGAGTGCCCAATCTTTCGTATCCGGAAGTGCGCGTGTGACCATGGAGCCTCCGGCCAATTTGGTAGCGCCGGCAAGGGGAGGCAGCGGGGTTTGCAGCGATCAGGCGCAGAAACCGGCCGTCATCCGCCCACCGCAGATCAGTACCTGTGCCGAGGCCGGTCTACGGACTCGCGAGCAGATGCCTCTGGCCGGATCGCCTTCCCGCGCCCTTCGCGCAGTGGCTCAAATGATCCGGCATTTTCTCGCTTACCGTTGCGGGGGTAGTGCCAAGAGTGGCCTTGCGCTTCACTGGCTTCCCGTTTCACCCCTCGGGACACCTCGACGGCTACGAGCATAGCGGTGCAGGCTGTCGTCGGTCAAACACGAGCTGCGCAGGCTAACGTCGGCGGTTGAGTGTCTCCCGCAAGCTGCGATCACGCAGATGCGCTAAGGCTCTACGCCGTGTTCATTACCGATCCGTTGGCCATCTGGAGTTTGATCCCGGATAAGTACGAGGAGCAGGAAACGAAAGCGCCACGCTTTCGCGTATTTGGGACGACACTCATTGCCTTCTTTCTGCTCGAGATGGCCGATAAGACGCAAATTGCCACGGTCGCACTCGCTGCCAAATACTCGTCCATCGTGGCGGTTGTTGCCGGCTCGACAGTCGGGATGATGCTCGCCAACGTGCCCGCTGTGCTGCTCGGCGAAGTGGCGGCGTCGGATCTCCGCGGCCGGGCATTAAGGTTCCACTAAGGTAAGTTCGATAGTATTACGAGAGGCGCGGGCGGGGCCGAGCGCGGAAGCGCACGGGCTCACTTACCCCGCGCTTGAACCACGTGTATTTCATCTCCGCCATTTCGCAAACGGTCCTCATGCACGTACTGCTCGTCGAAGACGATGCGCTGCTCGGCGAAGCGATCGAGATGGCCCTCGGTCGCTGGAACCACACGTCCGTCTGGGTCCGCGACGGTGAAGCCGCTTTGGCCGCCGCGCGCACCAGCGCGGTCGATCTCATCGTGCTTGATCTGGGTCTGCCGCGAATCGAGGGGCTCGAAGTTCTGAAGACGCTGAGGGCGGAAGCCCGCGCGGTGCCCGTGTTGATCATTACTGCGCGAGATGCGCTTAGCGATCGCGTGCACGGACTCGATGCCGGTGCCGATGATTATCTCAACAAACCCTTTCACCTCGATGAGCTGGCGGCTCGGATGCGGGCACTGCATCGGCGTGCGCTGGGGCAATCACAGAATCTGATTCTCGTTGGGTCGCTGTGTCTGGATCCGCTGAACGCGCAGGCGACATTCGAGGGACATAACGTGGAGCTGTCCCAACGCGAGTTCGTCCTGCTCCGTGCGCTTGCCGAGCGAGCGGGACGGGCGATTTCTCGAGAAGCGCTGATGCAGGCCCTGTATGGTGCCGAAGGGGGAGCGGAAAGCAACACGCTGGAGGTGCTTATTCATTCGCTGCGCCGCAAGCTCGCACCTACGGCGATCCGTACCGTGCGCGGCCTGGGATATTTGCTCGCAAAAGACGGCTCGCCGGCATGAAATCTCTTCGCACGCGAGTCATTACTTTCGCCCTCATAGGGATCGGTGCGGTGTTGGTGCCGCTAGGCGTCCTCAGTTATCACAAGACCGTTCAGGAGTTCGATGAGCTGGGCGATGCGCGACTCGTTCAGGCTACGCGCACGATCGATGTGCTCGCGGAAAACGCGGGCCTGCGGCGCGCCACGACCGGTGCTCCGCTCGACGTGCATGTCTGGCGCAGTCCGTTCATCGAGCGCACCGTCACCGATCGCGGTCATACCTATGAAATTCAACTGGGTTTCCAATACTGGAGCGAAGACGGCGGCCTGCGGCTGACCAGCGACAACTTCCAGAATGTATCGCTTGCCGCTGCTCCCAGCGGCTTCGCCGATATCAAATTGCGGGATGGCCGGTGGCGCGTGTTTACCCTACGGGATTCGGATGGCGACATCGTGCGTGTTGCCGAACGAGATGAGGGTCGAGTGAAGCTCGCGCGGGATCTGCTCTGGGAGCACCTGATGCCGATGCTCATCGCGTTCCCGATTCTCGCGCTGCTAGTCGGATGGGCCGTCCGGCGCGCGCTACGACCGCTCGACTTACTCTCGCGCAATCTATCTACGCGCGATCCAGACGAGGCCAGGCCGATCGCTCTAGAAGGAGCACCACGGGAACTCGAACCTGTGCTGACCTCGCTCAATGGTCTGGTCGATCGAGTGCACGTGGCACTGGATCGGGAGCGGCACTTTGCAGCAGACGCCGCGCACCAGTTGCGCACGCCGCTCGCGGCAGCACTGTTGCATTTGGAGAACGCAGCGGCGGCGGAGTCCCCCGAGTTGCGTGGTGTGGCACTGCGTCGGACGCACGAAGGTCTCGATCGGCTGCAGCGCCTGGTGAATCAATTTCTGGAGTTCGCACGCTGGGAGAGGGCGGAGCGGGAGCCAGCGCGTGAGGCGGTTCACCTGGAGGCCTGTGTTCGGACTGAGGTGGAAGACGCCGCGCTTCTTGCGGCAGACAAAGATCTCGAAGTCTCGATTGTCACGGAGGCACCTGGCGTTCGAGTTCTCGGTTGGGAACCGGCGCTGCGTGCCCTGACGGGCAATCTCATCGACAACGCCTTTCGATACACGCCGGCGCGCGGCCAGGTTGAAGTGCGCGTGCGTAGCAACGAATCGGGCGTAATCCTGGAAGTCAGCGATTCGGGTCCGGGTATCCCACCCGAAGAACGCGAGGCAGTCCTCGAGCGATTCCGGCGCGGACGCAGCGCGGATGTGCACGGTAGCGGCTTGGGACTCCCGATAGTGCGTCGTATCGCGCACCTGCATGGTGCCCGTGTTGAATTGTGCGATTCGCGCTTTGGATCCGGGCTTCGCGTGCTCGTGCAGTTTCCGACACAACCTTCGCACGACGCCGCGCAGACCATGGTGATCGACGGAAATCAGTCATGCTCCCGCTGATTTCCCGAGCGCCGCGTGCGATTGCGATCGCGCTCCCTGTCGTCGCTGCAGGACTCCTCGGACTGGGGGTCACCGGATGTGTTCATTACACGGCGCAGCCGATCGTCCCCGAGCAGACCGGGATGACACTCGAATCGCGATCACTGTCGGACCCGGGTCTGCGGGCGTTCATTGAAAAGAACCTGGGACACACGCTGCCTGATTGGCCACTGCAGACATGGAATCTCGATCTTCTGACGCTCGTCGCGCTCTACTACAGCCCCGAGCTGGATGTGTCGCGTGCGCGGTGGAGCGCGGCCGATGCGGCGGTTGTGACGGCCGGGACGCGTCCGAATCCGAGTCTCAACATCGCGCCCGAATACAGCACCAATTCTCCAGCCGGCCTCTCGCCGTGGTTGCCTTCGATTGCGTTCGATGTGCCCATCGAGACCGCGGGCAAGCGCGGGCATCGGCTAACCCAGGCGCAGCAGCTCTCGCAGTCTGCGCGCTGGAGTGTCATGACGACCGCATGGGGGGTCCGACGTAAATTGACCAGCGCGTTGCTCGAATACACGGTCGCGCGAGACCGAGAGAAATTGTTGACACGACAGATCGATTTGCAGGAGCTGATCGTACGGTTGCAGGAAGGCGAACTCGCCGCAGGCGCTGTGGCCGGAAGCGATGTCACGATCGCCCGCATTCAGCTTGCGAAAACACGGCTCGATCTGGAGACCACTCGCGCCCAAGTCGCCGAGTCCCGCGCCCGCGGTGCGGACGCGTTAGGCATTCCAATGCACGCCTTGGAGGGTGCGGAATTGCTCTTTGAATTCGAATCAGCGGATGTGTCTGCGCTGACCTCTGAGGAGGCGCGCCGCCGTGCCCTGCGGGGCCGCTCCGACGTGCTGGGAGCGCTCGCGGAGTACGAGGCGGCCCAAGCGGCGCTGCAACTCGAGATCGCCAAGCAGTATCCCGACATACATTTGGGTCCCGGCTATCAATGGGATCAGGGAGAGGACAAGTGGCTCATCGGTTTGACTCTCGGGCTGCCGGTGTTCAATCGCAACCAGGGACCGATCGCCGAAGCGGCTGCGCGGCGGACCGAAGCCGCCGCACGTTTCGTGGCCCTGCAGGCGAACATCATTCATGAGATTGATGCGGCCACCTCGGCGTTGAAGGCGGCGGATGAGGCATCTCTGGCCGGAGAGAAACTGCTCAGCGCACAGCGCCAGCACCTGGAGGCCACGGAGGATCAGCTCAGAGCGGGCGCCGTGGGAGCGCTTGAAGTTGCCTCCGCTCGGATCGACGCCACGAACGCCGAAACCCTGACATTTGAGGCGACCGTGCGCCGGCAGCAGGCGCTGATAGCGGTGGAAGATGCCGTCCAGCGACCACTGGGTACCGAAGCGGACGCGCGTGCGGTGGTGTTGGAGATTGAATCGACTCAGCGCTCGCCCCGATGAGGTCGCGAGGAAAGAAAACACCTATGAACCGGATTGCCCCGGCCCGAGCTGCTGGTGACCTGCAGCCTTGGTGGGCGACGGGTCGGTCGCTCGCGTGCATGCTGATCGTACTGGCCGGGTGTTCCGGTTCTGGCGATCACCAATCGAGCGAGGCTGAAGGGCGCGCGAAGGAGCAAGCCGAAGCGTCGGAAACGAACCCTCCGGGTATGGTTGAGCTGAAAGCCGACGTCCAACGGACATTGCATCTGAAGATCGAACCGCTGGGGGCCGCGAGCGCGCCGCCGGAGATTCCAGGCTACGGGCGCGTGCTCGATCCGGCACCGCTTGCGGCCGCTGTGAGCGAATGGGCAACCGCGCGGGCGGCGTCGGTGGCGTCTGAGCAGGAATTCGAGCGCGTAGATTTGCTCAGGAAACAAAACACGGCCTCGGTGCGGGCGTTGCAGGCAGCCGAAGCGGCGGCCGAGCGCGACCGACTGCTCGTGGAGGCCATCCGCGATCGCATTGCATTGTCCTGGGGTCATACCGTGTCGCGACGGGCCGATCTGTCGGGACTGATCCGAGACTTGACCTCCCAAGATCGAGTGATCGTGCGGGTGGAGTTGCCCATCGGTGAGGAACCGTCCGTTTGGCCGCAGCGTGCCCGGCTTACCGCTCTGACGGAGCCCGGGAAGGTGTTGGAAGCGGAGTTCCTCGGCCCCGCACCCGCCACCGATCCCCAATTGCAAGGGCGGGGGTTTCTGTTCCTGACTCGAGCCAACCCGCTGAACCTGACGCCCGGCGCCGCGGTAAGCGCATCTCTGGAGCTCGGCGGAGAAACGCTGCGCGGCGTGATGCTGCCGGAATCGGCTCTCCTGCGCTACGACACTCAGACTTGGATCTACCTGCAGAAAAACCCAACGACTTTCGCACGAACGCCTGTCTCGCTGGGGCCCTCTGTGCCGGGTGGTTGGTTGGTCACGCGAGGATTGCGGGCGGCCGACCGTGCCGTTACGCAAGGCGCCCAGGCGCTGTTGTCCGAAGAGCTCAAGCCCCAGACCGGCCTGCCCGACTGACCGCGGAATCCCTCTTCTTATGCTCAAGCGTGTGGTCGAATTTTCGCTCCTTTTTCGCGGCGTGATCGGGGTTCTAGGCTTACTGGTGGCCGGTTACGGCGCCTTCATTGCTCAGCAGGCCAAGCTCGATGTGTTTCCGGAGTTCGCGCCTCCCCGGATCGACATTCAGACTGAGGCGCCCGGGTTGTCCGCCGAAGAAGTGGAGGCCCTGGTTACCCTCCCGATCGAGTATGGCCTGAACGGTACGCCGGATCTCGAGTCGCAGTACTCGCAATCCATCCAGGGCTTGTCGGTGGTGACCGTCGTGTTCCGCGAGACGGCCGATATCTTTCGTGCGCGACAACTTACGGGCGAGCGGCTCACGGAGCTCACCGGAAATCTTCCGCAGGGCGTGCACCCTCCCCAGATGGGGGCGCTCACGTCCTCGACGAGTCTGATGATGGCGGTGGGCCTGGTATCGAGTCAGCGAACCCTGATGGAGTTGCGAACGTTTGCGGATTGGGTCGTGCGGTTGCGATTGTTCGGCGTCCCTGGAGTGGCCCGCGTGGAGCTCTTTGGCGGGGACGTACGTCAGCTTCAAATCCAGTTCCGGCCGGATCGGCTCATTGCGTACAACCTAACCGTAGATGAGGTGCTCGCCTCTGCGCGCAACGCGACCGGGATACGGGGCGCCGGCTTCATCGAAAACGACAATCAACGAATCACGCTGCGCACGAGAGGCCAATCAGTCAGTCCCGAGACGCTCGGCGAGGCCGTGCTGACGCATCACAACGGCTTCAGTGTTCGACTGAAGGATGTCGCTTCCGTCGTGGAGGGCGCGCAGCCCAAGCTGGGCGATGGCTTGGTGAACGGCAAGCCGGGCGTGGTGATGATGGTGCACAGTCAGTTCGGCGCCAACACCCTCGATGTCACGCGCCGGGTCGAGGCGGCCCTTGAGGAGATGAAGCCGTTGTTGGCAGCGCAGAGGATCACGCTACGGCCGGCGCTCTTCCGGCCTGCGAATTTCATCGAGGCCTCCATTCAGAACATCGACAAGTCGCTCCTCATCGGCGGGGTACTCGTCATCCTCGTGCTGTTCGCTTTCCTCGCCAATCTGCGCAGCGCGTTCATCGCCTTCATCACGATCCCACTCTCGCTGTTAGCCGCCGTCATCGTGCTGAACGCCATGGGGGCCTCGCTGAACACGATCACGCTCGGGGGCTTTGCGATCTCCATCGGAGTCGTCGTTGACGATGCCATCATCGGGCTCGAGAACGTCTGGCGGCGTCTGCGGGAGAGCCGCGAGCGTCAGGACTCCCGGTCGATCTTCTCGATCGTGTTGGACGCGACGCTTGAAGTCCGAAGCCCGATCGTCTACGCGACGTTCATCGTGGCGGCAGTATTCGTGCCGGTTCTCATGATGTCGGGTATCAATGGACGGCTCTTCGCGCCCCTCGCAGTTGCGTTCCTCCTGGCGACGTTCGCATCGCTCATCGTGGCCATGACACTCACCCCGGCGCTGTGCTACTGGCTCCTTCCACGCGTCAGGATATCCGAGCCCGCGTACATTGCGTGGTTGAAGCGCCAGCATCACCGATGGCTCGAAGTCGTCGTCCGGCACTCCGTGCTGGTCATCGGCGCGACGGCCGCTGTGTGTGTTGCAGCAGCAGCGGTACTGCCGTTCCTGGGCGGAGAGTTTCTGCCGGAGTTCAAAGAGGGGCATTACATCTTGCGAATGACGATGGCGCCGGGATCCTCCACCGCAGCCTCACTCAAGATGGGCGCAGCGCTCAGCGAGCAGCTCCTCAGAAATCCAGACATTCAGTCGATCTCCCAGGAAGTAGGACGTGCCGAGCAGGGTGAGGACACCGCCGGCCCCGAATTCAGCGAGCTCCACATCGAGCTGCGGCCCGGACTGGCGAAGTCCGAGGAGGCCGTCAAAGAGCGCATGCGCGCCACCCTTGCGACGTTTCCCGGGATCTCCTTTGCGATCACGCCATTTCTGGCGGAGCGAATCGAGGAGGTGCTTTCTGGCGCACGCGGCCAAGTCGTCGTTAAACTGTTCGGCAGCGACCTCGTTGCCCTTGATCGCAAGGCGGAGGAGGTTCGTCGCATCGTCGCCTCGGTGCCCGGCGCGGTGGATGTCTATTCGCAGGCGCAGTCTGGTTCGCCGGAAGTAACGGTGAGTCTGCGCAGGGACCGGCTCGAGCAATTCGGCTTCCAGCCCCTAGGCGTCCTGGATGCCGTGCAGACGGCGTATCAGGGCACCACGGTCGCGCAGACCTATGAGGACAACCGTGTCTTCGATGTAAATGTGTTGTTGGATCCCGTGAGCCGCGCCAACCCGGAGGCGATCGGCGCACTGCTCATTGAGAACTCGAGCGGGCAACGGCTGCCCCTTCGCGAGCTCGCCACCGTGCAGCCCACCGCCGGCCGCTTCATTGTCGAGCACGAGGGCACGCGGCGTCGGCTGCAGGTGACCTGCAACGTCGAGGGTCGCGATCTCGTCTCGTTTGCCACCGAAGTCAAGCGCAAGGTGCACGCGCAACTGAAGCTCCCTGCGGACATGTCTGTAGTGTTCGGCGGCGCGGCGGAAGCTCAAGGCACGGCGCAGCGTGAGCTGTTCCTTCACTCGCTGATTGCCGGAGTCTTGATCGTACTGTTGCTCTCGCTTGTGTTTCAGCACACGCGGAACATGTTGCTCGTGCTCGCCAATCTGCCGTTTGCGCTCGCCGGCGGCGCGTTGGCGGCACTCTTGGGTGGCGGGTCTCTGTCCATTGGCTCGCTGGTCGGGTTCATTTCCTTGTTTGGCATCAGCGCACGCAACTCGATCCTGCTGATTTCGCACTACGAGGAACTGGTGCTCAAGGAGGGCATGTCCTGGGGCTTGGATGCTGCGATCCGGGGCGCCATCGAGCGCCTGGTGCCAATTCTCATGACGGCCCTGGTCGTCGCCCTGGGGTTGCTGCCCATTGCACTGCAGTCGGAGGAGGCGGGGAAAGAAATTGAAGGCCCCATGGCCATGGTGATTCTCGGCGGACTGGTGACCTCCACCGGGTTGAATCTGCTGGTACTTCCCGTCTTGGCGCTGCGTTACGGCCGGTTCGCGAAAGACGAGCCGCCCATTGAGGCACCCGTTACGTGATGTTACGTGAGCCATTACACAAGCGACCGCACAAACACCGCGATGAATTCAAACCTGCGCCGAGTCGTCATCCTCGTGGCGGGGCTAAACCTGGCTTATTTTGGGGTTGAATTTGCAGTTGCCCTAAGGATTGGCTCCGTTCGCTCTTCGCGGACAGTATCGATTTCCTGGAAGATGCGTCGGTCAATCTTCTGATCGCCGTTGCGCTCGGTTGGAGTGCAACCGGCCGGGCCCGCCTGGGAATGGTCCTCGCCGGCATCCTGCTGGTACCGGGTCTTGCGACACTCTGGACAGCGTGGGGGAAGTTCTTGCTCCAGTCCCGCCAGCTCCGATTCCCCTGTCGCTGGCCGGGATGGGTGCGTTGGGAGTCAATCTGTCGTGCGCGTTCATGTCGGCGCGAGTTCGCGCACACAGCGGCAGTCTGACGCACGCGGCGTTTCTCTCCGCGCGCAATGATGCTGTGGCGAACGTCGTGATCATTGCGGCCGGGTTCGCGACTGCCTATACGCTTTCCGGATGGCCTGATCTGATCGTTGGACTGGGCATCGCCGCGATGAATGCCGATGCCGCGCGAGAAGTTTGGAGCGCGGCTCGGGAAGAACACCGGACTGCAGAGTCCGAACGGATTTCAAGCTGACTACCTGCAACCATCTGAGCTGAGGCGCGCAAATTGAAGATTGCAGCACCGAGGATCGCTCCGTAATTGCCCGCGCAAGCGAGTAACAAAACCGCCGTGACGGTCATTGGTTTCCAACGGCCGGGCCGATGCCACGCAGATTTGGGCCGCCTATCTTGAGTGTAGTGTATCGGGCCTAAGGTCTCGCCGAGCGCAGCTCTGCAATGAATAGCCGGGGCGCCGAGAGCGGGAACTCTCCGCGGGGGACGACCGAAGTTGTGACTGTCACACTGTCCAGTGTTGATTCCTCAGCGATCTTGTGATTAGCTCTAACCCAACACAGAACGTCGTCCGCTTTCGTGCACTTGAAGACGGACGACACAGGGAAATTCGTCGATGAGCCAAGGATGCGCGCGAAGACGACAATCACGGCAAGAAAATTGCCGGCGCGCCGCGACGGATAGGCTGCGTTGCCGAGTCTTCAGTCACTCCTTTTTGCGTGCAATTCGGATCCACGGCACTCATCGGCGGCTCGTGAGGTGGACGGACTGCGCCGAAAGGTTTCGATCCCTTCCTGACTACGGACTATAAGCGTCAAACAATCATCACCGACGGAGGGCCGCTAATGCCGGTCTCTTCGGTATGGCGCCCAGCACGGCGCAGACACGTTCAAACACCAATGTTCAAGGAGGAGTCATGCAAGCTCGTGCGAAACTGGTCTCGGCTACTGTCTGTCTCATGTCACTGCTGCCGGAGGTTTCCTGGTCCGGGGTAGAAGTGATTCCGGAACAACAACACGACATATCTGCCCCGCTCAGTAGTATTTCAACTGACCGGATCAATGCCGCAGAGGCGCAAAAGCCCATGCGGACCTTTCCGGTCAGGGGCATTCCCGCGCCGGTCGGTCAGCAGACCGCGGTCGCTGCTGATACCGCGCTGCAATCCGCTGTGGCTCCTCTGATATCCGTTACGGCGGGGCTGAATTTTGATGGTGTCGGAAATGGTTTTGTCGGACCGCAAGGTACCTTCACGGTCAACAGCGCGCCTCCCGATACCAACGGTGCCATCGGCGCGACTCAATACGTCCAGTGGGTGAATACCTCATTCGCGGTATTCAGCAAGTCAACCGGCTCGGTCGTCATGGGACCGGTCGCCGGCAACACGCTCTGGCAGGGTTTCGGCGGGCAGTGCGAGGCGCAGAACGACGGCGATCCGGTCGTGCAGTACGACAAGGCCGCGAACCGTTGGGTCCTGACTCAATTTGCGGTCAGCGGTGGCGACGGAAACTTCTTCCAGTGCGTGGCCGTATCCGCTACTTCCGATGCTACCGGCAGCTACTTTCGCTACGCGTTTCCGATGCCGAACTTCAACGACTATCCGAAACTTGGGGTCTGGCCGGATGCGTATTACGCGTCGTTCAACATGTTCAACAACGACACCGGCGCCTTTCTGGGTGCGCGCGCTTGCGCGTTTGATCGTTCAAAAATGTTGACCGGCGCTGCCGCCACAGCGGTGTGCTTCCAGCTGAGCTCAACGTTCGGTGGATTGCTCCCGTCTGACCTGGACGGGTCTACCGCGCCACCGACCGGCTCGCCCAACTATTTTCTGGCCCTGAGGACGGCAAGTTCCCTGGGGCTGTGGAAGTTCCACGTCGACTTCACCACTCCGACAAGCTCGACATTCACCGGCCCGACCTCCATACCCGTGACAAGTTATGCCCAGGCGTGTGGCGGCGGCGCCTGTATTACGCAGCCCTCCACGACACAGCGGTTGGACAGCCTTGGGGATCGGCTCATGCACCGCCTCGCATACCGGAATATTGGTGGCCACGAGTCGCTCGTAGTGAATCACTCAGTGACTTCCGGAAGCAGCGTCGGCGTGCGCTGGTACGAAATACGGAGTCCAGGCGGTACGCCGACGGTCTTTCAGCAGGGTACGTATGCGCCGGATTCGACCCGGCGCTGGATGGGAAGCATTGGGATGGATAAGGTTGGGAACATGGCGGTCGGATACAGTGCATCGAGCAGCACCGTCCGTCCCTCCGTCCGGTACACAGGACGGCTCAGTACGGACACTTTAGGCACGTTGCAAACGGAAAACACGATCATCACCGGTACAGGCTCTCAGACAGGCGGGCTCAACCGGTGGGGGGACTACTCGGCCATAACGATCGACCCCGTTGATGATTGCACGTTCTGGTACACCAACGAGTACCTCAAGACGACGGGCTCCTTCAATTGGAGCACCCGCATCGCATCGTTCAAGTTTCCCAGTTGCCAGTAGGCAAGGGTACCGCCGTAGCAAGAACGCCCCACGACCTTGAACCGGGCGGCGGCAGGACTCTCAGCCCTGCCGCCGCCCGCAAGCCTCATCACAGCGAACCCGGTCAGTAGAAAGGCGGCACCATGTCGCCCCACGTCTTGCCTCCATCGAATGAGAAGTCGTAGCCGCAGTGATTGAAGCCGATGCGCGAGTCGTTCTGACCGGCGATGAGGTTGTCTGGATCGGTCGGATTGATGGCGATGACTTCCTCCGCCTGCCGGCGCCGGGAGCAGTCCTGATTGACGCGAATGTTCGTGCGATCGCTGCTGGAGAGGGTGTTCGAGCATCCCTCGGTGGGCTGCCCGCGATGGGTGAAATTGAAGGTATCAGCGCGCCCGATGCTCGCACTCGCACGCTGAGTCAGCACGCCGCTCGCTGTAAGGACCGAGTACATCATGCCGGACGAAACACGCGCCTCGTGCGGATTTGCGGCCCGGCGCCCAGTCTCAATGTCGAGCGCGCGGGCGAGTATCTTATTGGCTGGATAAACGGTTGGCTCCGTTTGCTGTGCTTGTGCACACGAAGCCTGTCGCGGCAATCAGACCTGTCAACGACAGCCGGAAGATATGACGTGGCATGATCTTTCCTCCTGAAAGAGTGACGGGATGTATCCGATACGTTCGCAAGGCTCGTGCTATTTCGTGCCGTCCTTCACAAGCCGCCTCCTGCGGCATCACTGTCGGCGCGGCGAATAGGATGGTTCGAAGCCTTGCCGTGATCCGACAACGAAGTTTGAATTATCGTGTTAGGACGTGCCCCAAAATTGTGACCCTTTCGTAAATTGTTGTCGAGCGTATGCGGGCTGACGGGAACGCAGATCGCGCCGTAAATGACGAACGCGCTCGAGGGTCTCTATCAGAAATCAAAGCGTTAGCGGGTGGCAGCCAGATGCTTCCTGATCTTCCGCGTAGTCTGCGACTCGAATGGCGCCTTGTTTGGCGGGGGCCTCGGGCCCGCGCAACGACGGAGTTTGGAAGCAGCTCTTGAGAATCAAGAGCTTGCGTTTCTGTTTGAGCGCGCGGCGGGCAGCTTGCACCAGGGCGCCCGAGATCTCTCCGGCATCGACGAGGATGGTGGCCTCGGTCAGCGCCTACGCGACAGCCGGACTCGCACTATTTGAACCGGCCTTTTCCAGCGCCGCGTCTCGCCCGATGCGCCGTCGTGTGGTCGGCTGGTCGGCGACACTGACGATATTTGCCGCCGTACCCGATGGCCTCGTGGAGAGTCGTGGTCCCGATGCAACGTCTCGAACTATTCGGTCCAAGGCTGCTATGACGGCGCGAGCTACAATCCAAACAGCCGTTCAATTCCGATGTGCTCGGCTAGCTCAAGCAGTGCGTCGAGCCGCTCATCCTCGCACAGCGGTTCGCGGTCGACTTCGACTCTGAATGCTGATTCGGAATGCCGATCCCCGAACAGGGCGACCGCCCGGGCGCCGTCGTCTTGCCGTGAAGTCCAAACAAGCCCCTTGGCTGCCGTAGCACTGTGGAGCCATTCCGCCCACTCGCGCGTCCGCGGGTAAGCTGTAACCGGAGTATCGATCAGGTCTGTTCGTTGTAGTCCCAGGCGTTTGAGACCCTTCGTCGACAGATCGACGGTTGGCGGGCGGCGCTTCGGGCGAATGCGAGAGACGACGAGGTTCTGCTCTCGCAGCGATTCGATATCCAGAATGTATCCGCCGGGCGGAGTCGGGACATCGTGAAACACGGTCTCCATCATCGCGCCAGCCAAAGTGCTCGCTCCATAGAGTATGGGAATGGTTATGCCGCCGGGTCGCCGGATCGGACTAAACCGAGTGTCGCCGGTGTCGCTAGTATTGAATTGAGTGGGGCGGTAAGAGGCGGAATGCACGCGCCACACGGCACCTGCACCAAGGGGAACGAGCTTTGGTGAGTTCTTGGATGGTGGCCGCGGCGCGCTGCGGCGGCGTTTAGCCATGGCTGGCGTTTCGATAACGTTCGGCAGCGAGCAGCACCTTATCTGGTTCGTTGCCCAGCAGTTCGCGCGGGCGATGGCTCTCGAGCCAAGCGTTAGTGGACTCGAACCAAACAGCAACGCGCCACGGGCTGATCGGCCCGAACAACTTCAGAACGGGCTCCAGACCCGGTATAGGTCGGAATGCCTCATCAAGGGCATATCGCGGAAATCGATCTTGACCCTGATAAGGAACGGCAAAAATCTTTCCTTCCTGCTTCCATCGGTTCGCAGGGGCAGCGAGGTTGCTCGGACTGAACTTGCCACGTTCACCGATTTCCTCGGCAGTGAGCCACTCCGAATTCTCCAGTACCGCTTCCAGCGCCTTCGCTTGCTGCTGAGCTCGGTGGATATCGAGTGTGCGCAATTTCACGCCGCGCAACAGCACGTCGAGTAGCGACTTGAAGTCTGTCTGCCGCTTCTCCTTTATGCGAGCGGTGACCAGGGGGGCTAGTTCTGCCAGGACGCCCTGAATCTCGTCCTTGAGATCTCGCGGCACGTCGGCCGAAGGGATGCGCACGATGAAGGTATCGCTACTCATGGCACGAGTCCTGAAATGCATGAATCGATGGAATGCTATCATTAAATTCATGCCATCACCACATCGGTTACGACTTGCGAATCGAGGGGGGGCTTGGTGGGGCCCGAAGAATGGGTTGGCCGCGCGGCCCCATGCAGCCTGACGGGCAGTCCACGGCGCTTGAGCCAGCCGCCATACGGCAGATCGAATCCAATCCCAGCAGCGCGGCAGCTTGTCTACGCCGCCATGGGCCAAAGCGCTCCATGCCGGTCGGCGGTTGGCCCCGGAAAGAACGGGCCCGCCTCATCCTGCCCACCGAATGAACACCTGGCACGGCTGAGCGTCAGCGCTTGCTGTAGCGTAGTCATCATTTTTCAACGAAGGAGTTGGATCGCCGAACGAGTTGCGCGGGTCTATAGATCCATGTGATGACGTAACAGGTTGGACCGTGAGAGAGTTAGCCTGAATGTCTTGCCGGACTTCGAGTCCTTTCCGGAGATGAGGCTGCGGGCTCGGTGCCTCTGCGCCGAACTCGGCTTCCAGGAGGGCCCGAACCTGCTGTGCATCGAGCAGTTCGTCGAAGTGGTCGAATCCGTCCGAGGCGACAGCGGGTCTGACGAACTCTAGCCGACAATTCATTGAGCTACGCTCCCCTGTTTGAAATCCAGCTGCATGAGGTGCAGCGGCTGGGAGTGTAATACTATAACATTACGTACCAAATGTGATAACGTTTCGGTCGATGCAATCGTGCACTGAGCGGCGCTAGAGAAGGATGCAGTCATGCCCGAGAAGATTCCGGTCACAGTGCTCACGGGTTTCCTGGGTTCGGGCAAGACGACCTTGCTCAATCGCATCCTGGCGGAGAACCACGGTCAGCGCATCGCCGTCATCGAGAACGAGTTTGGCGAGATTGGCGTCGATCAAGACCTCGTGATCAACGCCGATGAGGAGATCTTCGAGACGAACAACGGGTGCATCTGTTGCACCGTACGCGGGGATCTCATCCGCATTCTCGGTGAGCTCGTGAAGCGCCGTGACCGCTTCGACCGGGTCATTCTCGAGACGACGGGGCTTGCGAATCCGGGTCCTGTGGCGCAAACGTTTTTTGTCGACGATACCGTGAGCGCGCAGTTTGTGCTGGATGGCATCGTGACACTCATCGATGCCAAACACGTCGATTTGCACCTCGGCGAAAGCGAGGAAGCACGCGAGCAGGTGGCCTTCGCCGACGTGATCGTGCTGAACAAACTCGACCTCGTGGACACGGAGCGGGCCGCGGCCGTCGAGCGCCGGGTCCGCGCCATGAACGCTATGGCGCGGATCCTGCGTTCGCACAAGGCGCAGGTGCCGATTGAGGAAGTGCTCGGAGTCGGTGGCTTCGATCTCGCGCGGGCGCTCGAGTACAAGCCGACGTTTCTTGAGCCGGAATATCCGTTCGAATGGGCGGGCGCTTTCCAGTTCGAGGCGGGCGAGTACGGGCTCCTGCTTCGTGATGGTCCGGACCCCTCAATGAAGATCGCTTTCTGCAAGGCCGGGCGTACGGACAAAGGCGATCCCGTGAGAGCTGCCGAACGCGCGTTTCCTTGGTTCAGCGGCGATACACCGCACGAACGACCTGGCTCACGCATCGAGACTTCCAACACAGTGCGCCTTCTGGAGCTGGACGAGACGGGCGAGAAGCGCTTCGTGCTGTCTGCCCGAGAGCCCGGAAACTATTGGCTACTGACAGAGCATACGCCCGATGAGTTCGGTCTCGAGGTGCGGGACGCCACCGGTCGCCTGCATATGCCTCAGGTCACCCGGGTGTTCGATGCCGGCCATTCCCACGAGGATGCCGTGGCTTCGTTCAGCATCGAGACCGACGCGCCGCTGGATCTCAACCGTTTCAGGGACTGGCTCAGCCGCGAGCTGCAGGCGAACGGTGCCAATATTTACCGGATGAAGGGATTCCTGAATCTCAAAGGGATTGACGAGCGCATCGTCATCCAAGGCGTGCATATGCTCGTGGACAATGCCTCGCTCGGCCGCTGGGGCGCGCGACCGAAGCGCACGCAGCTCGTGTTCATCGGCAAGAACCTCGATCAAATGCGCATGAGGCAGGATTTTGAGGTCTGTCTGGCGTGACTCGCCCGGTCGGGGCTGCACCGCGCACTGCTGCGTCTTGCCCTTCGCTTCAGTGCCAGGGTGCGGCATTGACTGGAGACCTGCGGCGATTGACGGCGCCGTTCATCCACCCGACAACTGTTTCATCGCTCGTGCATCACCGGCCGGGGGCTGAAGTCTGCGAATCTTTGCGCATCACTTCAAGTAAGGCATCAGCATTCGCTCGGATCATGCCTACATACGTGGCCGCGGGCTCCCCGGGCGGGGCAAGGGCGTCTGAGTACAGACGACCGCCGACGGTCAAACCCGTGTCGCGTGCGAGCTGGCGCATCATCCGCGGGTCCGCGATGTTTTCGAGAAATACCGCGGCAGCGCGATGCGAACGGGCTTGTTCCACGAGGCGCCCGACGGCCGCGGCGGAAGGCTCCGCTTCGGTTGTCCAGCCTTGCACCGGCAAGAATTCAATGCCATACGCGGCCCCGAAATAGGCGAATGCATCATGAGTTGTAATGACACGCCGCCGTGCCGCGGGAATGACGGCGAATTCTCCATTCAGAGTATGGTCAAGTTGATCCAGGCGCCCGATGTACTGCACCATGCGTGCCTTGAGTTGGTCGGAATGGGCTGGCAAAACGCGTGCCAGAGCATTGCCGATATTCGTCACATATGTTTGAGCATTGCGCGGGTCTTGCCAAGCGTGTGGATCAGCGTGTCCCTCCGCAACCCGGGCCACCAGTCCGTCTGTTGCAACGACCACCACGCCGCGGAATTGTGCGGAGTCGAGCAGGCGGTTCATCCAGCCCTCAAAGCCAAACCCGTTGAGAACGACGATGCGGGCACTTCCAACCGCGCGGACATCTGCCGGTGTTGGCTGATAGACATGCGCGTCCCCGTCAGGGCCGACCAACGATTGCACGGTCACCAGGTCCGCACCGATTTCGTGTGTCAGGTCACCGAGAATGGTAAAGCTTGCGACCACTCGCAACGCAGGCTCTTCGGCTGAGAGACCTGGCTGGGTTGATAGTGCCCCCACCAGGCCAAGGACTACAGCCGCCAGACCGCGCATGACTCAACTGCCGTCAGGACGGGAGCGGCGCACGCCAGCCGGCAAAAATCGCAGTGAAGCCGCAAGCGATGAGATCGCATAGAGTGCTCCGGCGGTCAATACGATGGCCGGCCCCGAAGGCAGGTCCCAATGATAAGACAGGGTCAGTCCGAGGAAGGCAGCAACACAACCAATGCCACCTGCCACAGCCAACATTGCGGAAAGATCAATATCCCAGGACCGGGCCGCTGCCGCGGGCAACATCATCAGTCCTACCGCCATCAGAGTGCCCAACGCCTGGAACCCGGCCACCAGGTTGATGACCACGAGAGTTATGAACAGGATGTGAATCAGCGCGCCCCCAAATCCATGCGCCCGCAGGAAATGAGGATCGACAGATTCCACCACCAAGGCCCGGTACCCGATGGCCAGGGCGATGAGCGTG
>Ga0307511_10000399_pt1 | contig 46120 bp, 62 predicted proteins | sample 13_EM_MG_FD_200266 | JGI IMG/M metagenome (GOLD analysis project Ga0307511, IMG submission 200266) | Populus trichocarpa ectomycorrhiza microbial communities from riparian zone in the Pacific Northwest, United States - 13_EM | ecosystem: Host-associated > Plants > Roots > Unclassified | place... | reverse complement strand
CTTTTCGGGCCCCAATCTACCAGAACTTGTTGGAAAGCGCACAGGCTATCGTCTTCGCAATGCATAAACTATCTGTCGAGCCTGTGGACACTCAGAACCGCGTACGTCACTCCCACTTCACATTGCATATACCACCTGACAAAACTGCCAATGCCACAGGCAACCGCGGAGCAACTTGCGGGCTATGAGCTGGACCTCTCCTCCGTCGATTCCAACTTCCGCATTCCCGAGCAACTTGCCTTGTCTATCAATCGGCTGTGGCGCGACCCAGTAATTCCCCAGATCATGGATTACCATAGTAGCGAGTTTTATCTCATGGACAGCGCAAGCTAGTACGTCCGGTCTGCCTCTCTGTTCCATTTAAGATTGTGACCCTATACCGTAGTTTTTTCACCGAAGCCGAGCGAATCGGAAACCCTGACTATATCCCCACCGAGGCGGACATCCTGAGGTGCCGACAGAAGAGCACAGGGATTATAGAGACAAGATTCAACGTGGCACCCCTCTCGTACGCACCACCTCAACCAGCCTTCCCCACGAACGCCCATTAACGCCACTTAGAATCCACATGTTCGACGTTGGAGGGCAGCGCTCTGAGCGAAAGAAATGGATACACTGTTTTGAGAGTGTAACGAGCATTATCTTCTGCACAGCGCTGAGCGAGTACGATCAAGTGCTGCTTGAACAGCGAAACCAGGTTCGTCATGCGCTCTCGGTGCTTCGCGTAACAGCTCTCACCATCACCGCTGTAGAATCGCATGGCGGAGTCCCTCGAACTATTCGACTCAATTATAAACTCGCGGTGGTTCTTGCGGACCTCGATAATCTTGTTCATGAACAAGATTGACGTGTTTCGCCACAAACTCTCAAAGGCACGCCCGTCTTTCCGCCCTCCTGGTCAGCCCGAGCTGACAACACTTTGCAGGTCCCGCTAGAGCGGTACTTTCCGGAATATACCGGCGGCACTGATGTCAACAAAGGGGCAAAGTACATACTGTGGAGGTTCATGCAAGCCAATCGCGCACGACTGAATGTCTATCCGCAGTGCGTGTTTCAGCTCACCCACCCCTCCGCTACTATAAACTCAATGGTGGTTAGTTTGACGCAGGCGACAGACACTTCCAATATCCGCTTGGTTTTCGCGGCTGTCAAAGAGACCATCCTCCAGAACGCCCTCAAAGACTACGGAATATTATAGCGGCAGCCGAATAGAACACCTCCCCGTAAGATTGCGGTTAGCACCGTTTACCTGCCAATGACGCTGATTGACAATACACAGCACATTGCCTACACCCCGTCATCCTTCATGCCACAGTTGTATCTATAGATGGACCATCTCTTCATTGTACAGGATATATTTCCCTCCATGTACCCCGCATGGGTGCCGTGACTTTCAAGCTAATACCGGAACACCTCTTTTTCGCTTTGCCTTTCACCCCCACACATCTTTCCCTAGTTTCGTGGACCGTCACTCCCTAGCGTGTCTTTTTTGTGTATGTACGCAAATGGCTATCGTACATTCTAATTCTCAATCATGATTTTCGAGTCTCGTGACCGACGCGTCTTTGCCAGCGCTCTGATTCTTTGAGAGATTCCCACTCTTGCCCGCGAACATGTCGGACGTGCCTCAACTATTGTTGGCGTCCTTGAACCCACCCACAAGAAAACAGGCAGAACAGAGCCTCACAACTCGCAGCACACAAGCTTCATTTCTCCCGAGCCTCCTCCGCGTTGTCCTTGATTCCTCCCAAGATCGCTCAGTCCGCCTTGCAGGATCGGTGTATCTGAAGAACACAATCAAATCAAGGTGGGAAGACGTAAGTGGCGGGTAAACCCTCGTTCTGTAGCTTTGACGGATCCCTGTGTAGGATGAAATACCGATCCAGGAGGCCGACAAAGCAACGTTAAGAATTGACCTTGTGCCGGCGATGATCGCACTGTCCACCGCTGCCGATAAGTCACTCAGAGCCCAGGTTGCAGAAACGATATCAATTATAGCGCGGTCGGATTTCCCTGGACGATGGCCAGATCTGATTGATGTGAGCTCGTTTGGTGTCCAGCAATTGCAGCTGTGGTCGTGAATATGCCTTCCTCACCTCCTACCTACCACGGTCTTAGAAACTGGTCGGCCGCCTCTCCAATGACGATTATCAAGTCAACATCAGTATTTTGGAGACTGCCCATTCGATATTCTCCCCATGGCGTGCGGAAACGCGATCCGATGCCCTCTTCTCAACAATCAATTATGTCCTGGAGAGATTTGCGAAACCCTTCCTCCAACTCCTTTCGCATACCGCGAACATATTATTTTCACTAGGCTTTCAGGGAGATATCGGATTGGTCGCTCAAACACAAGCAATACTCATCGACCTTTTCTTCGATCTCACTTGTCAAGATTTGCCTCCCGACTTCGAAGACTCTCACGTTCAATTCTTCGGACCCCAGGGCCTGTTCTTGACGTTCTTGTCTTGGAACCACCCATCCTTGGTTACAGAAGTAAGGGACTACTGAGCTGGCATCCGAAGCAGACGACTCACGATCTACCGTTTTCAGCCCGATGACACAACGCCGTCCCTACCGTCCCAAATCAAGACTGGGATACTCGAAATCGCGGAGGTAGGTACCGAATCCATTGTACGAGATGGATGCTGATTTTTAGACAGCTCTACACGAAACTTTACCCAGAAGTATTGCAGAACTCATCCTCTGTCGAGCTATTTGTGACGGCGATCTGGGAGCTGCTTGGCGGCGGAAAATTACCTGGAGTGTCCGACGATCATGTATGTTGGTTTGGTCCTACGGAAAGATCTGCCAGCGGCCGTCTGTTGACTCCACCCAGTTAGTCGCCCAGGCCCTACGGTTCCTCTCTACGACCATTCGGATAGGGCATTACAAACAACACTTCTCGGACAAACAAATGATATCTGTGCTCGTTGAGGGCGTGGTGGTTCCAAACATCGGGCTTCGGGGTTAGTGCAACGCCTACTACACCCGAGCGTTGTCCCTGCTGACACAACGGCCCCTTCTGGTCAGATCATGACATCGAACAGTTCGAAGATGATCCCCTGGAGTTTATCCGTTTGGACCTATCCGTCCCATCTACCTCGGGAAGCACAATAGGAGGGACAAGTAGCGAGGCAGTAACCCGCAGGCAGGCAGCGGCCGATGTGCTGAAAGCACTTGTGGCTGGCGGGCTGGAAGAAGAAACGACGGAAATCGTTGGTTCGTTGATTCAGAAAGGGCTGGAAACGTATTCCTCCAACCCTCGCGAGAACTGGCGATCCAAGGATGTTGCGGTGTATTTACTTGGGGCGATCGCAACCCGAGGGTCGACCGTCGCGGTTCGTTTACTCCTTGTTTCTCCAACGATCACCCGTTCACCCTTAATTCCAATCTTCAGCAAGGGGTCACCTCCACGAACTCACGGATCAATGTCGTCGAGTTTTTTTCGAACAACGTATTCCAAGACCTCCAAGCCCCCGAAGGGACTGTGCACCCGATCCTACAGGTCGACGCTATCAGGTTTTTGAACACATTCAGGAACCAGGTAAAGTGATGCGTGCGCCGCTTGGGTTCAATGACTCACTCGACGACACAACGCAGTTGACAAAGGAACAGCTACTGACAGTCCTGCCGCACCTCGCACAGCACCTGCGATCCAACAACTACGTGGCGTGCACGTATGCGGCAGTGGCAATAGAACGCATTCTCTTCATCAGGCGTGGGAGTGTCGTCCTGTAGGCGTGGTCTTCCTACTCAGAAATCCCGCATGTTAACGCTCTCCGATACTCCAGGTTTAAACCTGAAGACATTCAGCCTTTCTCTGCTGAGCTGATCGGTACTATATTGACCAAGCTAGAATCTGCCGGTAGCCCGGAGAAGGTCGCCGAAAATGATTTTATGATGAAATGTAGGTGAAAGTCCGACCTTCTCTTGGGACTGTTGCTAACCACGTTACTCTACCGTCAAGGTATCATGAGGATCATCTTTACGGCCAGACAGTCGCTGGCTACCACTGCCTATGACCGAGTAGTGCAGCGGTTGGTTGGGATTCTCGGAATCACCTCCAAGAACCCGAGCAACCCGAACTTTGATCAGTACCTATTTGAAAGCCTGTCAGGTCTGATGAGGCAAGTCAAAGAGCGGAAGCTGGTTTATGTTCGCGACTCACTGTTCTGTGCAGGTTTGTCGCAGCGGCAAACCCGGCAACGGTCCCCGCCTTCGAAGGACAATTGTTTGGGCCATTCACCTTCATACTCCAACAAGATATTGACCGTAAGCGATAGTCAGTCCCGATCCCGGCCTAGCACTTACGTGACTACTTGCCAGAGTATATTCCTTACGTGTTTCAAATCCTTGGACAAATGCTGGAACTACACACGTCTTCGGTCCCGAACGAATACCGATCGATCCTTCCGTTCTTGTTGACACCCGCGGGCTGGCAGCAGAAGGGAAGTATACCTGGCCTGGTTAAGTTGCTGAAGGCGTTCCTAGCCAGGGATTCTGCACAACTGGTGGAGACTGGACAGTACACAGCCATTCTTGCTGTGATCCAACAGCGTCTGATCCCGTCGAAAATCAACGACGGATGGGGATTTGAACTCCTGGAGGCCGTTGTCCAGAACATACCTCCGTGCGTCGAGGCATTGCTACTATTGTTAATCTCCATCTGAACAGAACTGTAGGCAGAACCTCCGCCAGTACTTCCCCGCGGTGATTGTCAGCTTACTGAGTAGGATGCAGACGAGCAAGACGGATAAATACGTCTATCACTTCGTCCATTTTTTGACGTTCGTTATGGGGATCAACGTGAACGGTCTTTCACCAGACTATCTAATCGAGATTGTCGAGCAGATCCAAGGAGGGTAAGTCTCTCTCTAGCTCGGTCACTGCGATAGCTGATGACGGAGGGTGGGAATATAGACTTTGGTCTCAAATTCTAATCAACTTCGTCGTCCCCCAAGTGCCACTAACGGTTCCCAAGGACCAGAAAACGGTTGCGGTCGGAATTGTCAGGATGTTGGTACAAAGCGAGGCAATGCGTAAGCCAGAATTTGCGAGTACCTGGTAAGCACAATACAGCGAGGGCCGAGCAGGGACAGATTGAGACTGGCTGCGTTTCGTGCATATAGGACCCAGGCTCTCGCAGGGCTGTATCGGCTATTCGCCAACCCTCAACATCTGACGAAGAAGTCTGCTGGGGAGGAGGATCCGGATGCGGGTCTGACGGCAATCGACCACGAAGAACAGAACGCAGGGTACCAGGCAGCGTACTCCCGGCTTGCAGCATCAGAGAGCGCTGTGGTTGACCCAGTCGGATATGTAAACGATCCTCGGGAACTGCTGGAAAACGAATTGGGACGCTTGTCTGGGCAAGGTGCGTTTGGAGGAAACGTAGGCTCCATGGTTAATGAGGCGAGGGCACTTGCTTCCCAACCGTTACCAAAGTGAACGCAGGGAGGGGGAGTATTGTATTATACAACCATGCACTGGGGATACATTTATGATTACACGAAACTATAAGCTCGGAAGGGGCACCATGCGTGAGTAAAAAAGAAAAAAAAGTGAGATGGAGAAGGCGAAGGATGATAGATTATCCAAGGGCACAGCTAAGAGTACTCGAGAGACCGACTGGTACGACGGGTATCACGATAGGAAGATTGTCGTCGAAAAGAGGGCCCTTGGGGAGGCCAGCAATCTGCTGCTTGGTTGGCGGGAGTCGGTCTTCAGAAGCTGTGGTGGGTGAGAGAGCAAGTGGGTAGATATCGGGTGATGATGCGACGGGACATGGGGGATTGACGATGCGGACTATACTATCGAGAAACAGGTTCCATTCTTGGTTGCCCCAGTTTTGCTCAAATGTGGGGATATAAGTCCAATCTGCGCGGCGTTGGACGTCAATTGGAGTGCCTCTTCCCATGGGGTCGTCGGAGGGGTATTGGTCGAGAGACCTGTATTCGATGACGCTGCTCCCTCTGAGAGAAGTGACGAACCTGGTCCTGGTTCCGCGGCTGAGCCTGGAATCGATGGGACCGATCACGACGTCGTCCGACACTGCGCAGTCGAGACCAGGGATCTGTATAGACGAGAGAGGGGGGAATGGAATTGGAAGAGGGGGTTTCTGAGAATCAAAGGAGGGGAATTGGTCAACGATCTCTGGGTCGATCTCGCCGATGGCATCAATGTCGAGAAGGCCCGGGTCTTGGAGGGTTTGGAGGATCTGACGGTCGATGTCGTCAAGATTGGTGACGTCCTCCTCTTCATCGTCCTCCTGAGAGAAGGACATGTCGGCGTCGGTGTCGTAGGTAGCGGGGGTGGAAATACTGAACTGGGTGGGGAAGAGGGTGTTGTGTTCCGCAGCTACAACGTTCGCGTACCCATACTTGTGATAACTGTAGGTTTGTTGGTAAGAGAGTTGAGAGAGTTGAGAGAGGGGAAGAAGCATACAGGGTCTCTATTCGTTCTACACATATGTACTTCCAAAGGCTGGGTATCTTGCCGTTGTTCTCTGCGTAGACGTTACGACGCCTACGAGGGAAGGAAAGGGAGAGGTAGGAGGGTGACGGAGGGGGGGAGGGGAGGGTTGAGGGTTGGGGGACGGTGGGGGTAGAGGGCAACGATGGGTCGGTGGAGAGGGGAGACCTGCCTCGCCTGGGGAATCGGGAATAGGTTATTGGTTGGAGGGCAGGCGAATTAGCAACGACGTCGACCTTTCGACGCTTAGGGCTAGGCGGCTGGACGTCGTCATGATCGTCGGCGACGAGCGGTGGGGAGGAGTCAACGACGACGAGGTCAGCAGCGCCGGGGGAGACGACATGGGGAGGGGCGGGAGGCGGGGACCGTGATCTCTTTCGTTTAGATTGGAGACGGGACGATCTCCGGAGAACCGGATGCATTTGACAGAGGACAGACAGGGAATTCAGGAAATGTTCAGGTGGTGAGTGAACGGGGCGACGACGGGGGAAGAAAAAAGAAGGCTTCTACTAAAAAGGAAACCTGTTGACTAATGCGGAGTTTCAACTTATTACCTAAAATGATGATCGGATCACTAGCCAGCTCCCGAATGTGATTGTATACACTTGATGATTATCGAATCTCCTCTCTCTCTCTCTCTCTATCCCCCACGACGACCATGTTCAACTCTGAAGACATTAAATCCTCCCTAAAGTTGGATCACCAAGGGTCCGACTACGAGACTGCAAACTATCCGCCAGACGACGACTGTAACTCTTCCTATTCCTCCATCTCCCCGCCCATCCCTAATACCCCTCTAGCCACTTCTTCAGGAGGCTCCGGTTCTCCAGAGGATGCCTGGTCCAAGTCGGCCCAGCGAGGAAAGCATTTCCCCACTCACCTCACCGCAATCCCCAAAAGTTCCCCATCTTCCACAACCACTATCTACTCCCCCGACCCCTACAACACTGCGTACCCTTTCACCCCACTCAACTCCTCTGGTCTTCCCATAACATCCCCCAGCACCCCCGTCCCAACCATCCCAGAAACCGCCCCCACTGACCTCGGGTCTGACCCGGATAGCTGGGAGAGCAGGGGCGAGGCTCTCAAGAGGTTGAATGAGAGGTACGCCACCGACACCAAAGGCGTTTGACCGGACCCAGCTTCTTATCAATCTCGCTTGTTGTATCACCATATCTGTTTTTCATCTTTGGTTCACACTCATCCGTTCAATCATGCGTTGTATGTAAACCGAACAATGGCCGTGTTGCGAGTCTATTTATTGGATGTTGTAGCCTACGAGACTCCTACGTCCAATTATCTCTCCGATCTGTGAAATAAACATCGTTCAGTATCCCGCCCCCGAGAATAAGAAAAGTCAGAAGACACACCTTGAAAATACCATAGCCCTCAACGGCATACACTCCGACCTTCATCCATTCCCCACTTCGGACCAGCTCCCGCAAGAAAGCTGGATTCCTCACTCGAGACCATAGCAAGCCGTACTCGCTCACGAACGTCGTCCAGTGGGGGATCCGGAGCCTCTCCGCAACGTAAACCTGCTTCAGTACTTCGCGCGTGACCTGCAGGTTGTATGTCACGGGGGCTCTGTATGCTGTCAAAAGCGCGTCAGAGATTTCACCGCCTATTTCCTCTCTCAGAACTTACAGCCCAAAGCCCCAGCCAAACGTTCACCGAATGGCCCCAAGCTCTTCTTGGTCACTCCCCATGCCTTGTTCAGGGTTTCTTGCGCGGCAGCCGCAAACTCCGTCGCCTTCTTTTGCAGCTGCTCCCCGGACTGCTGCGCGGAGGAAGGAGGCGTAGAGTAAAACCTCTTCGGTGCGGTGGTTTTAAATGAGCGGGGCAATTGGCGAAGTGAGCTGGTCGCCATTTGAGGTGGTGAGAGAGAGAGGAGACGCGCTTGTTGGCGAATGCATCCAACCCGGATTGGTCCGTCCTCCGATCACCTTCTCACGTGACGTCGGTCATGAAAGTATCCCAGAACGTCACGAACACTGCAGAACCGCCGTAAGTCTCTTATCTCCTGGGTTTCCACAAACACCAGATCACCAACTTTCCGAAGGATCCCCCTCGTCAAAGCATGGGGCAACCGTTACCGCCCTACCCCGACCAATCCGTTGATTGATATGTCTCAGGGCGTCCCAGACATCCACCCCCCCAGACTCCTCCTAGATGCGATAGCCGCCCACGGGTCATCAGAATCCGCGTGCTCATACACAGGTGTTCCGGGCGAACCATCCATGAGATCTTCCCTCGCCCATGAAATGCGAGTCGTGTACGGGGATCGCACTGATGTCACCCCAGACGATATCGTCTTGACCGCCGGCTGTAACATGGCGTTTGTCGCTGCGATCATGGCTTTAGCTGATCCAGGGGACCAGGTCATACTCCCCGTTCCGTGGTAACGATTGCCCCCTCTTATCGAGACAGCATCCGCTCACGAACTCATCGCACTGTAGGTATTTCAGTCACAAGTAAGCGCGTCCAGAAGTTGGTGGTCCATTCCCGAAACCGTAACTTTCGAGCAGGATGACATTGGATATGTTAGGAGTTGAGGATATACCTCTGACCACACTCGCCTCTACTGGTTTTCACCCAAAAGTCGAAGATTGCGAGTCGCTCTTGACGGATAAGACCAAAGCAATTGCCTTTGTCAGTCCAAATAACCCAGTAGGTATTCAAACCCCAGCAGCTGGGACTACCTGACCGTGTTCGTAGACCGGTGCCGTCTATCCTCCAGAACTCCTGCGTGCGTTCGCAGAACTCGCCAAGTCCCGAGATATTGCCCTCATAATCGACGAAACATACCGGGATTTCGTCGCGACCGACGTTCCACATCACCTGTTCAGCCCCTCGCAGGAGTGGGACTGGCGGTCCTCTGTCGTTCATCTGTTCTCGTTCTCCAAGAGTTACTGCATCCCCGGCCATAGACTTGGAGCCATCGTGGCGCCCAAGATCCTTCTCAACAACATCCTTACGGTTCTCGACTGCCTGTTGATATGCGCGCCGAGGCCAATCCAACTTGCACTCGCCTCTACCATTCACGACCTACGACCCTTCGTTCGTAGGAATGCAGAGGTGGTGCGCGCTCGTCGTGAACACTTCAAAGCCCATCTCCCTCCTACCTGGAGGCTAGGTTCTCAGGGGGGATATTTTGCATTCGTGAGGCACCCTTTCAAAGGAAGGGACGCGATGCAAGTTTGTGAGAGGATGTCAGCAGAAGGAGGTATAGTCACACTGCCCGTAGAACTCTTTTCAACCCAGGCTGCGCTCCAAGACGAGGAAGGCAGACGCTGGCTGAGATTGTCGGTAGCCAACGTCGACAACGAGACCATCACACAAGTTTGTCAACGGCTTTCGGAACTCGAGCGTTTGTTTGGTTGGGAATTAGATTAGCCCCATGAATGCAATTACCGATAGTGGTGTAACATAGGATGAGAACCAGAATATACGTGTACAGGTGGGTACAGAATCAGTCCTCTTTCTTGGCTCCAATTCGCTTCTCAGCCTCGTCAATGGCCGCCTTGTCTGTCTCTGGATTACCTGCAGCTCCTGCGACAGGGTCAGGGTTTGCCTGCAATCAACTTGATTCGCATGTGGACTCACCAAACAGACCCGTGGCCTTGAAGGGACGCTTAAGATCACCCTCTGCAGGCTGTCCCAAAATGTGGATCTTGATCGGTTTGGAGTCGTACAGGTTCTTGAGAGCCATGATGGCTTGGATGAAGAGGGGTTGGGTATAATTGAGGTAGAGATGGAGGAAGGTCCTGAAAAAGGTGGTAAGACGTGTGGTACGACGAAGGTATCGTGGGTGTTCCCCTACATCATGGCCAACCCGGTGTATACGCCCCTCACGCCTTTTGACACTTCTCCGAGGTCATAATCCTTGACGGTAGTTGTAACGAGATTTCCCGAGTCTGATGACTGCGGAGAGGGTGAGGATGAAGGTGCAAACTAAGATGCCGTGCAAACAGACCATTGGGCTTTTTGGTTCCACTGTGGGTGTGACGATTAGCCCACGGTAAGATTCAGGAACGTTGTAGAATACTTGCCATATTTGAGAACTGTCAGATCGTTCTTCTGCTTGACCTGGCATCGTGTGAGGGCCACTAATCAGTGGGTTTGGAGGCTGGGTGCTTACCTTGCTCGAGCAGACAAAATAAGCGGCGAGGACGATGACCTGCGCGGACACGTAACCGATGCGTGCGTACAGCAGGACCTCAGGGTCATCGAAAGGTATCTTCCTGGCGACTACGCGGGGGAAAAAATCAGGGAGGTAGGAGAATGAATCAGTGAGTAGACTCATTACCCTGCATGACGATGAGAGAGACGGCGAGGTTCGAGGTTGCAGCGTTCATGGTTGACAAGGCTCGGCTTGGATGGAGAGCGCAAAGTGAAGACGTGGTCGTGTCACGTGCGCGGCCATCGGAAATGTGACCGTCGTCACGATCACGGACATGGCTGCCCCAAACAGGCTGGTGACGTCAAGATAAACAACTCCTCACTGCGAACCGCCACCAATGAACCACGAAACTGCGTCTATATCGAGAGCAACTTCGGTTTCGAGAGCGAGCCGAAGGTCTTCAGTCTCTCGCTCCCAATCTCTTATCAAAAAGAACACTTCGCCTCATGATCTACGCCCGTCCGACATTCTGATCGAGCGGTTCGTCGCCTGGAAGGCTATCGTGAAACAGCTTATCGCGTACTTTGAGGTGAGGAGTCGGCTCGCATACCTCTCTCTGGACGGTCGCACTGATGATGGATCTTCGTCTAGGGTATCGCAGACATCGAGAACAATACTGCGAAAGAGTTGACTAAGCTCGGAGCAGTCATCCAAGTTCCCTTCCGTGCAGGAAACCAGTTCCTCGGCGAAGGTGGTCTACAGGTGGGCACATAATATCAGATTTCCGGTGACTTTGCTCTATTAAATGTGAATTAAAAACCCAACAACAGGACATTTACTACGGGATCCGAGAGAAGACTCGGAGTATTGCCGACCAACACGCGAATCTGGGTCGGACAATCGATGGATCCATCGTGCAGCACCTCCAGAAGCTTCGGACGGAAATCAAGGCGCATATCAAGGTGAGGAGTGTGGAAAAGGTACAAGATTGGAGTGGGTCGCTGAGGGATTGGTACAGAACATCCAGAATGACACGGGAAAGCTCGCGACGAGCGTCGCCAAGGAACGCGAGCTATCTGCTCGGTATGTGAGCGACCTGGCGACGAACGTTTCCATCTTCAAGAACTCGCCGATGAACACTACGGCGAAAACGGATCCCTACGTTTCGAACCAGGCGGTTCTCAGGCAGTTGAACAAGCAGGTGCACGAGGAAAACCTGCTGCAAAAGTCGATCATCATCATTCAGCAGTCTTCAGCGCACTTTGAAGAATCGCTGATCAGGTCTATTCAGTCGGCGTGGGCGACGTACGATGAATGGCTGTCTCGGGCTTCGGTGACGGTCCAGGGGACTTGGCGAGGACTGGCGGACCAAATGAATGGACTGGAGGCGGACAAGGAATGGCTGGCGTTCTCAGCACGATCTGATCATCTACTGGACCCGGAAACGCCGCTGAGGAGCCCTGACGTCATCACCTACCCGGCGAAAGAAGACCCGAGCGTGATGGGGGTGCACACGGGGCTGCTGGAGAGAAAGCAACGGTTTACCCGGACGTTCAAGGAGAGTTATTACGTGCTGACGCCTGCCGGGTTCCTACACGAGTACGAGAACTCTGACACACTCGGGGGGAAAGGGCCAGTGTTTAGCCTATTCCTGCCGATGTGCACGTTGGGACCACCGTCGACGTCGACGTCAAAAGCACACAAGTTCCACATCGAGGGCAGGAAGGATGGGACGGGGACTACCAAGACAGGAGGGAGTGTCCGAAAAAGTTTATCGTTGAGCGGGAGGTCTGCGCACGCGTGGAGTTTCAGGGCGAGAAGTCACGAAGAGATGATGGAATGGTGGAACGACATCCGGATGCTGTGCGCCAGGTACCTGGTGGCGAGCGAGGCTATGGACAGGGGAGGACCGATTGAGGCGGCTGTACGATCTGTCGGATACGAGACGGAGGAGGAGGAGACTGAGGAGGGAAGCAGCATCGAGGAAGAGGAAGAAGAGGAAGGGCTGTATGACGACGCTCGGGAGGCGGTGCAAGAGGAGAGGGTGACGGAGCCGCCAGGGTATGGGGAACACGAAGAGGTCGGTTATGGGGTGAGCACCTGTTTTCCCTCATCGAGATCAATTCTCTGATCGATCGGAGGAACAGGACGAAAAGAAGGTGAGCCGGCGGCCAAGTAAACGTCAGCAGGAAAAGGCACCGGAGGGGAAAGGGCCGCATCCGGAGGTGCAGAGGTCGAGCATGAACGGAGCAGGGCCCGCACCAGCCGAAAGCAGGTTTCGGGAGGACATCTGATCGGTAGTTGCCGTATTAGAACAGTTGTAACTGTCACCAATGAGTTCTTATCTCGCTCAGGCCAGGTACGGCAAAGACAAGGTGAGGGTGTTGAGAGTCGTCAGGGAGGGTAAGACGCACCACGTCGTCGAGTACAATGTGCAGGTATTGTTGGAGGGAGATTTGGAGACGAGGCAAGCCACTTTTTCTCTCCTTCTTGCGGTCGTTTTTGAGGGAGAAGACAGCTACACACAGGCGGATAACAGCGTCGTCGTCGCGACAGATTCTATAAAGAACATTACATACTGTAGGTGGATGTATGCGTGAATCTGTAGCGCGAGAAGGTGATTGACAGGGAAGAGGAAACAGATTTAGCCAAGGTTTCTCCGCACGTCCTAAGCGCGGAGAGATTCGGTTTACACCTCGCAACCCACCTCGTCTCCAAGTACGCTCACATCCACAAGGCCTTTGTCACGATCGAACAGCTCCGATGGGCGAGAATCACAGTGGACGGGGAAAAACACGATCACTCCTTCCTCCGGGACGGAGACGAGAAGAGGATAGTCAAAATCGAGGTCGATGGTAGCCAGGGGAAGGACAAACTGTTTGGAAACGTTTCGGCAGGCGTCAACGACCTTTTGGGTAACTCCCCCCCCCTCTCCCCCCGTGGTCAGGATACTGACGTTTGGCGCGAAACAGTGCTCAAATCGACAGGGTCTGCGTTTGAAAATTTCATTCGAGACGAGTACACAACCCTGGCAGAGGTCGATGATCGGATCTTTAGCACCTCGGTCGACCTTTTGTACACCTTCACCCCATTCGAAATCACCGCACCCGAGGACGAAAAGAAGCTCGGGTTTGACAGAGAACAGATCAAGGGTGCGGGTGGCCTCGCGGCGTGGGAAGGCACAAAGGTCGGTGAGTCTGCGAGAGAGATAACCCTCCAGATTTTCGCCACGGACGAAAGCGCGAGCGTCCAGGTGCGCGCCGTGAATAACCCGGTGTTCGCGGAACTGATCCGGCGACAGGCAACGTTGTACAAGATGGGACAACGATTAATTAAAGAGAACGCGGGGGTGGATCGGGCGACATACAGCCTTCCAAACAAACACTACATCCCGGTCGACCTGAAATACATCGGAATCGACAACACTTCTCCGTTTCAGTCTTGCTTCTTCTCTCGGAAAACGCCAAGTGCTGACGTAATGATACAGGGCCCTCGCGGAAGTGTTCTTGCCGGTTTCGGCTCCAAGGTGCGTAGAGACAAAAAAGGAGGGGGTGATAAAAATGGTGACATCATATCTCGATTTGTCTAGCGGCTTGATCGGTGCCACGGTGGCACGTGTCGGGGTTTCTTCTTAATGTAGAGTAGTGACGTCATTATCAACAAAGCCAAACATCTCATAGCTCCACTACGACGTCGCCGAGGGAAGAGAAGAGAAACGGGATTTGCGACAGCCATCTCTTCTTTCTTTCTTTCTTTCTCTCTCGCTCTCTCTTCTCTTCCCTCCTCCCAATGGCCGGTGATCACAAATGCCCCGTCTGCAATGCGACCTTCACTCGTCCTCAACATGTCGCACGCCACATGAGATCCCGTCCGTCCCTCCATCCCACCTAACCCTTCAAATCTCACTCACACCCCACACAGACACGGGAGATAGGCCGTACAAGTGCCAACATTGTGGAGACCAGTTTGCCAGGAGTGATCTGCTTTCTAGGCATGTAAACAAATGTCACTCCGCAGAGAAACCCACGAGTGCCCAAAACAACAGGCGCAAAGGTTCCACCTCTGCAACCCGCGCCACCACTTCTAAGCAGGCTTGTGATCAGTGTGTGATCACGAACCTTCCCTGCGACGGCTCCAATCCCTGTTGTAAGTGTCTTACATCCTCCTCCGAAACAATGTGCCAATAATACACCAACCTCAAGCTAAATGTGTCTCTCGAAAATGTCGTTGTACTTTTGTCAAATTCCACCGGCAGACCGCCCCCGCCGGGCCCGGTCATCCTCCTCCTCGTCTCCCGACCGATCGGCAGGTAAACCATAACCCAACTTTTTCTCTCGACCACATCCTCCCTTCGGAGGAGTATCTCCTGAACAACCCAAACAATGCATCCATCACCCTGCCCGGTCTCAGCGGCGCTCCGATTTACCACCCTTCCTCGACCATCGCTCCTCAGTCCGATTTCTCCTTCTCTGCAAACTCTTTCTCCGACCCCGATTATTCCGCTCGTTATCGAGCTCAGGCAGAGCTCCTCTACCGTACCGGCGTAATCAACAATCCGTCTCCCGCGACCACCCACGCTCAACCCGTCCGCTACGACCCAACCATCGACCCCTCCCATACCACCAACCATGACCATTCTCGCTTTTCCCTTTCCACCGCCACCTGGGGCGCCTCCACCGGAAGGCAGGACCAGCTCGATCATAACTCCTTTGCTTATCACGTTAACAACGGCAACAGACCTCATTCCCAGCACGGTTACCCGCTTCCCGTTCCTCAGAACTATTCCGCCTCCTCAGACCCTTACGACTTTAGATACAAGAGCCGCGACTCCATTGATGATAGCGATTCTGCTTCCGTTTCTACCTCTGAACTTGGTCACTCGTCTGACCATTCCTCCTTTTACGACTCCCCTACCATATCCCAAGGCATGTCCGACAACCCATCCGCTCATGGAGGCAACCGCAAGTCGGATAACCAAGAACGCCTCCCATCTGCGTTTGGTCGTATGAGCCTCGACGACCCCAACGTCGTCGCCGGCATCACCTCAGACGGCATTCCGTTCTTCTCCAACCATGATGGAGAGAACTTTGTCGGCGAGGACGTTCTCATGAACCTCGGAAAGGTTAATGGACATGACCAGCTTTCCTCCGCTTCCGGAGGGATCAGTGCCGCTGGCATGACTCCAAGGGAGGCAGAGTTCCGCGACCTCCGTGAATTCTGGAAGCAATACATCCGCACGCCTCTCACGGGGCCGATCTCGAACAACCAGTCTTTTCCGCTAGCCACCCCCACCCCCAATAATGTTCACGGACAGCTCGAGGCCCCCAAGCCTGCCTCAGGAAAGAAGCTTGCCCGCGTAGCCAGTCTCCCGAGCGTTAAGACTCCACCCGTTTCTTCAGACGTCGGACCCATCGGCCATAATTGCTATCCCTCCAACGAAGGTCGTAACAACAACAGCAACAACCCCGTCGTCTCCAATAGCCACAGGAGCCACTTGCATTCTCATATGGGGCCGGACGATCTCCAGAGTTACGAGCGGGCGATCTTGGCCAGGAAGACCAACATCAATCTTAACCTGCCCAGAAAACGTCATGGCACCACCTCTGACGCCTTTTATCGTTCTAGGGTTAATGATCCCATTATCCCCACCCCATTGCCCGCGATTTCCTCGGTCCCGCCCATGGTGCAACGTCGCCCTTCGTCCTCTATCATCGAGATGCGCGCCTCGTCCACTTCTTCGGAATCTGATGGTGGTGACGGCAACCCCCGTCCGTCATTCAAACGATTGCCGTCCACAACACTGGAACCGACGCACAGTAAGCGCACCTTGCTTTCCGCCCCAAATAACCGTGAGGGCCCTGCGGGTCAAGCAACAGCACTGCCTGTGACGATGTCGAACGCAGGATCCACCAATCCATCCCACCACTCGTACCCCGTCCAGGATCGCCACCGGAGGATGAGTGTGACGTGAGAGGATGGTAGGTGCATTCCTCACGTCTATTTCATTCGGTACTTTCCACAACAACCTCTTTCCATCTCACTTGTCCGCCTCTTTATTATATCCGGCCTCGCTATGTATAGTATCTTCTCGTTCTCGTTCTCCCTTCTTTCGACTCCGATGCTTTACCTTACTATTGCCTTCTGCCCGGCCTGCTCTTAAAGTGACCCCTCGGCCAGGAACTCTGTTTTGCCTCTTAGATCCCCAGATTGTATCCTATAGCTCGTGTGTACGTGCCCTGACCACGGACATATATACGTTTATCATTCCGCACACAGTTTTGGTTTATCGCTTATATACTGAGTGGTGGTGCACAGTACGGTACGTATTAAGAAAATGATTTGAGCGCGCGCGTCCCGAGCCCCGGTCTACTCCTGGATCTTGGCCAAAATCTCAGAGTCTCGGAAGAGGAAGTATTCCTTCGCCAGAGTTCAATGCCCAACACTTGACGGACTCGGACAATCCTGGCACTCACCTCTTCGCCGAGCTTTATCGAGTTTCCACCCCATCCCGGTAGGAGAACCTTGTCTCCAGCCTTGACTGTAGTGGGAACAACCTTTCCGTTCTTGTCCGGCGCACCAGGCCCAACAGAAATTACAGTGGCCTCTGGCAATGGAGTGGTCGTCGATGATTCGGGGAGGAAGATGCCGGAAGTAGTTTTCTAAGTGCGGTAACGTACACGCATACACGGTCAGCACCCCTCCACACGCGTCGCACGCGACTGGCTCACCGTGTTAGGCTTGAACCTCTGAACCAAGACGCGGTCGAAGAGTGGTACGATTGCCTTGATACTTTTGAAAGTTGCCTGAGAAGCCTGCCGGACACGTCAGCGGTCGTAAGCTGGTGGAGTGTGCAACGAGTAGGTGGGTGAGCGGACCATTAGAATGGAGGGGAAATATAAAATTAGTGGTAGGGTGGAGGCGTAGGGAGCACTGAGGTGGGAGTATGCTGGCAACCGCTTAACTCACGCGTAACACTCGGGAAAATCCCATCCGAAACACGTGACTTGGATTTGCGGCTGGAAAACATTGTGCACCTAGATATTACTGTACTGTAGTAACGATAGGGACATCGAAACCTTGGAAGAGAGAGGGAGAGAGGGGGGGAATGAAAGACTGTGATGCGACTACCTAGAAATGCAGGAATATATGTGACGGAGAAAAAATGAACCATGACTGGATGAGACTGGAGAATTAACCATAACCGTGGTATGAGCCACCAGAGTGCATAGGAGGGATCTCAATGTGTCAACTTCAAGCCAAAATCAAAACCATCCAAAAATGCCAATGTCCTAAGTAGGCGCAGGCGAACGACCGCGCCTGGATGGGCCAGCCCCGGGCCGCGATCCAAGTTGTCCGTCAGGCTGAGGTCCAGGCAGGAATGGTCCCTGTTGTCCAGCCGAATCGGTGTAGCCAGGGACCGCTGTCATTCTTTGCGAGAGCTGTGGAGCAGCAAGAGTCTCCGCTCGGCGGCGGGTACTCGTCGAGGACTCGGCGTTTGGCTGTTGGTGTGGGTTGTTGAGCAACCGCAAATACTCGGCTTGCCCATTCTGGACCGGCGGCCGTGAGTTCAGAGTGGCAAGTGTGGTGTTCACGTCTGTTCCAACATTACTGCGAAAGGGCCCAGTCCCCTGCACGGTGTCTCCGTTGGTAACTGCGCCGGTTCTCTGTCGGTCCCTGTCCGTCCGTCTTTCTGTCCTTCCCGTGATCGTGCCACCAGAGGTCGTTATCGCCATCGTAGGTGCTCGGCCGTCCCCGATAGTCCCAGCACCAGTCCTCCGCTCCCCGTGGTGATGGTGATGATCGCCATCGTCTTCAGGGTCCTTGGCGCTGCACCAGAATCTGTGCCCCTCGCTCCAAGCGGTACTTTGACAATCCTTTCCACAGTACTTGGCCTTGCGACAACGTCTGCATTTGGCAAACTCACGTGGGAAAGTCTCCCAACGGCCGCAGAGCACTGAACAGGGCAATTAGACGGTCGGATAAAAGGAGGATGAATGCAGGAACTCTTACTGTTTGCACATTGTCTAATCCCTCCGCGACTCTCATCTTTGCGGCAGGCATTCCTCATTATCACTCCAGCCCAATATTGAATCTCGGCGGGTAAAGTCGGTGGAGGGTTCGGTAGTTCACTTTCCGAAGAGCTGGGTCGGAAGGTGAATCTTTCAACCAGCGAAAACACATTCGTCTCCCTCATCGTGGGCCCCTGGACAGGGCTGGCATTCGCCGTCGCTTTCTCCTTCTCCTTCCCTCTGCCAGTGGCGGACGCAAAAGCCTTGAATATGGCATTGGTTTCCTTGGTGTTCGAAGAAGGCGACGTGACTGCAGTATTCGCGATAGTGGAGGGACCGGCCTTGTTCGCCAACATCTGGGTCGCAGGATGGAAAGAGGGTCGGGTCTTGTAGAAATGCTGCCGGACGTGGGGGTATTTACTAAGATAAGCCAAGAGTTGGAGACTGAGGAGGACGTCCTCATCCCTGTAAGGGCCTTCAGGGTGACGCTCGTGTTGCACGCCTTGTCCGTGACTGGTCCTGGGAGCACGGAACCTGGCGGGGATTTGGGTGTTATTCAGATGTCGAGGAAGGTCGAGAGTGCCTCGAGGAACAGTTGTGACTGGTATTATCGCAGGCAAGTCCGTGGTAACAGCCCTGGGAGTCACGTCTGGTTGACCCGGTCGCGGTCTTGTCTCGAGATCGGCCGGCGCTGTCGTGGGTGCAGCACCCTCGATGGCACCCGGAGCGCCAGGAGGGGCACCCATAGCAAAATCATCGTTGGGCTCGAGGGAAACGATACCATCCTCGACTCCAACTTCATTGAGGCCATGGGTCGGGCCGTTGTTGATAATAATATGGGCGTCGGCGTTGACTTCGAGAGACACCCCAGCAGTGGTGGTGGGGGGAGAATCGGTGACAATACCAACTGCACGTCTTGTATGGGGCGAGGTCTGTGGAGGATTTCCTGCACGTTCTGGAGAGGTATCTGCTCGATCACGGTCCATGTCGACGTCTCCGTCATCCTCGGTTTCGGTTTCTGGCCGTGAATTATCGGTGGAGGTAGATCCAGAGGCTTCTGCCCTCCGCGTGGGCGGAGCGAGAGTGGAATCCCAATGGGTTCGGGCTATGATTGTCCCGCTGCGTTCACGGGCGGAAACGGTGACAGTTCCCACGGGGGTGATTGAACGAACTGGTGTGCTCCCGAAAGAGGTCTCGGCGGAGGTTGTAGAATCCACTGAGGCGGCAGACGAGGGCGGATCCTGGGTTGCGTCAGTCATGGGCTCGTCCTGAGTCAGTGAGGTGATGAGTAATCATTTACAGAGTGGCTGTGTGGAACGGGGCTTACTTGAACGACGTAAGTGTCGATTACAGCAGGGGTGGAACGGTCGTAGCGACTGAAGTCATCGTTGACGATCTGACGTTGGAGGGCACGAGATAGCTGGGCAGCCTGATCCCTCTGGCGTTGTTCGGCCTGGGCTTGACGTCGAGCGAGCCTTTGTTCTCGGGTTTCGCGAGGCATACCACTTGCACTAGAGCTGGGACCGATCGCGAAACCCTTGCTTGCAAGCCAGGCCTCGAGGATACAGCCAACGACATCCAGAGTGCCGGCTTGGACAACACGACTTCGGATAGGTTCGCTCCCCCTAACGCCGATGTTGACGACGCATTGGAAAGCGAGAGAAAAACGGTAGGCGGCTTGCTTGTCAAAAGACTTTGGATTGAGGCATGGTGTTGGTTTGGGAGGGTGCGAATTGGGAGGGGATAGACCGTAGATGAAAGCAGGATTCTCTGGGGGGGTGGGAGAAATGCAGTAATCGTGAAGGATGTGGACGAGACGCTCTAGGCCACCGTCCATGGTCATTATTTCTCGTATTCTCGGAGAAGTGGAAGTCAAATAAGCGAGATGTGTGAGAGAGTTGAAGAGTGGCAGGGGCGAGTTGGTGTCGAGCGCTGGTCGATGGGGAGAAATCAGAGGGCTGATAGGGGCCAAACAGGTGAGAGATTGAGAGGGTACATACCGCGCCTGTCGTAGAGTTGAGAGGATATGCAGACCGAGGCCCTGTTCTGGGCGGGGAAGGCGAAGTTTGACTCGCGCATCGGAGCAGCCTTGCAAGGGGGAGGAGGGAAAGGTGGAAGAAAAACGGTCAGGAAGAGGAAACGCGATCGCTGGCGCCGACGATGACAAACGGGGTCGGAACGACGAGGACGGGCGGGGAGGTGGTTGTCGGTCAAAGGGAGGTCGTCGCCGTCGCTCGTGCCTCCCCCGCGGGTTGGGAGGGATGGGAAAAAGTATCCTTTTTAAGTTGTTTGGTCTTGTTTACGACGAGCGGCAAAGAACGGATCAAGATCGACATACCCAACACGATGTGCGGACGAAGGAACTCCTTCGTTCAAAATCAAAGATGAATTTCGAACCAACCCCCTCTTCCCTACCCACCACATCCTATACCCCCCAGCCATGGCCCAAGTCGCCGAGGAGAAGGCTGCCTCGTCCGATTCTTTACAGCCCACACGCTCTCTTCTCCGTTCCATTGCACTCATTGCGTCATGTACCGCTGCGATGATCGTGAACGTCAGTCCCTTGCCAGTAAAAATCGCAATTCAGATAGCTGACCCGAACCATCGCGAAGGCTGCGACAAACACGTCCACAGCTATTGCCCTTCCGTCCGTCGGCCAGGACCTTCGGATCTCCCCCGACAAGCTTCAGTGGCTCGTTTCCGCATTTGCCCTCAGCTCCGGCTGCCTCCTTCTCTTCTTCGGTCGTCTCGCAGATCTTTACGGCCGAAAGAAGGCTTTCATGCTCGGGTCCCTGGTTCAGGCCGTCTTCTCTCTCGGCTCCGGTTTCGTTCAAAGTATGTTTTCGTTCCAGTTCATCCTCAGACACCTCACCCCCTCTCCAGACGAAATCACAATCGACGTTCTGAGAGGTATCCAGGGCTGCGGTGCGGCAGCAACGATCCCAGCTTGCGTGCGTCCTTTCTATCGTATCACCGTTCACATGGTGACCCATCTCCTCAACCATAGCTTGGTATACTCGCCCACGCATTCCCTCCCTCAAAGATGAGGACCATCGCATTTGCTACCTTCGCTGCTGGCGCACCACTGGGAGCTGCTGTGGGGAATACACTTGGTGCCATTCTCACCCAACTTTCCGAGTCAGTTACTTTTTCTCCCCACCCCCGCGTCTTCACCTTAAGTCACCCCCTCTGCAAGCCCCACATGGCGTTCCGTTTTTTTCCTCTCAGCTGGCCTTAACGTTCTCTGTATGGTTGGAGGCGCATTCTCTATCGACCCTGATCAGCCATCAACAGAAGTCGACAAAAGAGTGGACTATATTGGCGCCTTCCTCGTTACAGCGGGTCTCACTCTCATCATTTTCGTCCTCAGCGACGGAAGCATCGCCCCCCAAGGGTGGTCTACCTCCTGTATGCTATCCATACTCTCACCCTGCATTGAACGCTGACGATCACCTCAGACATTATCGCCCTCCTCGTCGTTGGCTTGCTTTCCATCGCTGCCTTCCTGTTCTGGCAACACTATCTCGAGAAACGGCTCCACAATGAGCACCTTCCTGCCAGACGAAGATTCCCCCCACCTATAATGCGCCTTTCTCTCTGGACCCGCGCTAACGGCAGATTCGCAGTGATGCAACTGATTGCCTTCCTCAACTGGTGCTCTTTTATGTCCTACAACTTTTGGGTTCAACTCTTCTACCAGGACCACCTGCGACTTAGCCCCGTGCAAACGATGCTCAGATTGTTACCGATGTTTATTACCGGCGTCGTGTGGTATGTCATGTCCAGTTCACCGACTCGGCCTCACCAAGCTGCGATTCACATCGATGAACAGCAATGTCATCGTCGCACTCGTGGTTGGGAGGGTGGACGTCGTATACTTGATGTGTAATGTCCATCGCATTGTTTTCCGATCGCCCTGAGCTGATGATAACTGTCTTGCAGTGCTTGGAACCAGTCTCACCGCCTCTGCGAACATATTCTTTGCCGTGGTTAACCCATCCCAAACTTACTGGGCGTATGGGCTACCCAGTGCCATTATTTCGGTGTTCGGAGCGGACTTTGTATTTGCAGCAGGGACCCTGTTCATTGCAAAGGTAGCCTTGCCCCACGAACAATCCGTCGCTGGTGCTCTGTTCCAGACGATGACTCAAGTAAGTCAACAGCACACCCATGAATCCGTTCACCCACACCACACGACATCTAGCTTGGAACATCGTTTGGCCTGGCGATAACGACCTTGGTCTTTAATCGCGTTCGAACGGGAGAGTCGGCCAGGCTGGGTATGGCAGTCGGAGATGGTTTCGATTCCTTTGCGCCACCTCGAGCGCAACTTCTCGCATATCGGGCCGCTGAGTGGGGAGGCTTTGGATTCGGTGTTGTCGGTACGTAGTTCTCTGACCAATTTCTCAATCGCCCTTTCACGCCTGTGGATCGTCAGCGGCGATCCTCTGTTTCTTCCTTCGGGGAGTCGGAATCGTTGGAAATCGTGGTGACGAGGATCAAGATACCCAATCCAGCTCTCCCTCTCCTTCAGTGGGTAGGGATTCCGAGGAAGGGAAGATGGCTAGCCCTGACTCCACCCCACCAACAATCTAAACACATTCCTTTGTATCCTTCATCATGGACACGCGTATCCATTAGACGTAAACTACGTGTACTGCCCGCTGCATTAATAGACTTAGCCCGCCATATACTACACCTCTGTGAATCGCCCGAAGCCATTGGCTCTCCTGTAATCCATCAATTGGCCGCACAACGTCTTTGGTCCACTGGGCACCAGACAAACGCTCGCGCCCACCGATCTTCTTGCCATGCGGAGTACGCCTAGGTTAACCTCTAACGCCTCCGTCGTAAATGACGAGGATCCCTGCGTTGAAGAAACCAAGGTCATGTGAGGGTCAGAGCTGGGTTGGGGTCTATTAGCCTGCTCCTCAGCAAAAAGGCTGATGGCACGATTCCAGCAAACCTTGTCACCAGCCCGGATGTCAATCGATCCGGAAATGAAGTGTGAGATGGAAGAACCTACCCCCAAATAAGGATCGAGGTAATAATAATCGTCGGGCGATAATTCTGTTGTGGTGGTTACAACCTCGGACAAACACTCCCTACAGTGTGAGCGATATCGTGCTCTTTCTGGGGCTGAAAGGAGCGAATCGCGGCACATGTCGTCGTATAACTCTGCCTGCGTAATCAGAGTTATTATGATGCACAGTCGCACAGATACGCGGATCTCGTGGTCTTTGTCAATCGTGCTATGCTGTTCGAGCACGGAATTAAGGTTGTGGAGGTGGACCCGCAAGAGCGAAAGCTGCGTTTGACATGAAAGGGACCTAGGGGCGCGATCACCTAGACAAAATCAGAGAGGATAAGTGATACAGGGAGACGAGGACAGACCGGGGACTATGGGCGACCCCAGCAACGTCTTGGCGTCCCTAGCGAGCATCATGGTCTCAGACCTTAACCACAAGATGCAACTGTGATGAGTTTAGCATCGAAGAAAAGGAGGGTTTCAAAAAGTTATAGTTGGCCTCACCTCTCAAGCACTCGGGGGTAGGCAGCCTTTGAAAAATCCATCATTAAGAGGTTTGGAACGTCGAGATTGCTGGGAACCCACCGGGAGTTCGTAGCGGAAACTATGCTCTAAGTCCGACGTAAACTCTTGTACGAAACCAAACATGAAATTGCAATCGATTTCTGTGTAGATCGCTTCTCCCAAGAAGCCTATCCGTTCTTGAAGGGACTCGGTCAAGTCCTGTGGAGGAGAGGTCGAGAAATCGACCCAGTGCGCTCTGAATAAGGCGATAGCTTTTTGGAAGAACTTCCGACCAAGGTACGCATGTTGGGAGTACAGGTACGCCAGAGACATCATTAGATACGCTTGAGCGACGGCAAACGAATTGTCGCCCTCGGTCATATCTTTGAACGAGTCCCATGCCATGTCCAGGTACATGGCTTCAAGGTGCAAGAGGAAGAATTCTCCCCGCCGTTCTTGGTAGAAATGGCACCCTGCCAGCTGGGCATGGTGTATAAAAAAGGGGTGAACTACAGTGCCTGAGGTATCCCCCAGGATTATAGCTTGCTGCTTGGTCGGGGGGAAATAAAGCCCAAACTGTGTTCTGTGAGTAAAGAACAATAGGCGGCTGGGGATGGCTTAGAGCGCTTTATGTGATTGCGGAGGAGAGGTACTTACAAGCTCATGTTCATGTCTTCTAGCGATATATCGGAGAGGGCGTAAAGCAGTGGGTCCTCGTGATCAGTCAACAATAATGGCCGGAAGTTTTCAAGGGGCATTGGTGAGGGGAGCTGGACAGTTGTTGCCTTCTTCCTCGCAGCCGGGTGGAAGTCATCAGTATTCGTTGGATTGGTAGTTTCGATTGGCGTATCCAGAGCTACATCCTGAACTCTTGTGGGGACAATGGAACCGGTGGGCGGTGAGGGGGGAGTTTGTCTTGAGTCGGGAGGTGGGTCTTCGTACACACAGTCGACGTGTATCTTGGAGCGCACGCAGGTGGAACATGTAGGCCTAGAGCCATCACATCGCTGTGGCGGCACACCGGATAAACAGGAGGTATGGGAGTAGGAATGAACAGCTGGTTCACCTTTTTCTTACGGCTGAGAGACCAGGTTCGGTAAATGTAGGGGAACGGAGCATGTGGGATGACGCACCGACACGGCAGACACGCTTGGCCTCTTTGCAGAGGCAGAGGATGGGGACCAAGGCCTGTGGGATCATAGGAACACTCGAGGTTCGCTCTCGACCGGCTGCACGGTCCGCAGATTGGCGACCCGGTATCACATTTCTGGGCGGGGATCAGCGGACGCGGATGTGGTGGGGCTCGCGGTTGATACGGACCACTTTTCGGGCACTGGAAGGGTGGATATGAGCGAGACCACAAGGAAATTTCGAGAGAGACTACCGGCAGGGGATGCAAGACTTTGAGGGGGGCATCAGGAACAGGAAGAGGGATGGATTGGTGACACGCTGTAAAGCTTCCGAAATGCTTATTGTCAAGACAAAACACAATATCTGATACTACGGCTGGGGCATCTGTGCTCCCCCTATCATCCCTTGTATCTTCTCGTGGTCCGCCGGGTTCGCCTGCGCTTCGTATACAGTTATAACCGGGTCCGCCTTTCTCTGTACAAAATCGTGATTACCCCCTATAGCCGATCCTAATCACATTTGTGCTCACCTCGCTCCATTGACCCAGAAACCCAAGGTAGTATATGCGGGTTTCGTCGGCCCCCTGTGACGCAGGGAAAAAGACGGTTATGGAAGAGATGTTCGTGAATTTTGCAGCCCTAGAGAACCCCATGAAACTGGGCTCGAGCAGCTGATTTATTATGTACCTACCTGACTTGATACTCTCCGACTTCTCTTCCCTGAGGTACATTGAACTCCTGGGTCGGAGTCCTGTCCGCGATATCGTCAAAGTCGATGTTGTTTTCGTTCGCAAACTACGGCCCTGCGTCAGTTTCTACCCTCGCATGATCAGCCGTTTTGCGCACCAGCGAAACCTTTGTAGGCGTCTTATCGCCAGGACCGGCTTTGAGTAAAAGCGCGCGAAGCTTGACAGAAGCGGTGAAGGGGACCCGCAGAATCCTCCATCTATCGTTAGCAGCGACTCGGCAGGGGGACCACTTGACACATACAACTGATCATCGGCATCGGATTCGAGGTACTAGTATCCTCCGTCAGCGAGATATGGACGTTTGGGATGACAGGTGAAATCCGCGCACTGATACTTCGTCGTTCCTTTCTGACCAAGACTTGATCACCGTCTGACCTTGGCCGTTGGCGTTGAAGGCGACGACATGAGCGCGGTCTATCTGGCTGTACAGATTATCTTGGTATCCCAGCACATTCCCCGGTAACTCGTGCCCGTCGGCACCATCGCCGCATCCGCCGTGTCCGTGGTCGTGAGACATCTGTGCGTCGATCCAGACGATCGACGCGCGCTCAGTTGACCGTTCTCTTCTGTTAACTCTCCACCGCTGGGGTTGTATCTGGTCGGCAAGTTTCTGTAGTTCGTGGTCGCGAGATGCCCGGGCTAACAACAAACAGACGCGGGGATAACTCGCGAGTCACTCGGGTCGATAATCTGTCATTCTTCGGCCGAGATTTGTCCCTCCGCCCACTACCACAGGGGATCAAGTAGTATGGCCACGGTTTCTGGGACACCGGGCGACTTGCGAACGGGGGTAGCTGATCCCCCTGGTCAAGAGCAACAACAACCTCAAATTACTGCTGTCACAAACGGAGGCGTTAGCATCGTCCCCAACAGCATCAACGATGGCCCTCTCGTACACATGGGTGCGTACCCTCCCTGGCCCCCATTTAGCCTACGCTAACGTGATATTCGGTCCAGGACGCAAGGCACCCTCCTTACCATGGCCAGATATTGGCCCGCTAGGGAAATGGTCCGTCTCGTCCTACAAGTTTGGTTTTGGCGCAGAATGCCTGAACGACGACGATCCGGAGACATTTTGGCAGTAAGCCCCCGTGTAGTTTTCTTCCCTCTTAATTCCGCTGCCGCTAAACACAACCATAGTTCGGATGGTCCACAGCCTCATTTTATCACCATCGAGTTTCCGTCCAAAGTTGCGATACAAAAATTGTCTATATTCCTCTGCTTTCCGCTGGACGACTCATACACACCTTCAACGATGTGCATCCGGGCTGGAACCGGACCTGCTGACCTCCAAGACGTCCGAGTCGTGACACTCGAAAAACCAGATGGTTGGATCACCTTCGACATATCTTCTGAGGCTCGCGATGATGGAGAAGGATTGTAAGTGGCCCCCCCACCCCGCTCCAGCGACACCGCTCAACTCGAGCGCCTGCTCCAGCAAAGCTGTGCATGCCTACATCCTTCAGGTCATCGTCCTCACAAACCACATGAACGGAAAAGACACCCACATCCGCGGCCTGAGGATATTGGGTCCTGAAGAGTTTGTCGGCACCCAGTTCTCTCCTGCCCGTACTCACGCCTTCCTTCTCCCAGGAAAGAACCAGATCTTGATGGTACCAACGATCCTTTCCCGTGGACGACTACGCCTTTCAAGATGTATAGACAGATTCGTTAGGTTTGACTAGCGGTACAATATCGAACAACACAATATTCAAGGTGTATATGTAAGATCTACTTGTATAAGAGATATGTCACCCAAGGAGCGAGCCTCGACCTTCACAAATTACGAGGGCCACCCATCATGCCCGTCCCTGAATGACCTGGTCCCATCACGGGCACGTGCTGGGATTGAACGACTTGGTGTGAAGGTCCATACAGCCCGGGATCGTGCCCAGTCTCATAAGCAGGGGAAGTCATCAGATGAGAGCTACCTGGGGCGTTCGAAGGGGGAAAACTCCAGTTTGGGGGAGTGGCGATGCCATTCTACGCTCAGACCTATCAGGTTTTCGGAGTGCAAAGACCACCGGCTTTGACTGACCTGTAATGGGAGCGCTGACCCAGACGACCGATAGTGTCCGCCAAAACTCGGTTGACCGGGGTAGCCCTGGACAGTGGGGTTGTTTGTTCCGTTGGTATAGGTTGGATAAATCGGACTGGTGTTATGTGTAGGTTGCGGGTGATGCGTATTTGGGTAATGAGTTGAGTTGTAAATAGGAGGTTGGGGGTGTCTCGATGTGAATCCTCGTTGATGAGGCTGGTAGTGGGAGAAGGATATGTTTGAATACTGATCCACGGACGTCGGGAGACTTGGCGGGTGGCCATTGTACACTGGATGAGGGTACGGGTATCCCCCATTTGTTATACCGGAGGCTGGAGGCATCTGGTAGTAATCACGCCGATCCATAGGCACTCCCATATAAGGCGGTTGGGCGGGTCCAGGGTGTATGGTGCCAGATCTACCATGATCCCACCGAAGCTGCATCTTGGTTTGCTGTGGGGTGTGAGGGGGGAGGGTCCTACTTGGCCCGTGGCCATTTGCAGAAGACTTGGAGCGACAGCGAGAACAATAAAACTCCTCCCTCTCCCAATCATGCGGGGGTTTGCCATCTCGACGGCCCATCTCTTCGTGACAGGGGATGTGTTGCCAAACGTTACACGAGCCGCAACACATGATTGGGACGTCATCATCCTGGTGAAGGTGGGTTGGATCAGGAAGAGAGGAGGGGGGGATGTGTTCCTAACCTGATTGCGCGTGTGTTTCAGGCAGACCTCACAGTTTAACTCCCAGTCACTTTGTGGATCGTTGGAAGCCCGGGAGGTGCTGGCCGTTGATGGCTCACGCGATTCATGGCGGCTGCAATACGACCTCATCAGTTGGGCGTCATTATCCTGGGGCGTCTTGGACCTTACCGTCCGCCGCCATTGGCGCGAGTTTTAGGACCGCGATCTCTGCGCCGCCGCTCACGTTCCTTCCTGTCTCTTTCGGCCTCTTCTCGTTGTTGTCTCATCTCCAGCCGTTTCGCGCGTGAGACCTTTTCGACTTCTTCGACCTTCCTTCTGGACGCAAGCCTGGCTTCTTCCTTTTCGCTCTCCTTCATCGCAATCCGGGATGAACGTTTGCGGTGTGTAACAGCTTCCTCGATGAGCCTCTTTCGCTCCACTTCTTGTTTTTTGCGTTCCAGTTCCTGCACACGGTTTTAATGGCACAACGAGGTGCATAGTGACTACTTTACTCACCCGTAACTCAGCCACGACGGCGGGGGCAATGTGGTTCTTGAGGAGTTTGTAGAGCGCCTTCTCAGAGTAGTGGGTAGCATTCCCAAACCGCTCGGCAATGTGTTCCCACTCTGACAGGGTAGAGCATACCTGTAGGATCGAGTGAGCGCGATTCTTGGATGGAGGGATCACGCGAGTGGTCAGACCATCTCCCATTCGACAAAATCTTCCAAACTGGCGTCGAGTTTGGTACCATCCTGATCCTCGCCCTCGCTGTAATACTTGTTCCCCTCCATCTCGTTGTCCTCTGTGCTCGCGGGGTCCTCACGAGGGTCACTCTCGTGGTCAGAAGATAGGTCAGTGAGATCGCTGACACTTTCGTTGGATTCTAGCCCTGTCTTGATAGGTTTCGAATCCTCCAAGTCGGATTCCGAACCTGTGTTGTCTGGTGACGACCTACTAGGTTTCGTAGCTCGTGTGGACCTCCTGGTGGGAGTTTCGGAGTTGTCTTCGGTTAACCACTCATCTGGGATTGATTGCCATTCTTCCTCGGGGTCACGTTTTCCCCTTCTAAGTCGGGTGCTGACTCTTATCCCGCGGGATGGCTGTAAGAGTGACGACTCTGCATCGTTGTCAGGTTCGCCTCGTCGTGTTGTGCGTGTAGGTCGAATTGCGATGGCGTTTTCGCGCTGAAACTCCGCAAGAGCTTTGGCTTGTGCGTCAAGTTTCTTGTTTGCTTTGAGTTTAGCAGCTCGAGGGCCAGAAGTCACCATCTCCCTGGGTGGAGGACCGGAGGCGTTGTCGGACGAGTCCGAGGAGTCATCCTGGAGGACCTTGCGACGCTTCCCAACCGGTTTGCGGGTCTCCTTGGTGGTAGGTCGCTTTGGGGCGGGAACTCGCTTCCTCTTGAGGTTCCTGGGCTTGTAGGTGGAACGTTGTACCCACAATCGATCAGCTACATGGGGGTGAACCAAGGATTTGGTGACCACAGAGGTTTAACATTACCACCAATGAGCCAGTACGCGTTCCTCTTGACGTCGTACCCGATAGGTTCTATGCGCTAGGAAATATTGAGCCCCATGGGAATTCTCGTAGGTTCGAAATGAGGAACTGACCCACTGGGCTGTCTCATCATCGTCTCTCATGATGGATCGGATCCTGTGGGGGTTGTGGAACATCCATTCAATGAGAAGGTTTATGGAGTCAAGTTTAGAGAGCATGGGAATGTCATGCCAATCTCTGAGTTCTGGAACCAGGTCGGCCTCTGGGGAAACCACCTCGTCTGGCTCGTCCGTTGGCTGTCCTTGGGCCTTGTCCTCTGACGGGGCACGGGAATCAGTCTGTTCTGGCTCAACAGAAACAGAGGCCGATTGCTGAGGGTCTTCTAGCTCAAGGATGTACTTTGGGTTGACCTTTTTTGGCTCGAAGCCTAAGGGATTCGAGGTGGGGTCACGGCGGGCATATTGCCTGCGGAGAGAGGACTGCCAGTTGTCGAGTCTGGAAAGTGGGAGTTAGGCGGTTGTGAGGAGGGGGGACGGATCTACGGACGTGATCTTCCTGTCTTGGGTAAGAGCATAGAGTAGCCTGTGCATGACGCGTGGGATGTGTACGCGAGTGGAACGAGCAAGGTCATCTTCGATGGCCTAGGATGAAGGTCGGGGATCACGGATTGGCCAGAAAGGGGTAATACGCGTTGGATTCACTCACAGAGATGGGGACGCCGTCCATTGCGAACAGCTGGGCGAAGGTGAAGTAGAACTGGGAGAAGACGGCCCATTTCCAGTTACGCCGCAAAAGGGTTAGGTTGGCGAGATAGGTCTCATCCTCTGGTGCTGGTGGGGACGGTGGAGGAGGAGAGGGAGGAGGACGATGATCTGTTGAACGAGTGGACCGAGTAGACCGGCGAGGCATCGTTGGACCGGCAAGTGTTGGCACAGACAGACGAAGAGGGGGTTGGAGGGAAAATAAAAGAGAGAGAGAGAGAGAGAGAAGGAGCCAAGAAAACAACAGATTAGAGGTGGAAATTCCGAGGAAGATAGCGTCTACCGTGGGGGAGTGGGGGGGAGGGAGGAGGAAGAGGAGGAGGAGGGGAGAGGTGTCGTCGATCAATGATGAGCATGGCTGCTTCGACCCAATCCACTGTCCTCGCCACGATATGCGTCGTCGATTCTTCCCTCGCCGTCGCGATAGAGTGGGGGAAGATATTCTCAGATTATCTGACCCCAATAATCCAACGTCTCGCTGAACTCACTTCCAACGTCAACCAAGTAACGTCCACAGCGAGCTCCCGCTTCCAACCCGCTTACCTTCCTCAGTTCAGGATCGGATTCATCACATATGGCCTCGCGTCCTCTCGCCATTCGCCCCTTCTCTGTCAGCGTTTCTTCCAGCCATCGCCCCCGATGAACAGGGAGATGAAGGACGAACCCGCGAGATTCTCCATCGGCCATACTGGCACCGGTTCCAGTTCCGGCGGTATGGCCGTTCTCGAAGGTATCGTCGCTGCACTCGAGGTACCTACCCCCCAGCTCGCAATGAACCTCCCCTCGAGGCTAATTCTCATAGATGTTTGACAAGTTACGCCAATCCATCGGTGTCCCCCCCGGTCAATCTCAGATCCAACAGCCGAACAAATCGCCCGTGACCCTCGTCTCGCACATCGTTCATCTCGCTGCTGCCCCCCCAGACGGGTCATTGCACCCAGTTTGGAACGTAAACTCCAAGTTTGATCAGCTAACATGGGCCACTCTCCCAGACGAGTTTAAACAGGTACACCCTCCCTTCTACCCATCCTCTCTGATTTCTCACCTTCTCTCCCACAGCGACAGATTAGCTACAGTATCGTGACCATCCGACCTATCCCTCGTTTCAAAGAGATCTTCCTTTCTGTTCGTACCTTTTTTTCTCGATTCTTTTCAGAGTGTTTCGCTCACTCCATTCAAGACAAACTCCACAGATGCCACTACTCCCTGGTTCGATGTCGCACCGAACCACACCGTTATGCTGTCTGGCTTTCCCCCGAAAGGTTTGTCTATCGCGAATCCCGCCCAGCGATCGCTAAAATTACCATCTCAGGCCTTAAGCGACAGACCGAACCTACCACCGCGACCCCAGACCCGAAACGGCCTCGCCAAGATTCACCCAACAAACCTGCCTCCGCCACATCTCCTAGCGATTCCGCTCCTACATCAGAATCTGCAACTCCCACAACCAACCCCACCATCGCCCCCGGTCCCTTCTCTTTCGCGAGCATGCCCCCGGCGAAACAACAAGAATTTATGGAAAAACATCTCAAACTTCAGTCAGAGGTCAAACGAGAGTGGGCCGCCATGCAAAAGGCTCAGGCTGATGGCAGCCCCCCGGAAGTCCTCCTTCCGATGAGAAATGACCTTGGGAAGAAACTCGAGCTCTACAAACGGCTCACCGCTATCCTCGCCGCTCAGAAGAGACTCCCCGAATCCACTGGCACTACCCCTGGCCCCTCCTCACAGCCACCTCCACCTGTGGCCGCCCCAACTTCCACTTCCACTTCGGCTGCAGATCCTGGTCCCTCCGAACCCGGGCCCCTCGCTCCGGAGCCCGCACAAGTTCCACCTCCTTCGACCACAACGGCGGAACCAAGCGTTCAGAATTCTATTATTCCCCCCAAGGATTCGTATCCTGCGGATGTCACAACACAGATCCACCGCCCAACGCAACAACAAACGCAACAAAGCCTCGCCCAGCCAGGTATTTCCCCTAGGTTTCTCTCATTCCCTTCCCTCACCTACTTGCAGGTGGCGCCACCCAATTACCCACGGAAAATAACCCGGGCATGGCTCCCTGGCCCAACCCACGGCGACAATGGCACGGCATGTTTTCCTCGGTGACTGCGAATGGTGCACAAGAGGCTATCATCTACGTTTCTGTCGAGTTTCAGCAGAACGCAGAACCGTGAGTCGCATAACAACTTTCAACTACCAACTTATAAATGAATGCTCTCCAAAGGGACCTCACTACCTGGCCGCCTAAAATGCAAATAGCTGCCGCACAGGAGAAGGTGGGCACCCCACAAGAGTTCCGCCTGTGGGTCAACCAAAACAACGGAATTCTTTGCAAAATCATGGCGCAACGGCGACCAGAAACACCGAACAACGAAGTTTTGCTAAGTCAACTCATCAACTCCCTCGCTGAGAAATCGATGGTCAGCTCGTTTCTGGTCTACCATTCACAGCTAAAGTACGATGCTGATTCGACCCCAAGTATGCTGTGGCTAGTTGGCCACTTCCCGAGGGGGGGATGCGCAAAACGATGGTTATGCTCGCTTTCAGGGGGATACTCATGGGCGCTGTGTTCCCCCTGACGGGTTTTTCTGAATTGCCCAAGGCGGCATCTGCCCCACAGCAGGCGATACAACAGACACCACAACAACCGATCCACCAAACACCGCAACCGCAACCATCGACGACATCCATCTCACCTGAGCTCGTCCCGAGACTGCACAACATCAGCCGCGAGCAGATAGCGATGATGAGAGCTATGCAAGCCAGGCTTGGCGGAGCCGGGGGGAGCGTTGGCGGTCTGCCAGGGGCGACATTTCAGTCCGGGGGCGTTAACCCAGCCACTCAACAGCAACAACAGATCCCACCGGGACTTAGCCTCGAAATGATGCAGGCACTCATTCAACGAAGGCAGGACGGGAGTGGCTGACCCTGGTGGTCGTTCCACTGGTAATATGGACGCGTTTAATATTGTAGTAATCCAGAAGTGTACATAGTGGTTTGTCCCGGTCCAGGATAGAGATGAGGCAACTGGTTTGTAAAACATTGGGAACAAAGTCAGAATATCGCATGGATGAGGCCACTGCCAACAGCGGCGCCAGCGCCGAAACCTTCTCAGGATCAGCATGTGGATGCACAGATAACTGACGAAAGGGCACACCTAATCCACCGGCAGCCGACTGAGCCATCTGTCACCGTAAGAAGAGCTCAGCAGTGGTTAGGAAGGAAGAGGGAACGAACGAACCGTGCCGCCAAATTTGCCAAATTTCTTCTTCTTTTTGTCCTGTCCTTCGTCTGGCTGCAGACCAACGGAGTTGACCGCGGGCACGTTGTCACCAGGGTTCATCTGTTGGGACGGGGGGTGGTCGTTGTGGTTAGTGTATCCCGGAGCACCATGGGCCTTTTCGTTGTACGGTTGTGATGGCGTTTCTGGAGGGAGTTTCTGGACATAGTTAGAGGGGAAGAGGCCCCGTTTCCCTCCGTTGATGCCGGTCCACCAGTCCGCATTTGTCTCCTCGACGATATCTATGACGTCTCCGGCAGACATGGTCAGATCGTCTGGTTCCTTGAGAATGAGCGTAAGTAAACGGGCGCTAAATGACCTCCGCAGAGTTTGTGCTACGCACCTTTCCATCTTCGTTGTAGGGCCACAAAACTCTCGCTTTGGGATGGCTGGTGGCAGGCTGTGGGGGCTGTGGAGGTTCCGGAGGGTGCAGTTGGTAGCTCGGTGCAGGAGTGTGATGCTGAGGGATAGGGACTGGCGGGACAGGCGACTTTTCGGACGGTTTGACGGTAGCCGCAGCAAGTTTGGACTGGATCTTGGCAGCGTCCTCTACGGTAAGATATCCCTGAGCCTGCAGAAAGTCGACGTTTGCCCGAGTCTGTGAGACAAGATGGAAGACGAAGGCTGGGTCGGACATTGTTGAAGTAGAGTACTGATTCGTGGAGGGTGATAACAAGATGATCGACAACTTTTCGCAGCTTCGGCAAAGTCTCTCTCACGCACTCCCGAACTACGATTTCCCTTCTTCTTTCCCTTCGAATGGGTTGTGTATTATTGACTCGAGGTGGTCGAGCGCAGCCTATGTCCTAGTAAGGCGCGTAACGGTTATCGTTGGCAAAATCGCTGCGCACCCTACCGACCTGACTCAGCTCCTGATCAGCGTCGCCGTCAAAGGGCTCAAAGTTGGCGGCATCAACGAAAGCATCATCATCTCCGTCGACCTCAACCTCAGGATCCGGATGTAAAGCTGCGCAACCAGACATGGACTCGAATATTGGTTCAACTGTGAGAGTGCACTGGTCAGCGTTCGGGGTGATCCGACCCAGCGAAGGTCAGGAGAACTCACGAGCTTCCACCCGTTCGGGTACGATTTTAAGTTCTCTCATCGGAGAGTCGTCGTCATCACCGTCGATACGGTCCCCGGTAGGCGTTTCGTCGAGTTGACAGTAGATACATGGCCCAGATTCGGTGCGGGAGATTGCATGAAGGGTTATCGAGGGATATTCGAGCTGAAAGCCGCGCCCAGTGGTCGAGATGAACGCTAGCACGCTAAAAGCGGATGAGGTTGGAAGAAAACGGACGGTCGACACGGTCGCGCATACCTTTCAATGATGTAGAGCGTCCCAAGCTTGCAATCGTCTGGTCCGAAATCATGGAGAGGGGGATCGAATGAAACGGAAACGTTGGACTCTTGGAAGCGTAGGATGGGTGGGATGGAAGAGAAAGACTCTGGGGTTGTCGACGTGAGAGTTTTGTGTTCTTCTGGAGAAACGAAAGTCGGTAAGGAGGAAATGATCTTGGGGGCGACATTGGGGCTCATGATGATGAAATTTGAGAACGATCGAAGTTATGGTACTGCTCTAATCTTGCAAGGATTCTATCTCTGCCGTGCTCTTTGCCAGATATTCCTCGTACGAGTCCGCTGCATGTCCTTGCGATCAACGGAAGCCTTCAGGAGGGGAGTGAGGAGGAAGACTGACAGTAAATGTTCGAACGCGCTCTGTAGCGTGCGATGACCTCCCTGTTGTGTTTGATTGCGGCGAGCTGAGCGTGTTTGATTGTCCCTAATTACCAGAGTGAGAAGGCGTGGACGAGCGGGGGTGAGTGCACTCGCCAGAAACGTGGACGACGTTTGGGATGTATTTCTGGCCGTCTATCGAGGACAGATAGGTGACCGCTCCCCAGGCGATACGATGGGGGTCCCTCGCCACGCGTATGATGCAGATGTTTGTCGCAGGGGAGAAGTACTTGACTGCATCGGTTCTGTTAGTGTTTCTGCCAACATATACGGGGGTCGTACCGTTCAGTGAGCTGCCGACGGCCCCCCAACCCGTGTCGCCGAAGTTGACGATCACGCTTTGCTTCAACGCGGCATATATTTGCTTGGAATTAAGAGAAGTCGACTGTTGGTTGGGATAAGGCAGGGGTAACAACTCGACCAAGATCCACCGATTCTGCAACAGAAACTCGTCAATGGAGACATTTGAGCTGTGAAGGAGATCTCATGTCCACCTTGAAACGAACCATAGGGTGACCGACTGATCAGCCACCCGCGTTGACTGCTATAACTGACAACGACAACGACGACGATGCACAACAACGATTACGCCCCACTCCCCACAGAACCACCCACCCAAGCCGACATCGAACAGGAGGAGCAGGAGGTTCCAAAGCCGAGCCCTCCCCGACAGGCTTCTGGTCCTACCGTTTTGCAGACAACTGACACTCGTTTCAACCCACCCTCTCCATCTCCGTTGAAACGGGCTGCGTTGCTTCTCTTTGTCTTCTGTCTCTTCTGGTTCGCCCTTAGGTTGCGCACTACCAAACTTCCGCGACCTCTCCCTTCCCCCGAGACAGAGAGGTAATTGCCAATGCGGGTAACCAACCATATGTTTTCACTCACGCTCCCCAGCAGGTATTCCACAGATTTCGATTACCGTCCAGCTGTTAGCAAGGAAAGAATCAAGCATGGAAAAACGAAGTTTAGGGGCGCATAGTTTACTGGGAGTCTGGTATGCAGCTATGTTCTAATCACAACTGCGTCCCTCACCACATTGCTCCAGCAAGGCTTGCCGAACAGCACTGTATTATCTCTTGGAGAGGATACCTTCCGCCTTACCGCACCACCTTTATGTTCCCTTGTCCCTCTCCACGGCATGGACCTCTAACTTTTACCTCACGAAGGTGCCTCCCACCCTTTGAACCATGTTGTTCTCCTTGTATATTGAGTTACCTTGGATTCGGATGCTAATATACGGAAAATTGTAGAACTCTTGATTCCACGATTGTAATGAAACCAGCGGCCCAGATGATGCACCCTTGCAAGCTCAACGGCCTCTAACCCCGCGTCTGTTTCATATAATAGATTTGCCCTCACCTCCATGCCCCATTGAGTCCGCTGACCGGCGGCTTCTGGGTGGAACGTCCACCCAATGACTGGCATTGCCCAATACGCTGTTTGGTAGGCTGGGATCCAGCCTCAATTCAGGGCAGTGGAGGGAGAGCGCGTCGTTTCTGAATTGCTGTTTGCCATCCCTCTACGTTCGTTGGGTCCCGCGACCATCGTCAAGCATCGAAAGAATCTCTCGTCGACCACCTATTAGGTCTGGAGGTCCACAAAATCCGCGACGACGCTTGGATGTCGTTGAGAAGGGCACCACAGAACGAGTAGTCTTGGGAAAGACCGAATGCTACGGCCACTTTCCTAGTGACCAGTCAAGTGCGTCGGTTGCTGTGCAAACCGCCACTCGCTCCGTGGTTGTCCCACCACTTCCACGGCTCAAGCGCTCATACCCGGCGGCGCGCGAAGCCTCCCAGTGTTGCTTTCCTTGGACTTTCATTCAGAGGTGATTTCTTCGCCTTCACTCCCAACACTTGTTAGGTCATGTGCACAATCGTCCACTCTTTTTAAATAAGCCTTGGATCCGTGCACAAAACTTGCGGCTGTATCGCTCTTGGGTGATAGTGAAACTTCGGCCCTTGTTTTTCGCCTGGCGGCATTATATTATCAACCACCGGAACACCCAGAGCACATCCCATGGCCGCATCCCCAACAACTCGAGACACCGATACCACAACTTCGCAGTATGAGTGCGACGACGCTGATGAGACCCTCACCCAGCACAAAACCGCTCGCTATCACGATCAGTGTAATCCCGTTATCCATTCCCTTGGATTGTCGACGTGTTCTCCATATCGCTTCAATTGCCCCACCTATCAGTCTTGCTATCGTAAATGATGGTGTATTCAAGAAACCGATGGCAAACGCAACCCCAGAGGGTATGTACTTTGTAACCTTTGATGGTCCCTGTGCGCAGTATACCTTCACGGCAGAGAAAAGGCCAAAGATGATGGCAAAGACGAACATGAAAAATCCGCTCTTTTCGGGTAGATTCCCATCCCCTATTCCACAGAGTGAGTGCGAAAGCGGCTGGACGATAAGTGGGAACCCTCACGAAGTAATCGGGCGAGGTTTAGCCAGATATATGCTGTGGGTGCTGGGAATGAAGGGCCGGGTATCTCGTATGCCTTGGTATAAATTTTGTACGCGGTCGTGGTCACAAAGATGGAAAAAGTGGAACCGATTAGTTGGCCATAAAATTGCGCCCTGGGGGACGCTCCAATCAAATGGCCGGTTTTCAGATCCTGCATCAGATCGCCAGCCCTTCAGGAGTTTACGCGTATGCGGTGAGTGGGTGTCCCGAATGTCAGTTTGTCAACTCACTGTTGCGCACCCGCTTCTGCCACTCCTTGAGGATGGTGTGAGTAAACTGACCGAAGGGCCCCAGCGTGATGAGGAACACACCTCCCGCGATAAGATTCGCCACGACGTTTGAGGGTTGAACGACCGCAAAGATCAGTTGAGATATTTTTCCCAGTCCGCTGACGGGATTGAGATCTGTTTCTCCGAGCGCTCGTACGCTGCCCCGGGTTGGTATCATAACAAGACGTTATCGCATATGACTAGGACTCACGCGAGTATGCTCAGCAATCCACCGATGGCGTACCCCAGTAAAGATGCCCATGGTTCAATAACTTCGTTGCCAAATATCGTCCACAACACGAGAGTACCCAGGACAACACTCGTTCCAAGCCCCCAGAGAACCCACCGCAGTGGCACTAACCGCTCAGGTGTTTCAATTTCAAGGTCATCGGTAACGGCCAATGCTTCATGCGAGGTCCAGCCTTGAGCACCGGATGTGATAAACTCCGCAACGACGGGTATGAGAGAGACGATGCTATCTGCGCACATGATAGCGAGCGATACCCAAAGAATCCATCCACGAGAACCGGTTGACATGTCCCCGACGGGCCCCGGAGCCCAACCCTCGAGCTTGGCGAGTGGAGACAGGATGGCCCACCCAAAGACCATTCCCTGAGCACACCTGAGTTGGGGGAGTGATGGATCAAGATTTGTACTCACCAAAGTCATGCTGAGGGTAGTTGGAAATCCCATTATGATCCCTTGCGTGAAATGGAATGAGATATAAGGTGAGACAATTAATGATAAACACACCTTGCCCGATATACGATAAGCTGGGAGAAAATGTCCACAACCATTCTTTGGCAAGGTAGGTGCCAAAGAGCGGGATAGAAAATAGTACAGGGAAGAAGTAGGCGAGAAGCTAAATATCTCAGCTGGACGGAATTGAGGCAGGTAGACAAACATGACAAACCGTGATCGAAGCAGAAAGCATCAAACTCCATGCCAGTGATCTCCAGCTCTGGGAGAGGTGTGAAGACGTCTGATCAGGTGATTCACCGGTGGCAAAGTTGGGACCTTCAGGGTGTTCTTCGTCCGTGATGAGAGGGGCGTATTCCTGTGAGTTTGCATTCGGCTCTGTTGGCGGTGGGAGTTTGTGTAGAACGGCGATGAGCTGGGCGGTGGCGGTCCCAGAGGGGAAGGCAAGTTTTTCTTTGATAATCTGTTCGGGGTTGGTATTCGAAGCGTGGGGTCGAACAGGGCACATACGACTTGTTTTCTGATAGGTGGAGACATGAGGATCCTGGATATACTTCAGCAAGCATAGGCACAAAAGGGTGAGGAGCACAAACCCGTAGTACGCAACAGCAAACGACCACGCGAGGGCAGCGGTCCAGGATAAGTGAATTGGTGGGGTGCCATCTTGGGCAATGTTTAAGAGCCCGAGGGCGGGAATTATCCCAACGAAACCGGCGGCGAGAGCCATAGTGCCCGTAGCGACAGCAGTTGTTTGGACGACGACATTCTCTTGAGGCGTGATCGAAGAGGCTAAGGCTCGCGAGAGCAAGAAACCGATGAGAGCGGACTGCAAGGACATCCTATAGCAACGCCTGAGAATTGAGTGGCAGGGAGAACGCGTCTGGGCTCAGACTGACATGCTGATCCAACCGGTCTGGAGGCCGAAGTAGAGATTCGTGTAGCACAGCAGCGTTCCGATCAGGAGACCGAGAACCACCGCCCGGACCTGCGGCTGACGTCAAGACTGCGTGTGAAGGTGAGAAGAGGAGATAGGGACCGTAAACTCTCTCGGAGGAGACAACGGGTCACTAGAAGAAATTCATGGGAGGTCAGCGGCGAGCACGGGGGTGAGCGGGGGAAGCAGTACTCTGGGTTCGGCATCGGAGGTGACGGGCAGGAACAGACTGCGGCAGTGTGGGAAAGCTGGGATCTGCAGCGCATTTATCGTTCGAAGATCGCGACTACGGTCACGCAGCAGCAACCTCTCTCTCCAGATCCCCCACGATATCCAACCACCCTCTAGACTCGCATTTGGCATGGGCTTCTCAGACACAGTCGCTGGTCTCGTCGACCGCCTGAAACCGTCCAACAAATCCACCTCGTTTTCCGGCATTGGGAGCGGAAACCAAGGCATCGTCTCCTTCGAAGACGACGTGAGTTCCCTTCAACCGACGTGTCGGCGATGTCCTCGTCGTCTGTCGCACCTAGTTCCCCGCTAACGAACCCTTCCCTCAGATGATCGTCTCCAAACCGATGATCGTGTTCCGTGTCTCTCAAGCATTCCTCAACTTCATCGCTATGGCCTGTTTCGCAAGCGTGGCCAGTTTCCAAGCCAAGTGGAAAGTTGGTCCGTGTACGTCGCGAGCCACTTTCACTCTCACCATATCCTTCACTCACTGCGCGGACCACCCGTAGCTGGTTTGTCTGGGTTCGCCGTCTTCGTATCGGTGGCCAGCATCGTCCTCTCGTTGTTCATGCTACTCGTGCCGGTGGTGTACGAGAAGTACGACAAACTGGCGCGCCTTGCACGAGCGTTGAAAGAAGTTCGTGTTGGCTTCATATTGAACGGAAGCGGAACCGTTCTGAATTTACTGATTGCGTACGTCTGTCTCATCACTTCCTGTCTCGTCCCACTTTCTAAACGACCCTCTACTCCAGCTTCATTACAACAATCTCCGCTTGGACACAGCCCGGGTGTAAGGATCCCGCGAAGGACCCCCATGCTGGGGATCGTGACGACGGTTTCAAAAACGGATTGCCCAATTGGTGTAACACCAAACGAGCTGGTGCCATATTTTTCTGGCTTGGTTTCATTTTCTGGACCGCATCCTTCGTGTTAACCGTCATGGATTGGAGATCTGGCAAGTCTTCGAGGCCCCGCGACCCACCCTTCACACGACCCACCGACGTTGAGGAAGATTACGACGACGCTGCTGATGATGAATCTGCGTACAGTCGCCCAGTCGGTCACCGAGACTCAGCCATCGATCAAGCACGTTCAGAAGAGAGCAGATACTCGTCTACCGCCCCTTCGTTACCTCCAATCTCTTTCCCCGATAGTTCCACCCCTGCCCCCCAATCCGGAGGTTATACCTCACCCACATCCCGACCGTCGATGGACGTTTACGGGGCCTTTTCTGACCCCGATCCCTCGGGCTATTCGAACCCGAATCCATATTCCCAGCCTGAATCCAACAGGATGAGCAGAACGATGCAATACGCCGACCCCTATGCCGCAGTCAGGGCCAGCATTACCCCCCCAGAACAACCCCCCAGCTACGGGCACGATGGCAGGTACTAGCGGAAGCGAATTGGTCGTGTTAGATCCCTGTACAGTCGATCATAGGCGTAAACCATCTGCTTCTAGTGTAACCTGTTCCTATTTTCCACACGCTTGTTGTACTTACAAATGATATCCTACCACAATACGGACTTTGACTATCCACTTCGAGAACAGACTTGTTGACCGACCTTTCAGGGAACCGATGTGTCCCTACGTCTGCCCTTGATACCGGTGGCTACGCCTGAAGGGAAAATGGTGAGCGACGGTCGGAGGAACGGAGGTGCCTGGGCAGGGATCAGCGAATAAAGTTGTCTCACATCCGAGATCCCAGGACACCTTAGGCTGTAGGGTCTTTTGGTACAGGATCTCGGACAATCGAACGCAAATTACGAAGAGTACCATCATGAAAATCGGTGGTAACCAGTGCGAATAAACTCACATGGTAGGTGGTCGTTTTGAGCAAGAAGAAAAACCGTGGGAGACAACCTGATGGCCCCGATCTCTGTGACGGTCTTCACCGGATTCCTAGGTATAATTCAGGTTAAGTTGGTTGGGAATGCGATGCTCATCTGTCTCCATCGTAGGTGCGGGAAAAACGAGCCTGATCCTCAAGTGTCTCCCCCAATTGCCTCAAGATTGCAAGGTCGTTTTGCTAAAGAACGAATTCGGGGATGTCCAAGGTAAAACAAGTGCCAGGTGACATCGATTGAAGTGGAAGCTTATCAAGGATGCCATTGGCACTCAGTGGATAGCCAGCTTGCGAAACAGAGCAACCTGTCCGCTGTAAGCGAGATTCTAAACGGGTGCATGTGAGCATTATTCCATCCGCACGGCTCCAGGGGTACCCAATTTCGTTCAGGTGTTGTGTGCTTGTTGGGCAGATGAAATCTGCATTATTAGAGATTCGGGGTAAAGTGTGTCGTTTGTTCGCTCGAATCGCAAACCTCACGTATCCCATCGCAGACAATTTCCGGCCGGATCGAATCATCATTGAATGCTCTGGTTCTGCATTCCCAGCAACACTCGCGTTCCAATTACGAGAGTTGGAACGTGAGACAGGCGGTGATTTTAAAATGGACGCGATAGTCACCGTCATCGATGCCGAAAACTTCATGGGGTACGAGGACACATCTCCTACGGCCCGAATGCAAGCCAGCTACACAGATCTCCTGGTCATTGTGAGTCCTTGAACACAAACATCCGGTAGCGGTTCAACTGACTTTGTGCGCCAGAACAAGTGGGAGGAAGTTCCGGATCGCCAACTAGACATTGTTTTCGACCACCTCCATACCCTCAACGACCTAACGCCAAAGGTGAAGGCATCCAGGACGACAGGCGTCGATTTGAACCTCCTCTTCGGTTTGGACTCGAAACTCTTCCATGAACCGATGCCGGTGACCACCCCGGACCACGATCGAGAAGTGCAAACGTTCACAATCTTGAAGGGTGTAGAAGCTCCAGCCTGTCGTCATTATGATCCAGGGGAGGGGTGTGGCGGAGAAGGACACAGTCACCTTGAGGTTGAACCAAATGGACCGGGTGGTGCCAGGGGGTTGGAGAGGTCGCTTCTCTTGGATACTTTGGGTTCGCTATCGAAGGAAACCATCTGGCGCGTCAAGGGCTTCGTTCGTCTCCTCCCAGAAAACCAGGTCTACATCTTAAACTGGGCGTTTGGAAGATACGAACTTGAATTCTGTGAAGCCCAGAGCGCTTCCACGGTGATCCAACTCACGGTTATGGGGCAGCGAGGGGAAATGAAGAGGCTGGTCCATAGGTTTGCTGAGAGGCTCGGGGGAAACGTCCACGCGTAGAGAGGCCCACACGAGGGCACCAGCATAGATATATTCGCAGTACGAATACTTAGATACTCTGTTTAGAGGGCCGACTCCTCCACGGCCATAGATTCAACGATCGTGGCAGCTTTTTTCTGTCTACTTCTTGCCCTCGCCTTCGCTGATTTTGATAGCGTACGGACTAGTGGTGGCTGGTATCTGTAGGCACTGTTGGTATAAGGGGAACTTGTGATGAAGCTATTTGCGGCTCACGTTGCACCACGGTCGAGGAGATGCTGGAGTTTCTTCCTTGAAAGGGTGACCTTCATGAAAACCGTCTTCTTGATTCTGACACTGTGGACACGATCAGAGTGAACCTTGAGAAAATTTGAAGGAAGCTACGAACTTTGAGCCGGAGAGCATTTCCGTTATATCCGGGGAGAGTGGGCGCGGCGAAGGGAGGTCCTCCAGTGCACCGACCTCGTTGTACTGGTGGACACCAGCAAGGGAGGAACTCCTTCTCGCCTTGAGTCGCTCCAAATGTTCGCGTTTGACGATTTCGACCACGGAAATAAGACGAGGGATGGTGGCGGTGGACACTTTCCCATTGGGTGGGGTCCCAGGGGGTGGCAGAGTATGGAAGGTCAGCGAACGCTCCTCATTCTCCTATGGGGGTTGAGCAGGAGAAGTGGTGTGACAGAAAACGACGCACGTCGAGGAAATCGAGGGCGAACTGGACCCAGGTTTTTACCTTTCCATGGGTGGTGATGCGAATAGGGTGAGTGTCGGGATCAAAGTCCATTGTGGTTCCCCGTTGATTGATCCGGTGTACTGCTGAGAGGTCCCCGCTCACTTTCAGCCACGCTCTCAACTTCAAGTACCCACTAGCACTCGGTGGACGCGTATCATAGCCAGTTTGGCGTGGCTCGTCTATCAATTTGGATTATATGGATGGATGGTAGAGCTGCCTCTACAAACATCCTTCCTCCCACACGAAATTCGCAACGTCCTCCTCCATCGACGCTGTGAATGCATGGCCGACGTCTGGGTATACAAACACCCTTTTGACCCCCTCCTCCCCTACCTCAATCCGCTCGACAAATGATTCCGAAAACTCCCACGGAACCAACTTGTCCTCACCGCCTGCGAGCACCAGAATCTTCTTGCCGAAGAACGGGTTTCTGCCCGTCGCTGGGACACATGCAGGACTCTCCCTTTTGATAACTTCGAGCAGCGAGTCCGGGAGGATCGGTGGTCCGAATTGTAAACCACTTGCCCTTGCCCTGCTACCCATAAGGGCTAGATAATCTGGGCAACCGATGATAGGGATCCCAACACCCAGGCGTGGTTCTACAAGCAGGGGTTCCATTTAATCCCTTCCAAGCGGCGAGTTTAGGCTGCGCTCACCATGTTCGAGAGCGTACCATGTCGCATGGCCTCCAAGGCTGATACCTGCTAGCATCCACCGTTCGATTGCCTGTTCTCCGTGTGGGAACAGGTACGATGGTAGGAAGTCAATGAGGAACGAGATGTCCCTGTGAGTTCCTGCTGTGATGGTAGACTTCACTACCGGGCCTAATTCACTCCGATAAGCTTTACCTACAAATTACGCTGAACATGTCGATCCTAATCCAACATCAGTGCTGCCCATCGAGCTACTGGGGGCGCTAGGGCACTTACGCGTGCTGAGGGTTGTTCTCCTTCATTTTGTGGCTCCATTGTTGGTTCCCTTGAGGGTTGATCGTTCTCGCTCCGTGATTCCTCAGGTCCTGGGGGGATGTCGCGGGATCAATCACCTCGTTTCTCTCTTACCAGGATGAACGAATCTCCTCACGAACGTGACAACCACAAGGCTTCGCGTGTCGCCGTCTGGGGCCGACCGCCTTCTATCTTCGCTTTTGTCCACCAGCTTCGTTGCTGTAGCTTCAAGGTCATCGGCTTTGGACAATCGGCCGTGCAGCAAGAATAAGACGGCAACCCGGGCTGTTGCCTTGTCTGTTGGCGGTGAGGAGAATGCGTTGAGCTGGATACCCCCCACAGCCATGCTTTGCTTTTCAGCCTTGGACATCTCCCAGATGGTGTTGATGGTGAACGTTCTGAACAAGAGGTCTAAGTGATATTAAGGTTGATCTATAAGACAGGACCGAACCGGGACCAGATATATAAAATAAGCCTGATTGCAGCGATTGGTCTCCTCGGTTTACCACCGGTCGCGCCCTCCTCCTCCGTATCCTCCTCCTCCCCCACCGCCGTATCCGCCGCCGTTGAAACGGCCCCCTCCCCCGCCCCCGCCGCCACGACCTCTCCCGCCTCCCCCTCCACCCCCACCACCACCGCGACCACCGGC
>Ga0307511_10000398_pt1 | contig 46175 bp, 49 predicted proteins | sample 13_EM_MG_FD_200266 | JGI IMG/M metagenome (GOLD analysis project Ga0307511, IMG submission 200266) | Populus trichocarpa ectomycorrhiza microbial communities from riparian zone in the Pacific Northwest, United States - 13_EM | ecosystem: Host-associated > Plants > Roots > Unclassified | place... | reverse complement strand
CCAGATATATTTCTATATAAAAAAGAAGGCAAAAAGACCATACTGCATAAATATTGGAGCTTCATTGTCTGCCATTCAGTTCTCAACTCCTTCGTGAACATTCCTTGTCAACACGTGTGTGTGTTGATCGTCATCGCGCATGTGTTTTCTTAGATGCTTCTTGTCATTAAATTGATAATTCCACTGCTAACGAGAGGTTGAGCCTGGTCACAGTGACGACCATCAACGTTCTTAGGCAACGTTATCCTCGTCGCTCGAGAAGGTCCTCTGCTCTACTCGTTAAGAGCTCTCTGTCATATTACTACGTGCTCCGTGAGTGCACATAAGCAAGCTACCACGCACAAGGAAACGTCAGCATCAAGCAAGGCTCAGTTTCGAGCAACGAGAACGTCGTATATACGTCTAAGATGACCACTATGATGCCCCCCCCTGCCGTTTCCGCAAAGCAGAAGGAGTATGAGCAAAATTTGGCCGTGACAGTCATCTGCAGGGAGTGCAAAGAGGTCCCTGCCAATATCGTCGAGGAGTTCTCGTCCGGCGACATGGTCTGCGGATCCTGTGGGCTTGTTCTGGGTGATAGAGTGGTGGACACCCGCTCTGAGTGGCGTACATTTAGCAATGACGACCAAGGCAATGACGATCCATCGCGTGTTGGAGATGCAGCAAACCCATTGCTCAACGGTGCTCAGCTCGAGACCATGATCTCTTACAGCGATGGCGGAAGTGGCAGGTCGAGAGAGCTTCATCGTGCACAGAGCAAAGCCAACAATGACAAATCTGCAAAGACACTGTTAGCTGCATATAAGGAAATCGGTGCATTCTGTGAGAGTACCAGTTTGCCAAAAAATGTCATTGACACAGCAAAATGTTTCTTCAAGGACGTTGAAGATGCAAAAGCATTCAAGGGAAAGCCACAGGAAGCCATTATTGCGGGGTGCATCTTTATTGCATGCAGACAGTGCGCCGTCCCTCGCACGTTCAAAGAGATTTACGCTTTAACCAAGGTCCCGAAGAAAGAGATTGGCCGTATCTTCAAGCACCTGGAAAAGTTCTTAAGTTTGCAGATGCAGAAGAAGGTTGACACGCAACGCGAGAACGGATTCCATGTTGAGCAACCTGAGGGGCCAATATTCAAGCCTAGTACGAACGCCCAGGACCTGATGAACCGTTTCTGCAACAGCTTGAATCTTAGCCATGCGACGGTTATCACGTGCCAGCAGTTGGCAGAGGACGCAAATGCGGCAGGTACTCTAGCGGGAAGATCACCTATCTCCACGGCAGCGGCGTGTATCTTCATGATCTCACACCTTAGGAGGGAGCCAAGGACCGCGAAGGAGATTTCGAATGTTGCGGGTGTTAGTGACGGTTTGTGCTTCCTCCCCTACTCATGTGTGGGGTTCAGGATAGTTAACATCTTGTGATTTTTGTCTAGGCACCATTCGCAATGCATACAAGCAGCTCTACAGCAATCGTGACAAGCTTATCCGCCCATCCTGGATCGAGAATGGGAAAGGTGACGTAAGCCTGCTTCCAACGGCCTAGGTAGCCAACAGGACGCAGCAGGGGCCGCCCAAGACCGGGGAGGTGGAGCGGGATGTTAAGCTGGGAGGTAAAAAGCTGGATAATACACTGGAGGAAGTTATGCAAGCGGGTTATAAGCAGGAAGATACCAAAGAGGGATTGCTGGGGGAGATTGCGCCAGAACCGCTAGAGGAAGAACCACCAAGGCAGCAGTTTAGGCATCTGCCAGCCCATGAGCGACTAAGGCAGATGCGTGAAGAGCAGGAACGCAGAACGAAAGAGGCTCGCGAGAAGCATGAGGCTAAGAGGCAAGAGCTTAAAAGGCAGCAGGTAATGAGGCAACAGCTGCAGGTGCAGCCGACTCATCAGGTACGACCGGCTCAAGCCCAAAAGATTCAGCAGTATCAACAGCCCAAGACGCAACAGCTGAAGAAGGTGTCGAGTGGTTAGGGTGCTCGTCTGAAAGGCAGCTTGTTTTTGCGTGGCTCTTAACTGCAGCTGCAGTGTTCTTGATTTCACTCGGTGTCTGGTTTTTGTTGGTTGCTCTCTGGCTAGTTTTTTCCTTGCAATATTCCTTCGCTAGTTTCTCTTGCTAGATTTGCTTTGCTAATTCCCCTTTGTGATGTCCTTTGTGATGTTCCTCTTCCGACGATTGTGTTCATGAGGTCATGAATTTCTCACTGTTTGTTAACTGCCTCCTTTACATTTTTTTTACTGTTCTTTTGATTTTACGATTCCATTTTCTCTGTTAACACTATGGGAAAAGCCTAGGCCTTGATCACATGGGATTTGATCTCTCTTCATCTGAAAAGGCTGGGTAGGTGGATGTTCGATGGATGATATAGAAATGTGGTGGTACAAACAAATTTCTTTTATTTATATACCTGGTCGTTGTTGTCCCTCTTGCCGCTTCTATCTATTTTGGCCTTCATCGGCTCGCATTTGCCCCCCTTATGCTGTACTCTGCTCTGCTTTCATTTCTCTTGATATTCTGGCTTCCTTCGTTTTGCTTTCCGCTACGCTTTAAAGTACTGTGCATCTAACATAAATAGTTGTCCTTTGTTTTGTTTGCTTGATTTTAGTTCTATACGCATCGCTTATATCTTCAGCTTATCTTTACTCTCAGGTCATAATCTGCGGTGGAGCTTAATTGTCTCAATCTCGGCGTGGTGTGTTGGTAGGTATATTGGTGGGGATGGACCCTCCTCACAAAAAGAGCTCGTCATCAGTATCGTCATTTTTAACTTTTCGTCCCCTGTATCATTTCTGATCTATGAGAAACAAAGCAGGAGTACTAGGGGAGGGAGGCACACATACTGTGTCCATAACTTTAGGAGCTATTGCCCTTGTGTTTTTTGGAATTTTTTTTCGCAAGGGCGGTGGTAGTGGTTTTTTTTTTTTTTTTTCCGAGAAGCCCAAGGCAAATTATATGCAGAATAGCTATCAAAAAACATGTTTAATCAATGGTTTTGGAACTCGAATAGGAGGCTGAGCCTTAGACTGAAACATGAAATTTAATGTGATTTGATAACTATTGTATGTTTTTTTAGGGGAGAAATATGCAACCCGTAATTAATAAATGCCACTAGACGCCCTTCTACCAGGCAGTATCAACCATATCCTAATGGAATCTGATGTTTTAGAAACGTTCACCTCCTAGTCCATCTATCTGCAGTTACCCTGAAATGTCAATAATTTCACCCTCGCCAACCCAACCCAAAAATCTCTTGATCCTCCCCAAAACATCCTGCATAACACTCTCCTCCACCTCCGATAGATCGTGGCTTGCCTCCTCAACTACCCCCGAGTTCTTCTCGTCAATCCTAACCCCCTTCTCCTTCATAATCTTAATCCACGTCGCCACCAACTTCTGTTTATCAATCTCCGCCGGCACCCATTCATCCTCCTCGCTATACAGCACCAGCACCTTGGCTTTATCGGGCTTCAGCCTTCCCCAGGTATACTTGAAGATAACATCCTCGCTAAAGTCACTCGAGAAGAAGTCTTCTTCGCCGGTAGGTCCCCTCGTGACGGGGTGTGGTGGGGCAGTGAGTGAGAACCAGCGGTTGGCGGAGATAGCCTGATTCCAGCCGAAGATCTGGGAGGTGAGCTCCATGGGGAGGATGGTACGGCCCCCGGGGGCGTTGGGGTGCCCGGGGGAGGGGCCGGCCTTGACGAGAGTGGCGGAGATGGTGAGGAGGGTGGCACAGGCGGGGAGGGGAGTGAGGGCTTCGCGGTCGGAGACGGGGGCTTGCAGGATTATCCCATCAACAGGAGGGGTGGGGGTAAGGCGGGTCATCATATAGAAGATGTCTTGACAGCCTATAGGAGACGGGGCTGTTAGTTATAAGGTGATAGATCTTATGTGGGAGTCCCCTGGGGATTTGCAAGGAAAGGGAGTTGAGAGGGGGGAGGGGTAAGTACCAGTAGAATGCCCCATCATAACAACCTTCCCATTGGGCCGTATAGCCTTATAGTAATATACACACTTCGCCAACTCCTCCGCATCCCTAATTTAAACCCCATCAGTACCCCATATCTCTCTCATATCCCAATCTATAACTCCCCACCCTCTATAGACCAACTCACCGCTCAACACTCCCCGTCCCCCACCCACTCGCACTCGAGCTAATTCCCACCTCTGCAACCCTCCACCCAGCAAGCTCCTCATCCCCATAAATCGCAGGAACGACCCTCTTATGCACGTAGTACGGGGAAAGGATATCGTCACCAAGGCCGCCAATGAATAGGATTGTGTTAAGTTCCTTTGTGTCTATAGTTTCCTCGGTCAGGGCCGGGAGATGTTCGAAGGCTTTCAGTTTCGGAGCCTGTGTGGGGGGGCATGGTTATAATGGTTAGCATGGTGAGCATGGCAAGTGGTTATATGGCACTCCAGTAGATTTCAGAGGTAGCGAGCGACCTTGGACTAAAGCAGTGGAAGACTACTCACATAGTTTCGGATTATCGCAGAGCACGAAACAGGTTGATTATCCAGGGGAATAGAGGCATAAGCCATTGTTGGGATCTGAATATTAGAGCGTCAAATGGTCAACGTTAATGCTATTTGGTTTGTTTAGTAACTGGGGGCGATGATGAATAAGTTGTATGATTTCAATGGCCTCACCAATGGATAGCCGAAAACTATTTATGTAGATACTCCCTCTCCATTCGCCCATTAGAATCCACGTATTGCAATTGGGGATTATAAGAGCCCTGTAACCCTTGCCGTCATACCATCATCGGCAAACCACATAAATCACCTGATATCTCCTGTTTTATCACGCAGAGAACTGTATCACCACACATCTACTCAGAGATTTGAAGGATCATTGTATGAAACAAGGAAAGAAAAAAAATATCATACAGTGGATATTGCTCAAACCCCTCAGCACAAAATTGACGTGGTCCCCTACGAAACAGCAAGACAGAAAACAAGAAAGGCAAAAGATAACCCCAAAGTGCCCGCAACTCCCACAACTACCTGTGCAAAAACTCTTCCCTAATCTGATATTTTTTCCAACCCGTACCGTACCAACCTAAGCCCATTCCTACATCAGAACCAATGAATAGAAAGAAATGAGGACGGAAAAATGCATTCAGACACTGAATCTACTGCTTCGTATCTATGGGTTCCTCGTAGACCAAGAACTCATGAAGGGCCTTGCCCGCAGGCACCATGGGTAAGACGGGCACTTTCTTCTGTAGATTTCAGAGTAATCATGTTAGATTGATATTCGATTGAGAAAGAGGAATTATGGGATTAACTTACGTCAACCATCACCTCAAGGAGCATTGGCCCCTCATGCTCGAGCAATTGTTTGACCTTACCAGCAAGCTCCTCTGGCTTGGTCGCTCTGATAGCTGGAACACCCATTGCCTCGGAGAGTTTCACGAAGTCAGGGTTCTTTTGGTGAGTGTGAGAATAACGTTTCTCATAGAAGAGAGTTTGCCACTGTGTCACCATCCCCTGCTCCTCATTGTTCAAGACAATAACCTTCACATCAATGTCAAATTGAGAAATGGTGGACATCTCGGTAAGTGTCATGTTGAACGAAGCATCTCCATCAATGTCAATGACCAAGTGATCTGGCTTAGCAACCTTAGCACCAATGGCAGAAGGTAGGCCGTAGCCCATAGTTCCAAGACCACCCGATGAAATCATTGATCGTGGGTGCCTCCACCTGTAGTGTTGAGCTGCCCACATCTGATGTTGACCGACACCTGTGGTGATAATCGTCTTATCCTTCATGTGCGTAGTCTGCTTCGAAAGCTCCTCAATGACAACTTGTGGCTTGATCAACCCATTACTGGTGTCCCTGCTGAAGGCATTGAATGGGAAGCGTTTCTTCCACCCATCAATCTGGCCGAACCACTCTGGCCTTGCTGCGACTTCCTTAATGTATGGGAGGAGAATGGCCAGGTTGTCTGCTACATCACCCTCCACTGCCTCAGTAGCTTGGACAACTTTGTTGATATTCTTAGGCATAATCTCGAAGTGCACAATACCACCACGGCCTTCTGCAGCTGCTGCCTTGGCGGCAGGCGCGAATTTCGCAATGTTCCCAGTCACACGATCATCGAACCTAGCACCGAGAGCAATGATAAGGTCGGCTTCTTGCATGGCCATGTTTGCATAGGCGCTTCCATGCATACCAAGCATGTGTAAACTCCTGGAGTCAAGCTCATCAAAAGCACCCAATCCATGTAAGGTGGTAGTCACGGGAATTTGAGCCTTGTCTACCAACTCCTTAAGCAACACTGGTCCCTCCGCTCTGTCGATGACACCTTGTCCGGCATAGATAACTGGCTTCTTAGCGATGTTGATAAGATGTGAAACTCTCTTGATAGTAGCTTCAAGTTCTCTTTGGCTAGCTCCTTTGGCGGCAAGAGATGCAGCAGTAGGGTTCGCGGGTAGTGAGGGAAGGATGGGGATGGCCTTTCGTAGGATGCCAGCAGTGACATCTTTAGGTAAATCGACCAAAACAGGCCCAGGGCGCCCGGAGGTAGCAATCTCAAAGGCCTCGTTGATTCGTCGAGGAAGTTCAGCAACGTTCTTAACCATCACATTCCACTTCGTACAAGCTCGACTAATACCAATGACATCTGCCTCCTGGAAAGCATCGGTACCGATAGCAGTGGTGGGGACTTGACCGCAGAAGACAACTAAAGGAGTACCATCACTCAATGCATCCTGTATAGGGGTTATAACATTTGTTGCACCCGGTCCAGAGGTGACAATGACGACTCCTGGCTTACCCGAAGCTCGGGCATAGCCCTGTGCCATATGTCCCGCACCTTGCTCGTGCCGTGGGAGGATGAACTCGAAGTGCGGGGAGTTATAGATTGCATCGAAGACAGGCAAAATGGCACCTCCTGCATAACCAACTACATGCACGAAGTTATTAGGGCAAAGCTGCTGTCATCATGCGACTAAACTGATACTCACAGATGTGCTTGACATTATGTCTGAGCATCATTTCGTGGAAGATTTCGCCTCCGGAGAGCCCCACAAATCTAAAACCGTAAGCAATTAATGTATATGTTGTGTGGAAAATGTAGACCCACGACTCATCCATTAATGGTGCCTTCTTTTGTAGAGGGGATATGCTTGAGACTGCGGCAACAGCCTCAGTAGTTGTAGGCTCAGCATTGAATGCCGGAGAGGGGATTGGCCGAGTAGCACTGCAGGATTCCCAACATCAGTAACTGAACGCTGTAAGGCAATTAACAAACAGAGCATGGAAGAATTGAATACGTACGTGGCTGCTGTGCTCTGGTTTCTTGGGGCTGGTTGAGCTGACTTGTTTGAGCCAGGAGTTGGGTTCCGGCGGTATGGGGATATAGCTGAAATCTGGGGAGTTGTGGAAAATTGTTGAATTGGGACATTCCGGCGTGCTACAGCACGAGCTGCCTTGAGGGCCGAATTTAGTAGCATATTGAAGCAAACACAAGAAACAAGCTAATGAACGGAGTAGAGCAATGTGGAGACTAGAAGTTACTGATCGCAAACCTGGGGAAGCAATTGAGCTTCTTGTTTATGGGGGCAGGGAGTGGAGATGTGGAGAAGGAACCTGAAAGCTGGTAGATGCTTTGTGTGTCCATATTTTCCCTGGAGGGGGCAACCTACAAAGTAGCTTGACTCACCAGCAGCGGACCAAGGTTTGCCTTTTACTAGTGAAAAAAAAAAAAAAAAAGGTGCCAGAGCCCAACCTTCAGAACTACCGTAGGATTTCAGCCGGGGGTAATTGGCGCAGCTCTCCCAATTCCCCAATCAACGCACACGAAGTAACATTGATTTTAACACACTAAGGTTAGGTACATACTATGCTGCATGAAGGACAAATAGAGCTTTCAATTGTTAGTCTGGTTGGCACTCAATTGTGGGATCTTGAAATCTTGGCGCGAATCAAGTCGAGCCCTGGTGCCGAGGCTAGCTTCTTTGTAGTCTGCTTGCCACCTGTTGTGTTTTGACTTTTTTTTCTAAAGCTGTGGAGATGGTAGGTAGGTATGAGACTAGGAGACGGCATTTATGAGAGATATTTAAGTACTTTGTCAGCGGTCGGCAGGAACTCCACCGCTTGCGAGGTGGATATCGGGAAGGGGTGACCTCGTGTGCTTGTTGGTCCCTGTCGTTTGGCCCAGGCACTGATGTCCCACCATAAATACTAAGTACTAAGCTTCGCAGTCCCATCTCTTCTTCCTACGCACTATATACTTTCATAATGGCCTCATCCGTCCCTTTAGTTTCATCCCCAGATAAAGTTTATCCCGCCGCAGCTCGAGCTGCCCAAGCACAGCGATGGGAGCACCTTGAATCCAGGTTTTTTGAGCTCTATGGCCGGAAGGCTGACTTCATCTCACGGAGCCCCGGGAGAGTCAATATAATTGGGGAAGTGAGTTCACACTCACAAAGCTGGTGCTTATGGCCCTCTGCTAATATTCATACTTAGCATATTGACTATATGCTATATGAAGTCCTCCCAATGGCTGTTACTGCGGATATACTACTTGCTGTTTCAGTCTCAAATTTTTCAATACCCACAGTTCGCATCGCCAATGTAAATTCGAAGTTCGGTCCAAGAACATTTGAACTTCCAACAACAGGAGATCTTGAGATTGACTCAAGTGCACACGAGTGGTCAAATTATTTCAAAGCTGGTCTGCGTGGTGCAATCGAACTGTTGCGGAAGAAGGGGTTGGCGGCGGGAAATAACCTAGTTGGGATGGACATCTTGGTTGATGGTACTGTCCCCAGTGGAGCTGGATTGAGCAGCAGTGCAGCTTTGGTTTGTGCCAGTGCTCTGGCCTCCCTAGTCGCCAATGGAGTGGAGCAGGTAGACAAAAAGGAGTTGGTAAATCTGGCGGTAGTCAGCGAGAGATATGTTGGTGTCAACAGCGGAGGGTAATACCCCATTGCCAATTTGTAACACTGCTCGAACCCCTAACGTCACCATAGAATGGATCAGAGCGCCAGTGTCTTAGGCCTGGAAGGAAATGCCTTGTACATCAAATTCAAGCCCTCCCTAGACGCCAAACCTGTGTCTTTTCCGAAAAGCAATCCGGAGCTTACCTTCGTGATTGCAAAGTCCTTTGTGCAAGCGGACAAACACACTGCAGGTCCTGTAAACTACAATCTGAGGGTTGTGGAATGCACTTTGGCAGCTAGGATACTGGCAAAGAAACATGGGCTTACCCTACCAGAGGACAATGGGCCGCTGGGTTCTACTTTGCGAGGGTTCCAAGATACCTATTTTACAAAGCAAGGTAGTGCTACAGGCCACGAGGAACAACTGCAAAAGTGCATCGATATTGTGAAGCAAGATTTATCAAAAGGCGAGGGATACACAAGGGAGGAGATTACAGAAATTCTCGGTATATCAATAGAGGAATTGACACAGAAGTACATGACTCGATTCCCTAGTGCGACACACTCCCCATTGCTATATTTAACTTTGTATTAACATCATTTACGACAGTTCGTGCCGAGCGATTTCAACTCCAAAACCGAGCCCTCCATGTTTTTACTGAGTCTCTTCGAGTCTTCAAATTCATGCATCTTCTTGATAACGCACCTACGAAAGTATCAGGAGAATTCCTACAGAAGATTGGGGGCTTGATGAACGAATCGCAGACGTCTTGCAGGGATCTCTTTGACTGTTCTTGTCCTGAGCTTGATGTCTTATGCGATGTCGCAAGAGCACATGGGTCATACGGGTCGAGACTGACTGGCGCTGGATGGGGGGGCTGCAGCGTTCACCTTCTGTGTCAGGATAAAGTCGATGAGGTTCGGCAAGCATGGAAAAAGGAGTACTACAATAAGTACATTCCTGGTTTGAGTGAAGACCAATTAGAGAATGCCATAGTCGTATCGAAGCCTGGAAGTGGGGCGGTTCTGTACAAGGTAGTAGAATGATTTCTGTATCTTAGTTATACATAGTCTGGTTAGTTACACAGCATTTCTCTATCATCATGCTGCAAAGCGAGGTGTTCTACAGCTTGAGAATGATTTTAAAACATCACGTGAATTGGTTGGAGCTCCTGATCGAGAAGTGACCAAGTGACCTGTTCCTCGGGCGTCCGTTTTTTTTTGGCAAACCCACCACGGGCAAATCATACTTAAGTACTAAGTACTAATATACTGTGACTCTAGAACGATATAATACGTTCATCCTAAGCATCGACCACCAGCCTCCACTGGCCCAACCCAGTCTCCAACCAAGCAGACTACACTGACTCAATTCATCCATTCGTCTCGGCCCGACCAACGGGAGTGCATCAGCTCGTACATTGATCTTTCTTCTAGAACCAACATGAGTTTCACTCCCTACTATCCATTCTTTGAGACGCCAATTATATCAGATGAGGGCACCACTAATGGTATGCTTCCTCACCTCATGTAAACTACTTGCACTGACACATGAACAGAACCTGAATCCGATACACCCATCCAAAGCCCACCTTGGAAGGTTTTTACATCCCTCTCTCTATTTCACCTAAAGCCCGTCAGCAAACGTGAATTCCCACACTATACAAGGCGATATTTTCGAACCCAGGGGAGCACAAAAGACACAACCTCCCGGGCATCCTCCAACGTCCATTTCAGACTGCCCGTTGCAGAAGGAAGTCAGTCACGTGGTTCACAATACAGCCCAGCGGAATTTGTCACTGCTCCACCATCTCCAATAGCGGCATCTCCACCTAGTGGTTCTAATATCTTCCAAGACAATCAAACAGAGTGGCCAAGTTCAACACCGCAACTTGCAGCAGATGGGGCTGGGGGGCGTGATACTCGTGGTGTGTTTGAGGCTGTTCTAGCACTATGGCCTATTAGACGACTAAAATCGACAAAGCCTTCCAAGTCGAAAAGAAGACAGTCCAGTGATGCTGCGGAGACTAGTGTACTCCGCAGAATACCTTGTCCGCAAACCAGTGGAAGTTCCGGCCCTGTATCGAATCGCCCGAGTAGCGAAGAGAGGCCTGCCTATGAGGCTGTGAATTCATATCCATCGTTCTGGCAGAAGAGAAGACTAGGGCGTGCCCGGCGGAAGATTGCTTCGAAAATGAGAAGATTTTGGCGAATCGCGTCTGGGCAAGGCACACAAAATGTATCCCCTCGGAAGCGGCCATTACAGTTCCATGGGTCGTGGCGTTGCAGTACATATTCGCCCAACACCGTCGTGGAACAAAACCCATACTTTCTGCCTTTATTCAATAATATTGGCCTCCCCACTTGTATCCTGGTTCTGTTGTCGGATATTGAGGAGAATTGGTATGGCATGTGGCACCCTAGGTTGGTCCAATTTTGGAAGAGTGCACAGTTCTGGATCATCGAGATCGGGAGCTATATCCTTCTTGCGCCAGTAATGATACCGTGGGAAGTGTGTGCAATCCTTGCTATTTCTCTTGAGCGCATGTGGAATGCTGGCCGAGGAATGTCGAGGGAGCGAGTGCTGGTGAAGCTTAGAGACCATACAGAGTGGATAGCTAGGGGTGGAATGATTGGGATTTTGCTGGGAACTTGTATGGCTTTTATAGGTGGAGCCCGCCCAAAGCGATGAGAGATAACCAACGACGTCAGAGATGTGTTGCTACAGCAACAACTCCGCTTATCGGCCGTGATAAGCATGTCTGAGCACTTGATGGCTGCACTAGCTTGGGCGAGATGCAGATGCGGTGCTGGTTGTTTGGGGTCAAGCCTAGTTCGCTACCCCGGCCTCGAGCGGGTGCATGTGGAAGGCAAGCCAGGCTAAAGGGCAGCAGAGGGAAGAGCCCAGAAATGTAGTCTCGATCCTGTTAGCCCGAGTAAACACTAGAGTTGCAATCAATATCTTCTGCGACCCATATTGCCCGGCCGTTTCGCGATGTCTTGGAGGAGGGGGCCACAACGGGAAAATTTCTCACTCGTCGCAATAAGGTTGTATGTAGGACATCGAGGCTAGTCTGGGAGTACATGTAGGTATCTGGCCGGAACCCTTTTGCAGATGCATACTTCTTGTGCGAACCTGCAATATTAGCGTGTGGCCTGCATACTACCGGTAAGTACCTAGTTACATAGCGCTTTATGAGGATCCGATCCGCAGGTTTCTGGCCTGGCCGGCGCCCGTCACTGGCGTGCAGCCATTGACCAGGCTTAAGTATAGGCCAGGTATCTTGGTCTTGTGCCTTCCGCTCAGTACCTTGCCTTGCGTGCCCTTTGCTGGATGCTCATTTCTTTTTCCTTGTCGCTGCATTCCACTGCTCGCAGAGCATCAGCCTTGTTTGCCCATCCATCATCGCTCGCGACCACCCAGCCAGCAGGCAGGCACATAACTCCACAAAAGTTTTCGCGCACACTAGCGTTGCCTCGCAAAACTTTAGTTGTCGCACCTCTTAAATCTTCTTGCCCCGTCCATCCACCTTCTTCCCACCCTTTGCCGTAACTGTCCCCTCTCCGATCAGCCATCATACTGATCTTCTCCAACCTGCCCATCTCTACTCTAACCCCCCCCCCCCCCCCAAGTAAATCCACATCTCTTCACAGGAAAAATACATCATTGACTCGCACCGCCCCGCTTCGGCACTATCACCTTAGCCTAACCGTCGCCTCACTGAGCTAAACGTCAGACTAGCCTCCAGGAAAGCATCACGATATGATGGGTGGTGAATTTTCAGGCACTCGCCTGTACTTGGGAAATCTCCCTCGAGATGGTTTGTTTAACTGACCTGTCTTCGCGTCTCACTACTGATGAAGCTGGGGATAGTCACCAAGCGAGAAGTCGAAGACTTTTTCAAACAGCATGGAAACGGTAACATCGTGGAGGTTAAGCTTATGAATGGTTTCGGTTTCATTCAGTATGACAATGAAGAAGACCCTAAGGATATCGTTCCTGGTGAGGACATTCTGCTGGTTGTTGGTGTATTGGGGGAATATGGTGCTAATGGTATTGTCTCTTCTGTGTTTGTACTATAGCCTACCGTGAGTTTGATCCCCATCCCGTGGTTTAGGCTTTTTGAAAGCTCAAACTGCCCCAACTGTCAGATGTGATCTAACATTTTTTTCATACAGACGGCAGAGAATTCAAAGGTCAGCGTTTGACGGTCCAATTTGCTCGAGGCAATCGCCATGCTCCTCGAGAGAACACTTTTGCCCCGGACACCAGGTACCCACGCACCCGGCGTACACAGTTCAGAATGAATATCACCGGTCTTCAACCCGATACAAGCTGGCAGGTTAGCAAAACCAAAATTTCCCTCCTTATCGCGTTGGTTTCTTGAGCACCAGGAACAGCCTCATTCTATCATTTCTCTCTTTTGCTTGAACCTATCACTTGTGTGGACGCACATGCCCGGCATTCCTTCCTCTGTCCGGAATGGATAAAACCATGGATAGAACAGGAGCAGCTCCTGCTACTCTACTGGTTTCCCGTGGCTGTCATGATACCCAGAGTTCTTGATTGCCTGTTGGATCCATAAATGCTTTGGGATATGTCCTCAACTTTTGTATACGAGCCTGGCGGAACATCCTTATCACATGTGCAGCGGTGCGCTATTTTTGCAGCTCAACACAACTGCTCCATTGTTTGGCTTTTAAGTGGATTACCCCGCCGAAGGAGCACATATTTGCCAGGATCATGATGCCGGTGTTCCTCTAGCAGTGCCTTCGTCTCTATTGCTGCTGCTTACTAGCTGCTGCAACCTGGGAGAGCTTATCTGGACTGGAAACTCATGCAAACATTTCTCTACAATAGGACTTGAAGGACTTTGCCCGGAGGTCGAATGTCGACGTTGTCTTTAGCGAAGTTAGCCGAGATGGGCGCGGGTAAGTGTTCACATGGAGAAGGAATGTATTGACAAGACTGCTAACTATTATGCAAAGAATGGTTGAATTTGAAACCCATGACGACCTTCGCGAAGCTGTTGCTAAACTTGACGGCACAGACTTCAAAAACAGTCGTGTTACTTGTATAGCAGAAGTGACCGTACGTAACGTAACATATTGTTATGCATGTGGATCGAAAGTAGCAGGCTAATGGATCGCATTTACAGGATGTCATCCCCCCCCCAATGAATGGGGGCGGACGAGGCGGTGGTGGACGTTACCGGTCAAGGTCCCCACCTCCTCACCGTCGCTACTCACCTGGCCCCCTACGTGAGCGTGGAGGCGGCTACTCACCACCAAGACGCCGCGACTATTCACCCCGCCGTGACTACCGTGATCGCTCACCACGCCGAGAGGCATACTCTACATACGAAAGGGCGCCCCGTGACGAGCCTCGTGGTCGCTACTCCCCCCAACGCCGTGGCGGTGGAGCCCCGCCCCCCCCGGTGGACGATGGGTACAGACGCCCATATCCTGATGAGCCATATCTGTCAAAGGGGCGGTTTGAGGACGACGTTCCTCCTCCATCGTATGCTAACGGCAGTAGTCGCAGAGGCCCGCAGCCACCAGTGGACGATATGGGCCCAGTTAGGGGTGGTCGCATGTCGCCAAGGGGAGGAGGGGGAGGGGGAGGAAGAAGCCCACCTAGGTATTATAGCGGCGGAGGCGGTCACCGAGACGATGATCATTACTATAGTCGTCGTCGTTAGTAATTGTTTCGCTAACGGTTTTCGTCTGGTTTCGTGTTGGTAGATTCCGTGCATCACACGGTACTGGTCAACCATCATCTGGAAACAAGTACGGAAGCGGTGGGCGCAAAAAGGAGTGGTAAATGCAATAAAGGGGACAAAAGGTTGGATTCAGCTTGCCGGCAATTGACATAACTGGATCCAATGCACCATGGTCGGTTTTTTTTCTCGGTTTTCACTATCATACTTGCTTTCAACAAAACATGAAGCGCTTTTTTCACGCCCCGGCCAATTTCAAATTCATGTACAGTGCCTTTTTAACGCAAAAGGAGCCATACAAAATCTCTGGAATCTGGACAACTGCTGGCTTCATTTGCGATTCTTTCTCTTTACTATCCTTTGTTCTATTTGCTTTGTGTTATGACTTTTTTCTTACCTCTTAACAATTTGCTCTGGGATGTGTACTCAACTGGATTAGGATAGGTATGGAAATAGGGAAATGGATTGTTCGGCGCGGTTTGTTGGGATGAACTAGTTGGTTCTGTATGGGCAGGACTAAACATACATTCATGGTCAGCAGGAGCGGAGGAGAATGAAAGGATATCTTCTCGTTATGCTACGAATTTTTTTCTTTTTACTCTCTCTTGGTTGTTTGTTTGGCTGTTTCCATCTTTTTTCTTTCGGCTACCTTTGATCACTCGCCCGAGACGAATTAAATCCTCGTGCCAAATCAAATGAACGTAAGATACTCCAGAAGAGAGCAGTAGTCCACCATGGTTGATATTTCAGGGTAATATATGGTTATTTTTATTCAGGAATGCACTGATTGAGAAATCACATAATGCAGTGAATCATGGGCTCCTGTGTTTTCTTCGAGGTCATCCACAAAAAAGATGCAGATAATTGTTACTACTTGATAAGCTGGAGTAAGCAAGCAGGCAAAGCATGGCATGGCAGCGTCACGAAAATTCAATTAGAAATCCACAAAAAAGAAAAAGACAACGAAAACCAATGATAACAAAACCAACAAGAAACAGTGAAAGAAACCCCCAAACAAAAAAAAAAGAAAAAACAGTAATTTATGCTAACCCAGAAAAAAAAACATCAATTACGCCATGAATTGATTTGCGTTGCTGCCCACATTGCCAAACTTAAAGCCGCCTGATGCAGCAGTAGGATTACCAAACGCCCCCCCAATTCCCGAGGCAGTCGTATGGCCCATGGGCACTCCACCAATCCCAGGCGGAGGCCCCATAGGCGGGATTGGGCCTGAGAATCCAGCACCGGAAGGGAAGCTACCAATGATACTCGGGCTTCCAATTTCTCCCGGTGGAATCATAGGAATTTGCTTCCCCACTCCTCCAGCATTCCCATCACCAGGCTCAAACTTGATCAACGTATTCCCGTTCTGATCTCTGTCAATGACAAAGCTTCCACCACCGTTTTGTGAATCCCCTTCTACTTCTACTAAATCATCGATTTCGCGTTGGTCGATAGGTAGGATCCCAGGGGGCGCAGCATCAAACATTCCTTTGAGTACTTGGCTCCGCTCCAAAAACTGGGGCTGACTATTGTCGCCCGAGCTTGTTGAGTGTTCTTGACAAACTTTGCAAGCCATTAGGCGGATTTGGTCTAGGCGGGTTTCCCCGCGGCGACGCCTTGAGGGAGTATCTCTGTCAGACCAACCTGAAGAAATGTAATTTGCTCCGGTCAGATGGTGAAAACAAATACCAGATGCGCATAGCTTCAAGAAAGGATTGGAACTATCCAAAGAGGGAAGGAAAAAATGTACATACCAGCCCCATTTGTCCAGCTACCGATAGGCTGGTGGTGCATAAGCGGAGGACCCCAATCGACGATTGGTGATGTTCCAAAGGGGTCTTTTCCTTGGGCTATACGAAATTATTGTAAGTATCTACTACTGGTAATAGCGGCTTTTCAACTTACATCCAATGCTGAATAACCCACCAAAGCCCATGTTAGGTCTTGAGCCAAAGATATTACTACCTCTTCTTGCGGATGGTGATATATTTTCATTGAAGGGGGGAATATCAGGGCCATCATCGTCAATGAGTGCACGTGACCCAAGCACATTACTCAACTCGTCCACTATTGTGGATGAATTGTTGAGATCATCACTCTTTTGGGCTGCACTTTGGGGCCTTTGGATAGGCGCTGGCGGAATAGGTCTTTGTATTGTACCTGCATCAAAACTACCAGAAGGCTGTCGTGTGTGAGCATGCATCCCCGGGGGAATAGTATCCGCCCTCCCCATAGGGAACGGAGCATTATGATTGAACATCGGTAAACCGGCATGGGGTATAGGAGAGCCTAGGGGCTGTGGTAGTCCTCCCAGGTCATTCATAAACGCACCACGACCGGCTTGCCCCACGGGCCGAAGACCCGGCGCTGGTGGTACGGGCATTTGTATACCATTTGTATTTGGAAAACCTCGATACGGTGGATTATTTATGGGCATAGGTCCTTGCATATACATCGGCATTCCATTAGCCATCACCTGCCGCTGAGGCATACCCCCAAGAAACGGCCCAGGGCCATTCATAGACATCTGTGTCAATCCTGGGAAAGTAGTGTCAGCCAATGGCGACGGAACACCCGGAGGCGGTCCAAGAGTATGAGGTGTGTGTGGCATTGGGGAGCTAGATTGGGGAACAGAAAATTGCATTTGAGAAAATACGGATTTCGGGGGTCCATTAGCCCCAGGCATGGACTGCTGCATGATAGGTGTGTTAGGCAAGATCGACGAGCCGAGCCGTGGGATTACTTGGGGAGTCTTCGGCGAAGACCCTACGGAGCCTTGTTGTGGTTGTTTGGGCCGGGCTGGTGTACCTATCGGTTGCTTCGGTATTGCTGGGGCTGCTAGAGTTAAGCGAGGTGAATTATACTGATGAGCAGCCTGGGAATTCTGTGCCGCTGCTAGTGTTTGCTGCGCACGAGCGGCTGCAAGAGCTGCTGCATTGGTAGCTGCTACCGCCACCCGCTTTTCCTCATCTTCCCTTCGCATTCTCTCCTCCTCAGCCTGCTTCTTCGCCTTTGCTTCTCGTGCGCGCCGCTCCCGCTCCTCCTTCTCCCGCTTTTCCCTAGCCTCCTTCTCTCTTGCCTCCTTTTCCTCCTTGGCCTTTTTGGCTGCTTCCTCCTTCTTTTTTCGCTCTCTTTCTTGGTGCTCCTTGCGCTTCCGCTCCCGTTCTATCTCCCTCTCCCGTTCTTCTTGCTGTCGCTTCTTCTTCTCTTCCTCTTTTCTTTGCCTCTCCTCCTCCGCCACCTTCCTCTCAGCCTCCTTCTTCTGCCTTTGTTCCTCTCTCCGTTTCCTTACTTCCTCAGCTTTCTTTTCCTCTAGTGCTTTCTGAGCCGCCTCTTCAGCGGCTTTCTCAGCCTCCCGCTTTAGTCTTTCTTCTTCTTTGGCTAGCTTCTGCTGCCTTTTCCTGTCTTTTTTCCGTTCTTTCTCCTTCACTTTCCTTAACTCGCGTTCCTCCTTAAGCCGATTCTCTTCCTCCAATTCCTCGAGTAGCTTCCGCTGCCGTTCTTGTGCTACCTTTTCCCGATATGCTTGTAATACCCGCTGCTCAAACATTCGAGCAGCGAATATCTGAAACATTCGGCGGCCCTCCTCCATACGTTGTTCCTCAGTCATGGGGTCCTGGGTGGTGGTAGAAAAATCAGCACTGATTCACGAAAATAAGGGATGTCTTCCCCTTACAGCCTCGTCCTCTTCGTCGTCCTCTTCAGAATCATAATTCTCTTCGTCCTCCTCATCCTCCTCGTCATCTTCATACTCTTGTGGCTGTGATGGATGACTATTTGGGTGTGAGCCATGAGAGGACATGGGCATAGTTATGTTGAGGTGGCCGCTTCCACCTGCTGAGGCTTCCTCTTCCCGTTGCATTCTCCGTTCCGCCAATTGTTCCATCATCTCTATGAACTTCTTGCCATCATTTTTTAGTAAATCGTCCGCTACGGTTAATATTCCGCCTGTATTGAGAAAATATTAGCCCGCTGCCACAAGGGCCTTTCAGGTACAAAACTTCCACTGGGATAGATAAAGCAGACCTTGTACCGTTAAACTATTGCCAAAAGAGAAAATATCGGGTCGGGGATCATTCTCATGTGGTTGATCGTCTTCCACGGCGTCCTCGTCGTCTTCGTAATCGTCATCATCGTCTTCGTAGTCGTCTTCGTCTTCTAATTCTTCTATTCGATTTGGCGGATGCCCTAACGGTGGGGGCGGTGGACCCCGTGTCGAGAAGTGGGAAGGTAGTGGAGGGATGCTTCCTACGAATTTCGATTGGTGCTGGTTTGCGTACTGCTCGAGTTCTTCGTAGTAAGCATCGTATAGTACTTCCAGCTCCTCCTCGATTGCAGTCCGCTTCCTTCCACATACTATACAAGAGCACGAGTGCTTCTGCTGTTCCTTCATCTTCTTTAGCACTGCCTCCTTCTCCACCTTCACCAATGACCGACGATCGTCCTCTCCCAATGATAACCAGAACTCCTTTATTCTTTCCTTTTCTTCGTTTGTCGAGGTGTTCCATATCCTATCCTTGGCCTTCTTTGATGATTGTTGGTTGCTAGCAGCTGTTCTCCCTACTACTACACCTCCAGTGGAGCCAGACCCTACCCCCTCTCCACCCTGGTAAGCATCCGCACTGCTTGCATTCTTCTTCTTCTTTTTCTTGTTTTTCTTCTTGCTCGCCCCTGGAACACCCTCGGCTTGTTGTGATTGGTTGTTGTTAATGTAGTGAGGATCGTAAAGTGCCTCCTCGTCTGAATAGTATGGGTCCGGTTCGAACTCTGCAAGCGAAGCTTTTATATCCTGCTGGTACTTCCCCGGCGATCCGGTGACGGCACTCCTAGTGCTTGGGCCGTTTGTAGTATGGTTAGACTGTATTGGCAGCGCAAAACCACTTGGTGGATCGAGGAGCTCTTGAGAATCAGCCGCTTCGAATTCTCGGCGCAATGTCTTGGTCTTCTTCTTCTTTTTCTTCCTGCTCAATCCAGATGCACTTTGCCCTCCTAAGCTCTCAGGTATGCTGTTACCGGTGTTCTTGGAGTAGTCCATCACAGATGCTGCCAGCCTGGAATCCAATTGTGGGAATGTCGGCGAAGAGAATTGAGTCGGAGAATGTGCAGTATTTGCGTCGAGATCCGAGGCCCTCCGAGGAACTGTAATGTACTTTGATCCGTCCTTATTTGAATATCGAAGGGGTGAAGTCTGTCCGGTTTCTAAATTGTTATTCCGCACAGTAGGTGCGCTGGGCATGGCGGGGTCAAAGCCTCTAGGAAGATTTGACACCGGGCTAGGAGCAATTACCAAAGTTAATTGCTGTTAGCTTGGATGGTACGAGCTGTGTATGTAAAAGATGTCCACGCCACGCAGGCAGGTCGTTTGATAATGAGAAGACTGAGAAGACGAAGGAAATGACGAACCCGAACAATTGACGCTCCTGTTCGATGGCGTGCAACCTAGGGCATTCGGTTGACGACCTGGGAGCTAAGTTGCCAGGGGAAGAGCCGCAGCGCTAAGGCAGGAGTTTCTTAGGAGGAAGGAGGGATGAAAGGCTGACAGAACAGGGGCTGTTTCTATGTTGTAAGTGTGCGTGCCTGTCTGCACAGTGCTCGAGATGGAGGGGGGGTTCTGGTTGTGAGGCCTGTTTGCTGTAGGGCAGAGTAGACCAGCAAGGTTGTTGTCGTTGACCAAGGTAGAGTGTGGAGAGTGTGGATGGTGCCAGACAGGTTGTGGAGACCAGGGAGACTGTGGGGGTTTTGTTTGTGTGCGATGGATGGCGTCGGCTTGTTGACGGTGGTATTATGAGAGGGTGTTCGTGATAGGTCCTGCGAGTGTACTGGCCTCTCGGTGATGCCGGGACTGGACCTGCAAAATTCACCCAGTACTACTTAGTGCGCGTTGGTGCCATACCCACGAATTCACAGGTAAAGTATCCTAATAATATCGGCAGACTCAAATTATGCTGTACGAGTGATTTTCCAACAATATCACTTTCCACTTGTTTCAGTTCCAATGCCCGAAGCATCACAATTCCAACGGCTTTCTCGAAGCTCTAATGGGTAGGGGCTCAGGACTTACAATTGCAATATTACAGGCCTAGGTATAGCTACTGCTCCACCGATACAAGGCAGCAGCAGGGTATCATCACGCTCTGCGAGTTCCGGAGGGGTGGCCAGACGTCGTGCATGTCTATATGTATACTTGTGCCTACTGCGCAGTGCTTGACCTACAACTCGCCACAGGTCCATGGATATCGACGTTTCATTGAGATCCAGCAAATGTCCGGGGCAAGCATCTCACCAACACCTGCCCTCACGCACGCCCATCTGCCCGATGCTATTGAGGGGCCTGGTCTAATCGTCGCAGGTCAGAGATCTGGCAGAAAACGAGGCGAGCAGGGCAATGCTCAACTCCTTGGCCGCTAGTTGGGGGTCCCACTGTTCGCTGCAGCCTGACGTGCTGTTTTTGACGAGACTGGTGGCCCTGAATGCCGAAGCTTGCACCCCAGCTGACTAAGAGCAATTGACTGCGCCAAGGGGAGGGCTTCTCTCGGCCTGCTTCCTTACATAAGACCCGTTCACTGGTGAGTGGCAAGGACGCTCTCCCGCTAACGAAGCAGCTCAGCGACACTAAGCTCGGTGTGTCTCGCAAGCAGGCTGCCCTTCCCAAACTCGCGGTGGTTTACATACTTAGTAGTCTCGTTCCCCGGCAGCTCCTCTCCGTCATCCCTCTCCCAGATACAATCCCCTCTCCCTGACATACCTGCCCCCTCCCACTTTCCCCGGAAGAGAACGGACTCAGCTCAGCCCTTCGTTGGCCCCCAGCTCCGAAACCATCAGCTCCCGTAGCAAGACTTGTGGACTTATCACCCTATAGCAAATACTCACGGCCACGCATAAATCAACTTCACTCGTCGGACTCTCAGACTATCTAAGAAAGACTCCTAATAACCCGTCTCCCGTGTTCACACCCGCCCTGATCTCCACGGCGAACGGACAAATCTCAGGTCAACGGCTCGGTGTTGATCCCAGCCGATTTCAAACCTTCAGCAATGGCACAAAATCCTGGACCAAACGTCATTCGAAGGTGAGTTCAGAGTTCGATCTTTTATCATGTTCCCAACACACGCACAATTACAGCCTCCCACAAAGCATCAATTCCCCGTTGTCTTGTTAGAGCCTCTTCCGCCCAGCGCTCTGTGAAGCAACAGGCGAATAGACATTACGTGTAACACAAGTTTTGATAAATTCCAAATATAGATTTTCATTTCGGTATGAATTTAACAATTCAGGGTTTGCTAATTCGGTTCCCGAAACATCAGGAAACTAGTAATAATCGGAGATGGTGCTTGTGGTAAAACAAGTCTGCTCAGTGTATTCACGCTGGGATACTTTCCACCTGTGCGTCGAAAAAGCCATTACCCTATCATTGTTGGATGCGTTTCTAACATATTTAAAACATAGCATTATGTTAGTCTATATTACAGAACTTTATTTGCGTACGGTACTAATTCAATTAGGTCCCTACCGTTTTTGAGAACTATGTAACCGATTGTAGGGTTAGTTTCAATATATGATTCCCAGGGGGAATGGTTTACTAAATCTCTGATACAGGTGGATGGAAAATCTGTACAATTGGCCTTGTGGGATACAGCAGGGCAAGAAGATTACGAGGTAACACAACATTTGCTATTTGCCTTCCCCTGGATAATTGGGATATAATGTTGACAAATTTGCAGCGCTTGCGGCCTCTCGCATATTCTAAAGCACATGTCATCTTGATAGGATATGCTGTTGATACGCCGGATTCTTTGGAGAACGTTACCAATAAGGTAAGCACTGCAGAATAGTTCATAGGCTTGTGCTAACCCATTTCCCAGTGGGTCGAGGAAGCAAATGAGCGTTGCCCTGGTGTACCCATTATTCTTGTAGGATTGAAGAAAGATCTCCGTGACGATCCCGAAGCCCGCGAAGAGATGCGGAAGAAATCTCTTCCATTTGTAATGCCGCAACATGCCGAAGCCGTATCCAAACAGATAGGAGCAAGAAAATATCTGGAATGTAGTGCGCTTACTGGAGAAGGGGTCGATGATGTCTTCGAAGCTGCTACAAGAGCGGCACTCTTGACATTCGAGAAAGACTCCAGCACAGGATGCTGCATTATCCTATGATGGTCGAGGTATTTATGGGCAACGCCGGCGGCATGCATATATGTGCAACTCTCAAATGGGTATTCTAGCGAGGGGTGGAGGGTGAGAGACATCGACAGAGGGGGCTCTGGCTCATGTCTTAATCCCTCACGGCTTTTAATGCCAGGTAATCAGTCTCGTCATTCCAGACAATACGCCACAACACAATTTCAGTTGCTATAAGTTGGTTCCTTTGGACATATCTGTTGTTCTAGCGCTTGCTATTTTTTGTTTTTGTTTCAGTAAGCCCCCTTGTGATAACTTGCGATCTCTGCTTTTTTGATCGCCTTCCTCCCTACATCTTTCCTACTCTAGGTCCGGGGTAATGTCTATTTTCATACTATCTCATGGGGTACTTCTCACGTACAAAAGTTTCCTTGTTTTCATTAAATTTTATCTAACGTGGGTTGGGCCGGTGATGGAACTGTATTATGTCTCCTTTCCTTCAATTCGTTTCTTTCCTTAGTACTCTCTATTTCTTATATCCCTTAAGTTGGGCGTGGACTGGCTGGGCTGCGGAGCGGGCTGTTTTCCTAATCGATACCTATTTATTTTCTGTTTTTTTTGCTAGGATATTGGCTGTGTGCTTCAATCACACGTCGAGCACTGAAATAGTAGAGCGCCTCCAAGCTCCGAACTGTTGACTGTCGGGGATCGGAGTTTTGTGACGCCAAGGCGTAACTGTTGGTGCATGAGCGGGAGATCTACCGCTTGTGGCGTGGTGATCGTCGATACATAAAAATCAATGCGAGACTTTTGATTATCAAAATGATTAAAAAAATAATATGTGTATATACCTATTTGTACATTCCCTCGCCCACCTGCTTCTACCCGTCAACCAAGGAAAACTGTATGTACTGTATAGGGTTACCCTGAGCTCCGGCCCTTCGCCCCTCGCTCTCCACAGACATCCTCTGGCCTACCCCACACCTCCACCTAAACCTTCTGATGCGGCCTCACCCACCCATGATTCCACCCTTCCCTTGACGGAGTATCCGTCGGGATCCTCATCTCAATAGGAAAATACCCCGTCTCCTTCTTACTCGTAGCAATTCTGTATAACCTCTGGTTTACTCTCGCCAATTCCTCACACGCCTCCCGCATTGAATTCCATTGTCGCTCAAGCTCGAGCTCGCGGGTAGTGCGGAGTTTGCGTTGGTAGAGGAGCCAGGCTCGGTGGATCGTCCAGTGGCGGAGCATGCGCATGGTGCCGAACTTGAGCGGGCGGGGGGTCAGCGGGTGGTTGAGCGAGTAGCGGATCATTCCTAGGTAGGTTAATGGTTAGCATCAAGGGTGCGGTATGTAGGTCGAAATAATGGACTATGCGATTGTATCGACCGGAGGTGGAGAGAGACATACGAACACGCCTATCCTGCACCCTCCCTCCCTTCTTCTTTGCCATCCCCCTCACAAACGTAAGCGGCCCAGCACCTCCAGCGCCGGCTCGTCCCACAACAATACTCGATATTACCCCCCCCCGCGCAGCTGTAACAGAGGAGATAGATGTAAACAAGGAACCTCCCATGAGCCTAGCGGCGCCGAATAGACCTGGCGCCAGCATCGTTTTAGGGGTATCAATTGACCAGTGTAATATAATATCTGACCCTGCACGGTGCGTTATTGGTAGTGTGGTGGCTGGTGGTGGGGTTAGAGCCGGGAGTGCGAGAGAATTTCGGTACCGCTAGTTCAGATAAGTGCCAAGATTTCATCCCACGTGATGAATGAAAGTACAGAGTAAAAGCTCAGGGTCACCCACTTAAGTGTTAAATCGGTGAATTTAGCCCTTCATGCCCGAAAAACTAAAATAGATTAAGTAGTATACAGTGATATAGTACACTCAGAGCTACTTAAAGAGAGATGCACATTTCTGGAAATTCAGACTGGGCAATAAACTCAATCATAAGCTAAATCTTCCACCCTAACCAACCCCCCCGCGCTCCCCGCAGCTGCCCATCCACCAAACTCTGGATTCCCATTCCAGCAAACCGCCGTAACTCCCCCACGCTCCTCAAATACCGTGCTGTGACCGTCCCCCTTAGATCCCTTAGTCTCGAATTTAAATGATATCTTCTCCATCCGGAACCCCTCCATAATGCGGTACATGTCGCTTTGCGGAGAGTACTCCAATTGGAACCAAGTTTGCTGGTAGACTTTCTGTGGATTTGGGTCAAATATTAGCGAAATCTTTCCCCCATAGATTAAAAGATTTGATGGGGTGTGTGACTTACTATCTTCCCATGGAAGGTTTTTCTCAACGGGTTGAATACAACAACTTCACCCTCCCCGCCCGCAGCGAGAACAAATGGGTGGCATTGACTTCCCGCCAAATCCAAGATGACCCCACCCTGACTCTGTCGTGCAACGCTCGTGCTACTCCAGAACCTCCTGAAGGGGTACATCTTGACCCAAGTTCCATCTTCGCTAGCCATCACAGTTTGGATACAGTCCACCCACACACATGCATTAGAGCTTAGCCGGGATCTTCCAGTCAAGATCGTATCAGCCTGTGGGTCATCAAGCGATGTGAGTCGACAATGTCCGTCCATGGAAGATGTGCAAATTGTTCTAGGGTAAGATGGAAAGCATGACGATATATCCAGTATATAGGTTTGATGTAACATGAGATAATGATGTGGTGGAATGACTTTGCCACGATTCTCAGGCGCAGTATAGTGTTGTATATCCCATACTACGGCAAACCCGTTGGCGCACCCTGCTGCGATCTCGTGAGTAGACATCCACGTGACACATGTGCAAAGAGTATCCGGGACTCGCCCTTCGAAAAGCGGTTCAGTGGTTTTGATAAACGATGTTTCTTGGTCAATGTCCTCTTCTTGGAATGCCACTTTGATGACTCTGACAGCACCATCACCACAGACCATAGCTAGGTATCCTAGTTCCTTTAGATCCCCAAGTATTCGAGGAATCGGACACCATCGAAGCGAACGGACATTGCCCCAGAAATGGCAGAGAATAAGGGCCAGGGATGGCTTCCCAGCAATTGTACCTTTGGAGCTCGAAGGGACTCGCCAAATTTGTATTTGGCCTGGCCCCGTGGTTCGATGATATGCAGGCGGGACTTCAGAATTCCGCTCTGCTTCTCCTGGTGGGATTGGACCTTTTATTGATATAGCAAGATATTGAAAGCCTAGGGATCTAGTTAACATGAGCCTGAAGCTATTTATGACAGGCAAGAACCTCATGCCCGTACCTTTAGGGCGGTTTGGCGCCCAATCCAGCCCTGTAACATGGCCCCCTGCATTGATCATATGGGCCGCCCTCCCTTTGTGGACTGTCCCTACGTCACAGATCCCAAACCGACCGAAGGTAATAACTTTTTGGCCTCCTAGGGGCCCCAAAATACACCTAATCTTCGCTCCCTCCTCGGGTAAATGCTTCCCTATCGATTCTTTTTCTGCTTCATAGTCCAGCCACTGTGACTTTTGCCCTCCATCCCCGAGGTCAACTATCTCCAGCACTTCCTTGCTGAAGAATGGGGAAAATGCTAAATTCTTCCTCAAAGGGATGACGGGGTCCATGATCCATAAATCCCTGGCCTTTATTCCGAGTATAAGTGCTTCAGCGTCGTTCCCATATATTGTCTCAATACGTTCCCGTTTACTGTTCGATTTGGCAGGGAGACCTGGTCGGCGGGTGATGCGAGGGGGCTGCTTAGGCCCGGGGACCTTTCGTTTCTTCTTAGATTTTAACCCAGATGCGTCTTTCCCAGCCGCTACTTCATCGTTGTCGTTATCATCATCCTCCTCCTCATCATCATCATCCTCATCATCCTCATCCTCCTCTTGACCCACTTGAAGGCTTTCCTCTTCACCCCCATTCTCCTCCCCATCCTCATCTTCCAATTGGTCCTCTGAGTCGACATCAGAGTACATTTCATCTTCCTCATCTTCATTATCGCCGGAGGCATTGCCATTCCCTTCTTGATCCTTGGTCCCAGCATCCCCGAGAGTAAACTCTTCGTCCTTATCAGAGTCATCATCCGCTACCTCTGGCTCTGCTTCTACATCGCTGCCAAGGTCTTTGTATGCATCGGCAAGGTTGTAGGAGACGCGAGTTTTCCGTGTTCTTGTAGATGCGGGCATTGTGCCTTGCCGAATTTGCAGTTGCGAATGCAGGTGAGTTACCGAGCTAGGCTCGCCAACTGGTTTGTTCGCAACATCACCGAGATCCAAATGGTCAACAGAGGCGAAACCTACAAGTACAAACCAAAAAGAAACATACACAAAGAATAATTAAAAATATCGTGCAGAAGAGCTGAGGCATGCATGCTGTATGGTAAGTGCGAGGCATCCGATTTGCAGGAAAGCAGGTGGCTAATGCAGGCAACAGAATCACTGGTACACGTGCGGCAGCCAACAGCTTCCTTACTTTCCAGCCCGGTTCCATCAAACCTAACAATAAAATAACAACACCTCGGACGACAGGGAACAAAAAATATCACCAGAACTTCGGTCTTCTGTGGAGGTTTCGAACAAGATACCAATTTTCAGTCTTGGACATTACGACAGTGTCAATATTACCTAGCTCCTGCAGACACCCAACAATGGCTAATTTGCAGCACCCCCTCGGTGCCTCCGCCGCTGCACATTCCGCGGCATCTACAAGTCACCTCAACTCACGCACTATCGCAGCAGCAGCTATCGAATCTGACTCAGAGGCATCTCTCATTCACCTAACACCGCGACCAAGCCTGAACGCTACACCCTCAACTCGCCATGTTGAAGACGACTCACGCCGCTGCTGGGTATGCTACTCAACAGAAGCCGAGGATATTGCATCAGGACAACCAAATCTCCTGGGAGAATGGAAATCACCATGCAGGTGTAGCTTGGTTGCTCATGAGAAATGCCTATTGAACTGGATCGCGGCGGAGTACGCAAAAGGAGGTAAAGCAAAGATAGAATGCCCACAGTGCAAGCATAGGATAAAATTCAAGCAGGAGAGGTCTGTGGCTTTGGAGATAATTGATGGTGCGGTGCGAGTAGCTAATGCCACCGTGCCGCTAATCATTCTATGTGGTATGTGAGGGATATCTCAATTGCTGATGGCTATTCTGACATGACAAATTCAGGTCTCGGCTCTGCCGTGATCATAGGATGTACCATATATGGAGTCAACTCAGTGTATCTGATATGCGGTACTGAGATGGCTAACTCTCTACTACTAGCACCAGGCTCCAGTGACTTTCAGTGGACATGGAGGCTCGGTGTTGGTCTTCCCCTTATTCCTTTTGTGTTGGTCGGTAGCCGTACGCGGATAATGGACGCTACCCTACCAGTCTTGCCATTCATCTTCTTCTGCCATAGCGATCCCCTCCATTTTACCTTGCCTCCATCACCAGCCGTCACATTGGCTCTCTTGCCATATATACGAAGTGCATACTACGGGGTGTGGGATAGGTTTATCAAACCGCACGAAGAAGAATGGGCCAAGGCTGTGGAGCCAGTTCAAGAAGAAGAGAATGCCGCCGCCGAGGCTGTGGATGGAGTTGAGGAGGTCGTCCCAGCCCAGGGCGCCCGGGAACAGGCCAGAAATCAAGAACAAGGTCGAGGTTGGCAGGGTGAGGTCATTGTGGAGAACCATAATATCGTTGTCCAGGGGAGCAATGTCACGAACTCAATTGTTGGGGCACTTTTGCTCCCAAGTGTTTCAGCTTTGATGGGAAGCTTACTGGGGAGGATACCGGCTTTGCGTAAGAAGCTGCCGGAATCTTTCCACAGGAGTATTTTGGGAGGGTGTCTTTTTGTTATATTAAAGGTATGTCATACTGTCTCCTTAGATTGCTTTTTTTATGTGACAGGTCGAGATGACCTGAGGCTCTTGTACTCCCAGAGATTAAATAGCTGACCCATGTCCTGATCTGGAACAGGATTGTATTACCCTTTACTACAAATTCAAGCGGGCACAGCAGCACCGCTCACGCATGATTTTGAATTATCAGCGGACTCACAAGGCGAAGTCCAGCAGACTGGTTTAGACATTGTTTAGTCTTTCCGGAGCTGGGTCATATGACCAAATAACTCTCCCCGGTCTAGGCTCCCAATTGTCTTGTTGGGGCAACAATCCTTGCCCTCGCGTAATTGTATTTACAATGGAGGAGGCTCTAAGCCTTTCCTGCTTCTTGTTTTGTTTCTTAGGTGGAACTACAGACTTTGGCATGATATAATGGCGTGTTTTTCTTTTTGCGTGGCTTTGCTGAACCCTCCTTCATTGTTATCGATATTATTAAGGTATGATATTTCTGTTCCATTCTCAGTTGGCTGTGCATGGGCGAATGGTCCAGGCATACATGCATGTGGTCTACGCAATCAATTCCAGTGGAATGGGAAATTACTGTTTGAATGTGAGAACAAGATAAATCAAGTGGTATAATCGTGTATCATATTCGGAGCTTGATGAATTTCTGGTATATCAATGTTTCGAAAGACAAATGAGATGCTTCTGTTTACCACGGGTGTCAGCTTCGAGATTATTTTTGTGCAACTCATCTCGGTTACCAGTCCTCCGGTAGGCCGGTTGCGGCCCACGAAGGCTGCTGGTAGCAAGTAATATTATGTTCTGTTTCGTCTAGTTGTTTCTGTTTATCTGGACCTCTAAAATGGGGAAAGCCCCAGTCTCTGTAGGTGGTTTCGGTGCTATTCTAAGCAGAAACGTGACCATCATCATACCTTGTTTAATGTACCAATTTCATAGTCTCAGCTATTATGGTTGGGTCTTAACTTCAGTTGTATCATGCGTTACCCTGATGAATGGGACGCCAGTTTGGATCCCCGCATTCTGGTAACCAACAAACACCAATACCAACATACCTCAAAACGAGACATTTCTATTTGTTGCCGGGTCCCCGCTGCCAGGAACCAAACCTTTGGGGTGAAGAGTGGAGACTCTAATGTCACTAGAGACACCAACTGTTGGTCTCCTACCAAGCTGTTCCCTGTCTCAACCCAACCGTAAGGTGCGATTCCTCCCTCAAGACATCGATAGCGTCACTCCAAGGCAAGGTCCTGGCAGAATTGGTACTAATGATATCCAGACTTTTGGGTCATATCCCAGCTCGGCAGTGGTGATGATGTAGGTACAAGGCCATTGATCTCATTTGGGAGAAACAATAACATTCTCTCGGACTTCGGCTTAGTGCCGCCCCACCCCACCACACAATCACATTACTAAAGCATCCTTTGGGAAGAAACAAAAGTAACTGAATCTCTCCATGCAATCTAGAACAGTTCTGGACTTGACAAACATTGCCATTGTACTGGTTCATGCTAGGTTGTCAAACTCGGCTTGAATATACCCTCTGTTCGTTCCAATACAATGTGAGACATCCTAAGGTAATGGTCCAGCTAACATCTCGGTTATGGTACCAAGTCAATCACCAACAGTTGGTGTTCTCAATTCACGCCGAGACCAACGGGGACTCCCAACGGCGGGAAAGGCCAACCCGTACTCAGCGTGGAGCTGGGGACCATTGCGGATGCAAGGACACCCACCTGGAACACCAACATTAAGATAGTAGGTAGGTCCAATTCTCTGGCTAAGACAAATTGGTACTGGGAACCAATCAGAGCTTTCGGAGGAATAAGACGAAGCATTTGAAACAGGTACCTTAACCTAGCGTACTCTGCATACTAGCAACCCCAATACAAAACGGCTTACTATATGCATCAAGCGCCACTTCTCCACTACATACACCTCATACCCTTACCGAACGATATTCATGCTTGGGCTAATGTCGGAATGGCATTATTACATATCCTAACAGCGCTTATGCTTCTCCCGATGAATTTTCAGAGTGCCGCAGATCATTACCAAACACCTCAATGCCTTTAATCATGTAAAACGAGGTGCCGTCACATGGTTGACATGAATATACAGGTACACCACTGCTTTCGGTGCAGCCGACGCTTCGAGCATAGATTGGATACACAGAATGAATGATGAGCGAATCAAGATAGAGAATAAACTCTACGCTCAGTCTTCTCGAAAATGACGAATTCGAACAGAGATCTCCGCCACACCACGTTATTCACACGTTTGGACCCGGTGTCAATAATAACAGTAAACGCATTGCGGCGGAGCTACAATTGATTGGCCTGGCATAAGAATGCTAGTACCAGCATGGCTGAGATCGTGGAAACCGTTTAATTGGGCAAGGGAACAATGAAATGGGGCACAGAGATCGAAGTATCAAATTTCCTTCCTGAGATTGATCCACCTAGTGCAACTAATTTCACCCCCAAATGGTGGTTGACGTATTTTGTGGTTGTCTGAAAGTTATTCGTTTGGTCAGCCTATGGCTTTCAACAATTGTTTACAGGGAAGACGGGATTGAAGGAAGAGTCAATTCGTTACAAAATACACTAGATTGAGAGGAGAAAAGCAAGATGGATGAAATCAGTTACCTTGCGATACATACAGAAAGACGCTCGGCCTATCGCTACTTGCATCTTCACGAGGGTCATCACCAGGAAGCAAACGCTCATGCTCTACAGTATGGTGATCGATCTCTTCGAGAGGAGCACCCTAGGAAATGTCATTGGCCGAGCACGGGCAATCCGAACCCCAACAGCCATCTGCAGCCCAGTACATATGTCGAGCCACGTATTGGGCAACTAAGGACGTACCGAATGCACTAGCAGCGTTGTGGCTGTGGGTAGAGGTCACGTCGAGAACAACGAGACGAACCAGCAGGAAGCGTCTGCTAACCGTGGTCGCAAAGAGTGGCCAGTTTCGGTGTTTTTTCCTGTAGGCGAGAATGAACACCAAATTAGTCAAGCCCATGAATCTATCTTTTAATTCTGGGCGGAAAATCATCCGAATTCTTCAAATTTGTTCCGAAACATATACCATCTCCCTAAGTCGTTTCGTCAATTCTCCCCTTGCAAAGGATTATGAGATTGACTAAGGGAAGCTGAGGATAGCTAATTACAGGTTTCAGGCAGTTCTATTTCCGCTCATTTGCTCATCAAACGTACACACTGTGGCTGCGAGCAAGAGAGCCGTTCGCAGATCCTATCTGTTTGTAGGCCATATGAGATTCCTGCTAACGTTTGTGACAGCAAGGGCTAGGAGCTCTCAGCCAATAATTGGAGTGTTTGCCGTCGACGGCACACGACGAAACCGACGATCGGTAACAGCCTTAGTTTCTGCAAATGGCTAGAGCGGAGGGCTGGCTGCATTGGGCAAAGCCAGAGGGTGAGCGAGCACTCGAGGACCAGACAGAGCTCATCATTGACATCAAGTTACAGATTTCCGGGAAATACCATTCTTGGGTGTTTGTTTTGTTTGAACACATGAAAGCTGTTGCTGTCCGAAGATCCCATAGTGGATAGTCCAACGAACAAGGTTTCTCGCTTCGGTGAAGTCAAAGAGTCATGAGCTGGTCCTTTGTTGTTTACTCCTAAAATTATGCCGATTTGCATACTTCCTGGGGGACATAACGTTTCCTAAGCATTTGTACCACTTGCTCTCGGCGTCAAGCCTTTTGTTAATGCGTTGGTACAGATGAAAATCGCTAAATGCGATGGATACTTCTGAATCTGTGTGCGGATCTACGGTTGTTATTCTTTATTTCTGTTGTGAGCACTCCACTACCTACGGTTTTTGCGGCCCGTATTCGTGTACTTTGCGCCTGGTTGTGTAGTAGATGCCGAGTGACTAGGTGACTGTCGACTGACTGAGGGGTATATGACTGCTCGAGTAGCATCGTGTCGCTCTACCTTGTGCGGCTTTGCCTACTGGCACCAGCATGCACTGACGGACCCCTACCCCGTTCCACAGGCACCACACCACCTTCGCGAGGTGTTGCTTGGTGGAGAGCTCTCCCAACCGCCGTGCGCAAGCGTGATTGGCCCCGGCCCAGGTACATCCCCGGTCGCAGTGCCCCAGCGGTAGGTAGGTAGTGTGGGCAAGTCCTTTAGCTTCACGATCGGGGGGCAGGACTCGCGCTGTGCCCAGTCTCGAACCAGCGCACCTCTCGTCTGGCCCCGACCGCCCCGACCGCCCTCCCCTCGTCATCTTTGCTGGCAACTAGCATGCCTGTGCCCTAGCCTCGCTCGCACGTCTGCACGACGCTAGTTTCATCCTCCACCCACCACACCACACGCAGACACAGCTCTCACCCAAGCTGCTGCCACAACCACACCCCCCCAAAACGCCCCTGTCAGCATTGAGCGAACCTGGCCGGGCGCCGGGGTCCAGAAATAAGGGCTACCTACTCGACCGCTAGTTCTCGACTGTACCATTCTGACTATTTGACCGCCGTACCCATGGTGAGATCCCAAAAATATAATTGCTGGCCTCCCCCATCCCCCGTGTAGCCGCATATTTTCGACTTCCCTTGACCACTGCTTACCGTGCTTCCGTCACTTCGCTCCCACTCTCCTGCTCTTGTGCGGTCCTGGCTTATTACTACTTCACTACCCATCTCCCCCCCCCCACATTCTTCTCTCTCTCACTGTGTCTTTTGAAGTTGGAAAATATCCCCTAGATCAGTCTCTCTCACTTTCCGAAACTGGACTATCTCGACCCAAGCCATCCTTTGGAGCCCAGGACTCTTGCCATTGGAATTGATTGAAAAAGCCGGAGAAACATAATTGTTATTGTTTTGTTGTTTTCATTCGATAATCTGTTATATTATTATTTTATTTTGTTCTCCTGAAGGACTCTGGAAAATCGTCAGCCATGGCTAGTTCTTCATCTTCGTGCTCTACTGCCACTACTCGTCCTGAGGATCGGATAGGTCACCTTCTTGCCGGACATCTCGAGCTCACTGGAATCCTGGGAATCGGGGCTTATGGGGTTGTCTACACTGCCATCGACATTTACACATACATGCCCTATGCAGTGAAGGCTTTGTCAAAGGAAGGAATGGATGCCAGACAGAGGCGGTTCCAGCAGCGAGAGATTGCTCTTCATCACCGAGTCAGTGCCCATGAGAACATTGTCTCGCTGATCAAGATCCTTGAGGCTCCGGATTGCACCTATGTTGTCATTGAGTACTGCCCAGAAGGAGACCTTTTCACCAACATTACCGAGCGTGGACACTTTGTTGGAAATGACCTTTTGGCCAAGCAGGTTTTCCTCCAACTTTTGGATGCCGTGGAACACTGCCATAACATAGGGATATACCACCGGGACCTTAAGCCGGAGAACGTACTGGTTTGTGATGGAGGATACCAGGTTAAGCTTGCGGATTTTGGTCTTGCTACCACTGATGCCGTAACTTCTGACTTTGGTTGCGGGTCGACATTCTACATGTCTCCAGGTCAGTACCCATTTCCTACGCTACTAGGGTCGGTTTGATAATAACGTTCCGAAAACAGAATGTCAGCAGCAATCAGGCTCTAAGAGTTACCACCAGGCTGGGCATCGAACAATGAGCTGCTATGCCTCTGCTCCCAATGACGTATGGTCCCTCGGAGTAATCCTTGTGAACCTTACATGTGGCCGGAATCCATGGAAGAGGGCGGCTCCTTCAGATAGCACATTCCGTGCGTACCTCAAGAACCCTAAGTTTTTGAGGACCATCTTGCCATTGTCCGCGGAACTGGATGATATTCTTCGTTCAATCTTTGAGCTTGACCCCTTGAAGCGAGTTACCATCCGGGATCTCCGAACCAGGATCCAGCACTGCCACAGGTTTACTACAGGACCAGGACCAGCCATGTGCACTACTCCTCCGCCCAGTGACATTTCTTCTGACTGTTCAGACATCTCTGCTTCTGATGCCTATGAACTCCCACCACAGCAGTATCTTCCTCAGTTCCAAACTCAAAACGGAGCCATAACACCTTCGTCCCCATCCACCCCTACTCCATACCCCCAACAAGACATGTTCATTTTCTCCGGAGGGCAGCTGCCAGCCACTCCACCACTCTCACCACCTCTCTCTCCTGTAGAGGCTCAGAAGCCAGCGCAATTTGCTCCTCCTCCAACCCCTGTATCGAATAGTAGCCCACAAGTCGTCGTGCCTCACCCTCAATTGAACACCACATCATGGCAGGTTACTCATCCAATACTCGACCAAGTGGACAAGCTTCGTTCGCATTACTTCCCACAGAACTCCCACCTGGTCACAGGCCCACAAGGTGTGCCGTGTTACTGAGCAATACAACAGGCTGGTGAAGAGGCTGGTGAAGACAATACGACAGCTGCGCGTTACTAATACCACTCGATACCCCAAACTTATACCCCCTTAACGACCTTACGACCATCTTCATTTTTTCCTATCATTCTTGGGATACACTATTGTTTTTGGACGGGATTTTTTTTAAATCTTTGTTTTTGCTTGGGTTGATTTGGGGGTGTTGTGATATCAAATGTCGCTTTGTTGGGTCGGCCTTTGCTTGTGAAAATTATCTTTTTTTTTTTGTTAGGAGTGGGATTGTGCCTTTTTATTATGTTTTGCGATAATATGGGGTTGTATTTCGAGAAGACTGGAGTGGCGTTTCATCACGCACTGGGTTTTTATTATACATAGTTCTCTTTTGGCTGTTTTACGGAGTTTACGGCTTCACACTTTTGCTCGAATAGCGAGCTTGGTAGTCTGGTTTATTTTTTTGTCTTAACTTGTGGATATTGATGTCATGGGCTTCAGTATGGTGTAGCTGATAGCTAGATCTAGAAGCTCTTGCTATAGTTTTTTCTTTTCGGGTTGTAAGAATTACTTATTGGCATTGGGAGGATTACTTACTATTTGGGTTTGGGCATTGGGTCGGGTTGGCTTGATATTTGGGGTAAAGGATTGCGGGCTGGGTTGAGAAGAGGATACTAGGGAATTTGAACTTGTTGCTATCATATCTTCACTTATTTGGTTGGAGTTTCACACTCTTAATTATGGGTTCTATTTTGGGTTTGGCTTTCGGCGTAAATTTTGTTACTTGGTCTTGGTTTCTCGGTTCTGGTGTTTTTTGGCCGGTACAAAAAAGTTCCATAGGTAGAATAGGCTGGTTAGGTAGCTTCCACAGTAACATTCACAAAAATAATTAAGATTCGGGATTTCTACAAACGAGGGGCTTTTGCTGAATTATTACGATACCCCCTCTACATTTCCCGACATGGGTTGATCTCGAGGTCTGTGGAATCTCAATTCGGCCCACGAATCAGGAATCTTCATTCTATCTAACATTGGCAGTTGAGAGCAGCTCAAGTTGCAAGAGGATCGACAGTATAGTAGTTAGAACATCTTTGACTGGTTCCGTTTGACCCACCCTAGTATTATCCTCCACAACTATGTGTTTTGGGAGGAGAGACATACATCGGCTACTGCACTGTATGTATGGTATCGGTGGATGGTCTATGTAATGTACGCGGATCTCTACTCATGTGTATGATCACAAGCACACCCCCCATCATCCACTGGGCAAACACCAAGTGCTGTGTGCAAATCTGGAACAATGGATTGGATGGTTTGGCTTTGAGTCCCAAGTGCCCTGCCTCAGGGATCGTATCTTGCGACCAACATGTGTGTGGGGGGAAAGAGAAATATCCTGCTTTAAGCGTGTGGTAAGCGGCCAGGTATGTATGCATGATATGTATGGATGTATGGATGTATGTATGTAGGTAGGTGAAATAGGGCTTTCATGGCGCGGGCGGGAAAAAGGAAGGGATAAAGGGACCAAGCCGCCTCGTCGAATAGATGAGGGTGAGAATGAATGGATTGAAAGGAGATAAAGCAGGGCAAAGGCAAAGGCAAAGGCAAAGGCAAAGGCAAAGGCAAAGGCAAGGCATAAGAATCTGAACTTGAGGTAGTGGAGAGGGAACTATTCAGCAACGGGGAACGCGTGGATGAGTTAAAGAATTTGCGAAAGTTGAGTGAAGTTCGATCCGCGGCCTCCTTAGTAGCATTTAGGGAGTTGTAAATTTGTTTGACAGGAGGCAAGCTCAATTCAGCGATTCTAGACCATTTCAAAACTTACACATGCACAAACACACGAAGGGTCAGATAGGGAAAGGCAGCCACATTCCAACCAATCTTGCTCCCCAGTGTGGGTTTTTTTTTCTCCAGATTGTCAGGTCCAGGTTCATGCCTGTGTCCAATACGTGGCAGGTTGCTGTGCAATAACCTCTTGGGGAGGGAAGGTAAAGCAAAGGACACTGGCAACAAGAACAAAATTGCTCTCGGCCAAGGCTGGCCAAGAAGGTCAGCTTCAGCATGACAGGAAGTTAGGTAAGGGTAAACGGGGCGAAGATGCGGAAGAAGAAAACGTTCTCGTTGATTGAATTAGCACCCTGCGGGTGAACTGGTGGGGTATTAGCGAGCTGTATTTAGGGTAAGGTAGGGGTAGGGGTGGGTAGAAAAGGAATTAGGGAAATGAAGTGTAGGATGGTATGACATGAAAAAAAGGGAACACGAGTAATCGAAGGCCACAATCCATAGTCTTTGGACAACACCTTCAACAAATGTGAAAAATATGTGGGATGGATGTATGGTATATTGCACACCCACCCACTTAAATAATGAGCAGTTACAAAACAGAAACAGGTAGGTAGATATCTGTAACGAGGGGAGTTATTCCGTGATCCATTTCCTGACTCCATTGCCAACTCGGCACCGGAAAGCGAGCTTCGTTCTGCAAGCCAGTCCGCCCGCACGCAAGAAGCAAAAGTGGGGAAGTTTCCGAAAGGAAGTATATGCAAGGAGAGAGCTCTGTCATTCAAATATTTGGAAATTGGGCCAGAAGGCTTGCATATGCTCAACTGCGATTGGATCAGGCTGATCGAGCGTTGGGCGGGAGGGTTCTTAGTTGTCCAGATATATAACGCGGCATGGCCAAACAGCATTCGACGTTATACGGTGGGTGTGGTGTAAATGATATCATGTAGCCTCAATTGTTAGCTGTGTCCAGTTATAAATCGTGTGAGCTTTAAGTGTAGTGTAGATACGGTGGGATAACCTACCTTTCGTCTGTGAGCAGTGACACCTTGCAGGTGTCTAGCTGCACTAGCTGCCACTACATGAATGTCCGTACTTTACTGGTCCTGGACGTAATGGACCTTGCAGCGAGATGGCGAAGCTCGCGGGGAAGTAGAGTCGGTGGAGTATTGAGCCAGTTCTTTCTATGGTCCCTTGACATCGATTTGAGCAGCTGCAGGTGAAGGCTAGGGGAATACTCTCACGGGTCCAGGCTGTGCACGAGAACAAGAGCATGGGTTAAGCCAGACAGGAAGTCTGGTTGCACTCAAAGGAAAAAGGAATTAACAGAAACTTACATATCCCAGACTAAAATTCACCAAGCACTTCCACTAACTCAAGAGGTAAATACTCAAGATTCGAATGCATAAACACATGCCGTATTCCACCACAATTCTTCAAGTGCTCTCAATCACCTGAAACTCACCTGCTAACCAAACCATCTGATGTGTCCCTTCTTTGTTCTGTATTCCGGATAATTTCAGATCGACGGTGCAGCATTCTAACCATATCACTCTGTCAACCAGCGGAGTGTCCATTTTACCTATCGGGTGAAGAGCGTACCTGGACTGCTCGTGCTGGGTTCAATATAGGTATTGGGCTTGAGCTGATATAACCGGCCTAGGCCAGAGTTAGTATTTGGGAGTTAGCCTGCTCCACCCCACCTCTCATGCACATTGGCTCACCCACATACATATGCATGTACTCTACCGATACATATAGATGCAAAATAGAAAAAAATCTTGCAATTGATCCTTCACTGTTTTGTGGTAGGAAAGCTTAGACTTACTTTTTTCTCCCATCTAAAGTACAAGCTCAATGCCCTTGGTAACATCAGTGGTATCCATACTGAACTATACCCTACCTGCAACCTACGTGTTGTTTTACTTCCATGTGCAAGTTCCTGGTGTGGTATTTACATACGGAACTCAATGTAGAATCAGGAAGGGGCCAGTGTGGTTTGGCAATATAACCTGATCGGTTGGCGGAATATTATTGACCCTTGCCCTACCTCCCGCAATGTATGTAGATTTCATTCTTCTGACAGAAAATATACTGTACCTTGCTACTGTAAACGAGGCACAAATCAGGGCATACGCTTGCAACTTACTATAGCAGATGACAAATACCACACATTTGTTATAGCAAGTGTTTATTACTTCGAAGTGAACTCGTTCTCCAATATAGGTAGGTGTAGTATCTCCTCTCGGCTCATCACAAGACTCAAGAATAGGTCAAAATTTAGAGGTCTGTCACCTCCTCCACCCAGTACAGCAAAACTACCTTGTATAGAAAGTACCCCTGGAGTCTGAGAGGACTGGTATGGGATCCGTTATATCAGGGGAATTTTAGTGAGATCGGGATAGCAAGGGATCCGCTACATTGAGTTCCATTAGAGCAAATACATGATTTGGCGCTACTAAGCGTTGTATTCATAAGACAATATGGGCTTGGTTGACGTCATATGGAACCTGCATTGTTTTAGGGGGAAGATAATTTATTCCGCCTAAGTGATGGGGAAACGTCCTCTTTAGTAAATTGTATGGTCTCACAAACAGCAGACCCAAAGAAGGTATCAAGGATGGGGTAGCTGTGCGTGTCCGTCACCTGTTGCTCATGTATTGGATGACGTTACCACGTGACGATATTAAGCCCGTCATGACTAACCCTCATTAGTCACAATTCAGACTAAGGCTAAATATATTTAAATTTCATGATAGCTATAGCTTGAATATCGGGGGTCGACCGCTCCCAATAAAGGTTCCGTCAAAGGTTTCAAGGCCGCCGCATAGGCTAAGGCTGACTAAGGCGTAATAGACTGGGAAAAAGAAAAATAGCTTGAATATCTAGGGATTTTTACTTTTCAGCTGAGACGGGTTTCCTTTCAATTGGAATTGCAACCACGAACCACCATGACCGCCACTGTGCTACCATTCAACTGATCTGTATCACAGTTGAAGATCTTGAGCCCGGTTGGCAAGATGAGCCCAAAAAAAATTCACCGGGGAAAGCGCCGGACCATGATTAGGCAGTTTGATGGTCTCATGAACTCAACCTTGCGTGATGCCTACGGTATACCATCAGCAATACGGGGACCCCTCATGAGTACTGGTGCCTATTCATGCCCACTACTGGCATAGGTCTATACAAAGGGTGAACCTCTCTCAACAAAACAATGAGACAGGCATGGCCCCTAGTCATCAAGCATGAAGCATTTGTCTTGTGTATACGAAAATCATGGAGGCGGTATCCATGTACATCAAGGGGCTTAAGGGGGCAAAACGAGGCTACAAGAATCGATGCACACCTTGGCATATTTGGGCTGAATTTGCTCCCTAGCTGCAGGAGCAGCAACATCACTTCGTGATGAACATCTCAAGGGTTGCATTTGCCACGGGGATTTGGTCACGTATGTTGGGCAATCATTCCCTCATCCCAATTTTTATTTGTCCATCTTTGGGTGAAACGATATTACATTTAAATCACCATCGTCATCATTAAAAACTTTTCGAGGGGATATCAACTCCCGCCACTCGTTCATCCTCATAGTTCAAAGAGATAAGTAACCTACTCCTTTCAATAGTCCTGGGGTACCGAGCTGGCCCATACTTTGAGGCCCATATTTCTCCTGTTAATTTATTCACATCGTTGGATATAGCCCCATGCACTCATCGCTGCCCCCAACTTCTCCAGCCGGAAAGTCCAACATTCGATAAATACCTCATGAGCTCAGCGGCAGTACCATGCATAAGGATGTGATGAGCCAGGCTGGGTTACAAAAATCCCCCAGCTACTACCCCTAGGTAAGGCGTCCAATTACACCCTGGTATGCTTGGGCAGGTAACGAAACCAGAGACATGAAAAAAAAAAAAGATAAGAAAAGCATCGGATTCGTACATGAATATATTGCCTTGAGGAGATGAGGCTGCAATATTCGCCTGGGTATGATTTATATATATTGATGAGATGGGTCTGCGGGTTATGGGGGTGATTATGCAAGGAGTCACATGGGAGGGGGATGACAGATCGACGAGGAGGGCATTGCCAGACTAATAAAGGAAGGTGGTGAGCTTTTACTAGGTACTTAGGCAAAGCGCGATGTAAGACATATATTTTGTCTTGCCTGACTTACTTGTGCATGCATAAACAAAGTTGAACATACTAGAATAAACGACATAGCCCCACTGAATACGAAACAAATGACAGAATCCTGACACCTGTTCAAGCCAGGGCAATTCACCGATCGGGAATTCGTTTTATAGAGAGTTCAGTGAGTTATGTATGTGTATTCTCGGAGGTACAGGTACATACTGTAACTTGCATGCATTGCCTTTCCGGATGAGACCCGAGCCGGTTCGTACCACGTACCGAAGTATGTAGATGTAGGAGCTCATCATTTACCGCATCGGGAAGTTATCGTTATGTTGCGTTTGCAGGGACGCGGGGTACATTGCTCTAGTCTCATTGCGAAAACGTATGGACTACCTAGGGGTTTGTTTGGTATATTGGTTTTAGCAAGCTAAAAGAGGTATCGCTGCACGAGATACCTGTGAGAGAAAGATGCTAGTATAGCTACATAAGTAATTATCAGTTTCAATCCACCATAATCCAAGCATATAAACCGAAACGAAAAATGTACGACAAGAAGAAAACGAAATGTAACACATAACAACTTAAAGCTAAGTATGCCATACAACTAAATAGGAAGTCAGAAAGAATACAACTAAGACATCCCCCAACTAATAATTCCCTTCCCTTTATACCGCCGCGCAACCAGACTATGCCTTTGCGTATGCTACCTATACCTATACCTAAGAAAATAAAGCTAAAGAATAAAACGCTGAGGGACCGAGCACTGCCTTTCACACAACATGTACCCCAAGCCATACCATATATATCATCCAGGTAATCTATTTATTTACACCCTCCACAGAGTGCAGCCCATGGAGGGGCTTCACTACTGCTGATATGTGAAGCCTGACTCTAAGCTTTCGTGCGGTAAATAAACGGATGTTTCAGCGCCTCAGCGGGAGTACATCTCTTCTCCGGGTTGAGATTGAGGCACTTATCCAGAAAATCAATAAACAGGTTCAACTCCTTCACCTCAGATTCCGGCAAGTGCGAGGTAGTAGCAAGCAATCTTGATCGTAACTCCCTAGTAGGCTTATTGAAGTTCATGATTTTGACGACATCCTGCAGGTAAGCTCGCATTAGACATATAGTTTCTCCGAAAGCAGGGGACAAGTAGTGGGGGGCGATGTGCATACCCTTCCAGTAATCTTATCCCTCTCCACACTCCTAAAGTTCAGCATATCGTCAAAATGCAAGTTTGTAAACTGCCCCTTACGGAGAAGTTTATGGCTGAACTTGCCTCGGCACTCCATCATTGACCGAAGCATTTGATTATTGGTCCGGCCTGTGAAGAGGATCTTGGCAGTGTAAAGCTCATACAGGGTACATCCGATCGACCAGACATCGATTGCGAAATCATATGGCATGCCGAGGACTAGGTATCGTATAATGTTAGCCATATCGCCCAGAGTATGATTCTATATACAGAGGGCAGCAATGGGTGGGACTGCTTACTTATTTCAGGAGCCCGGTAGTATCGACTGACAAGGTATGGGGTAATCTCATTTTCAGACGCATCGGAAGCAGACCCCAAGTCACAAATTTTTAAAATATTCCGCGCGTCATTGACAAGAAGGTTATCAGGTTTAAGATCCGCATGAAGTATGTTGGCCTTCCGCATCAGTGCCAGTCCAAGGAACATTTGATGGGCATAAGCTCGAACAGCTTTCAGGCTTATTCCTACGTCCCGTCCAAACTTCTTGAGTACCTCTCGAAGGTTGATACTAGATGAGCTTAGCTCACGGCCTAGAAGGGCTAATAAGATCAGGGTAACCCACCTGAGATGCTCAAAGACAATACAGAGATGCCCTTTATGCTCAAAGGACCTCTCCAGCCTCACCACATGTTTCTTATCTTCCGGATCTGCTGCATTGAGCTTCTTGAGAATTTCAAACTCCTTCTGTCCGGCCTTTTTCCTATAATGACATTAGCATGAAAGAAATATAGTAAGACAATGAATATTATCACCTACATTGTCTCATTGTTCCGTATTATTTTGATAGCAACTAATTTTTGCAGCTTTGTGTCCATCGCTCGGACGACACCTGAGAACATACCCTTCCCTAGATTCGCCTGCACATGATATCTACCATCAAGCAACTCTCCTAAGATGACCCGGTAATAGCCTTCCGTGTCATCCCAGTTATCCAACATACTTGCATCGAGTTGCTTAGCCTGAGGTATTACGTGAACAACTTTCCCGGGATCGTTCCGTGCTTTTTTAGGCTTAGGAGGTTCCTCCGCAAACATATCGTCGTCATCACCCTCAGCGAACATATCAAAGTCATCGTCTTTCTCCTCCTCAGCCCTCTTCTCATTTTTCTCGACCCCTTCCATAATTGATTCAGGAACAAGAATATCCCGTGCGTTTGTTCGAGTTTCATCATAGCTAGCTGAAGATACATCACCATTCTGTTTATGCCGCTCCATTCTCTTTTTGTCATCTTCCATATCCATTGTAGGATCATAGTCAGCTGCTGAAGGGCCATCCTCCTGTACCTCGTCGTGTGCAATTTCACCGTTTTCTGCCTCTGCCTTACTAATATCGAATGCCGCTGGGGAATCTTCTCGTGGAGTATCGAATTGCATTGGAGATTGAGGTACCGACGTTTCTCTCGAGGCACCATCGGCCTTACCAACGGCAGGGGGCTCTGCAACAGTAGGGGAATTCGGAATAGACTGATCAATCATTAGGGTGTTGAGAAGGGGTGTAGACTGTCCCCTATACTTGGCCTTGATTGCCTCTCTTCTCTTACGCCGCTCTTCAAGTAATCTAGCTTCATCAATGGGTTCGCTTTGTACTTCAGGCTCTTTATCCTTGTCCCCCTTTTCTGTTTTTAACTCCGTCTTTAATTTGCCCTGACCATGTGGCCCATTCCTACTACTTCCCCATATGTCAACATAGTCCCTAAAGGAGACGGACTGGACTGACCTTCCATTGGAGTTGTTGCTTCGTAGCGCAGATGGCCCTGCTTCTAATTTTTTCTTGTCTGAATATTTGTTCCTATCCTCAGTATCCCGCTTTGATATCTCAGAACTAACAGGGGGGTCTCCCCGCTCGCTCACTGATCTTTCGCGCGAATGCCTGCTGATGCTTCCGCGCCTATTGCCATAGTATCTTCCCGAATCTCTTCTGTCGTCGTAGTAGCTAGATCGGTCCCCGCGCCCTCCACTATATCCCCCTCGGGGACCCCGTGGTGGTGACCTGCTTCTTGTACGGGAGCGTTTAAACTCACGACGTTCATCGCTATCATCAAACTCTTTAGCCTGGCGTTGCTTTGATGTGTCTATTGAATCGTTCCTATCGATATCGGCATATGACACTCGGGGTCTGCTCCGGGGGTCGATGGGGGGTGGACGTTCGTAGTGAACCCGGAATTGGCGTGTATCCGACTTGGAGTGGTCTTCGCTTCGCTGTCGTTTGCGGCTAGGGGCTTCATCTTGATAGGAATGATCTCGACTTGACGTATAAGTGGAATACTGACGACGACGATCATCGAAGGCTGACGGAGATAATGATTCTCTATTTCTACTGGAATGACGGTCAACGCGGTGTCCAGGCGCGGAAGGCAGCGAAAGAGATGCCTTCTCTGCTTCTGTTTCGATAATCTCCCCCTCTTCATCATATGAACCCGAGGAAGAGCTTGAACTCATTCTGACTTGCTTCTGAATGTACCTAGTATGACGGAGCTAATCGATATTCGTATATTAAGAGCCTTTGATCAATCGAGCAGTCTTTCGGTGTAAAGTCGAGTTAGAGGTAGCGTTAGCCAAATGTTCCTGACACACAGTAATGTGTGGGCTTCGATAAGAAAAGTCGTGAAAAGAGCCCAACCACGGAGATGATAATATTCTGCCTCAGTACAGAAACGATATAACTTTGGACAACTGCTATGCCCTATAGGGTAAAATGCATAAGGTACGCAGGGGTTGAAAAAGGAGCAACTCGGCTTGAAGTATCGGGAGAAGGGATTGATCAATGGTTGACGGGTGTTGGTTGAGGTTGTGTTCTATGTAGATGCACATAAATCCGAAAACTAACCATGACAACTTCAGTGCTGATTACCTAAGCATGGGCGAGCACTAAGTATCTAAACCCTATAAGTGTAGCAGACCTTTAAAGTGCTCAACCTCATTCTTCCAATACACGAAATAGCCCTTCCCGACCCATCAACAAAGACCACCAAGGAGTCTCATCCCATACTCATCATGTCTGGACGTGCCGGTACACTTTCCCAACCTTGATTTCGATACTCTAAAGTTCATGGGAACGTCAAGGCTCATAAACTACATATACAGGTGGAAAAGCTAAGCCTCTGAAGGCCCCCAAGAAGGTGCGCAGGCGCAGCTCATTTGGCCAGTTCACATCAGCCTCAGTACCGGACGACACACTTTGAGGCCGGAAACTAATATCTCTACAGGAGAAGAAGGAAGAAGATGAAGAGACCAAGGCCCATAAGGAAAAGCTGAAGAAGGGTAGGTTTTCATTTCTTCCTGGGAGGTACCTGGCTACTTGGGTGCTGACGGCGGAAATACATGCAGAGGCTGCTGAGCGGAAGGCATTGGCAGATAAGGCAGCTCAAAAGGGACCCCTCGGTGGTGGAGGAATCAAGAAGTCTGGCAAGAAGTAGTGGAGACCGCATATTAGCATTTGAGCATCAATTGGAGCCCTGCTGGCAAGACTGCATGATAACCTTTTTTTTCTTTTTCCCGCTCGCTATGGTGGTATCTCATGCCCACACATTCTTATATGATGGTTTAGTTTAACATTTGCATTTAAAATTAAATAGCACTCTTAGTTTCGAGCTGTAGAGTTACAGATTATCAGCATTGTTTGTAGGCGAGGGTCATTATAGGAAGGAAAGGACAGTGGCCCATTATGCTACCAGAGTACTAAGCACCCAGGTTACTAAAGAAAATAAGAAAAGCAACCAAGATCCTATAACATGAAACTCCAAAGTTGGTATACAGATTCTCTCTGAAAAATCTTAAGAAATGCCATATGCCACGGAAGATGGAGCAATACTTGGTAAGCGCAATAGACAAGACAAACATTAACATTAAGCGTAAGGTCATCGAGAAACGCGTGGCTTCCGAGTTATAATTGCTGGAGATAATTGCTCGGCACCAAACCCCATCCACCCATCTGCCCCACCACCTCTGCTTCCCACCACCCATCGTCCTGTACTCGCAGCACGGCCATAGTATCGCCTTTCTGGAAACTAAGTTCCTCAGGGATCATGGCTTGATAAGCGTACATTGCCCTTGCTAAAAGACACGCGGATAAGTTAGTCTGCTACGTCTTCCCAAGTAAGATGCTATTTAGG
>Ga0307511_10000397_pt1 | contig 46383 bp, 27 predicted proteins | sample 13_EM_MG_FD_200266 | JGI IMG/M metagenome (GOLD analysis project Ga0307511, IMG submission 200266) | Populus trichocarpa ectomycorrhiza microbial communities from riparian zone in the Pacific Northwest, United States - 13_EM | ecosystem: Host-associated > Plants > Roots > Unclassified | place... | reverse complement strand
TTCTCCTAATTAATGAATGACTTGATGTGGGATGACAACATGATATATGATATAGATATTAATAAGAATTCATGAAAAGTTACAAATATTGTCAAAAGATTATCAACAAAAATGTTTTTAGGTGCTTGAACTATTCAATGCAAGTACATGTGTGATTTGTTTTTATTATTGGAGTTTATATTGTATTTTTTTTATCATCTCAAAGTATTTAGTTGAAAAACTTTCCTTATATTTTCTTTTTTTTTTAAAATAAAAAAACTTGGTATAATATTTTGATTTTATTTTTATGTGGTACCTAGTTTGTGTTTCATTTTTTCAATAAATGTAAAGATTTTATTGATTAAAACTTAAATATATTGATAAATAAACAATCTATATATCATATATCATAATCATAGCACTATTTTGAATTGCATCCATTTAAAGAATCTTATATGAGACAAAGAACGAACATAAGAAACTATACACTTAACATTAAAAAAAAGTGAATGAGATATCTGATTTAGAATTTAAAACTCAAAAAAATATAGATGAGGTCTAAATAAAGAGATAAAAATTAACGGGAAGAGAAAAGAAAATCGGGTGTATAATTTATCACGTTAATCTTGTTTAAAAAATGATAATTTATAACGTACTTAACGCCATTTCTACGTTTTTTTTTTTATTTTTAAAATTGAACTCATCAATTATTAGGAACGGTTGTTGATCGTCAGCCATCCCCATCCTTAAGTCACGTTATGATGCCATATCTCTCTCTCTTCTGATCTATAGAACGAAGAGGCTGGAGGGGGACTGGATTTGGCTCTTAAAACACGTGCAGAATCATGAAAACTCTGATCATATTGCATGTGGATGGATGGCTTATAAAAATTTATCCACTTGAAATAAACTAACCATTATTAGTTAAGAAAGAATGTCAGGCCTCGAACCTCAATTTACAAGCCAAGTTGATACATTTGTTAATAGGTATATAGCACAGTCGTGTTTATTTTCGCATTTAAATAGTGCTTTTGATTTTTTTTATTTTTTAAATTAGTTTTTCTTATAATTTCATATTGTTTTAATTTTCTGATTTAAAAAATATTATTTTAATACATTTTTAAATATAAATATTTTTAAAAATAACCACTAAAGAGTTAGTAAATTTCCTCCATTCTTTTTTTTTTAATTTAATGTGAGTGTCCGGGACAGCTTGCGCGTACCTCGACTAATCTCATGAGCCTTGAAGTTAACAACCATGTAAACCTTCAATAACCATTTATAAATAACCACAAGACTCATACCTAAAATAAAAAACAAACCTCCATTCTCTTTCTTTAATTTTCCAGGATCTTTTTAAAAAGAGCAGTCCATTAAAATACAGTCATGCGAATTTCCAAATGATGACGTTTTACATGACGTCTTTTTAATAGGATAAATCCAGTTATGTTTTTCAACATTTTCACCCGTTGATGTAAATCTCAAATAATGATGGAACTAAAACTAGGTTTTTTTTCAAGAAGGGTGTGGTGAGAGATTTTTGGAAAAACACAAGGACAAATTGACAGACTTTCAATATGCTCTTTATTTTTTAGAATAATATGCTCTTCTTGTAAACTGAGAAAAAAAAATGTGATGAGAAGTTAGCATATGCTCTGACTTGCAACTTACATAGAATATATAAAATACTCATGCATACTGCATTATTGATTTTACACTAACATATGATTTTCTAAAATTAAAATATACAATCAATTTCATTACATCATAGAATTACATTAATATTATCTATAAATAAATCGTTTATTCTACGAATTGTCTGGATAATCAATCACTTTAAAGTCAACATCTACAATTAAAATAAGAAACACGAACACCACCAACTCGTATGCTAATTCTACCGTATTAATCAACTCTTCATCTTAAATTCCAACATGCATTTAAAAAGCATTTTTCTTTTGAAAATATTTTTTTCTCAAGTTGATGTGTTGATGCTTTTTTAAGATAGATATACTTTTGAAAAGCAATTAAAAGCATCAACTTACTCGCAAAGTATCTAATCTCAATTAAGGCAGAATAGTCTATGATTGAATAAAAATAGACTTGATTCTGGTCAATTACGTGACTCAAGAAGAGTACTGTTCTGCTGTTAGGAGAGGGGTGTTAGAGAATAATATAAATCATATCTTGAAACCTTACCTAACAGTTTAAGCTATTGGGTTGAGATGGTTATTTGACATGGTATGCTTACATTTAATAAAATTTTTTAAATAAATGTAATTAATTAAAACATGTTCTAATTGGCAACTAAACCATTTCCTCAAAGGGAGTTCGTGAGTTCCAATCTGGAATCTCGAAGCCTCTTAATTGACAGCCATTTCTTACATTGAACTCTCCCTCTCCTTTTTCTTTCATTTCCTTTTACTTTCCTGCAATTTTAACATTTGCGATCATTTAATTGAATTTTCTTCTCTCTCGAGAATGCATTGCTGCATGCCATCTTATTATCCGGTGATTTTCCTTGAATGCAGCAAAATCTCAATAAATGTTCATGTGAAGAATAATTAATCGTTGTTATGCTGGTCTGCTACAAAGAGATGGATATATAGATTATAATATAATGGATCCTTTGATCTTTGTTCAGTGACTTTAAGATTTTCAAATTGTTAATGCAAATATTGTTGAATGTTGCACTGTGAGCTAACAATTATATATATTCTTCTCTTTTTTTGTCTTGGAACCATTTTTCGTTTGGCCGGGAGAACGATAGTGTGTTGCGAATTCCAATTTTTTAGTGCACAATTTTAGTCCACGCCAGCTGACTTGGTCGCCTTGCTAATGTTTTCTTAACATATATATATATATATATATATATATATATATATATAGAAACTCAACATACTTATTTTACCTTCTTCATAACAGATAATCAGATGATGAAAAAAAGAGTTTAGTTCTTTCAGCTTTAAGTTACAAGCAACCATTTAAAAAGGTTGGAAACCATTACCAAAAAAGAAAAAGGAAAGCAACCAATATGAATCCTCACAAGAAAACATTGTAATTAACAAGAGTTCTTTTATATATATGAAAATGATTAGTAAGTGAACTGAAAAGAGTATAAATCTAGATGCTACAAACTTAAAAATCGTATATCTTCTAATACAGCTGCAGTAAAATGTTTCTCAAGAATTTTAAAATTGTTTTTGATTTAAATTATTTTAATGTGCTGATGTAAAAAATAATTTTTTTTTAAAAAATTATTTTAATATATTTTTATATAAAAAATATATAGCAGTCCGTGTTTTTTTCCCCTCAGAAAGCAATTAGTGTTTTTTATTTAAATGCAAATGATGAGAAAGAAATTAAATGCTCGTACCGTTATTACCACTTGGCATGCCGACCTCCACCAAGGAAGCCCTAACTCCTCACCATCACAGCCCAGTGTCATATTCATTAAACCTAGTCTTATAATAGATGTTATGAAGTGTTCTGAGAGATGATATTTGAAAGCTCTTTAGATTGGATTAGACTCCTCTCGAGTTGGGAGTGACATGACATATGGTGGAAAAACCCGAATCATTGGTTTGAATTTCAATAATTAGGATTTGATGCTATTTCCTCACTATTATTACCATTTTTCTTTTCGTTTCTCCCTTTATTTTTTTTACTCCTTTGATACTTAATTACCATACATTAATTAGTTAGAGTCGAACATTTTATAAGCTTTAATCACAATCTTTCTCAAAAAAGTCTTCTACGAAAAAACTCACCGAGGGTACAAGGTAACAATTCCTTTTGAGGGACAAATTATACAAAAATCATATAAGTAATGCTTGATTATTGTTTCAAAAAAAAAAAAAACCAAAGAAAATAAAGAGAAAGAACAAGTTTCTATTTATCTTTTATTTTGAAAATGCATAAATTTACTTTAAAATTATTCAAAAAATATATTTATTTTATGTTTATATCTTTTTCTCTTCAACTAAATAAATTTTATCTATAAGATATTTATTTTATGTGCAAATAGTATGTGTTAGAATCTAAAATTGTATTTTCTAGATATGAAAATAATTTATTCATGAAATATTTTTGAAGTGAAATTTTATCTTTACAAAACAAGAAGCATAAAAGATGTTTTCCTTATCGCTACTATTATCTTTTATATCTCAAAACAATAATCAAATGTTAATATAAACCTAGCATTATTGGTGGCATACATATAAAAACGTGATTTGTGTGCTAAAGGCTCCTGAGTTGCTCGGTTACATACCATTGTCTCTATATTGGTTAAAATACTTACCTAGCTTATAAGTCTCGGGGTTTAGGGGTGTTTGAGAGTGTAATAACGGCTGTTTTTTAAAGTGTTTTTTACTCGGAAATGCATCAAAATAATATTTATTTTTTTTAAAAAAAATTATCTTTGATATCATTACATCAAAACAATCTAAAAACATAAAAAAAAATTTAAGCAAAAAAAATTTTCAAATTTTGCTCAACCTTCGTTTGGAATGAAATACCTTAATCTCTTTAAAACAAAAGGCATATTATGGCCAAAACTCACCAAATCTATAGGCAAAAATCAAGGACTTCACGTTAAACAATACATTTTAGAGGGAGACATGCTTTAGAAACAAACTAACAAAACCTCTAAGCATCATCCTACTAGCTAACATCTCCATATTAGTTAGTTAATTCTCCAAAATCTTGCGTTTTTACCCTTAGAATATTTCAGGTAACTTCACGACTACTTGATTAAGTATAAAGTGTCCACTAATTGAAGTTTATTCTAAAGATATTTTTCTAGAGACTAACGTGGGAGTCATAGTTAAAATCATAATATTATCATTAATATAAATCAATATATCTAGCAATTGGAGAGAAATCTTCGAATTAAAAGAAAAAATATACTTAATTTCCACTTTAATCTTAGGATTTGAAATCAAACTTCTCGACTAACAACCCATAAAACTAAATATCTTTTCGCTTTCACTCAATTGAGAAATACAGAGCTTTAGTAAGTGTCAAGACACCATTAATACGAGCTTTCGCCTAGAAAATGTTTTATTACCCTCTATCAACATGATATTGTATTGTGTCTTTTTATAATAAGCTTTTATTTACTAACAACTCTAAGTCATTTAATGTTGTTAGAAATTAAGGATTGATCAATGAAATCAAAGTGAATAATTTTTTTCCAACATATTTCACTGATCAATTCTTAATTTTAAACAACAGAGAGTTGGTATAAAATAAAAATTTACAATGCGGTATTATATTAGCAGAGGGATCCAATAAACATTTTCTACTAATAGAGATAAGAGTTATATCAAAATCCCTTATTAATATCACAATAGAAATACTCGTCAAGACTGTTTTGCACTATTTTACAATTTGATGACACAGAAAAATCGGCCAGTCAGAAACATTTTTCCTATAGATTTGCGAATTTAGTTACTCTTGAGAAAACTAGTTTCACCTTATGGGAATGGAGAGTATTTTATATGGCGATTCAAATCTCTCGTTAACACCACCCATCCATTACCTTACTATCATCACCACTGTTATGGCCTGCAATGTCACTGTCTCTTCAAATCACTACTTATCCTACAAGCATGCTACCATTGCATCCTTGTCATCGTGCTTGTTGCAATTGCTGCCGCAATTACTACTACCATTATCACTACCTTCTCATCGAATCAATACTAATATCGCCACCATCACCTTCTTCTCAACAAAATTCATTAGCTAATTATGGTACTTCAAACCGGATGTTTGAATTGTCAAGCAGTCAATTTGCAATTGGTCTAAATTGAAGGTTCAAACCTCTTTGGCATCTCTTTGCTTGAAGTCCCTTTGGCCCTTTAAAATTGTGTTTCGGGATGAAAAAGTTGAAAATATAAATTATGAACTATTTAAAAGCATGATGTTCCCACTTATTCGTAAGCTTAGAACACATATATTAAAGTTTAAAGTTTAAACTTTACTATAAATCACTAATTATTACATGAAGAGATTTACATAAAGGTTTCACAAGCCTTGACACCTTGAAACCTTGCTTGTAACCAACTAACAGAATAAGATTTACTGTCAGTGCTCTCAAAATATGCACGATATCATGATCATAGAGGTAAAGTCAGAAAATACGGAACACAAATTATGTCGTCAACAATAATGAGATGAAAAATGTTATGGAGTACATAATTCAAGGAGATCAATCTTATTCGTATACAACTAAAGGTCTGCCAATAAGGACAACTTTTTTTTCGATTTTTGGGTGTTCATTAAACCTGGAGTTACTCAACATGGGTCGCCATATCTACCTCAGTGTGAGCAAGATTAGAATGCAGTTCATTTGTTACTATGCTCGGTAACTTTAGGATGAAAAAGAGTTTTAAGGAAAATTATTTATTTCCCTAGTTATTTTTATTCATATTAGTATCTTTATTATTTTGCCTACTTAGTTTAGAAATTACTTGGTGTAGTGAATTATTGAGAAATATAAATTTCAAATTAGAATTTTTGGTCTATTGACTCTACTTGGTAGAATTTTATGTTGTTTGTTATTATTGTATTTCTTGCATTGTTTTCGTTTGTGTTAGTTGGTATCAAATCCTAATGATTTTTTGAAGTTAATTGTGTGTTGTTAAATAACCATGGTTGAAAAAGATCACATAATATGACATGTTTGTGTAGAAGGGGATGAGGTTTTTCCTTGAAAAAAAGACTTTTCAGGAACTAGTAGTAAAAGACATGTAGAAACAAATTACAAAATTAACTCATCGACTGACAATGATAAAGTTGCATAGGCAAATTAAAGAATTATACCGTTAATTAGAGAAGATAAAGAAGAAAAAATTAGGGGAAGAATTATACTGTTAATTAGAGAAGATGTGAAGAATTAAAGTGATCATGAATTCATGGTCAATTTTGAGAATCTCTTTTAAATACGAGAATAGAGGAGGCAACCTCTTGATCGGTTTATAATGAGATAGATGTGGATTGATATTCTTTATCAATTTTTGATAATTATGTTAATAATGATAGCATAAATGATGACGGTAACGGTGGCAATGATAACATCAATGGTGTCTTTATTAATAAATTAGAGGTTGGGTGAAAAAAAACATAGAAAGTGCTAAAAAAAACAATTGTTTATATAAGTTGTGTTGAATTTTTTTATTACAAGTTTTCTATTATCACAAAAATAAATTTGTTTAAGGGTTATACAATTACAATACATGTTGATGAAGCAGATTTGAGATGTGCAATTCATTAATCTAGAGGCTAATGGAAGAGAAATAATTTGTCTATTGTTGTTTTTTATACAAATTTTAACAAGAAAGGATTGAAGTTGATACCTAAAATGGTTATACATTTGAAACGAAGAAAGAAATGAGGTTGAAGAATCTTTATTAGACATTCATAAGATTGAAGTAAGAACAATTTTAACTCGAGAATGAATTCTTTCCAACTTAGGAAAACTGATGCAAGAATATTTTTTGAAAAAAAATATTTGTTTCCTTAGTTATTTTTATTCCTATATTTTCTTTTATGGTGTTTTTGGTATTTTTTTTCCATTTAGTTTAAAAAATATTTGGTTTAGGAATTTGATTTTCTTATTTAATTTAAGCTTAGTACTAGTAGTATAAATATGGCTACTTAGTTTGTATTTCAATAGATTATTTAGTATGGTGAATTATTAAAAAATAAAATTTTAAATTAAAGTTTTTAGTTTAGTAACATGTTATTTGTTACCTATAAGAATATCTAGCACCCTCTTTAATAAGCATATTAGAGGTACTTTTCTGACCATACAAACCAAGCTTGCGGGATATTGAGGTCGGGATTTTTCTTGTTTAACAATCAAATATTTTTTATTCGGCTTGTGTTTGACAAAAAAGAGGCTATTCTCATGAGAAGGCAGAACTGGGAGATTTTTGTGCAATCGCCTTCTCTCAACCTATTCCCAAGGAACTAGTAGGAAAGGATCCCATGTCTTCATTAGCCTATTCCCAAGGATCTGAGAGATTTTGAGAAGGCTAATGATTGAATTAATCAGTCTTTTTTATCTAAATTGAGAAAGTTTTTAGCATTGTTTGAAGCAAGGAGATGAATGAACGTTCGCCCTTAGTAGTGTTAGAGTGATTGTGAATGAGAAGCTGGAGGGATGGTTACAAGGACTAGGAGCAGTCTGTTAAGGGAATTCTTCATCTCCATCGATATTCATGATGTGATGGATGCCTTTAGTTGAGTGATGTAGAGAGGGACAAGTTGTTGGTGAAAGGCGTGCATATGTGTTCTTAAAGCAGGAAACACAGTTTCTGAAACGTGTTAGATAACTTTGCAAGTAATTGAACGGGCTTTAGTCGGTGATTAAATTCGGTGTAGATTCAGAGTTTGCTAGCTGCTATGGTATGGAATTTCGTGTGATCATTGAAGTGCTTGCATGTTTTAAACTTGAGTGAGGAGCTATGAACGAAGTGCTATTGTAGTATTCAAGCTGGAGAACCCAAGTAAAACTTAACAACTCTATAACACTGTTAATCAAACCCAAACTACCAGAATGCAAAGATTTTTAGACTTATAGTTATTTGTTTGGAACAGAATGAGAGAGTTAATTGGTTTTCCCAAAACCACTCGATCAAAGTAGACGTGATTATTTTTGGGTAAGAGCGAGGACTAAACTGCAAATCCAGAGCTTGGGTACCTTAAAACTGCAAATCTAGAGCTTGGGAAAAAAATTTAGTTACTACTGAAACTCATCTGGTAGGATAGGACCCAAAACAAAGGCAATTATAAAACAATTAACACGTTTATCAACGCATAGCATATACAGCTTTCATATGAATTAGATTTTGGGCCCTAAATTTTAACGCAACTAACATTCATCCAAAAAATATGATCAGATGCAGTCACTGCCTGCCAAGAACATTTGACAGAAAAAGAAAGCAAAAATAGAAACAAAGAATACACGCACCTTTTTGCATGAGATCAGACAATTTCTCATGATTTATATAGACATTTGAAGGGATTGGCTTAATTGTCTTCTATCCATTTTCCTGTCACTAAGAAAACTGGAAGATGATAGCATGTTATAGGACATGCATGGCAAACAAATTGAAATTCAAGGTTTTGTGAATGTTCCTTTGTAACCCTGATCCTGATGCTAAAATTCAGTCAAAGGTCCTTTGTTTGCAAATACTCAACTGCAAGTCCATACATAATGCACGACAAAACTGTTACAACTGAAATATTCATGCATGGTGCATTAGAGAAACAAACGTGTTATGACCAGCCATCTACTTGAAATAATAACTGGCAGTTTTCTACGTAGTGCATACCGTGTGCGAAATCAATTTTCCTATTAAAATGTATAATACAGATACGGTTCTAACAAGGAAAAAAAAGCATCGAGCTGGGATTAAGTTCCTTTCACCAAATTATCAATAAAAAACTCGAATGTCTTACAAGCATACCTATTCTAACAAATCAAAAGGTAGGGCTAGTGTAACATCTTCAAATGAATATGGGAAGCCAACGTGTTTTTGATAAGTTTAAGATAGCAGAAGCTAACAGCATGTTTAGACCGACTGCAAATCCTGTGGACAGCTGCTAACTCTCCAGAAATAAATAATTGCAACCCAGCATCAACCACTAGACTATTCACTACAGCTTTGGTGACTTCGCACCTTTACTTTGGAGGTTATTTGACTTCTTACTTTGTAATCCTGTCTACTAATACAGTCTAATTTAATTCTGTTTATTTATCCAGCCCCAAGTTTCCCACCTGTGTCTTCATCCACTACTGGTTTGGCCTTGGACTTAATTCAGGGAATATTATAGATATAAGATGACATGCTATAGTTGCACCTATGCATCAATATGATCTAACAAACAAGATGAGATTACAGATTACTACTCTTATCTTGGTTTTGTGGGTGGGTGGTGTAATTCATTAGATTCACGGATCACTTCTGTTACCATTTCTCAGTCACATCTGACACTTTTGCTCAACCCAAAACTATCAAGACCTGATAGAAAATCATTTCAGCCTCATATATAGTGGTTAATCGATCACCTTGATGAAGGCATCAATCACCCTGATGAAGATTGCCGGTAAGGGTATTAAAGGGTGACCAGAAAGTTGTTTTAAGACATCAATCACCCTGATGAAGACATTTCAAGGGGAAGCAATATATAGAACTGATGCTAAGATAATTTCGTTATCATGAAGCAACAAAATTGTCAGGAAGGGATCGGTACTCTAAATGAAGCTCCAGAAACTTTTCAGATGCAGTTGTGGCAGCGTTTGGGAACAAAGCCTCCTACTACTTTGGAAAAAGCTCAGGAATAGCTTTTAGCAGGAAGCAAAATGAGGGTTACCCAAAAAACCCTGCTGTTTTACTGTGAAAGCAGCAAAAATTCACAACCTTGTGCATCCCCGCAAAGGAGTGAAAGCTGCCCATTATTAAGCAGTTTGGAAGATGACCTTTCTTCTTGTGAATGGGTGAAGTGAACAGTTCAAAAAGTTGAAAACTTGGAATTCTACTATTGTTTATGTGTCAAAAAATGGTAGATGCACATTTTCAGATGTCAGTTACATACCGTCTGCCAACAGATATTTCCTTCTTTCATCTCTCCTTAAAATTGTCTCGCACCAGCTCTACATCTCACAAAAGCCCTATAAATTTTATTGCACCAAAACCCACCTGATTCGAACTCCTAAAGATGTCGCAGCTTTTCCAAGTAAGGTAGAGAACCATAAACTTCTGACTTTCACATAATTAACATGCAAAAGATTAGAATTTAAGTTCCAAACTTACCAAGAATTGCACTTTAATGCTTTCTGCACAACCATATGATGAATAATTGCAGGTAGTTTGTTATAACTCATTCAGGCATGATTCGCAATAGTGTCAGTTGAACACGATTCTCAATAGTGTCGGATGAAGGAAAAATAATGAGGGAAGACAAAGCCATAGGAAGTGAGCTTCCTTTTAACATCCCAGTAAAGAATGCATGGTTAAAAATGAATTGAAAACTTATCTTCGAGACCCTGCATCAAATAAAATATTGGAAACTTATATTTGAGATGGTGCTCCGCTGAAAAACGTTCTCATTCTGCCGGAGAATGTAATATGATTCTCAAGAATGTAATATCATTAAGAAACTCAATCTGAAGATAATTTTTCAATCTTTATGATATTTCAAGTTGAGAGATCTAAAGTCTTGCGGACTTGAGTTTCTTAAATGATAATATTACACTTGCAGCTTAAACTCCTATAGTCAGGACAACTCAAATGACTTCTGGAAAAGATATAAATGATATAGTTTAAATGTGTGCATTCTGTTTCATTGAGAAACTATCCTTTTAGTGTTTCCATGCATTTTGTTCTTAAATGTTATCAGAAAGCATTCACATAGAACATGACACACATCCCTGATGCAATATGAATCTGCTCTTGCAGCATGAAATCAGTCATTGAAAGATACAACAAATCAAAAGACGAGCATCATCAAATGGGCAACCCAACCTCTGAAGTCAAGGTATTTCAGAAACCGATTTTCATTTTATTTTGCGAGTTTGTGCAAAATTTGATTCGTTGTATTATTTTCCACATTTGCATATAGAATTTAGTTATACATCAAAACGAACATGTTAAATTAAATTTACTACTTGTAGTGGAACAGCTTACACATCTCTAGTTTTTAAAGCATTGCATTTTTGTCAAAGATAGCTCCAGATACATTACTAGGAATCACCATGTGGAACTTTGCCTTTTCTGCTTTAAACAATGCTGTTACCACGAGCAGGATGGATTTTTTTGGCGATTGTTACAGCTAAAAGATACTGCATCTAACAATTCTGCATTTCAGCTAAAAGTTTGCACCTATTGGACGAGCTATACTTGCAAACATAACATTATGACACCGAAGGGTTGAGATATTTTGTTTTATAAAACATGTTAATAACGTAAGAAAATCTTAATGTTTCTGATCATTTATCAGCAGGATGTGCTAATAAACATGGACTTATGAATGGAAATCTAACTAAATAAATTATCCGGCATAATGTGGCAATAAAGAAGGGAAATGAAGATACAATTTGTACAGACTACAGATAAGCTGTGCCACATCTAGGACTTGGCCTTTAATATGATTTCAGAAAGGCATAAGAGCCCCTTGAACATGCAAGTATAAAATTGGTATGGCAAAATGTTGCAAATGACAAAACCAGTATAAGTCCTAATTCTAATACTGCTGAAGGAAATAACATATCAAGTGTTTAGTCCAAAATGATTTAGGAATAAGAAACAGAAACCAATTAATATTCCATGACTGGATTCTGATATTTAAAGCACATGATAAATAAATAAAAGTTAGACAACGGCAATGGTTCTGCCGGTTATTAGCTGCATGAAAATCCTATCTACTATAGATATCCTCAAATTTAAAAGCAGCAGATAATGACTGGCAAGATTGTGCAACACAATCAACAAATGACTTGCATTTGAAACAGCACAATAACACATATCATAGGTTAATAAGAGAGTATGCATAATGAAGTTGTTTCTACCACAGAAATGTACTTCATTAAGCTTCAAAGTGTAGACAGGAAATCATCTGTGTTATTGTTCTAAATTAGCAGGATAAACTGAAATTAAAAACACAAGTATATGTCAACTAACATGTCATGTCTTCAGGCTCCAGCAAAGCACGGCCCAATTGAATAAATAAATACGCATATGATAAAGCATACGAACTCCACACAACCAAGCCTTATTGATTCATTCAAGCTTTAAGGTGTAGCATCATATCTTACACTGGACCTCTGCTAACCGCAACTGTCCTCCTTTATCTGCAATGGGATTGGGACCATCTGCGTGCAGATAGAACTCACAAGACATTTTATCAGTAGCAAGAAAATACATGTCATCTTGAAGCACGTCATAGTCTATTAAAAATGCTTTCTAGTTTTGTCGAGATAAAGGTAGAGCTACATGGAAGGTTAGAGAGGGGGTGGTATTCAGACATGAAAAAGAAAAAATATGGTGTATTGAATCATAATCACTATATGGAGATTAGACAGTGGCTTATCAGAATGAAAAGGATGATTTTTTTTATCCCTTTTTCTTCAGATGTGTTCTCATAACAGCAGAAGGCAATTACTCTTCATTTTAGTGAATGCATGTTAACCACAAAAGTTGGTAATTCCACTAAATTGTGCATTATATTTTGCTAGTTCTGGCAAAGGGAGGCAGCAGTGTTGAGACAGCAACTGCAAACCTTGCAAGAAAATCATCGGTATGATCCATTCCCTTCAAACAATAGTGTTTTATATGAAGATAAATGAACATAAAGACTGAAAATAGAATAATTGCGACAGATCAAATATAAAAAACTGAAAATTTCAAAGGAGCATGCTATTATTTAAGTCAGACACTTGCAGGTGGTACTGGTGTCCATGTGATCACTAACAATTTAGACACAAACACAAAAAAAATCACTTGTGTCACACTGAAAAAGTTCATCTCGGTCACCTCTAAGAAATGTCAGCATTGTGCATCAGGAGCAAAAGGGGCCACAAGAAGGCAGCAACCATACACCCTCTCCTAAAAGTATTCAAGTAGTACTAGTCAGGTTTATGACCCCAAGAAATTTATCGCAGAGTTAACCCAAAGACTTTCAAGCCAAGTCACATTTACAAGCATTTTTGAAATTCTTGTTATCGAACAAGATTAAAGCATCTATATGAACACATACCTATAAATACCTCTAGTATCACGTCTACAGCTGAACAAGTCATTTCTCCAATTATCTTTTGCCCATCTATTTCTTCCTAGTAATATCTTCTTTTTTCATCAGGAAAAGAATGAAAAGCATTCTAGAGTCATTTCTCCAATGTGAATAAACTACCTCTAGCCATTGATACCCCAAACTAAGGGTCACTCCAAAATATATATATAACTCAAAACAAAGACTAACAGTAAATCTTACCGGAACATAAAAGGAAGCATCCAAGATAGCTAATGCTGTTGGAAAAATCCTTCAGGAACAGAATACAGTAAAAAGATTAAATGGATCATTGCTTCTCAGTACATGCGTCATTAGCAAAGTTTACAATGTCCTAGACAAAAGTTTAAAACCTAACTGCATTTCCATATGATGATAACAGGCAAATGATGGGCGAACAACTTTCTGGCTTAAGCATAACAGATTTGCAGAATTTGGAGAGCCAATTGGAAATGAGTCTTCAGGGTGTTCGCATGAAAAAGGTTTGAAATTCCTACAACCACACAGTGCAGTCTTTAGATTTCCCTAAAGTGGAACACATCCATCTCACTGAACTGATATTGACTTCATCAGGACCAAATTTTAATGGATCAAATACAAGAACTAAATAGAAAGGTAAACCTGTAAACAAAGGCTACCGACTTGCTTTGTAAAGTTTTTTTAATTCAAATAGCTAAACTTTGATATATCTGTTGCAGGGCAACCTCATTCACCAAGAAAATGTTGAACTCTATCAGAAGGTAAACTATTTCGTCATGACAATCAAGAATTGTATAAATTAGAAGTTTGAGTAAGCAGAAACTTATAAGATCCTTGCAACTTATTGATTCAAACCATCACTACCTTAGTCCTGAATCAAATTGCAAGGCGTTTCATTCCACCCTCATTAGCATATTTTCACATCCCAGGTCTATGGAACAAGGGACGTAAACAGAGCAAACAGAAATTCCCTTCTCACAAACGGTCTGGCCATCGGAGAGGAATCACATGTACCTGTCCATCTCCAGCTTAGCCAGCCACAACAACAAAACCATGATACACCAGCTACAAAGTTGGGGTACAATTTCCTCCACAGCACAAGTATTTAAATATGATTATCAATTAGTTTACCAGAGTCTTTGATGCCAAACTTTTGTCCCCCATAACTGCAGCAGACTACAACTGCATTAGCGAAGATGAGGGATGCATCCTCACTGGGAATGGATGTTGTGTCATTTTGATGACCCATAAATTACAAGATCATGCTTCTATTATTGCATTGTGGTATGTAAGCCTAACCATTCAAGAAACATACTTTGGTTTGACATTACCAATGGTAAAAACTTTCACACTGCTTGATGATCAAGACAGCTATTATGTAAAAAATGAGATAATTGTAATAAAGAAAAGTGACATTGTGCTGCATTTTTAACACATTTTTTAAAAAGATCTTAAATCTTAAAAAAATGGGTGAGTAGAATTAGAAGTCAAACATAATACCATAAGCAATTGCATGTAGGATATCATTTGGTGGGACTCCAAATAAAAATATTACCATGCATGTACTTTAGGAAAAATAGCAATATGCTGACAGAAAAGCAAAACTATAGAAGCATATTTAAAAAAATACTTCAGAAATATACGGACATATACTGCATGCTAATTTTAATTTCAACTAAGTTTTAATTTAAAAAATCATAGACTGGAATTGTATGTATAATAGTCCACCTTCTTCATTTCCTATGCTTGTTGTAAACAGAATTTAAAGAACTGATAAAAGCATATTGCTTGTGTTAGTATGTTTAACAAGTATTAAACAAGCATATGCAATTTAAAGAACTGATCACAACACAACTCACTTTCTATAGAATAAAAAGGTTCCAGACAGACCACCACAACGCATTCAAAGACAAAATACCCTTTGCTGGTCAAAGAAAGATACAGAGGAGAAAATAAAAGGAACGTGTCAACAAGCCCATGATAACAGGAAGGAGGGGGCGCAGGCGATGCATTTATGCACATTTCTAATATTAAAAGCAGTGTTACTGCAACTAGACTAGATAAAACCTAGGAAGTTTTTGTGAGCCATTAATAGCAAAACTAAATCATACTGTGAAATGTGGAAAAAAAATATATGCTGTTTGTTATTCCTAAAAAAAACATGTACAATACTAACTACACTTATGGTGCCAATGTCAATGACAGAAAAATTCAAAGCGATTCCAAGATACCAAAACCCTCAAATGTGACAGGATATGCACCTCAATTATATGCCTGGTTTTGGACATACAAAACCCATATGACCACTGTGGAAGGAGCATTAATTGGTCAGCTAGAAGAAGTCTTTCGAGTTGGAATCTGATGCATGCCAAATATGAAAGAGCAGCTGGAGCCTGGCTAGTTGGAATCTGATGCGTGCAGTTCAGTTTTTTAAGAAAGTTTGCAGCAGAGAAAACAGGTTTCCCTTCCAAATGACCTACAACTGTGCATGAACATCCAGTTCTTGGAATAAATAGGAAAATAAGATTTCAAAAACAACTTGATGGTAGTTAACTCCCTTGCGAACAGGTATTAAAGATTCAGGTCTGTTCTCATCCAGGTCAAAAATGAATTTAAGAATAAGAGTGAGCTCTTGATTTCTAGAACTTAATTTCTAAAGGATCTTTATTATTTTTATAACTATTCTTCACTTCAAAATATGTCAGCAGTTCATTCTCAAAAAATCTATATCGATGGATCTCCAAAATTTTCCATGCAACTAACAAATAATGGTCTAAAAATAGTTCTTTGGAAGGTTTACATCCTATTCATCTCTAAACAATGAAAAAGAGAAATAAAATAGAGACATAAAGATCGTTAGAGTTGCATTTGGCCAGAAAACGTGCTAATAGCTGGAGGGGAAATTTTTTAGAAAGAGTTGATGAAATTGAATGCAAGTTAAATCACCTTCTGATAAGAAATCAGAAAATTATCTGGCACGGCAAGAAATTTTTCACTATTCACTGTACAATAATTATACTTTTATGTTAAAAACTTGGTGAATTCTCAGAAAAAATCAACAGATTAAGAAAACAAAAATCGATAAGTCCCAATATATAATAGATGATGAATTTTGGTGTAAAAAGAGAGTATATGTAATGGGAACTATAAAAGGCTTGTGAGAACAAGAAGAAGAATGTAAGAGTTAGATACCAGGAGCATAAGAGAAAAGGTGGAGGATAGGAAAACAAAACTGTGTCAATATATATGATTATGGTTTTGTGGCTGGTGTCATATACGGTGATGATTGTAAAATGCAATAAAGTCAAGAATCTATCACTTAATATGCGCATGGTTATGTATGTACAAGTATTTTTCTCTATAAAATAAATTTAAAATTTCTCAATATGGAAACAATAAATAATTAGTGGATAACAAAATCCATCTATTAGCACATGTTTTTCAAAATTGGGAGACTATATCCGTGCTTGACATTCGTAGCATCTTGGACTCCAATATATTTCATAAAATTCCTTCACTTTATCCAAGACTTGAAGTTTCCAAGCATCACGCTAGTGTTAGAGTCAAACATTTGATTCTTTACTCGATAGAAAATAAGAAGACAAAGTAACATAAGATATCAATTGTTTGAGAATGCAACAATCTGTGAACATTTGTTAAAACTTTTCAAGTTGAGGGGGATCATACTTGGCTTTATCCCTAAAAAGGATAAAAACAACATTTTGAGGTGTTTGCTTAAATGTATACAATCACATGGTGGTTTCTGGACTTTTGGAACAAACAGCTAAACAAACAATTCAAGAATCCAATTTACTTCAATAAAATTAAAAAGAAAAACATTTACATAGGAAAGGTAGTTAACTGTGATGTTGTGTTGTGTAACAAAGCAATGAAAAGTGTTTAGTAAAAATTGTGATGTTGTGTTATGAATAAATTTATTGTTGTACTATTTGAATTAAAATGAATATAAAAAACATAAACATATTATAAGGTTTTTTTAGTAGCTAGATTAATAAAAAGAAAATCGACACTATCATTTTAAAGTTGAAATATCATTTAATATAATTTTTACACATATATCCATTTCATTTTAAAAGTCCTATAAAATGAATTTATTTATATATGTTTAAGATAAAAATAAATCTAAGTTGCTTTAATTGAAAATCATAGCACCTATAGTTATGGATATAAGGTTGAGAATGTGAAATAATAATACTTAAAATGTTATAGTAGATATTAAACAAAATATGGACTATTGATGATTTGGTAATTTAAAAAATAATTTAAGGTTATTTTTATCTTTTTCAAAAAACAAAGGCCCTTCCATCTCAAAAAGCATTTTCCCATGCTTTTTAAAGATTCTATTGAGATAGAATCAAATATACATTATAAGTGGAATCACCTTCTACTCCCTAAAGTTAAACAATGAAAGTTATTTATTTGTTTGAAACTTTTAACTAGGGTAAAAGCTACAAATAGAAGCCAAACAAGCTTTTTATCTTCATGACGAGGCAATGAGAGTGTAGTACAATTCATGGATATACCTTATAATGGCTTTAATTGGGATAAAGGAAAGAAAAGATGAGGAATGTTTTAAGAGCAAGAGAAGAGAAAACATGTGAAGGTAGAAACATGTCCGTGCTTCATCCCTTTGTTTGGATTCATGGGCGAGGATAATGGACAATACATCTACCCCTTATTTGGTTATAAAATTATAATTTGCACCTTTGATCAAGAGGGTCAAGGAGATTGTAAAATGATGGGAAAAACCCCTCTTCTTTTCACCATTAAATAATTGCCTTTCATTCCCTTATAAAAAAGCATTCAAGATTTTTATAAAAAAAATCCTAAAAACCTTCAAAGATTTTGCCACTCTCCCCTTGATAGCCTTTTTTTATAACCATAATGTTGCATAAACCAATAATAGAATCAAAGCTAAAACAGGAATTGTTGTAATTAGAAGGAAGGTCTTAAATGACCCTAAATGGGTGAACCTTATATAAGTTGACTTGACAACATAATAAGTTCTAAAAGCGTTTGAAAATAAATTTGATGATATAAAAGAAATGTTAACTATATCTGATTCAAAGGAAGACATTGAGTTTCATAATCAAAACTAAGCCCCAAACAAAATTAGGCCCAAATACTATAAAATATTAATAACCAAAAGTAAATAAAATGTATTAAAAACAAGGTCAAAGCTATTTACTTATTTAAGATTTTATGCACAGTTCATTAAAAAAATGAATAGGAATAAAAAGGTAAATTGGTAAGATTAAATTAATTTTATAAAGTAATTATATTTTTTTATATTGAGTTAGATTTTCAGGTCAATCGGGGTTCGAGAAGGTCTTGTGATACAGGTCAGCAGATACAATACAAATTTTGTTATTTGTTACCTTTTGACTTGTGGATTTTCTATTTGGAGAGGATTTTTTTCTTCATAATACAAGGATGTTCAACAACTTATTTTTTGGAGTTTCCTAGTTCTACAATGTTCTTTTAATGGGCAATAACATAGTTTCCAAGTGTGACAAGAATTTCTTAATGTTCCAAAATCTTTTTCTTACAAAAATTCCTTATTTATCCTAGCTATACAAGGAAACGAGGGCTGGAGTATTAATGTCAGTCAAATATGGGCTAGCATTATTTAAAGCCATATTAATTATAAGATTCCCATTATATACTAATTATATAGTTGTATATATGGTTTTCATATTTAGCTATGTGGAGCTGGAAATCAGCCTTGTAATTAGGGATGTATTGTGCTATTTGGTTTTATATAAAGGAAGGGATTCTCTATTAAGAGGCATTCAGACAAAACTCATTGTTTATGTCTTGGTATCAAAGCCTAAACATTCAAATTAGGGTTGTCTCATTTTGTAGTTACTGTCAAGAGGATTAGAATTGTTGAGTTTTTGCTAGGGGAGTGGTCTGGGATCATTCCATTACTCTATTTTGGCTTTCGGCAAATTTTGTAGCCTTTTTTAGTTGTTGGCGCAATCTTAGAAGGTTTTGTTGTTGGTATCTAGTGTCAAAGTGGTTTAGGCATTTTCAGGTTATCTACTACGTCTGAACTTAATTTTATTCTAGTGATTGTTGTTGTTTTGGTAATTTGAGCTTGCTATTTAATTACTAGACTTTGGACTTGTTATTTTTTGTAACATGATCACTAGTAATTCAGAGTCTTTTGCGGTGAAATTTACAGGTAAGAATTATTTTGCCTGTGAATTCCAATTTCATTTTTAATTTGTTATGGGGAAAGAGTTATGAGAGCACAGAGATGGAAGTGATCTGACTCCTACCGAAGATTTAAAGTCGGCTTCGTGAAAGATCAAAGATGCTTGAATCATGACTAGGATGTCAGCCTTTGTTGACCTCTTGATTATTCTAAATTTGAGGTTGTATAAGACTACTAAGAGTATGTGAGAATATCTTAAGAAAGTCTATAGTCAGAACAACATGGCTCAACAATTTCAATTGGAGTATGAAATTGCAAATTATACTTATGGATATTTCTCCATTCAAGAGTGTTTTACTAGATTTCAGATCTTAGAGGCATAATTTGCTAATATTATTCATGCAAAGGTACCTGATGGTTCTCTCGCTGTAGTTTAGGAGGTTCATGAGTAGAGCAAGAGAGATCAGTTTTTGATGAAATTGCTACTTGATTTCGAGGTTGCGCTGCCTAATTTGATGAATCGTGATCCCTCTTCTTCTTTAGATATGTGTTATGGGAGTTACTTCGTGAAGAGCAATGTCTTGCTACATGAGCTACCTTTCAACAAGACAAATTACCTATTAATGTTGTTGTGTCTATGCTACTCAAGTGAAAGGAAAAGGTAAAGACATGCAAAAAGTTCAATGTTATAATTGCAAGGAATATAGACAATTAATACCCACTGTATGAAAACGTATTGTAATTATTGTAATAAGCCATGACATATTATCAGAGAATGTCCTTCCCGTCCTCGAAATCACTAGGCTAATGCCTATTAGGCTACAGTTGGTTCATCATATTTCGATGTTGGTGATCTATATGTCCGTACTCTTGAGATAGTCCAGCAAATAATTATTTCTGCGTTTTCAACCTTGGGACTTCAAGGTAATAGTTTCCTACCATTTCTGTGTTTTCAACCTTGGGACTTCAAGGTAATAGTTTCCTACCATTAAAATCTTGGCTTGTTGATTCTGATACATCTAATCATATGACTAGTTCTGCTAGCTTTTCACAATATTCGACCATTTCCAGGATCATTATAAATTATGATTTCTAATGATAGTCGGCTATTAATTCATGATGTTGGAGATGTTAATTCCTCTGTTAAAGATGTATTTATATCTCCTGAACTTTTCACTAGTCTTATATCAGTAGGCCAGTTGGTTGATGATGACTGATGTTTTTTTTTCTCTCATTATGATTGTCATGTGCAGGATCAGGTGTCAGAGAATAAACTCGTAAAAGAGCCTAAAGTTGGACGATTGTTTTTTTTGCACTTCTCCATTCCTCCAATTATTTTTATTATATGTACTATTATAAACCATAAAAGTGAAATATGGATGTCTGGGTCATCCTAACTTTGTTGTCTTATCTCAATTAATAAACTTTGGTTTTTTAGGCAATAAAGATCAATTTTCATCCTATATTTCTCTTGATTGTCGAAGTAGATAAACAACCAAAGAAAATTGAAATTTAGGTTTGGATAGAAACCTTGACTGAGAGATAACTTTGTATCTAAAAACTAAAGGTATTAAAAATTAAACTTGGATCCGTTGGTTATAAAGAATCAAGAACCCAAAGTATGTGAAAACACCACAAGGTCAATTATACCTTGATAAGTCAAATTTGTTTTTTGTCACAATAAAGAGAAGTGTTGCATTACGCAAAGCACAAGTTTATTCAAAACATCATGATTGTTGAATCTTGAATAAAAAATAATATTTCCTTCTAAATAACCCTAATGGACTATAGATCCAAGGCTCAAACCAAAGCCCAACAAAAACTAAAGCCTATAACACTTATTAAACCCCAAACAATTACTAATGGGCTGTCATGAACCAAAATTATAGTAAAAGTTTAAACTAAAGCTAAAACAAGACCAAAATAATAAAAATAACACAAAACTTAATAATAAATATAGTTCTTCATAAAACGAGCTTAAATAGCCCAAAGCAAACAAAGTAATCTGCTATTAAATGAAAAAAATAATGAGTTTTGTTTGAATACTTCTCAATAGAACCAAATAGTATAATACATCCGTAATTACAAGGCTGATTTTCAGCTCTAACCTAGATAAATATGAAAACCAGACGTACAATTATATAATTAGTATACAATTAGAATTCTATAATTAATATGGTCTTAAATAATGCTAACCCATATCCAACTGGGTTTGCCTTTCAAATTGATGTTGGTCGATCAAGAAGTATCAATTTGCCAACCAAAAATTGATGACGTTGTCGGGTTCTAACCTTGGTAAATATATCAGCAAGTTGAAGATTAGTGGAAACATGCGGAAGAGTGATGCTTCGGGTATCTACGGCTTCCCGAATAGAATGACAGTCCACTTCATATGCTTCGTACGCTAGTGAAAAACAGGATTGGCCACAATCTAAATGACACTCATTTTGTCTCTATGAATTAGAGGGGTTGAGCTGAGAGAAGCCAAACTCAGCTAGCAAACCTTTTAGAACAAGCAACAGACATAACACAATATTCGGGTTCTGTAAGGGATTTGGATATGTGTGCCTACTTCTTACTCTTTCAAGAGATCAAGTAGTCATCAAGAAACATACATTATCCAGTAACAGAGCGATAAGTATGATGACATTTAGCCTAATCAGGATCACTAAATGATACAAGACGAAGAGAAGTACCAACAGGAAAGAACAACCCACGACTAGGTGAGCCTCTGAGATATCAAATGATATGACAAACAACAATTAGATGTAGATGACATGGAGATTACATAAACTAACTAACCTGCTAAATCGTAAAAGACATATTAGGTTGTGTGATTGCCAAATAATTCAGGCTCCCAACGAGTTGTCGAAACATGGTAGGATCAGAAAAGAGGTTGCATTCCTCACGATGATATTTCACATTAACCTCCAAAGGAGTATCCACAGAGGAAGTATCCTGAAGACCTGCTAAAGTAATCAAATCTCGTGTATATTAATGTTGATTCAGTAATATACTGGAGGGATCAATGTGAACCTTTAACCTCAAGAAGTATGGAAGCAGACTAAGATCCTTCATATGAAACGAGGCCTAAAGATACTGCTTTAGTCGGGTTCTCAAAGATAGAATTTGTTCCAATAATAACAATATCATCAATATAGACAAAGAGAAAAACAATACTCGTAGATGTCTTGCAAATAAATAAGGAAGAATCATCCTTGCTTTGCTGAAAAGAAAACTAAAGCAAGGTGGCTTGAAATTTATCGAACCATGCTCGAGAAGCCCGTTTCAGTCCATATAAAGAGCGCTTCAACTTACAAATATCCGAGGAAGAGTTGGAGAGCAAACCAAAAGGTAGTGTCATATAAACTTCCTTTTTAAGATCATGAGAAAGGTGTTTTTGACATCCATTTGATGAAGCGACCAACATTGTGAAGTAGCAATCGAAATAAAATTTTGTACGATAGTTATCTTAACAACTTGAGAAAAAGTCTCCTTATAGTTCACCCCATACTCAAGTTTGTAAACAATAGCAACTAATCGTGCTTTATATCAATCCAAAGTCCCATCAAAACGAAGTTTGATCGAGTAAACCCACTTACAACTAGTAGCTTTAATAGTCGTTGGGCAAGGATCAACATCCCAGGTATGATTGTCCTTAAAAGCGTGAAGCTCTTCGACCATGGTATCTTGCCAACATTTATGCTTAATTGCCTCGGAATAACATGTAGGAATTGGAATAGATGAAAAAGTAGCATGAAAGGATATAGGAGAAAATCAATACCTATTAAAAGGACGCGAGAATGACGAGGAATAAGGCTAGAATCCAACTCAATCACAGAAAGCATTGTCTGAACAAGCTCAAATGATGAGTCGGGATCAGGAAGAGGCAAAATTAGGCACCGTCGTTCATACACAAATCCAGGCATGAATCGTTGGGAGTAGAAAGCAAGTCATCAAAGCATGGAAAAACAAGTATCCCAAGCACAAATGCAACATGAGTGGGAAATAAATATTGATTTTGAAAGAAAACAATATGATGAGATAATCAAAATCTATTAAAGCATGAATCATAGCAAACATAACCTTTGTGGAAGATATTGTAACCTATAAAAGCACATCTAATAGATTGGGCACACAGTTTATTGCTTTTATGAGAAAGGAAATGAACAAAACAAACACAACCAAAGCTATCTATGTCAAGATAACGAGGATGTTGCTAATAAAAACAATAATAAGGAGTCAAATTTAAAAATACTAGAGGATAATTTATTAATTAGATGGACTGTCGTGGATAAAGTTTCAACCTAAAATTTAGGAAGAACATAAGATTCAAGAATTAAATGTACAGGTAACGTCTAGCAGATGATGAATTTTATGTTTAACAACACCATTTTATTAAGGTGTATAAGGACAAGAATGCTGGGAAACAATGTTTTTTTCGTTAAGAAACTCATAAAATTCATAAGACATATATTCCCACCTGAATTAGACCTTAATCAACAAGGATTGAAGTGTTATATCACTTCTAAATCTTCAAGAAGTCACCGAAAAGAAGAGGTTTAATTGGTTGACTCTTATCCTAATTCATCACAAAAGCCCATAACTATGACCCAAACCATCAAAATATAGTTTGATTATTGATTCATGGAGAGAAGAAGATGACATTAAAAAATAGTAATCGTGGTGGTATAATAGCTAAAATATTAGCCAAAGTGAAGTTGAAACAAAAGAAAATTAAGCTTCAAAAAATTTGATAGGTTGATAAAAAAACAAAGAACCTTTTAAAAAATAACCATAACATCCTGTTATATTACTTAGAATCTTAAATCCTTGTAAAAAAAAGGATGGGTATTGGCTTGAAATGCCCGAACCCAAAAACTAGTTTTATTCGAGCTCAACTTATTCGAGCCCACCTCTCAAGGTGTTTGGGCTCAGGTTAACCCCCTGGGAACCCACCAACTCGAGCCCATAATGACTCAAGGGTAAGCCCGGTCCTTAAACACACTTTATCTTTATGGATTCGATTTGGCTTGGCCATGCCCACTAATCCGAGCACTTGAGGACTCAAGATTAGGCTTGGAACTCACCAACTTGAACACACTCTATCTTAGTGAATTCAAGCCAGGCCTGCTCGAGCCCACCATGTTAATGTCATGAGTTTGGGTTAGGCCTTGAGGAACCCAATTTCCTCGATTGATTTTCTCTAATTCAATATCAAGTCAACTCGTGTTCTCAACTCCTTGTAAAGATAGTGCTAAGCATTTAATGCTAACACGATCCTTTTACTGTCATGGGATCCATAAAATGATATTATGCTTTGTTTATGCCAAAACTACTAACCTAAATGTCACATTGTCCATATTGATAATAATCATTATGCATGATTACCTCTAAAAAGTAGATTACACAATCTACCTCTCACTAGCCCTTCCGCCATATAAATTCACATGATTCAAGGGTATATGAAAAGACCCACGAATCACTAGTCACGTCTTTGAACTCATTCCGTGTTTATTTTCCGGAAAGTGGTTTCTAAGAAACCACTTTTTAAACTTTTCTGTGTTTGTTTGTCATTAGGAAAGTTGGTCAACGAAAAACACTTTCCGGTCAACGGAAAACACTTTTCAGTCAAAAGAAAATTTAACTTGGTTTCCAGAAAAGTGTTTTCCTTTTATTTTGGGCAGAAAACACTTTCCAGAAGTTGTGAAAAATTTAGAAATATCATATTATTTGCTGATTATATCAAATTTAGTTCTCAAACTTTTGATTGCTATATATATTTTGTTTTAAATATTTATTTTTCAATTTCATCCCTTAGAATTTAATTTTTATATTAATTTTGGTCATCATTTTTATAATTGTTATTTGTTTTTCCCTTATCATTTTTTAATTGAAATTTTTTATCTATCAAATTTGGTCCTCATTCTTTTGATTGTTACTTATTTTATTTGAAATAATTTATGAAATGTTAATTATTATTATTTCAATTTCTTCATCTTTCAATTTTTTTATTTTTTAGATTTGATCTCTATTATTTTGATTATTGTTTATTTTATTTGAGATAATTTATGAAATTATATTTTTTTTCAATTTCATTCTCATTCAACTTTTTAACTTTTTAATTTGTAAGATTTGTTCCTCATTATTTTAATAAACTTTAAAAAAAACATTAATAAGTTATTTTTCAGCTTATTTTTCATGACATAACCAAATATTAGAAAGTGTTTTCCAACTTATTTTTCATTACACTACCAAACATCGAAAAATAATTCACTTTTCCAAAAAAAAACTACTTTCCTTTTTAAAAAACTACTTTCCAGCAAACACACAGACCTTACTCTAAAAACACACATAAAACAAAATTTCTCCTACCTTTCATCTTCTACATTTAATACATACCACACATAGTTTTTAAAGCTACATCCCTTTGATATTTGTGCTAATTTTCTCTTACCTTTCATCTTCTACATTTAATACATACCACACATAGTTTTTAAAGCTACATCCCTTTGATATTTGTGCTAATTTAAATATTGAAGATCCTCTAGATTACATAGAATACATAGAAAACTTGTTTCACAAGATTTCATGAATGATTGGTACAATTCTTCAACTTCAACCTCTAAAGCCTATCAACTAGCTCTTAATCCTTTGAAGTTTGCTTCGAACTTCATAAAAAAGATTTACTTCACATGACTTTTAATAAATTAAATACTCGACATTAATGTCAAAAAGATGAAAATAAACTACTTTTAAAGGTGAATTGTGCATCAATTATACTATATTTTATACTCTTGCACGCATCGGAACTCCTCGTTTTGAGCATCCCAGGTAAGCTTTAGATGTTTTTGGTCTTCACGTTTGGTCTCGTGTACCATACATAATGAAAGATAAAAAATTTATACATCTTGTAATCTTGAACACAATTAGTACGTCATAAAAAACAAGATTGATTTGCACTTTCATATTATTATTATATTTTGGTTTAAGGTTTGTTATTAGGGTGTGATAGTCATAGTTTTTTTTTTTTTTAGGAAGATGTGACGTTTAAAATGGTAAAATAGTTATACAGTAAACAGTTAAAGGAAATAAAAAACATATGTTGTGGCACGGGAAGCATAAAAAAAGCAATACAAATTCACAATAAAAAGATTGGCTACTTATCCAAAATACTATTTACCACACTTATAAAATTGATTGCTTAAGAGATTGTTTTTTAGTTTAAAAAATTAATCATTTTAATGCGTTAATATCAAAAATAAATTTTAAAAAATAAAATAATATTATTTTAATTAATTTTTAAACAAAAAATTATTATTACAATAACAACCGCACTCTAAATATAATAATTTAGACCTATTAACTCAACACCTCAAACATTTTAGTAGAACGAAAAAACAAAAGGGAACAACTGTCTAAGACTGTATTTTATGTGATTTCCATTACAAACTTGATAGTAAAGAATCAAATATTACCTTATGGAATTGACCATTCATAAACACAACGATTATCCAGCAAATTAGAAGTCATAAAATAAAGTAAAACGATAAGACATCCGATGAAGCTAACAACCATGTCCAATTAATTAACTTTGTACACTATGAAATGGATACATCTCAATAGTACAGAATCAATCATTTATAAAAACTATAATCAAATTAAAGCAGCAACACAACAGTTCAAACTTCAAAAGTGAACTTTGCTAAACACTGTACGAGCACCGGCAAAAAGAACATAATTCTTGAGTACTTACCTAAAAGCGAAAAGCATCAGGCGCTTCCATCCAGCTCCGTTGCTACTCTAAAATATCTTCTGCAAACGTTCCAAAATATCAAAAAATAAAATAAAATAAAAATAAAGGATATGCACCAGTCAAAACACAAAATGCTACTCGATTATGGTGAAAAAAAGATGAAACAAAATCATAATTTTTCGTTTAACTGCCGATATAATATCATCAGAAACGAAAACACAAACTTAGGGTTTGCAATGCGTATGTAATTAATGGTGTCAATAGTTTAGGTCTTTTGCTTATATTTCTTGGAGTTTCTCATCAACCAAACGGATCGACACATTTTGTTGATCCGATACAACATATACCGAAGGCAACATTGAAAAATCACAGATAAGAACAAAATTAATAATAATTTAAACGGCAACTTACTTTGAAGAAAGCAGCATTTAATCGTAAATGTAAAGCTTACAAAGGCTACAAATAGTTTAGAAAAGCCAACTGAACAGTCTAGATTGGAAGAGGAAAGATGTTAAAATCAGAAGAAAAAAAAATTAGAGGAAAATCTGTGGGAGAATCGGAGGGAAACAATAAAGAGAGATTTGAAGGAGATTCTAAGAAATCTGCTTCATTTAAGGAGACATGAAGATTTGTATGGAAGAAGAGTGAGTAGAGAGAGCCGATAGTAGAGAGAGAGAGGTTGGGGGGGGGTGTGGGGGACGAAAATATCTGTGGAATAAGAAAACATTTTATAGTGTGAGGTAATAGGAGGGTAGATCAGGGATGCCCCCACCCGATCTATCATGAAATCAAATAATCCGGTTTTATTTAGTATTTACATTCTTTTTTTTTTTCTAAAAATAAAAATAAAATAAAAACAAATTCAAATATATTAAGGTTCGGATGCTCCTAGATTGGCTTTTCTCCGCTTCGGGGACAAATGCTTTTTTTTTTTAACTGTGACCAGCGCATTAGTTCAGTCCGCTTTTCTTCTCGGCGCATTATTATGATGTGCACAAGGCTAGGTATAATCCAATGTTTCTAGATTTTATTTTATTTTATTTTTTTTTATGATTTGAAAACTTGTGTTATGAAACTGAGATTATAAGAAATTTAAGTGATAAATCAATTTTTAAGAAAATAATATTTATGTTTTAATAGAAACTTTAATGCAAAATTACATAAAATAAAGGTGTTTAAATCAATAGTTTGAGATAATTTTATAATATATATGATTAAATAAAAGATTAACAAATGATATAAATAACTAAATAAATGCTGTTTTTATTAAGTACTTTTACATAACAATATTATAATTAGTTTTGATTCAAAACTATTAATAAATTAAATATTTCTTTATCGATTACACAAAAGAAATTCAAGGCGAATGAAAATCTTATGTATATTAAATGTTAACATTATTGTATATATTTGATATACTACCTTTTCAATTTTTTATATGAAAAACTTGCTTTTATTTTTATTATTTGAGTGTGGGAAATTTTAAATCTTTTTTAAAAAATCACACATCAAACATATAATAATTAAATACACGTGGAAGTGAGATTGAAAGATGATGAATTCACATAATATTTTGAATAGTTAAAGAATGGATTAAAAATTATATTTTGTCATCAATATCTTTTCTAATTTTGAATTAAAAGATAATTTTAAGTATTTTTTTTTAGTTAAAAAATCATTATAGACTTGAAATTTATATTTTTAAATAGAAAATTAAAAAATATTTGATTTCTAGATTCTCTGAAAATTTTCTAATTGTGCTTCCCTTTCTGAATATAGGATTAACAAAATGAATTTTTGATTTGTAGGATCAAAAACATTAAAAGAAAAGAAAGATAAAAAATGCAAGCCAACGCCAAACAGTCAAGAGCCTTAACTAGGAAGCCGCTGTTTTCAAGCCGTTTAGAGAAGCGTGTAGCTGACGCAGGTAGGCAATTCAAGTGCCAAAGCGAAAGATAATTGGGCAAACAACCGAATTACGTGTCACGCTTGTAATCAGCCACGATGATCAGGTACGTCTCTTGAAGGATTAGGTCGTACAGTGTCTCTCTGAACTAATAAAAAAAGAACACGTAGCTGTCCTAACCTCCAATTTAGTTTTTTTAAAAACTCGAATCTTATAGGCTCATGTTTCTATTCTTTCTTTTGTAGGTATCGGGCACTCTACCGCCTGTCACAGACACGTGTCCACCAGTATACTTTTGTTTTATTATTCGACCTTATTTTTTGCATTAAAATATCCTAAAGGGCATGAGATATTTTATGATTTGAGCAAAGTGAGGTTACTCTCTGTACCCCGTAGTACAGATGTTTTGCAAGGATGAAGTGAAAAGAAGAGTACTTTTTTTCTTTCTTCTAGAGAAACCTGCCATCCATTAAAAGAGATAAGAACAGGTACGTGTATATCATATTTATTTTTGTCACGTGAATATCAAAATATATAGCGACTACCTATTTCATCTGATCCCCGTCTAGTTTGAATACATGGTTTTTTTTAAAAAAAAATACAGGTTTTTTCAATATATTTTTTAAAAAAATCCTAAGCACAAGTTAAGAAATTTTTAGGTATATTTAATTAAATAAATTGAGAGTTATTTATGCTAATAAAAAATCATTAATAATAACTAAAAATAAAATTAAAAAAATCGAGAGATAGATGTTGATCAGGATATTTGAACTAAGAACATATGTCATTTGCTATTTTGTATTTAATGACTTTGTTTATTATAATTAATTTTTTATTTAATCAAGTGATGATAGAAATAAACACACATGAAATCGATTGAATAAAATCAAAGAAAAAAATATTATATAAGATTGTGCATATTAGAAAAAACAATAATATCATTTTATATAAAAATCAAATGATATTTAACCAAATAATAAAATAAAAAGTTATGAGATAAATATAAATATGAATATTTGATCTCAAAACATATATCATAGATTCGATTGCATTTAATAACATTGTTTATTAGAACAAATGTTTTATTTAATAAAACAACGATAAAAAAAATCATGCATAAAAAAAAGTGATTTAATAAAATTAAAGAGAAAAAAAATTTTAAGTTACACATAAAGAATACCTCCTAATCAGAAAAAGAAATAAGTGTATTGGTAAACTAAATAAAACTAAAAATATATTTTATTTTATTAAAAAAACATCATAAAAAATTATAAAAACTAAAAAACAAAAATAAGAAAATTCAATAAGAATCCAACACTTAAAGATGAAATCAAAAGGTAAAAAAAAGAATAAAAAAAAACCAATGAAACAAAAAAAACTAGAAATAGTTTTTTAGAGGGCTAAAATTTTGAGTTTGACTTATTTTGCCCATAAAATTTAAATTTCGCTAGTTTAATGGGGACGTATTATCATATATTTTTTTTGAAAAGGCAAGGGTGAGTCATGTACATGAATTTAAAAAAATATTAAATAAACAGTTAAAAAATCAGAGAAAATAGATATTAATTTAAATATAAATTAAAAAATTATTTTAAAAAAAATAAATATTAAAAAAGGTATCAATAAAAAAAAAGAAAAAAAAAGTTAGGTGTTGTTAAACTTGACCAATTTTGAAAGGGCATGCGCGTGCATGTGTGCCCTTATATTTTTATTTGGTAATGGGACAAACAACATTTCATTTACCCTAAATTTTTTTGAAAGAAGTAAACACATGAGACGTGTCACTTGTATTTTCCCAAATTTCAAACAAAAAGTCTGTACATGGCTTCAAACCCATATATGGCCTAAAAACCCCAAAAAAACTAAAATCAACCCAAAACTATAAAAATATGTTGAGATCAAATCTACCATATAAGGTAGATTGAAGGGCTAAGAACACCTAGGATAAACTCCCCTCATTACATGAAACTTATTAACACCAAAATAGACTTTATCTCTCCTCACTCAAATTATAGACTAAAAAAATAAGAAAAATAAAGTTTTGAACTAAAATTAAGTTTTTTAAAAATCAAAGGACCGGAACTTTATAATGTGAAAAGAATGAGGACTAGAGTGAACTTTTTATGCCATTTTTTAAACCGCCCTCCTTCTCCCTTGTGTTTTTCACTTCTGTCCCATTTCTTTTAATCTTGTCCTTGCTCAACAAATTTAAAGCAATTAGGCTTCAATTTAGCCCCCAAAAGATGCAATTAGTTAAAAATAAAGTTCAAGGACTAAAATGAAAATAAAAAATGATCGAGTAGGTCCAAAGTGAAATGCAAGAGTGTGAATAATGTTTTTTTTACAGTAAAAAAAATAGTAAAATACCACAACCCAAAAAAAATACTTCAAACAATTTTAAACCCTTAGCCTCAGTTTCCTCCTATCTTGCTCCTTATTTTCTTTCTCTCTCCCTATAGTCATCACCCACACCCACCATTGTCGATAACCATTTCTCTCTCCCTCAACCTTAAAACACTTTTAAATCCACTGTGAGACCACCCACCTCACTTTCCATCGTAAGTTAGGTGTCTTTCTCTCCACTTGCAGGTCTCTTACCAAGATTCGATAGTTATCGCCACCACCAGTCACCACCACTATTCATATTTAATACTCAGATGTGTGTTACATATTTACCCTTTATCAATTTGATATAATTTTTGTTAATTGTTGATTTAAAAAATATTAGGGTTTAGAATTAGAGATTTTTAACTAACTATAAGATATATTGATTTGAGTTGTTAATTCTGTTGTTTTTAAAGAAAATCAATTATTCTATGTTGTTTTTGAATGTTAATTAAGGTTATAATTAGGGTTTTTAGGTTAAATTAGGGGTTTGGTTAAGTTAGATATAAAATATGTTATTTGGCTATGAAATACATTAACTGGGTTGATAAATTTGTTATAATATTTTTATTTAAAGGTTTTCATTGATTATACTATCACTAAGGTTTTGTTGATAAATTATGTGCCTTGATTAACCATACAATATTGATAATTTAGGTTTGAGTTTTGTTGTGGTGTTTAACAAAATGTCTAGCATTATCTTAATACTATGCTCATATGGTGGTACTATTATTAACAACAACAATGGTAACACTTATAATGGAGAAAGTATTGAGTTCTTAATTGCTATATTAGATATGTCTCTTATCAATTTATCTAGAATATTATATGATTGACTTGGCTGGAATATGTTGGAAATTAAAGTTGAGATTACTTGAAGGATGAGGCAAATCAGGGTTAGTCTATCTTGTTATGTCGGTATACCCATTCATAACGGTTGAAGTGTGAATTCAATATTTGGGTTTGCAAGCATTAGTGGAATGAATATGCAAGAGTTCTACTTCAATAATACACATATACGAGGAAAGTCATCTAGTATGGAGTTGACTCGGATTCCAAATAACATTTAAAGAACCATATAAAACATTATAGGCAGTTGGTCCATCTATGTTAGGTGGCAATGAAAAGAACCAAATGTTGACATAATAAATTGTTGATATAGAACCTCGGCTGAGTATAAATACTGCTTCATATTATTATGAAGAATTTGAATCAAGTATGAATGAAGATGACCATCACATTAATAGAGCTGAGGAAGAAGGTAAGATGAGGATTTTGAGATAGTTAAGCCATTAAATTAATTTGTGACCCCTCATACTCTTGAATTCAAGGTTGTGAGGAGACATACCCAACACGGATACAAATGACTAGGTTATGAGTCATAGGCATTCATGCTTATCGGGTAATGAGTTAGAGACTGAACAAATATTCATTGACAAATATGAATGTATTGTTGTAGTTAAACAATGACATTTTAAGAATTCATTGTATTATAAGGTTCATCGTTCAACTAAAATTTATGTGCAGCTGCAATGCATTTTAGAACCAAAATGTAGATGATATTTACATGAAAGATATATCAAATATCTAATTTATGAGGGATATCAAAGTTGAAAATGCCAGAAACATATAGAAACCCATTTGTTTTGAAATGTCAATATCATATTGATTTAGATCTCATATTAAGATGATGTGTGAAATCTAATATAAACCTAAGTGTTATAAATATTAGAGAGATTGCAAACCCCGAATAAAAGTACTAAAATAAATAATAATAGAGAAGTGAAAATTAATTTGACTAGCAAAGTTAATTTTGAATTAAATGAAAGGAAACTTGCGAGGGTAATGTTCAATTAACAGGAACTTGGGTCAATAATGTAATAAGTGAAAATTTGATAAAATAAATAGAATAATTAACATTTCTAAGGCCATGGTGGTCGGCCAAACGAGGGAAGAGAAAGAAAGGAAAAACTATGAGAAAAACCTTGAAAAAAAATCTTCCCATAGACATAAAAGAGAGATAAATTAATTGATCAATGGGTATTAGAAGAAGATTGGGCAAGTAAAATTGAAGAACAAAAAGGAATTCTTCCCAGGAGGTCACGACATTGGATGACAAAAATAAGGAAGAAAGAAAAGTGAAATGGGTGGGTTTTCTAAGCTTTTAACCCTTCATTTTCTTTATATAGGAAGGTAATAAACTCGCCTAAATTGCTTACTTTGTGAGGTTCTGTGTAGGGTGAAATGTTGATAATGATTTTTATATTAGGGTGTTCGAATTGTGGATGATTAACAACGATAAACATGAATAATTAATGGGTAAAAGTTTAATTTTATAAATTAATAGAAGATGTTAATCATACCATGGTTAATTAGGACTTTAAACCAATGCATATAAAAATAGTGTCATGGATAATTGAGAAGTTTATCAAGTATATTTTGTGGAATTTTGTTGATTGGATTGAATGATAAAAGAATATTATTAATTTGAGTTATTAGAAAAGAAAAAGAAAAAAAAATCCACCCTTTTATGTTTAATCAAGTGCTTCTTCCCTCTATCTCCCATCCCTGTCTCTTTTTTTAATACTTCATGTGAGGATTACGTTCTACTCTTTATAACTTTAACTTTATACATTAATTTTTTTTTCTTCTTTTTCTATCATTATTTTTTTATTTTTCTAGTGTTGATTTTCTTTGAATATGACGTGTCTTTCAAAAATAGTAATTCAAGTGCTTATTAATGAAATTATGTTTTTTTTTAATACTTTGTAATGTAATTTATTAACGTGGACAGATATTTATTTGTCATGTGCTCGCTTTGAATATATTGTATGCAAGCACATTTCACTCAATTATCAATTATCACCTCAAAATTAACCAATAAAATATTGACAAGTGTCCTACAAACTACTTTAATTCAAATTTGATGTTTCAAGTTAACGGGTTTGGATGGAAGGGCCGATTCTCCGAGCCAAAACCTTGAGGACCCGATTGCCTTAATCAGAATCATTGGGTTACATGTGCCAAAGATGCAATTCCTCATGGACTAGGAGAAATGCCGTTAAATCGAAGAAGAAAAACACGTTAAATTGACGGGCTGTAACCCGCAGGCCTGCCATCCTTTTTCATTGGACCCTTGAAAATCCGGAACCCTTTTTCTTTTATCCCAATCCACCTAAATAAATTCCAGGCCTAATTAGCCGACGAAAAACATTTTCCATCTTTCACACACATATTCGCATGCGGAACCCGGAAGCAGACACAAACTGGATAAGCAGCAAGAAGCGGCGGACACAAAACCTTCTCACCAAAAACATTGTAACTCTCGCGGTAAGCTCCTTATCGTCTCATTCCAAATTCGCCTCAACCTTTGAAAGCACTGTATAAAGTTCATTTTCATCTGGGTTCTCGAACTTGTTTTGTTCGTAGCATGAGTTTTTGAGTTTTATTGGTTGTTCTATACTAGTAGTTCAGGTTATGGATTTGATAGTACCTACAAGTCATACCCATGAAGGGCTTCGCTCATTTCAGTACTTCAATAGATACACCACTAGAAGAAGTAGCTTTGCTGGAGCTAGAATTAGGGGTAATGATGGTTCAAGCAGGAAAGTCCATGTGGGGTTTAGAAAGTTAAGGAAGAGTAGGGTTTTTGCCGTTTCGGGAGTCGAAACTTTTCGTTCCAATGGTAAATTGCAAAATCTCGACAAGCCTCTAAACGGGCATATGGGAAATGGACATGTTTCTTCGAGTTCTATTGAGGAATTTGAGAGCAATAATCATCTTCGTAAATTGGTCAGAAATGGGGAATTAGAAGAGGGTTTTAGGTTTCTTGAAAACATGGTGTATCGTGGGGAGATTCCGGATATAATTGCTTCCACGAGCCTAATTCGAGGATTTTGTAAGATTGGAAAGACTAGGAAGGCGACTCGGATCATGGAGATAATAGAGGATTCTGGAGCGGTTCCAGATGTTATAACTTATAATGTATTGATTAGTGGGTATTGCAAGGCGGGAGAGATTGATAATGCTTTAAGGGTTTTGGACCGGATGAGTGTTGCCCCAGATGTTGTTACATATAATACGATCTTGCGTACCTTGTGTGATAGTGGGAAGTTGAAGCAAGCAATGGAAGTTCTTGATCGACAGCTGGAAAAGGAGTGTTATCCAGATGTGATTACATACACTATACTGATTGAGGCGACTTGTGCAGAAAGTGGGGTTGGACAGGCCATGAAGCTCTTAGATGAGATGGGAAGCAGAGGATGCAAACCGGATGTGGTTACATATAATGTTCTTGTCAATGGGATGTGCAAGGAAGGGAGATTGGACGAAGCTATCAAGTTCTTAAACAGCATGCCATCATATGGATCCCAGCCTAATGTCATTACTCATAATATTATTTTGCGTAGCATGTGTAGCACAGGCAGGTGGATGGATGCAGAGAAACTACTGACTGAAATGGTTCGTAAGGGTTGTTCTCCAAGTGTTGTTACTTTCAATATCTTAATTAATTTCTTGTGCCGTAAGGGTTTACTAGGTCGAGCAATTGACATATTGGAGAAGATGCCAACGCATGGATGCACTCCAAATTCCTTGAGCTACAATCCATTGCTCCATGGCTTTTGCAAAGAAAAGAAGATGGACAGGGCAATTCAGTATTTGGAGATAATGGTGTCTAGAGGCTGTTATCCTGATATTGTGACCTATAATACTATGCTCACAGCTTTATGTAAAGATGGGAAGGTTGATGCTGCAGTTGAGCTACTTAATCAGTTAAGTAGTAAAGGGTGCTCACCTGTTTTAATCACCTACAATACTGTGATTGATGGGCTCTCAAAGGTGGGGAAAACAGATCAAGCTGTAGAACTACTGCATGAGATGCGTGGAAAGGGTTTGAAGCCTGATGTCATCACCTATTCCTCACTTATTGCTGGGCTTAGTAGAGAAGGAAAGGTTGAAGAAGCAATCAAGTTTTTTCATGATGTGGAAGGATTTGGGGTCAAACCCAATGCTTTCACCTACAACTCTATCATGTTTGGACTTTGCAAGGCTCAACAGACTGATCGTGCAATTGACTTCCTGGCTTATATGATATCTAAGGGATGTAAACCCACTGAAGTTTCATACACCATTCTCATTGAAGGCATAGCTAATGAAGGTTTAGCTAAGGAGGCTTTGGAGTTGTTAAACGAGCTGTGCTCAAGAGGAGTTGTCAAGAAAAGCTCAGCAGAACAGGTGGTAGTCAGGCTGTAGCTTGCAATTTGTGTCATCTGTTGCACTGGATTACTGGTCTCTAATGTTACCTTGATTTCACGAGCCTCGCTCTTTCTCAATTAATTATTTTCAGGAGCTCATCTCTTGCTTGAATTTGCAATTCACAATAAGCAAATTCAAGTTCAGTTTTGTTAGTCTGTGTAGCCCTTGTCCCCCAGTTCATTTGGTCTTGGGTGTGCTCCATGATTCTGATGAATGTTCAGTCTATCCTTGTTTGAGCTGCAAGTAATACTTATTCGAGCTTGCTCTCTTCTTCATCTTGCACTTGAAATCTTTTATTAATATGATGGTGTTTTTCATAGTATTAACTTGTGAGATGCATCTCTCTCCTTTTGTTTGGAGATAGAGGAGTGATGAGCTCTGGAAAAAAAGTTCCAGAAAAAACTGCGATTGTGGTGATTATGAATGCATCACGATTGAACTTCGTACACGATTGAAGTTCAACAATGGGCTTGCATGATTGTTCAAACTGATCATGCTGCCATCAGCTTTCATATAGAGTTATACCGACAAATCTCCTGCTGCATGATCATTTTGCTTTTTGACATGATTTTGTGGTTTTTGCCTCTCCTGTAAAACCGTAATGTTACTTCCTTTTGAAACATTCGAGCATGAAAAATCTTTGGACCATACGCTTCCTGGACCATTGACATTGTTTGCAAAGGTAAAGTCATTATGCAACGGGGAATTAGATATTTGCCTTTCGTTGGTGCTCTCCGTGGCCATTGAAAATGGTTGGGAATTTTTGCCCATTCTTATCGCCTTGCTGTTTGCAAGTATTCAGCAACAGTGCATTTGACTTCAAACAGCTTCTGGCACTCTTTGTTACGAAAATGGATCTTTCCATAAGGTTACTCGCACATCTTATGATCCTGGACATCCCTGGTACGCTCAAGAACAACCAGAGCCATCATGATAAAATATGGAATAAAGTGGTCCTTCAGCAGGATGGAAAGGGGAAAAAGAGATTTTTAAAAACAAAAACAAAGTGGAGAGGAACCAATGGTGGGTAGAAGGACAGGTGCCTGGTAAGAGGACGAGCCTGATGCGTACTGTAGTTGTATATGCCGTCTGAATCCCACATAAAAAGATAATCACCAGAAAAATTAAAAAAAAAGAAAAAGAAGAAGCAAGATAATAACAAGAATTGAAAGGAGCAGAATCGTTAGGGCAAGTGATTTCAGTAATGCATCCTGAATATTTCTTTACATAAGCTTCCGATATTCCTGCTCCATCGAACAATCTCGTGGCCTGCACAAACAGAGTTCCAAAAACAAAAAATAATCTTACATCAACCATTTTTAACTTTTGATTAAAAAAATCATTAGAAAAAACTCCTGACTCGAAGCCAAAAGTTTGTTATAAAATAAATTAAAATTTAATGTTTGGTATAACTTTTACATTTTTTTTACCACAAAAAAGTCATAAGATATTTCTGACCAGACTTAAATCAAAAGTTTATAAGAAAATTGAGTTAAGATTAAAACTTAATTTTTGGATTCCAACTTATATTATCTATTTTTGTTCTCAGAGAGTTGATTTGATCCATTTTTACAAAATATATTTCTATAATTGAAGTTATTTTAACCTATTTTTGACATAAGTTATTTATGAAAACAACTTTTAAATTATAATTCAAAGTTAAAATTAGTTTCTTATAAATCATACCAAACAAACTCTAAATTCTTAAAATCCTAAGTTATACTCTCTTCTTCAAAAAATAAATTGTTTAATTCATTATATAATTCATTTATGAAAAAAAATATACTTAAAAGTAAAAAGTCATTTCTTATAACTATGCTAAATTTACTTGAAGTTAATTTGGTAAAAATATAAAAAGTAAGATTAGCAATAATAAGAAGAAAAAAAAAAATATTGAGAGTGGACTAGAACTCCAAGAGCCCAAGTTTGAAAGAAAGTTAATGACAAGTTAAAGTTTATTTGGAAGTATTATAGATATTTTTTTAAAAGTAATTTTAATTTAAAAATATATTAAAATAATATATTTATTGTATTTTTAAAAAATTCATTATAATATTAGTACAAACGATTTAAAAATACTAAAAAAATTAATATTTTTTTAAATATAATTAAACCACAATATCTAATACCATCTTAATAATTATTAGCCTTGATTCGTTTCAATTAATCAAGTTATTAACTGTGATATGATCAGATCAGTACTAGATACTCTTCAGGTAGCACTGCTAGGCATGTCATGATACGATTCCCTGTTGAAAATATCAATCTTCAGAGAATTACGGTTCACAAGTTTAAGCAAAGAGGCAGTAGATAGGGAAATTGTCAGGAATAACTGCCAATTATAACCTACAATACATAAGCTGGTAGATTTCATTTAATTCGTCCTGCGAATTTTTGCCCATGCTATATATAGCTTCTTCCTGCACAGGTTCTCAGAAATTTATAACTAGAAATCAAGTCATATTGACAGATCGTTTCTTGATCCTCCAACATCAACCCTTCCCTTCTTTATGCTATTGCTTCCTCTTTTTCCCTTAAAAACAAAAGGAAACTTGTTCACATGATCTTGTGAAATCTTCTCCACCACACACACAAAATCCCTATAAAAAAAGTGGAGAGAGGGAAAGGCACGTACAGACAAGAGAACAGAGCCCACAATCGTTCAAAAAGAATAATATTAATTTCATCGTCGTTTCGAAGGAAGAAAAGCTGCACTGATGGAGAGAACTTTGTCTCCTAGAAATATAGAAGAAGAAGGGCCGCTGTCATGTTGGGGTCGTCTCAAGTACCTGAAGTTTCCATGGACTAAAAGAAGAATAACCAGCAACACCACAACGTCTCCAGGACAGAAGAGAAGTGCTATAGGTTGCAATTTAACAGCAACTCTCACGAGAAACAATAGAAAACCAAAAGTCCCAGCTGGAGGGCGTTTTAGGTACTCCCCCTTAAGCTATGCTCAAAATTTTGACGATGGTAGCTGGGACAATGATGATATCGAGGATGGTGAATATCTCGGGTTCTCTTCAAGGTTTGCTCCACCTCCATCAAGATCACTTGAAGAAGATAAAAGACAGAGCGCTGGTTGACAGAATTTCTTCCGAGAAAGTTGGTGTACTGGTATTATGCTGAACAAGCCTAGTTCTTCTTGTACGATGCTTTAAACTCTTTTTTATTCAGTAAAGAAAATAGCATTATACAACTAACCTTCATATTTCATATTTCATTAGAGTATCCGTCTGCATTGATATAACGTAGTACATGGTTTGGATACAGATTTTTTATATTTGAAGGAAACGGAGATGATGCCAATTAACGAATATGCCTTCAAGTTTTTGGACTCTTAACATCTCTGCATTCAAAGTTATTGCCTTTTCATGCTAAAAAAAAGCGATGATATTGATTTATTTTGTGTGGAAATTTCGTTCAGAGATTTCCATTTATTTTTGTAAGCTGTCGGGATAAATAGACATCAGTTCTGGTTTTCATATTCAAATCGGTAATGGAAATGTTCTTCCCAGACTAAGCTTAGGTTAATGGCTGAAGTTGAATTCGAACTCTGGGATGGGCCTGTCCTCACCAAATCGATCCTGTAAAGACCAAGAAAGAGAGGAATCCCGACTGTTCTCCTATGCATAGTCTACCTCGGACCCGTTAATTAGTCGTTGGGCTGCTTGGCCTAAATTGAGATTTTAGAAGGAACTTGGAAAAGGTGGAGTCATGTATCCGTCTGTCCGCCTGGCTGCAGTTTGATACAAAATCTTCAACTATCCAGCTAGCTTATGCAATGCCTGGCAAGGAGGATAGAAGCAAAGAACCAAAAAAAAAAAAAAATTGATTTGCTAATCTCTAATAAATCTAAGAAGTCAACATGCTCAATAAGCGTTCACCTTAGCATAAGTACAATTGGTGAACCCTCCTAAGTTTGTCAAGCCATGACCAAGATTTTCTTAAACATGGCCAACACTTCCAAACCTGAAAAACTTTATTCGTCCTTTTTTTTTTCTTGACCTTTCAAACGAAGCAGCTTGGAGTAACAACTTAACTGAACTAATAAACAGGACACCCATCAACAATAACACCTTTGGCAGTTGGGCAGGTAGCAAGGGGACAGTGCTCGCCAGCAGCACCCCACCAGTTTAGGCTGATCTCCTTCATTGTCAGACTGAAGTACAAAAGAACTCCCATGAAAGCCAAACCAGCATCCAAGGCAGCAGAAAGAACATAGTTGTACCTCTGCCACCAAACCTTGTGGAACTTAAAGATGAAGTAGTTGAAAGTTATTGCAACCACAATCCAGCAATTGAAGTTTACTGTTGTAGCTGGTGGCATTGCAGCTGTTGATCCCAAAAGTACAGGAAGATTAATTAATTTAATCCATTTCTGCTTGGGGAAAAGTCTGTGTAGCCCCCATACGAGAACAGGTCCTAGCACTCCTCCAAGGAAGAACCAATTTAGTGCTGTGTAGTTTCCAAGTCGACCAAAGATTCGAGCAGGTCCAATCAAACCCCAAATGACAGATGCATCATAGAAAACTCGATCGCCAGGACATGTCCATGGACTGTTTGGAGGGAGTAGCTCGTCCTGGCATATGTTCTCAATGCCAGTCAGCAGCCACCATGCCACTGCAGTGTTCAGTGTTCCATTTATTAGAGTACCTATGCACTTTATAGAAGCAGCGAACAGGCATACATGAAAGAGTCAAGACAAGATACTATTTGGAAAAATACGATAAGTCAACCTATAAACAGTCAAGCATAAGAGATACCTGCACTACAAACATAGATCTTGGTGGAATCTTCATGTAGTGACCTAGCTTGAAATCGCTGAGAAAGGAAACAGCTTGAGTCATGCTTATATACCCATAGGTTTTGAAGCAGACGTTGGCTATTGGTCTACCAGGGTAAATTAGACCCATAATGTACTCTGTGATGATGTTTAACCCTGGTGTCTGGCAATAGAAGGGGAATAACAGCAATGATGTTAGTTATCAAATGAGTAAACAGCACGAAATTAAATTGCCTTCATATTTGAATTTAGAAGCATGCAGGAAAAATGTAAAATTGGTATCCTAATAATGCAATTATCCTGAGAAGTGAGAAAAAAGGGGTATTTATTAAAAGAGTAAAGATGAGTACCTGATTTGTTGTGGCAGTTATGACACTAACTGGAAGCGTAAAAATCAAAGCAAGGCCTGACGCAAAGATGAGCGCCCACCACGGCATTTGGACTTGGTCTTTCATTACAATGCACAGTACGAGAGAAAGTAAAAAAGACAGCACTAGCGTCAGGTGGAACCACCAGCCAGGAATGTCCTCATACCTCTTCATTAATCTTGTGTGAACATCCATCTTTCCCTTGTATGAAGCTCGAAACTGTTGCCATATTTCCCTGTTGGAATAGTCAATCAAATCATATCCCAGTAAATATCTAATGACTGCAATTCTGGCAACCCTAATCAAGGCACTAAATCCTTTACTTACTTTCCATTAAACACGAGCACATGCGTGAGGGTGGACATAATGGCAGCAAAACCAATCCCATACGTCAGCGAAAAGAACACACTCAAATTTATGTTTCCTTGCCTCTGAAATGCGGCCACATCTAGCTCAAAGTTGTTGTCAACTATGGCAGATACGTTATACACGTGTCCTTTAGTGTCAAATAAATGTGAGGAGAAAATTGGAAACGTCTTCGCATTGTAGAGATTAAAACGCCAGTATGCTATTGGCAATATTACGTACATAAATGCAGCATATCCCACAAGGACATTGACAGCGGCAAAGAACGGGGTGATAAGTGGGCTGCCAATGAACGAGGCTATGACAGACCAGTCAAGCCCGAAAGCTCCAATACCAAGTCCTCTCATTCCTGAGCCAAGCTGCTGGGCTGTCACTGACTTAGGGAATGCCCAGCACACCCACGAAATGGTTCCAATAGCCGGGAAAAGGTATCCAGGAAACACATACCATGAGAAGCTACAGATTAGAGCGATCAAGAAGAATTTCCCTCGTGACATGCGGCTGTTATCTTTCTCATGCAGAGCCCTGCAAAATGTAAGGTAATAGCAATAGGCAATGACTAAGATTTAATCCTGTTTCAAGAATTGAAATTGAGGAGCTTAAAGAGGCAGAGCATGAACAACTAGTATCGATGGGTAATTGCTCCTTTTTCAGCTTTAATGTTAACAGCAGTGCTATACAGTGATACCAGAACAATGCTAAATTTTGTAAGTTCAGAGAACAATTCCATCGTGATGAGCTTAAATATTTTTTCTCTGTACATTGTAACGAGCTTATACATTTTTTTATACAGCCAAAAAAAGAAAAGAAAAGAGGGATGCAATTTTCCTCCAGTCAGCTTGGATTTGAATGCAGGGCACTCGTTAGTTTCCTTTTCTTTTTCATTGCCATTGTCGTGGTCCTGATTGATGATAAATAATATAGAAAAGGCTCATTTAGCCACCCCCACTTTAAATAATGGAATTCTCTAAAGTAGAGAAGGCAAACATGGGCAATCATGTTCCTAATCTCACCCTTGATAATTCCTAGAGAAAAAAATGATCACCAGGACATAATATTACCTGAAGAGAGAAACTTGCATAAGACTAAGCGGCCACCACATCTCTGCTGGATCCACTACATACTTCCTCATGATCCCAGCCCATCCATACCCCAGCATCTTCATATCATTCACATTGCAAAAACAACACATCTCAGCCACAACCATACACAAAAATAAAATAATAAATAAATAAATTACCTGAGTAGTTAAAACAAGAATCCAACTAGCCAAAAACGATATCTTCCTTTTATAGAAAGCCATAATTATATCGATAATACCAACGGCATAGGCAGTTGAGCTCCCCACATTAGCAAAAATGGAAATGAGCACATGCTCTTTAACATTAAAAGGCCCAGGATTAAGGGAAAACTCGCGACCACCAAATCCAGGAACCCTGAACTTGGCAGTAGGCAAGGTTTTGGCCATGAAGCGACCAATAGGGAGAGTCACAACCTGTACCGATATCATAGATATTGTGAGAGGTTCGGTCCGGTAGGAAAAGAAAGTGTTCAGAAAAGATAGAATAATGCATGAGGCTATTCCAAGGAACCACATCCGAAAGGTCCATACTGGAAGGGTATGATCGTCGCGTGTTGGAACAGTTAGACGGACCTCCTCAATGGGAGACACGCCGTCGTCTTCTTCAATATTTTCGTTCATGTTCGGGTTTTGGGGTTTTCCTTCTATTTCAAGAGAACCCATTGGTAGGCGAAGGTATCCGAGAGTGAGAGGGAGAGGTAGTTTTCTATCTGTAGCGGATCCAGGGAAGGGGGGAGTTTGTTTTGGCACGTCAGGTTCTGTTTCCAACAGAATTGGCGTGCTATGCATTTACTTCTAAAGCCCCTGCCCCTGCCCCTGGAGGAGTCGTTCACTCAACTCAACTCAACTCAACTCTACTCTAGCTAGTGGTTTGGCTATTTCAACATCTTTTTCTTCTTTTTTTTTAATTTTTTTGTAACTTTTAATTGCTTTAGCTGTTAGGTTGTATAAACGGAGCTTTCTTTGTCCATTAAGAGAATTTATTTCTTTTTCACCTCTTCTACTTTTAAATTATTCTCTTCTGTCAGTAACAATTACTAATCACGTTGGTGTTAGGAGCGTGAACATATATAACTAGACAAGAATTTCATTTCTATATATATATATATATATATATATATATATATATATATATATATATTTTGCATTGAAAATAATAAAATAACGACTTAAAATAATTTTAAAAAAACACACTATAACACAAGTTATTAAAACATGCTTTTACTCGGCATTTAGTTTTATAAATATAACTTTACTCTTAGATCAAATTGTTATGGTCTTATTAAACTTGTATTAATCAAGACATTAATTGATCAACTATTATAATCGTGGGAAGTATATTGTCAATTATTATAATCCATTGAAAAGCCATTAGAACTATTTATAGGTGAGACGACCCCACTCACCTTAGTTCATTACTTCATTCATATCCTTGACTGTTTTTTTGTAAGGTAATTGTCATTCAAAGGATTCGGTGAGAGCTCTCTGTTCTCTAAACCAGGAATGTTAAACTTGGTTTTAGGCAGGACATTAGCTAAAAACCGTCCGGTAGGGAGAGTTGCCACCTGGACGGTAATTAGATATGAAGTTGGTTTGATAAGCAAGGAATTAGTCTTTGATAAATGTTTAGGAAGCTAATTGCCTGCGTAACGGTCCTAATAATAATATGGCACTTTTACGTAGATAATATCTACTCTCTTCCCCACAATATTTTGCTTGTCTATTAATTAGATTTTCAACTATTTATCCACTAAAAAACGGGACGGAACGTATACAATCTCATTTGACTTGTTTTTCTCGTATCAGATTTTTTATTATTTCTTTCTGTTTAATAGATTTTCAATTATTCATCAAGAAAAAAAATAAATATGAAGCTAGTAACTTTGAATTATAGCTTTTAACTTTAAGTCATAATTTTAAAGTTATTTTTTTTATAAATGTTTTAAGACAAAAGGAGTTAAACTAATTTTATTAAGTAAAAATATATTTGGTAAAAATGACTTAAAATTTATTTTTTAAGATGAAGAAATATTGTATTAATAAGTTAAAAATTAATTTTTTTTTATTTTTTCAAAGTTTTAATTCTAAGTCTTGTATAATAAAATCTTGATTTAAAGTAAAAATTATTTCTAAATAAACATATTCAGGACTTTCTCTTGAGTCAAAACCTTATTAATAAATTAAGTTAATTTGTAAGAAATCATACTGAATTTGTGAAAAGTTTGACTCATTTTAATTTTAATTTTTAACAGCTAAGTAGCAGATAATTTTGGAAATGAAGCCAGGGATGAGTCAGGGTCTGCCTTCTAAAACGACATGCAAAATCACATGGGAACAACACGTCGGCCAGTATTTTAAATGACAGGTTATTTGAACTCCCAGCGAAATGCTTAAGCCACAGAGATTCCTAGATCTGGGAGGACGACCCCTCCCGGCATTTTTTGTATTTTTCCTACATTAAAAAATAAAACAGATTCTAAGTCATCAGTCATCACCAACCGCACTCTCACCAACCCAAAAAAAAAAAAATTAAAAAAAAAAAGAAAA
>Ga0307511_10000396_pt1 | contig 46385 bp, 53 predicted proteins | sample 13_EM_MG_FD_200266 | JGI IMG/M metagenome (GOLD analysis project Ga0307511, IMG submission 200266) | Populus trichocarpa ectomycorrhiza microbial communities from riparian zone in the Pacific Northwest, United States - 13_EM | ecosystem: Host-associated > Plants > Roots > Unclassified | place... | reverse complement strand
TTCTTCGAGGATACCAAGGAAAGCTCTACGCCAAGTAGTGGATATACACATACAGATAAGTAGGATACCAGAGAACGCCAAGATGTACAATCAGATTTATCAAGAAGAATGACGTCGCGATTATTTACAGCAGATGAAGCTCATCCGCAAGATCTCGCCGAAGTTTACCCACGAACTCTCGGTCACCCGAATCCAATTGCTGTTCGAATGACTCAAAGGTTTGGGTAGCACCGAGGAACTCCCGTTTGATAACCTCTGCATGGTGGCTGGACCTAGGAGTAATCTCGCATTCAAACCTGCTCGGACCTGTCAGGATACCCTGCGCGATCACCTGGTCAACCTACTCGGGCAATCGTGTGAGATGTGGAGAAGGCTCACTTTCACAAAATCGTAGAGGTCGTAAACCCTGTCCTGCTTCGTCGTGGGGTCTTTAGATTTCGCGAATTTGAAGGCCCAGATGAGATTCATGGAGTTTATCTCCTACAGAATCCTTGATGAAAATCCTGGGGAGGTGATAAACAACGGAGTCACCCACAATTGAATTCCGTGCAAGGTGTATCCCAGGGCAGACTCGCTGTTGCAGGAAATTAGAACTTGAATCGATGACGGAGGCAAATACGCACGCGAGCGGTCCCGAAGACCAAATCGTAGGTGCGGCCCAACTTCATGTCATCCTGTAGCCACCGGTCAGGGTTGAACTCGTTCGGATTGGGGAAGACCTCAGGGTCGTGGAAAATCCCCCCTGTTGCTGAGTCAGCATTCGGGCTCAGGGTTACCGGAAACGGCACCCACAAGCGTTTATAAAAATGATGGACCCTTTGGGGATGAGATAATCCTTGTAAGGAAAATCCTCAGTGGATGCGTGTGGAACAGTGACAGGGGCGACGGGTCGCCAGCGGTGTGTCTGGGAACAGCAGTCAGAAATCTGGAGGACTTCTCAACAACTGGAGCCCAACCTCTTTTATGACCGCCTGTACGTACGGCAATCTCTCGATATCGTCGAGTTGTGGAGAACGTTCGTCTCCAACGACACTATCGAGTTCCTCCTGTGCTCGGGCTTGTGCGTCGGGGAAACTTAAGAGGGCAAGAATGAGCGTCTGGAAAAACGCAGACGTGGTATCGGCCCCGCCCTCGATTAGATTGCCTCCGATATAGCTAGGGATGTTGAGCGTGCGTCAAGCGTACTCGTCTCGTGAAAACGCACCCGACCGCATCCCGATCAAGTTTAAACCCTGGTCCTTTCTCGATAACAGTTTCCATGAAGCATCCGTTGGACAAACCATTCTGCACCCTGGCTTCGACTTGCTCGAGAAGACCAAAGTAGAGCTCGCGTTGTAGATTCCGCGTGACTTTGACCTCGGTCTTCCATGACGCCCAGCGTTCTGGAATATACTTCATGATCGGGATGAGATCGACCGGCGGATGTGCACCAGGTTGCTGTGATCGAGGGTGTTCAAAAATGGCCCGTGGAGGACGTTCGTAGTACGAACCATGATTTCCTCCCAGTGGTGCTGGGCATCAAAGAACGCCCTGACTTCTGGAGTCGTGATCCGCGGCGCGCGTTTCCCATACAACACAGAAAGGATCGCGGAGGTTGAGAGGCGACGGATTGAGTCAAAGAAATCCTGGGCAACAAAACGACGGTTATTTCGGGAAGGGTGGAAAGGAGTCTCGATCTTACCTCCGGGCGCGTCAACATCTCGTACATCAGTTGCGTGGCCTCAGCCTGCTGAATCTTCAAGTGATCCCTACACGCGGATTGCGTAAGGACTTCGTGTGCACATCGCCTGAGGCGACGCCATTGTTCATCTAGGGGCGTTAGGGCGTAGATCGTTCTCTGAGAACGGGAGAAACTCACTGTAACGAGATGCGCCCATGTGGTTTCCGCCAGTTATTTCCTCAGCAAAGTGGCTCGCTGGACGGTCGCTGACGATGGCAGAATTTTTGTCCATGATCTCGCCGACGGCCGTGGCGGAAGAGAGGACAATGAGCGTGGAGTTGCTTATCTTCATCGAATAAACGTCGCCGTATTGACGTGCTATCTCTGTCAATCTACGAGTGCTCGATGTTCAGTCCTGTAGTAGTCGTAGTGCTATCGAGCGGACTGACTTGAGCCACGGATAGACAGTTGGGAAATCCAAGATGTTGCCAAGGATTGGGACCGTTGGAGGCCCCGGTGGTAGGAAAGGTTCACGCTCCCCCCATCGCAGTAATTTGAAGATTGCCCAGAGGACGAGGACGCCAGCAAGGAGGATGGAAAACATAGCGCAGAGGGAGTTTGGTAGGAGAGAGTGACATCGTCTGTGTCCTTAAATACGACGCAGGGCCACCATTCAGTGTGTCGGACCTCCAGGGCCTTGGCCGTCTCATATGACGACATTTGGCAGTCATTGGTCTTGATTTGCTTCCCAACAAGCGAAAGTTGTATCCGCCGTTTACAGCAGCAAATTTGGAGGAATCATCTGGATCGTAACTGGGAGGGTGGAAACAAAACAAGAAAACGTTCTGCAAGTTAGGTGATCGACGTCGGGTTGAACCCCGACCCGGATGCGCCAGAACGCCCGGGCGACCCGGGTGACCAGCCGACTCAAGACACTCCCTTGTAAATCACCCTTGTGCACCCCATCGCTGCTGATCCGGCCACTTCCCGAATACCCTCACTCTAACTTGACCACTACACGGCGTTTACCTCTTGGGCATGGTCTCACCGTAGATCCGCGTTTAGCGCGCCCACTCGTCCGCCGCCGGCGACGGAAACACCGTGGCCCCTCATGGCTTTGTTCGTGGCTCCCGGTCCGTAGCCACGGTTTACTTCCACCTACGGTACCGTGTGCCGCACGTCAATCCATCCACACGGCGGATTTGGCCGTGCCCTTTATTCTCGAGATATAAAAAAACTCCTTTGTGTTCTTTGTACAAGCACCCTCCACGCGCCCACCATCCCCTTTCGCGAAAAGTTGGGCCCAAGATAAACACGTGTTTAGCACTTGCGGATCGTCGAATTCGGTGGTCATGACCGCTGGGCGTAACTCCACTAGTCCGGGAGGCACGCCACCCCCTGCCGAAGAATTTGTGCCAACACCACCTTTTTCTGGTCACGTCCAATTCTTTGCACCGAACGCGATCAGTTTCGCACCAGCAACCACAAAGTTTGCGACTCCCATGACCAATGGGACTCTGATGGCCGACTTCCTCGCAGATCCGGAAGTCTTGCGTGACTGGGACGACATGTTTTTGACTGACGATTTCACCTTGCTAGTCATAACCGTGCGTGCCAGTATTCTCTGATAGTTTTCCTCTTCCACTCATCCATTCGCAGTGGCCCGGTCTTGAAGAGTTGAAGGTCTCGATGACAAGCATGATCGGGGGCAGGTATTACATTTCGCGTGAAGAGCTGGCACAATTCGTTGTGGACCAATTCAACCTAATCGCAAACGTGCGTATGCTTCTCTTCCAACGGATAACAAACACGGGCTCACTCGACCTTATTATCTCAGATCATGGGAGGGGGCCCATTGCCGAGTTCCGAATGGAGATTCGGTGAAGCCCCCGATGCGTGCAATGTCAAAAACACATCCCTGGCGTTCTTGTGGAGCCCTGCTCCTGGTGTCTGGCAGCCAGCCTTCCGTTCCAGGAACCGGCCCCGCGGTATCAGGGGGGAACCGTTCACTCCGTAGGGAGTCTCCGAGTCTTAGTCTTCCTGTCCCTGTGTACCGTTGAGCCGCTTCCAAGGGTCACCCAAAGTCGTAGAGGTTATCTGGTAATTATAAATGTCAATAAATGTCACGCGTCAGCTCACTCATACTTTGCGTTCGCGTAAGTGGAATGATAGTGGCTGAGGGAGGCACCATGCCTCAAGGTTTCCACATCACGCCGTGGGGTTCGGGAGATAAAATGTATATTCGTTCTACGAGCACATTCATCAGTTTTACATTGCGACATGGGGACAAAAGCCCGCTAAATTTCGTGAAGAGTAGTAGCTGGAAAGAGATTATAGCAAAGCCGATACTGGAACTGAGAACAAGAGGCGCAACATCGGGTACAAAAGAGGATTGGGTTAGAAGCCCTGAACCCCGAAGGGGTGGGTCCAGGGGTGTGAAAAGAGATGAGAGCAAGCAAAAAACGACGAGCGTGAGCAAGAGGTGTTGCAGCCGTGATATCGTGATCGTGACTGGGAAAGCGATGTTTCGACGATGATTGAGAGTTGATCGTAGGGCCGTGAGCAGATGGGGTAAAGGGGGCCGAGGCATAGGTGCATAGCATACGTTGGGGAAGGCGAGCAAGGAGCTCGTGACGGGAGTACGGGTTTCAGAGGAGAGCGCGGGTTTAGAACCTGAGAACGGGAACTGGAGGCACAGGAGGTGCATTTTCAGCGCCACGAGTTCGCGCGCCGGTTCCAGGGGTGGGTCTGCCGCGGGGACGAGGTCGACTAAGCCTGAGGGATTCAGAAGGGCTAATCCAAACGCGTCAGTACGTAGCACTGCGGTCCAGCTCAGAGACGGTCACTTACGTGGTCAGCGTTCCGATGCTTGTGTTTTCCTTGAGTTCAGAGGACTTTCCTGTGTTGCGTTTGCTCCAACCAAGAGCAGCCCTTCGGGTACTGGAGGTCACACGGGGACGGATGGTGCGCTCGTTGAAGGACTTGTCGCCCTTGGACTTCTCGAATTCTACCATGAAAGGCGAGATGGGGTTCAGGTCGTTGATGGCCGGCGCCGGGGTCTTCGAGTTGACGTTGACGGATTTCGGTTGGAGGGGTTGGACGGTGGTGACGATGGTTGTGTCCGCGACCATCTCTCGCTTCTGTGGGGACGGTTGAGGTGATGGCCGTTCTGGCGAAGCCGGTTTGACAGTTCTCTGTGGGTACGGCGAAGGGCGGGAATAGGTACGGGAGCGGACACGGTGACAACGAAGTTCAAGTGGAAGGGGTCCATAGTTCTGCTGGGAATGTTCCAACATCGCCTTCATACCGGAAGGGTGGTGAGGGGGTTGGAAAGATTGAACAGCGAACAGGGAGAATGGGGTATCGAGCCAAACCCGCTTGCTCTCCGTGACCGTATCATCAGCTTCGTTCTTTAAAGCGCCGTACCTCCTCATTGCGACAATCCCACGTTCGTTATCCCACTCAATATCCATGCCGTCAGAATCATCGGCGATGTGGACAGAATGAACAGAGTTATAAACCGCAGCGGGGATCTCGACTTCAGGAGCTTCGCCAGGACAGGACGTTCCAACAAGACCTTCTTCGTGGATGGTCTCATAGACGGAAGTCATGGAGTGACGAACGTCCGAAGGGCGACGGCGGTGACCATGTACTTGACCCCTGGTATGAGTCCTTCCGTGCGTCGGGCGAGTCATCGGATGAGTGACGTTGGACAACATGTAGTTCAGCTGGCCAACATCAATGCTTGACTGAGAACCGCCGAAGGAGGATGCGTCGGATGACAGTGGAGGAGTTTCGGACCCAGAACTGGAGCTGGAGGTAGTACAGGTGCTCGAACGCGAACGTCCGGTGGTCCCAGGCCTTGGGCGAGTGAAGGAAAGTTCTTGGGCTACAGAGCGGTCAGAAAACGAAACTCAATCATACAGGAGGATGAATCATACCGAACGAAGCCAGTTCTTCACCATCCGCGATGAGGCAGCTTTCTTCCAAGCTCTGGCGTTCAAGCAATCCCTTTCTCGCTTTGATCATCCTTTCGCCGCCAAACTTGGTCGAAGTGACGGACGCAATGGACGGCTTAGAGATGATGATCGACTTGGCAGGGGAAACCTCTTCCTCCTCGATAGATTCAACTTCCTCGACGGACTCAACGGGCTCTGGCTTGGGTAGAACGGTCTTCTTCGACCCAGCAGGACGCTTCCTCCTACCACCCTTCTTCTCGACTCGTGCACACGGGGACTGTTGCATCAGCGAACCCATAGAAACGCGACGGACCCGTCCACCGCCGAGCATCTAAGGAGAACATCAGGCCGCGCCCAAGATAAAATCTTTGAATACTAACCGAAACCATCGTGTCGTCTTCCCGAGGAGCGTGATGTGAACTGTCGACGCTAAGGAGAGACACGGGACGGAAATGTGACTGAACGCTGTAGCCTTCCGAAGAAACCATGGAGTTCTCGAAGAACACCGAATCTGTGCTCGAAACCTTCCCACTCTCATCCATCAACGAATCGCGATTGATCGACCTTCTTGTGTCCATAATCGAATCGAAGTCTGTGCGGTCTTGGTACTGGTCATACAACCCACTGTCGAAACTCTGGTTGGGAGAGGCCGAGATCGCACTGAGAGGAGCGCCATGGCCGAATTCCGAGTCGAGCATCTTGTCACCCAGTCCAGGTCGACTTATCCTCACGACAGAGTAGTCGCTGATCATAGAATCAAGCGAGGGGTCGTTCCTCGAGTGCTTGGCCCAGGTGGCGCGTCCACCGTTGGCACCGTGTAGAGCGTAGGAAAGCGCGACTGAGCTGACGCTTCCACTGGAATCGCCCCTACGATGGCTGTGTCCATGGTTGCTGCGGTTGTACAGGCTGACGGGAGGGGCACCGACGGTGGAGATAATGGAGTCATGAGCCCTATGTCCGCGTCGAACCTGTCCTACAACCGAGGGCTGCGACCTGAAGTAGAAGCTCGAGGCATCGCTGTCCACACGGCTACGGCGTTTCTGGTACATGAATGAGAAGGTGTCGTCAACGCTCATAGACATCGAAATGGAAACGTCCTCCGACGGAGGCCTGCTGTGACCAGAGTAACCGAATGGATCCGGGGCGCCGTTGTCGATGACCGAGCCGTAAGAGGACACTGAAGCGATGCTGAAGATTGAGTCGTGCTTGTTGTGTTCGCGAGAGAAGCTGACAGGAGGGTAGAATGCTGGCCTATTTGGACCGAACTCGAACCCGCGACGGACTTCATCGAAAGAGTCCAAGCCAGCGAAGCTGGTACGGGACTGACCCTGGTTGGAGGCCTGTGACGTGGCGGAGTTCCTCGAAAACTTGTCAACAAGATCCTTGACACTGTTATTCGATTCGATGCGCGGTCGCACTCGAGGGACGGCAGCTTCAGACGCAACTGGGAGAGTAGTATTTGCATGACCCATGATGGATTTAAGAACGGAACTGTCCTCCTCGACCAAGGAGCTTCGAGAACTGTTGCGGGAGTGATGGGAAGGAGGAGGAATGATGTCAGACATCGTCAATGGTGCTTCACCGATCTCTTCGCTGCAACTATTGTCCGAACGCTGGGAGGGCATGGGGCTGCCTCCAAACCTGAAGCTCCTGTTAAGTTGGCCATCCGATGGTCTCGAGTTCCTGGATGACGCGAGGGGGTTTCCAGGGCGCTCCCGCACGATGTCAACGGAGGGACTGTCCATGGGCAGGTTCAGGCGACGACAGTACTCCTCATCATCGGAGGGTATCGTATCGTGAGATGCACTCGTATCGTCCATCTGGAAGTCGTCCACGGTCGCAGAAAGCTCCGTGGTAGAAGCTGAGGGGTCCTGGACGTCGGTGGGCAGCGCGGGGACGGGCGGAACTTCCATGGTGCTCTCAGGGAAGCTGTATCTCAGATCGATTCTGGCGGGGGTCCTAAAGGCATTCTCGAGCTGTTCAACGAAACTCCGCCTCTCAGAGGCACCCGACTCGTTGAGCATGCGGATCTCTCCGGTGAAGTCAAAGGACTTCTTTGTGTCCTCGTCGGAGGTGACATCAGATTCACCAGAGGTAGAATCTGCGTGGAAGACTTGTGCACGGAAAACAGGGGTGGGCTCGGCAGGAAGGATAACAATGTCGGTGAGGGCGGGAGGAAGGGGGTCATCCAAGGAAACAGCTTGAGCTGTTACACGAAGGTTAGAATTAAAAGCAGAGATAGTGGCGAGCTGCTAACCTGACTCGCTCGTGGAGAACGTGTCCGTGTGCTCCTCGTTATTCGTCAAGATGGACTGCAGCTCCTGCGGGATATCCGAATCAGGATCCTCGGGGTCGACGTCTGGTAAGCTCGCGCTTCCCATCGTCCCTCGCAATCCCAGCTCGACCTTCGTTTCAGACGCTATTGGGATGGTGAACAACCTGTTACTGTCCATTGACGACTTGTTCCTCGAATGATTACGGATGAAGACGGGAGCAGGTCCATCCAAAGAGCCGGATGCGTTCCGCAAAATCTTGTTGGGTCGTCGCCCGAACGTGGAGGTGGGTACCTGGGGAGGTTGTTGTCCGTCCGATGGGGTGCTGGGCCTCAGTTCTGTGGTCTTCGTCTCTGGGGAGCTCTTTACGCTCTTCGGATTGCTTGCCACTCTATTCTTGGGAGGGTGTAGGGGTTGGAAGACCGGAGGCGGATCGAATGGCATTGGTGGACTCAGAGTGCGCTTGTGTGTGGGACGAGCTGAAGGAGGAGGAGCATTGACCTTCTTAATCGGCGAGACGTTCCAATTGAGATCCTCCCAGGGGAAGATGTGCTGGGCAACCAGGTGCTCGTTGCCGCTCTGGGGTTTCTTCGTCTCCGTTTTGAGCGTGTCGGATTTCGGGCTGGTCCCCTTCCTCTCGGCGTACGGACGAAGGGATGCGACTGAGGAGGTAGTACTGGCACGGTTGAGGAGACCCATCCGTAGCGGGCTACCCGTGGTGGTCCTGAAGCGTTTGGCGCGTGTCAATGGGCTTTCGAGGGTAGCGGTGGATTCGCGGTTGGCAAGTGAACGCTGGACGGAGGCGAATGGTGAAACATCAGGAGTACATGGTGTAGCTTCCAAGTCCAGTCGGTTGATCAGCGAGGCCAAATCGTCGGTCACGGCGTCGAGAACAGATATGGACATGGCACCTTGAAGATATCAGCAAGATATCATACGTGAAAAGAAATCTATCCTTACGTTCCACATTTTCATAAATCCCTTGAGGCCGTGGCACATTGCTGAGCATCTGCTCCGACATTGGTCGTGGTCGCGCGCGTTTCACAGGCGTCTCGGGGGTCCCGGGATTGCCAGCATGACCATGGCCATCGTTGGTGGCAGTCTCGATGTTGACAACTGGGCCCTCCTTAGAAATGACAGAGGAACATTGGGACCGGACCTCGGGCGATGTGGGGCGGGTATTGATGTCGACCTCTGCGAAGAGGTCGCTGACCAAAGGTCGCTTCCTGCCTTCTGCGGACCTCCTGCTTCCCTTCTTGGCGGTGCCGTTGAGAACGGCATTAGAGTCGGTGCTGTTCCTGCGACGTTCCTCGCGGTCCTTCTTCCTCATTTCCTTGACCGTCTCGAGTCCCTCTTCGTCCCATTTGACTGATGCAGAACTAGAGGACGACCGAGACATACCAGATGCGGTCGATGGAGGACGAAGTGAGGATGAATTGGAAATGGCAGACGAGGGACGGCGAGAGGTTAGCAGGTTGAGGCTCATGGTCGAGCTGACTGAAGTGCGTCTGACAGTCCCAGTGGGTGGGCGTTCCTCCTTGACATCAGTGGTGGACGAGGTGGTAGTTGAGGCAGCAGAGCGAACGGTGCCGAAACGGAGGGAAGATGGGAGGCCAAGCCCGAGAACGCTCTGCTTCTTGCCAATGGTCTTGGGGATATCGTCCTTTGGCGGAACCTCGAGGGACATCCTTGGAACGCGAGCGTCGCTGATCGACCCGGCCTCGAAGCTACTTGTTGACATCTTGGTAGTGCCATCCTTCGCCGCCTTCTTCTCTGCGACCTCCTTCTCCTTCTTGTTCTTCTTACTCTTCTTCTTCTCGACCCCTTCTTCCTTTTTCTGACTCGGTTTTTCTTTTTTGGTTTCTTTCTCGTCAGCCTTGGGTTGAGACCAACTCGTGAGTCTGGCCATGGACCTCATCGACTTCATCGCGCGAAGAGCAATCGAACCAGAACCAGAGAACTCTCGCTCCATGGGCAGAGCAAGGAGACCAGGAGCAGGCGTGCTGCCCCTTCCCGTAGCCGGGGAAGCGGGGCAAGGTTCGGGTTCGATATGGGGCGGAGGGGCCAAAAGGGTCTGTGAGGGATTCGTGCCGAACGCATAGGGAGGGTGTGGGTGGGATGCCGAAGTGGGGGAGGACAGCATAATCCCGGAATCGAGGGAGCCAAACCTGGCACGCAAGGATTTCTTTTCCAGTTCTGGGGCTGGTACGAACGGTCGAGGTCAGTGATCTACAGCCATTTCGAGAGGCGAAAGGCTACTCACATTTACTGCGGTGGGGTTCCTTTTGCTCCTTCGAGTCCTTGCGACCTCGACTGATACTCCACCATTTCTGGTTCTCGTCTGCCTTTGGCTTGAGAAGGTGCTCAACGGGTTTGGCCCTGACAGAGTTCTCCTTGTCTTTGGACTTGGACTTCAGGATGTTCGTGGAAGACTTGGGTTTGAGTGCATTGGCAGAGGCTTTGGGTTTGAGAACACTGCCAGTGTCCCCCTCGCCAGGACCCCAGGCGACGGCGTCAAGACCGAGACGTGACTTCTTCCTCTTGACGAGGACAATTTCCTCGAGGTCGGGGTCTTCAGTGTGGTCGACGTAGATTTCGTAACCATCCCGGCCAGCGGAAGGGGTTCCTCCAATACGCCGAACGACATCTGAGAAGTCGTGCTGAGAGCGTTCCTTGTTAGCCTTAACGGCGCCGAGCAACCCAAGTTTTGACTTCTTGGGAACAAGCCGCTTCCGGGAAGCGTTGCTCGTTGTCAACGGGCGAGGCACAAGAGGCGAAGAAGTAGGTGGAAGGTCAAATGCGTTGTGAACGGCGGACGTGCTAGCGTCAGAGGAAGAACCAAGAGCAGATGGGGTGGCGTTTACGAGGCAGATGGTAGGAATTGGCTGAGGAGCGTCAACTGTGGCAGAGGCGGGCTGCATTGGGCGAGAAGGCGCTGGGAGCGGAATAGAAAGCGCTGGGAGAGTATTGCGCATTGTCGGTGATAGTCGTTACAGGTGATGATGATAGAGTTGAAGGACAAATCGTGAGGCGGAATTGAATGAAGCAGTTTCTTGAGGATTCTTGAAGTTCGTTCGACGTGATTCAACGCAAAGTGAATTGCGGTGTTCGTATGTTCGTGCAGTGGGCCTTTCGTGATCTTTTTGACGAGGACGCGGTTCGCAACGCCTGCGACGATGGGTATAAGACGAGGAACGGAGAAGAGGGAAGGAGTTCTTACCTTGCTCTTGACGGTAGCAGGTGTGCAAAACAACGCGTGGCCAGTGGTAGGCTTTGCAATCGCTTTGAAGATTATTCGAGACTGTTGTCCAGCAGAGGCGAAGACGAAGACGAACGACGACGACCAGGAAGGAATTTGACGCTCGAACCAAGTTCAACTTCCAACCAGCCGATCATTTTCAAAACACGCGCCCACAGCCAAATACTCCGCGTTGGTCACGTGCAACAGCGCAAAATGTCCACCTCGGAAGACGACTCGGATGTCCCGGAGCAGGTATCTCTCTCCACTTCCAAACAGCAGGTTATCGGGCGAAAGAAAGATGTCGCAAAAGAGCTCGCCCAGGTGGGATCGAAGAGGAAGGAACACAACCGGGAGAGGGACCGCCAACTGAAGCAGCAGTCCTCAAAACAGAGAACGGATCTTATCCCTGATGAAGAGAGCTCGTCTGAAGAAGACGAAGTGGCGAAAGACCCCCGCCTTCTCCCGGATCATCTATTCGCTGCTGCGTTCAACCAGCCATCCCCGGAGCCTGGGCCGTCCGTTCCCAAGGATGCGCCTCGCAAAATTCAGCAGAAGGTGCGGAAACGCGCTTATCTAACACCAAAAGACCGGATTATTGGGCAAGCGTTTCCCTCTCCTTCAAAGATATCGAGCTGACTCTTGCAAACAGTTCCCGGGCTGTCCGGACACTCTCCAAAACATCAGACCGAGGGGCGGCCAAACGCACACTGCCCTCCCCTCCCGTCTCCAAGTTTTCCTCCCGGGCGCTAAATGCCAAAGGGATTGCATCCCTTAGTCAGACTCGGGGATGGCAACGCAGAGCTGGTGAGTGTTGTTCCGTGTTTTCCCTGCTCGATAACTCGGTGACTGGGAAATGTCTAGCGAATACTGGTGTCTTGAAAACGACGAATGGACCGGCGGCCCATTTTGCACGGACTGGAGCAGTTGACTTGTAGTTGTGATCCGATCGAACGTTGTCTGCTTACCTGTTGCTGTGTGAATCACCCCACGAGGGAAGTGAGCAATGCCGATTGTGCCCACTCATCCACTGTTGTGGCTTTCTCACTCCAAGTGCCAGTGACGACGATCCGGTGTGTGTGTATGTGTGCCGAAACCTGCCGCAGGCGAGAGGATTCCACGATCCCATGACCGAGGTTTGGGGAGGTCGAGGCTGGGGTGGTCGAGGCTGCGTTATGCTTTGCTCTTAGTCAGACCCTGAGCGTTTCAATAGCTGAGCGCTGAGTCACCGATATCTCCACGCACTCTACACCGACGAGCCGCTATTGGCCGTGCCCGGGATTGTGAGAACGCCCATATCGTCAGATTTACAGAGGCATTTAAACCGGATCACCCTTCGAGATATCTCTGCAGATCTGGTCGCTTCCCCTCCTTGTCCATACGCGATCACGTCCGCCCATCCTCCCTCTCAATCTCCGTCCGAGTACACCCATGCAGTGGGTTGCGAGCTCGAACCAAAGGACTCCCCCGACGGATTTCGTCGGTGGTTTCCAACTTCCCCAAACGTGCGTCTCTCTCTCTCCGTGCCCCAGTTGGGCTGAACCAATAACTGATACACTTTGCAGGGGGGCACCGTCAGTTCTTTTCGTCCCCCCTCACCATGTTTACAGGACTGTGGCTGAGGATCTGTTTCCGTTTTGGCAGCCAACAGCAGACCGTTACGATCACAACGCCAGGCATTCCTGATATTCAGTTCGCATCGACGCCAACGCACGATGCCCAGCATCAGTACGCACCTTTTCTTATCCATCTCTCGCCGCGGCTCATCATTTTGCAGATATTTCCCAGAGTACGGCCAATTCAGATTGATTTTTGCTTCGTGCTCTAACCTAGGAACAGGCCAGGTTTTCCTGACGATACGAGGCAACGTGCGGCGTCACTGCAGTCTAGTACATACACATATACGCGCGTCCACAAGGCGAGCCGTAGCAAGGAGAAGACCAAACTCCACAGTCCGTTACTTTCCTTCATCTAGACCCCTCACACCTGGACGGAATACTTTGCAGAAATGCCCCAGCCATACCACGGCCCTATACCACCCGAGCAGCCACCTCCCCCACATTACCAAGTACCACACCAGTATATTGGATCCCCTAACTCCCACGCCCCAGTACAACCTCCTGCCCCGAAGCAGAAGATCGACCACATCGGTCAACGGATATTCCACTACTCGAAATGTACGGGGAAGAAGAGGGCTGTGTGTGTACGTGTCCTCCGAGATTCTCCCTCTCTCTCTCTTACACCGAATTGATGCTGACAAACGCCACGTCCGTTTAGGTCGGAATCAACTACACGGGGCAGGCCAGGGCATTGAACGGTTGTGTAAACGATGCTAAGAATGTCCGCAAGTTCCTCATGAGTACGTCCAGCGGTCACCACATATATTGCGGTTCCGCCCACATGACACACTTTGCAGGGAACTGGGGTTTCAAACAGGAGGACATTGTGGTCCTGACAGACGATAGTAGGGATTCTAAGAGGCTGCCAACGAAGGCCAACATTATGGGTGCTATGAAGTGGCTAGTCAAAGGTGCCAAGGCGCATGACTCGCTCTTCTTCCATTGTGAGTGAGCTATTCGCATCCCGAACTACATCCTACTGATGTCTTTTTCCCAGACTCCGGTCATGGTGGGCAGATCCGTGACACGGACGGGGATGAAGTTGACGGATACGATGAAGGTGTGTGATGAGGATCGCAACGAGTCCCCACCGCTAATAGCTCGCCCCAGTCATCTTTCCCCTCGATTACGAGCAGAGAGGTGTAGGAATAATCACTGACGACGTGAGTGAACGAAGTGGCCCCCTTTTCCCCGATGAACTAAAAGGGGAACTTCAGATAATGAATGACCTGTTGGTTCGCCCAATCCCTGACGGCTGCCGGCTAACAGTGAGTCACCCCCACTCTTTCAGTCGAAAACCCGTCAATTGACATGGTGTGAAGGCCCTGTTCGATGTGAGCAATACAACGTCGTTTTCGTGATGCGCCGACTGACACGCGGCCTCGCCACTAGTCATGCCATTCAGGCTCGGTCCTCGGTACGGTGGTCCATCCGAACAGTATCGGCGGTTTCCTAACCTTTTATGCCTTCTAGACCTGGTGTACCTTGTGAGAGTGATGGGATGCGTCAATTTCTCAATCTAATTATATCCCCTCCCCAGTATCACAGCAACGGGCGGCTGAAAAATAGCGAGGTATCGAACAAATTCCGCAGGTTGAAATCATCCGCTGGGGATGTGGTAAGTTTACCGGTCATTGCCGCCACGAGTTGGACAGACGCCAACGACGCTTCGACAGATTTCATTCAGCGGATGCGAGGATAGCCAGACGAGCGCTGATGTTGTCAAGAACGGGCTAGCCGTGGGCGCGATGAGTTACGCGTTCATGAAGTGCCTTGGTGGGCTGCCCAATTTCCATCTTCATGAGATAGGCGAACTGAATCCGCGGCAGATGCGAACCCGAAACAGTCTTATCAGCAGTTGCTGAAGAACGTTCGAGAGATCCTGAGGAAGAACTACAGCCAGAAACCCCAACTTTCGAGTTCGCACAAGATTGTACGATCTTCCATCCATAGTCCTTTTCTCGATTACTTACCGCGAACTACCCCTTTCGCAGGACACGAACATACCGTTCATTATTTGATCACGACCTATCATGATAAGTTATTCCTATACCACTCCCGGTTTCGACGGAGACGTTTTCGTGGTTGGATGTTTTCCTTTCTTGACTATCACTGTACCCCCGATCTTGGACCGCGTTTTAATCCACCACTTGCTGTTGTGCCTATGTCAGTAGTTTGTGTGCGTGTAGAGACGAGCGGTGTATTCATGTATACGCCAGTATGTCGTTAGATTCCCCTCCTATTTGTACAACGATACCTTCACTTTGTGCGCTTTGTTCCGTTCGCCTCGTTAAACAACAACAGGGACAGGGTCCACTGCCCTCAGGAGGAAGAAGTCTGCTCCCATGAGCTTTAACCCGTACTTCTTACCGAAGGCTACAGCGTCCCAACTTATCCGTTGTTCCAACCCTGCACCATATTCTGGTGCGTCGGCAGGAATTTCGTACCCTCCGACGGGTTCCTCGAATAATAGGAACACTGAAGCAAGTGATTGTCGGATCAGCCGAGGAAACATCATAACACTGCTTACCGTAGCGATGTATACCAGAACCAGGGGGAGGGCCGGGAGGCATGTATGGTGTTATGGCCGCCTTCGTCTTCAAGGAGGCCAAATCTTGGGTTTCGTTTGTCGAACCCTGCGGTGCAGACTTGATGCCCGAAATCTAATTTCGCAAATAGGTTCTAAGGATATGCACGAACAGCTTAGTGGAATTTGTGATTCTTACTACCCAATGCCTGAATTGGCGGTACTTGGGGTCCGCTCTGGATGGGGCATCTGGATCCGTCATCACGAGCGTATACGACACTTCCTTCACGAGGTCGTCTCCCTCGCCAGTGCTATCGGCATTTGCAAAGGGGAGGTTCATCGGGGTGATTACGACGTCAGGTTCGTCGAGGGTGTCCTCCCTCAGCAATGTGTTCCCCGTTGCAACTTCCCGTCCTGTGGGGTATACGATGGAGAAGAAAAGAGTCGGAGTGAAAGCTGGAGGGATGACATCGGGGATAATGCCCTGTCGCCCGAGGGCGACTACGACTGAGCCTAAGGGGGAGGTCATGGAGCAGATAACACCTGAGGTGAGAGCGGATGCCCGCGCTTGAGTGGAGGAGCACCGGGCCGCTACGGTCCGGTTGACAATCTGTACTGACCCGTTCCCGCTTCTCACGGCCCTCAGGACAACCTCAAGGTTCACTATGACCTCTGGAAAGAAAGCTGAAGCGAAAGTCGCGACTTTGAAAGGCCAAGAAGGTAACCGATTCTTCCCGGAAACAGCTTTCACCAGACTTAATCGCCTTGATCAGCCGAAGACACGGTCCTGAAGTACTTAAAACGCGTAAGTGAGTTCGAGACATCGCCCTGACAAACGCACACCGAGTATCGATTCTCCAGATGAACCGCCCCTTCGGTGCTGTGGATGTTTCCTCAAACCTGAAAGGAGCTGTTCCGAAGACGGCGACCCAAAAGATTCTTCTAACCCTCGCCGAGAAGGGAGAAGTAACGCAAAAGACATACGGTCAGTACTTCCTCGTCCCCGGATGGCCCGTCCCCATGTATCAACCACTTTACAGGGAAAACCACATTTTTTGTTTATAATCAATCGAAGATCGATAATTTGCCGGCGGAGAAGCTAGTTATGCTCGATGCACAACTGAAGGACGTCGAGGAAGAAAACAAGCTTCTCACAGCGGAGGTCAAATCTCTCTCAGCAGGTGCCAAATCCAGACAATACCCCATTGTTGCTTGGAGTGGTTAATCTTCATCCAGAGCTAGCAAAGATCAAGTCTACTCCAACTGATTCAGAGCTCGACGAGCAGGTTGCACAAATGGAAGAAAAGGTGCGCATATAGTTGTCCTCAGATTCACAGACCGCCTCGTTTCATTCCAACGCGGGTCAAGATCGAAACGGCCCTCAAGTACTTGGAGCCACTGCGAGCTGGGTCCTCCATTATCTCCGCATCCGAACTCTCCCAGCTTGACGAAGATTGGAAGAGGTGGAGGCAAGAATGGGTTAAGAGAAGGAAGGTCTTCAGCATGTACCATTTCGTTCACCCCTCTCCGTCATCACAGATACATGCTGACCCTACCCAGGCTCAGAGATACCGCTCTAGAAGCGACAGGTCCAAAAGACGCGGCCGAGCTGCTCGAGGACCTCGGCGTCGAACTGGACAGCCCGGAACACGCTCAGCTTGAAAGGAGTTATCTCTGCGCTCGCATTTCTGGATCTCGTAACTGATTGAAGTTTCTGTTGTGATGTCTTGTTGCTTGACCATCGACTCGCTTGTCGTCGATATCCATCCTGTGTCTGTGTTCCTGTGAAATTCGATTAATTAAGCAAGCTCTACAGATGAGGAGAGTAAATGCGTGAGCTGGAGTGATGTGGTCTACACATCAGCCGGCTCCTATTTCCTCAAAACGTGTGGGCTGACATCGTCGTGCTTGATCAACGCCTTCCACAACTGCCGCCAGGACAGCGGTGAGCCCTGAGATTTAGGTCAGTCAGAGGTAATCACAACAGCAGGCCAGAAGTGGTCACCTCGTCTCTTTGCATGACCACGAAACTACCTTCAACCCCACCATAGGCGAAGTTCTCGACAACGACCCACCCCTTGAACCTAACCTTACGCCGATCCATACCACCAACCCGCAACCTCAGTTGCGTGTTGGATTTATCGGTGCCACGAGGCACAGGATCTAATATCCTGCACTTGACGTTGAAACTCAATAAACTCTCGTGAATGAGTTTCATCATAATCCCGGGCCCTAGCGAACAGTAGAACCGTGTCAAGCATGGGGTGTACCTAGTCCCAGATTGAGTTTGGGACTGAGAGAGGATGTTTGTGAACAAGGCGCCTGATGGTTGGACGGTTGAGCAGTTGCACTCACGAAAAGGAGCAACGACTGAGTAAACTGAGAATTATGGACAGCGGATCCCATGATCTGATCCCCATCTGCGTCGACTTTCCCCTCGCTGACGGAGTGATCAGTATCTGGCCACTAAGCAAGTTTATCAGAACCTACAAGCGCTGTGGGGTGGCGATCTCAAGGTCTCCCGCATTTCGTAACGACTGAGTGAGCCTCTGTGCTAAAGCAACAGGACCCTTATTCGCAACTTGACTCGCGCTTCTCCGAGTCAGCCTTGGGACACTCGAAGAGTAGTTAAGGAGACCAACCGTGATACCCATGGGTGCTGAATAGCACCCGCCATCGTTAGCCTCTCATCTGGGTTGACATCCAACATTCGCGTTATCAAACCTGGACCCGCTCAGTACGACGTAAGCGATGAAAAGGATGAAAAGTCTTACTGAGCACCGTCGGGGACAGCCTATTCCATGGATCCTTATCGAAGATCTCGCCGTTCACGTATGCACAGAACTCGAAGCTATTGTCGGAAGGCTCGTCCCAAGGTGTATCTACGGCGTATCCGCATGAGCGATTCCCACAACAGACGAGAGAGACTCACTCCCAACGAGCATGGTGAAAAGGATGACGCCGATGCCCCAGACATCGATCGGCTCTGCCTTGTAGGGAGCATCTCCGCCGAGCTCGAAGGTAGCTGAGTTCTCACGGGTTCGGAACGCTTAGAACTTACTCACTTCTGGAGCTATGTACGGCAAACTCCCACACCGTTCACTTAACAGGCGTGTCTTGCCACTCTCTTTGAGTTTGTAAACGGAGCACAAACCAAAATCGGATATCTTGAGAACACCCGCTGCATCGAGCATAATATTCTCCGGTTTGAGGTCGCGGTGGCAGACACCTTCTCTATGGATATAGTCCTAACGGAGGAAGGGACCTGTTTAGTTGGACGTGGATCATCGCAGAAGGAGTGACCGAACCATTCCGGATAAGATCTGTGTGAAGTAGTAATGAGCAATCTCTTCGTCTATGCCAACATCCGGAGCTGTACTCGCTAATCAACCGCAGGTCACGAATAGGTGCGGAGACAGAAGCATACCAATTTTGTCAAAGAGATCGCCACCAGCAGCAAGCTCCAGTAGCATGTAGATGCCAGGGTGGTAACGAGACTTTGCGCCCGCCTCAACAATAATGGCGTTTATAAACTCGAGGACGTTAGCGTGCTTTAAGGCCGAGTGGACCTGTATCTCCTTCTCTATCATCTTGCGATCGTAAGGTTTTGTTTCGGGGGTTAATGTCACCACTTTGCATGCCGCCACCCGATGCTCTTCATAGTGAACCGCACGAAATACCCTAAGACACCGAGGCAATGATACAAGACGTGAATCGTTAGCGATCTCGAATGTGGCATTGTCACTGGGAGGTGGCCTCACGTAGAGAAGCCTCCGCCACCAATTTGCTCAACAAGGTCGTAACCTTCGGATGAATGGTAAGTCTTGCATGGGAATGCCCTCAAGATCGTCTGCTCTCACCCGTGACCTTTGGATATTTCAATGCTTTTGACATCCCGGGTATGTGGTGGCTGAGCCAGGCAAAGAGATTTAAGGCGCGTCAATCACGTGGAAGCTAATCACCTACTTTCGGCACCTTCCGTTGCCATGGCGAGCAACCGCGATGGCCGCGGCTCTCCCATTCGTCGTTCATCCGCCAGACTGCGACGGCAGTATGTCGGGGCACCCCACGAAGAAACGTCGCCGAGAATATGGTGAGAGACATTGTATCGTTGCCATCGGTGGAAAAACCTGACTTCCACTTTTTGGTCACCACAAATTGTTCTCATCAACACCGGATTACACCCCGGTCCTCATGATATAATTTTTGGATGCATATGTCACGCACACCTTTCCCCTTGAGCAGACCGAAGGTCCCACTCACGGTCGAGTGGAAGGGGGTGCGGTGAATCTCGAGAAGAAGGCCAGAAGTCTCGTCACCCTCGCTCTGACTCCAAGGATCGTGGTTTCTCACCAAGTGGCAGCGTATGTTTGCTTGCCCCGCGCACTGTAGTGTTTGCTCAAAGTCCTATTAGCGTCATCACCGCCGAGGACGGAAACGCGAGAGGAGTCCGACTCCCGGGGTAGGTCGCGTGCCTCTAGTCCACACGTACTTCACACCCAACTTCTGTCGCTAGGTGCGCGAATCAGGATCCGGGGGCAGATCATATCAGGATGATTCCAAAGAGGACAATCGATCACCATCGCCACCCCCGCACAAGCGGAGGCGGAGATATCAGCCGCGCTCCCGCTCTCGTTCGCGCTCTCGCAGTTTGTCCTCAGATTCTTCAACGTCGCCTTCGCGGTCCAGGCGTGGATCGGATAGGGGGCAGCTGAAAGAGAAAAAAAGAAGACACAGGGAAAAACGGAGTAAGCACCGCGGCGGTGGTGAAAAGGATGTTCGGAGAAGTGTTTTGACTGGGAAGAAGGTGCGCTATCTTCACCCGTTACCTACCGCAACAATGTCGGATTGAGGAACTTTTCCATTTTGGGCAGATCAAGCTGAAAGTGCGCAAGGATGCTACTGATCTTGAGAGGGATAGCAACAGGGAAGAATTGTTACAGTTTTTAAACTCTTCGTACGAGTAGACTGGTTCTGTCCCTTTGGATACGGGATTGTTTACCGTACTTCGTGCCACGTTCGGGGCGAGCCGCATTAGAACTTTTATCATGGGATCAGGTCACCCCCTTCCAATTGAAATCGAACGATCGCCGGCCCCCCTGCCGTGACGGTTTTACCTCTGCGACCACCACCACCGCCAGAAACCGGTGACCTCTTGGTTGTCGCTCTCGTCTTCCTCCACTCTCATCTGCTCAGATCGAGCTGGGTCACATGGCGTCCACAACAACTACCGTTAATGCGCCGAAGAAGGCTCCCTATCCATTCTGGCTGGGAGGTGTGTGCTAGCCGTGTCCACGGGTGGTCGTGCTTGTCCCTGACTATCCTCGTTAGGCGTTGCCGCAACTATTGCGGCATCTATAACCCAGTAACCACCCCAGATCCTTCATCTGGGTCAACACGGCCACTAATGACGTAACAATATCCAGCCCGCTCGATCTCACCAAGGTCAGACTTCAGGCCTCTGGGGACAAGGGAATGGTAGAGTCCTTGAAGAAGACGGTCCGGACGGCGGGTAGGTACTGCCACCAGCGCCCGTATGCATCGGACTTAGTAGATCGTCGGCTTTTAGGCGTTCGAGGGCTTTTTGATGGCATTTCCGGTACCTGGATGCGACAGATGAGCTACTCCGTCTGCAGGTTCTGGGCGTATGACGAGAGTAAGAAGCTCCTTGGTGCTGGTATGTGGTGTTCAACCCCCTCGTTGTATGCCGTACGTTTACTGGTTCTAAGGTCCCTCCGCCCCCCCTTGGAAGTTGGCGCTGGCCGGGTGCATGGGTGCGTGATATCTTTGTGCTGATTAGATTTCACCAGAAATCCATTCTTTCAATAGCCGGTGGAATTGCTGGGTTTGTTGGCAACCCTGGAGGTTCGTGTACATTCCTTGTATCATGAGCGGACTAACTCAGGTTCTAATTCGTGCAGAGATCATCATGGTTTGCTTTCCGTGGATTTTCCACACTTCCATCGACTTACACCGTGTGCAGGTCCGCTTGCAAGGAGATATGGCCAAGCCAGTGGACAAGCGACTGAACTATAAGCATTGCTTCGATGGATTGTTCAGGGTAAGTCCCACACCACACACGTCTGCGCTTGGTTTAATAGTACGATAGATGGTGCGAGAGGAGGGTTTCTCTTCCCTTGGTCGAGGAGTAGGTCCAAATGTAGTCCGTGCTATCTTGATGAATGCCAGCCAGCTGGCGTCGTACGTTTTTGACTCCTTCACCCCTTTTCTATCTGACACCCTTGACAGATATGATTTCTTCAAGCGCGAGCTGCTGAAGACGCCATATTTTGACGATAATATGGCTTGCCATATAGCTGCAAGCTTTGGCGCAGTTTGTGACCTTTCTTGTTGCCTGCGTACGCAACGTTGACAAATATACATTCCAGGGGACCGTAGCCACAACTGTGTGCTCTCCGGCCGACGTGTTGAAGGCAGGCTACTTAATCCCTCTGGCTCGCCCTTGACAATCGCTGACTTCGAACCCAGAGTCGAATCATGAATGCATCCGGATCGGGATCACGAGTGCGTATTTCCCCCGTACTGCACCCGACCTTATGTCGAATGATCCGTGGCCTAGTCTACCCTGGAAGTGATCAAGAATTCGTTGCGCAACGAAGGTCCGATGTTCATATTCAAGGGTTGGGTGCCCGCCTGGGTCAGGCTGCAGCCCACGACAATTCTGATCTTCGTAACCCTCGAACAACTGAAGAATGTGGTCGATTGGACCAGAGAGCTTCGGGCCAAGAGAGCCTAAGCAAATTGGTCGGAATTCGCGATGCCGGGGAAAGGAGGGTTTTGTATTGTAGCCTCGGATGTACTCACTCAAATGTGCACCCTCCATCTGCGTTGCGTGTGCTTTATACATCCTGAAACGATGATTCGATTTGGAGGTTCTCGCGACTGGCTATTTGTTCAGCCACCCCCGGAAATAACCATGGTCATGAGCCAGTATAGGATCAAACCAGAAAACTAACCTCAGGTGCTTTATAAGCACCGACCTACCCCCCATGGATCCTATCGACCCAAATCACTCAAATCGGGAGCCTGAGCTCACTGCCTCCACCATGCCTGTCGCCGAACGCAACAGTGACACCAAGTCCACCACCGCGGCTATGAAGGAGAGGAGGTTCAAGTTGGGTAGGTGAGTAACTTCTTCATCTCACCCACCGATGGCCCAACTTACATTCCATCGCGCACAGAGCTTGCGATCGTTGCAGGCATGATACTCTCGCTGGTATACTGACAAATGTTCGGATTTTCCTGACTGTACTCCATTTTCAGGCGCAGGAGGATTCGCTGCGATGATGGCAACCCTTGTCAAGCGTGCATCTCGTCTGGTTCATCATGTACCTTCGAGGAGAACGGAAAGAAGGGGCAGAAATCGAAGTACGTCTCGCCTACTATGTCTCCAGACGGTGGTCTAACAGGGCTGCAGAAAGACGGCAGGGATTGAAGCCCGTATGAGGCAGTTGGAGCAACTGATCCAAGCTATACCCCCATCCGTTTTTGCAGCGAACGGACTGGTGAACCCCACCGCAACCTCCAACCCGCAACCGCCCACTCTCGGGACGCCCTTTGCCGCATCACCGCAAACGTACCCCGCCTCAGTCCCACCCCCACACTTGAACTCATATCCCCTTATTAATCCGTCCCTGCGATTCACCACCGACGGGAGTAGAAATGGTGAACATGTGGTAATCCCGACTTCCCCAACTCAGTTGCTTCAAAATAGCCCCTCCGAGGGCGCTACACCTATTGGCCCCGGTTCCGCTGATCATACTGAGAAGCTTCTGGGGTCGGCTCGCAGAGCGGGGTTATCACCATCCTATATGTACCTCGACGATGCTGGTTACCCTCGTTGGCAGGGTGAAACCTCGGGGCTCCCATTCCTGGATTCGCTGGTCGAAAGGCATTCAACCGGGACTGGTTAGCAAACCGGAGCAAAAAAATATTCTATACAGTTCTAAGCTTGTGATTTTCTATAGATGACTGGTTTCCAGACCGGTCGCCTCGAAAAACCGATGTGAATCCACAGGCTGTTTGGCGCTATGTCACCTCGGTGATACCACCGGATCTAATTGACAAGTACGCGTATTCCATTCTTCCGACGCGCATCCCCTGACGTCAGGATCAGCTTGGTTCAGTGTTACCTATCCACCTCTTATTATATTATGCCATTCCTTCACATCCCTTCCTTCATGTCGGTGAGTCTTATGGTCCCCTGCCTCTTACCCTGATTGACTAGATTTCTTAGGATTATGGGAACCCTTCCAGATGGGGAGAACCGGGCTTTGCGGCGCTCATTGTAGTGATATGCTGCCTAGCGTCCCGTCACATTGACGACCCCCGCGCCCGTGCGGACCCGGAAGACGGGGGTTCTGCCGGAGCACATTGGTTTGAGCTATTCGGGCGGTTACGGACCACGCCTTCAGCCGATCGCCCAACTGTCCACGCTGTCCAGGCAGTTCTTGTCGCAGGAGTGTATGCCATCGGCGCGGGGAAACTGTCGAAGGCGTTCGCTCTTCTCGCAGAGTCGGTCACCCTTGCCATCGACCTCGGACTACACAGAGATTCCGAGGCATTCGACTGTTTCGACCCGATCGAAGATGAAGTGAGGAGACGGACCTTCTTCTGTGTCTATCTCTGGGATAAACAGGCAAGCGCTCATTTCGGACGGCCGCCTATGATCAGGATGAGGGACTGTGATGTCGGGGAACCTGTCGCGGTGGACGATGAGTTCATCACCCACGAAGGTATCGGAGAGCAGCCCGCTGGAACGCCGAGTAGGATTGGGGTGTTCATGGCCGTCGTCAAAGTATTCGTGGTCCTCGAGTCCGTCCTCAATCGTACGGCGCTCGACCCGGTCGGCCGAGCTTCCCCCTTGTTCGTTCGTGCAGCGGACATGGCTTCTGGGGGTCATCATCCCCAGGACCTGGCGGAAGAAGAATCTCTCTTGAACGAGATTTGCCAGAGCATCTCCCCCCACTGGATGTACAGCTTGGAGACGATGTCGAGTGGGGATGTTATCAGGGTGACACAAGCAGAGAGGTTCCATTGCGTCGAGCAGTTTGTCCGAATGCTCATCCATAGACACCGGTTTCAAGAACTCCTTGCCGAGAGGTGGTACAACGGTTCAGAAGAACAGTCGGAAGCCGAGATGAAGGCGATTGTTGAGGCCCACACATGCACACTCCAGATCGTGACGGCGCACATCCACATCGCCACAAAAGGCTTGATGACCTACTGTGAGTACCTCTCTCGTCTGCCGCGCGCTCTTCCTGACTTTCTAAGTAGACGGAATTCACGTCATCCACCAGTTGACCCAAGCGGGAAGAACCATCATCGCCGTTTTGTTAAACTGCACTTCACCCCCATTACAACACCTAATCCCCACATCCATGAATGCTTTACGGTCCTGCGTCGCGCTTTTGAGGCAGTTCAGTGGACGGTACATCTGCGGATTGCGCTCGTGTGATATCATGGAAGAGTTTTGCAGAGGTATGACGACCGAATCCGACCCACGATAAAAACCGCTCACGAAATACGAAATACTTACAGTTGCTGGCGTTCCGCTTGATGTGCATCACAGATCCGGGGCACAGGACAAAAAGACCCCGCGATTGCCTTGGCTGCGACCAGTGCGGAGGAAAACCCCCCCGAAAACGAGGTCGCGGAGCGGCTGTGGTGACCATTACTCCGACCATTCTCACCCGTCACCTGATTCAGGTTCTGATACTGGGGCCTCGGAGATATTCCGCGGGTTAGTGCCAGAGCGACCGTCTATGCTCAGTATCTCCCCGGACATTGCCGGCACCCACCTACAGCAATCGTCTCCTCTCCTCAATACGCCCTCATCGCAAGACAACGTGTATCACTCGCTCTTCACGGATTTGGGGCTCTCGGATTTTGGGGTTTCTGACACAGTGGTTTCGCCTGCAGAGATGTCGAGCTCACAATTTGATCATGACTTCTCGCTCCTGCTCGGAAACGGAAATCTTCTCCAATTCAGCGGGGGCGTGATGACCTGAATGTGCACACTTGTTTTCGCCTTGTTTTAGTTGTTATCTCGTCTTCCGCAGTGTTTTCTGGGGATCCAGGATGATCCCTGTACATACCGTTAAAATCACTTATGCACTACGTAGTCTATTATCTCCCATGATCTGATTGGTTTTCGCTCCTCCATGCCTTCGTGTCCACGTCCGTCGCCACTGTCATGAATCTACGGAAAGTTCCATTTCACTTTGGAACCAGGTGAACGATACGAGTGATGCGCACTGTGAGACATGGATGGCCGTCAAGGTTCTCATTGCGTCGAGATCCGTGGAGAACTGCTTTAGCAGAGACTTGGTCTGCCCGATCGTTTGGTTGAGTCCGGTCAACGACCGAGCAAGTTGAGCAGAGTGGCGGTCTTTGGCTTGTGATGCCATGATCGTTGGTTGTGGGTGATCGCGGGTGACGTTGAGTCCGTGAGAACTTCTGATCACAGGTTCACATTCAACGGGGTGATGCGGTATGCCTCGAGGATCCCCATGGTCCTCGTCTTCGGCGACGAGCCGAAACACTCGAAAATTAATGCTTTGCGTTTGCCATGCACTTCGCCTCCTTTGGATGACACGTCCCGTGCTCGAAATGGTGTGGATTTGAGGTGAAACCTGATCCCAAAGGACCATTTTGTGAGCAGACCGTGCCACACCATACACAGTTCAACTCCCTGGAACCACTGCTGGGTCACCGTTTTCATTCCGCTTGATCTGGGTGGTCGCGATCATACTGATGCTTTCCTCAACGCCGGCCGTGGTGGGCTCCCTGGAGGGTTATAAAATACACTGGTGAGCTTGGCCGACTGTACTCCCCAACTTTCAATCGGAGCGACTTCCCCCAGACACTTCTTCCTGATTCGAGTGACATGCCATCTCGACCGATTACCAACTTCTACATCCCATCTGGGGCGGCGGTGTCGTCCTCCTTGTCTGCCACAGGGGTTTTCCCTAGAGGAAGGGTAGGACACTACGAATTTTTGGTCAGTGATCGACTAACGCGTACTACAGGACGAAAGCTATAACAATGCATCCAGTCGCCACAGTCGGAAAAGAAGCTACGATGTGAGGGGCGTCCATCACGATTACGGCGCGTCCATTCCCCGTGTGAAGAAGGACCGCAGGAGAACTGTCGACTGCACGCTAACTCGACCCCGTCTCACCCCGAGGAACTGTGGAACACACCAAGTAACTCGAATACTCCCACAACGCGTAATAACCCCAGGGCCGACCACTCGGGTTCAATCCATTTGGTTCCAATCTGAAAGTGAGCACCCGGACCTCGGAGTATCACTCGCAGATATAGTGGACAATGGAGCTGAGGGGCTCGTGACCGCACCCGCGGACCAAGTCTTCCAAAGCTTCGGCCCCGATTATGACGAAATAAAGTTCTCTATCCTCGTGAGTGTATAGCCCGCTGGTGCCGATTCATCCGCTAATCCGCGATTTACAGTGGCCTGGTTATGGGCATATCTCCTGGATCGCTTCCATCCCCACTAACTTTTGCGAGGAAAGTGGCCATCAGTGCAGATCCGTTACGCGAGGAATGCTCGCCGTGGCGGTAGCCGAACATTTTCGAGCTTTTATGACCGTATGCCCCTCCCGTGCGAATAAGTCCACCGGGCCCTTGACAATGTTTCACTTAGAATCACTCGCACTTGCGCTTCCCCCACCCCGACCCCCGCTGGAAGATCAGGAACGGCCAAGAGAATGGGATTATGTTTGAGAACCTCCGTTTGACGCGCCTCTTCAGTTACAAGGACGGGCCCGGCAAGTTAAACTCCTGGCAAGCGGAAATATTGGTCGTCAGCGACCACCTCGCTTACACCGGCTAACGTATCTTGTAAAAACTCTGTTTTTCTCCCGAGTATTTATTTGAAGTCTAATGTATGGATTTCCATGATGTGGCCAATCCCCTAGAGGCGCTGGGCGGTTGTTGCCGAAGTGTCACGTGTCACATCATTCGCGCCTGCCTCTTTGGTTGAACCTGGCGGAGACTGGCCTGGTTCAGCATACCCTGATTCCACCTCGCGGTCATCTTCAAGCACCACTACTCAGTGCTTTGAACACGATACCAAATATTGGTCTTGATTCTCCACGCCGATTCGGCTCTGTGGCTTGGCTGGGAATCCAACTCACCCTGGACATTCTACCATGTCCGTGCTACAACAATCCCAGAACACAGATACCACAAGCGACCTCATGGCCCAGCTCGAAACCACCGAAAAGACATGGGTCTGGGTACCCGATGATATAGAAGGATACCTCTCAGGATGGGTTAAAAGCGACAAGGATGATATGGTCGAGGTCGTACTCGATAATGGGCGTGGTGTATGCTATGTTTTTTTATCAGTTCCTACCGGCTTTGACCTCAGAAATTAGATCCGACGATTACCAGGATACAGTTTATCTAAGAAGAACCCCCCAAAGTTCGACAGAGTGGACGATATTGCCGATCTTTCATTCCTGAACGAAGCTAGCGTGGTTCACAATCTTCGCCTACGATATGGCTCTGGTGCTATCTACGTTAGTCGAAGGAGCCTTGCTTCTGTGAACTTCTACTCATGGAGAAGCAGACATATTCTGGACTATTCTTAGTTGCGATTAATCCGTACCAGGCCCTTCCACTCTACTCGGACGCAATAATACACCAATATCGCGGAAAACGGAAAGACGAAAACCCGCCACACATCTTTGCTATTGCGGAGAGGGCTTGGGTGAATATGGGCGACGAACGCGAAAACCAGAGTATCCTTATTACGTCTGTAGACTCGCGATTCTCAATCAACAATTCGACTGACATCTATGTAGCGGTGAATCCGGCGCTGGTAAAACTGAGAGCACGAAAAAGGTTATTTCATACCTTGCTGCAATCGCTACGGACACACACGCTCCTCCGACACCAGGCCATTCCCAATCCCCATCTCTATCGTCGATGCCGACCATCGGATTGCCTCGCGCTGCTTCCATGAAGAGGCATAGCAAGCACATGTCGATAAGCGCATCTTCTTCAGCGTCCCACCTCACTTCGAAGGGCCGACTTGGTCTTCTGGAGCGTCAGATTCTTCAGGCAAACCCAATCCTGGAAGCGTTCGGCAATGCCCAAACTCAGAGAAACAACAACTCCAGTCGATTCGGAAAGTTCATCCGCATTAGCTTCTCGCCTGACGGAAGCATTGCTGGTGCGAACATCGACTGGTACCTCCTTGAGAAGAGTAGAGTTGTGGTGAGGAGCGAAGCTGAGCGCAACTTCCATGTATTCTACCAGTTGATGGAGGCTGGTGGGGCACTGAAAGGTGTGTTCTACCCACAGTCTCTCGCGCGCTCGCTAACATAGTATCAGACACTCTGCTACTGGATGGAGGTGTAGAGAACTACGAATACCTCAACAAGAGTCGGCGAGAAGTTGATGGGATCGACGACCACGAAGAATGGGGAGCGCTCAAGGCGGCGCTCAACATCGTCGGTTTTTCGGCTGCCGAGCAGTTTGATCTCTTCCGTATCGTCGGAGCGATTCTTCATATCGGAAATATCGTCGTCTCTTCTACCCGCGGAGATGACGCATTCTTGGCCGATGCATCACAGGCAGAACGGGTTTGCCACCTCCTTGGAATACCTCTTACAGAGTTCACGAAAGCGCTCTTGCGGCCCAGGGTCCTTGCCGGGCGAGAGTGGGTTACCCAAGCAAGAACACGACAACAGGCCGCAGACGAGCTATCCGCCCTTTGCAAGACTCTGTACGAGAAGTCCTTCGGAGCTTTGGTCGAGAGGATTAACAGGGCATTGGACCGCCCCTCGTCCAAGTCTACCTTCATCGGAGTTCTGGATATCGCTGGGTTCGAGATATTCGATAAGAACGGGTACGAGCAGCTACTCATCAACTACACCAACGAGAAGCTCCAGCAGTTCTTCAATCATCACATGTTCGTTCTGGAGCAGGAAGAGTACGCAAGGGAAGGCATCCACTGGGACTATGTCAACTTTGGGCTGGATCTGCAACCGACCATTGATCTTATCGAAGCCAGTGGAAATGCCATTGGGATCCTCAGTTGCCTAGATGAAGAGTGTATCATGCCGAAGGCTACAGATGCCACGTTCACGAGCAAGCTGCATAGCTTGTGGGCTTCTGATATCCCCGAGGGAGAAGAGGGCCACCTTGGACGCACCAAGTACTCACCAACACGGTTTGAACAAGGTTTCATCGTGCATCACTACGCCGGGCGGGTTGAATATCGAACGGACGGATGGTTGGAGAAAAACAAGGACCCCCTCAATGACAACCTCACACGTGTACTGGCCAGCTCGTCGGAGCGTTACGTCGCCTCCCTCTTTTCCGAGTTCGCGGCGGCCCCGGCCTCTGTTGTAGGTGCCATTGCCGGAAGGCAACGCGTTATTAAGAAGGGAGCGTTCAGGACCGTCGCTCAACGCCACCGCGAACAACTCTCCAGTCTCATGGGACAGCTCATTGCCACCCAGCCCCATTTCGTACGTTGTATCGTGCCGAACCCTAACAAGAAGCCGGGACGCATCGACGTCCCCATGGTACTTGACCAACTTCGATGTAACGGCGTTCTCGAGGGTATCCGTATCGCCCGTCTTGGTTTCCCCAACCGTCTGCCGTTCGTGGAGTTCCGCCAACGATACGAGATCCTGACACCTGGCGTCCTCCCTCCCGGGTACATGGATGGCCGAATGGCCTGCCTCCGCATGGTGGACGCTCTCGGCTTGGATCAACAGAACTACCGGATCGGAACCTCGAAGATTTTCTTCAAAGCCGGAGTTTTGGCCGAACAGGAGGAGAAGCGAGATGCCTTGCTGTTCAACATATTCTCCCGCTTCCAATCCGTTGCCCGCATGTGGACCGCGAGACGGCAGATGAAGAAGATTCTTAACCGAGCGATTGCTATCCGGACGATCCAAAGGAACGCGAGAATTTATGGTGATCTCCGGGATTGGCCATGGTGGCAACTCTACACCAAAGTAGGCATTTTGTTTTCTGGTATGTCCATCTGCTGACGGTTTGGTAGGTCCGGCCTCTGTTGGCTGCCACAAGGAACGACGACGAGCTACGGAGGAAGGAACTCGAATTGGCCCTTGCGAAAGAGAGAGCGGGGAAGGACCAGCAGGTTCGCGAAGAGCTGGAGAAGGTGAAGATGGGGCTCCAGAGCGAGAAGAGGAAGGTGGAGGAGGACCTCGCCGCAGAGAGGGCCCTGAACTTGGACAAGGATGCTCAACTGGAAAGGAGCAAGAAGAGGGAGAGCGAGCTGGAAGAGGATGTACTGGCACTGCAAGCGGACCTCGACACTCTGGACTCCCAGCTCGATCGTGCCCTGCAACTCCAGAAACAAAGCGAAGAGCAACACGAAGCCCTTAAACAGGCCTTCGATCAAGCTGCTGAACACCTCGTGCGTTTGGAGCGCGAGCAACAGGAGTGGCAGGGTCAGGGGGCAGAACTCAACGAGGAACTTGCTAAAGCCCAGGCACTTATCTCCAGTTTGGAGCGTGACCGAGTCGAACTCGAGAAGCTCAGCGAAGACCTCACGGATCTTGTCCGTCAGAGAGAAGACGATCTTGCGCGGCTAAAGGACCGGTCAGAAGGCGCTGTGAAGGAACTCGAAGGGAAGCTTGCCTCCGAATCTCAAAGCAGGTCGGCCAACCACCAACTCTCTGTCGTATTTGACGTCGGCTAACAAAACATATAGGGATCTTCACAAGAACAAGGTGGATGGGCTTGAGGAGGACCTTCGCCGTGCTCGAGAACAGTTGGCAGAACTCGCTCGCACCGCCACGGATTATTCGAAAATAATCAAGGACAAGGAAACCGAGGTTGATCGTGTACGCAGCGAACTCGATAACACCAGACGCGAACGCGCCCGCCTACAGAAGCACGTCACGGAGCTCGAAGCAGACCTTGAAACCCTTTCCATCGAGATTGACGAGTCAAAGCAGGCCAGGGAACGTGACTTAACAGTCCAATCGAAGCTTCAGGGGGAGTTGGATCAACTCCGAGCTCTCCTCGAGGCTAAGACAAGCGAAGAGACCAAACGATCAGAGGTGGAGAAACGCAAAGAGGCTGAGCTAGTCAACCTCCGCTCCGAGGTTTCCAAACTTCAACGCGACATCGCCGATGCCCGCACCTCCGCGTCAGAAGCGCAGAACAAACTCAAGGTGGACCTCGATACGACAGTCCGCGAGCACAAGTCTTTGCAGCAGACATACAACTCATTGCTGGAACGGGAACGGGGGACATCGTCAAAACTCAAGGAGGTCACGGCGAGTCTCTCCGCAGCAGAGAAGATCAAACGATCCCTCGAATCCGACCTACAATCCGTGCGTTCGCGTCAGAATGACACAGACTCGCAGCTAGCCGAAGTTCAGAGAGCCAAGGAGGTTGGTAATTTCAGCCTGAATGCTCATCCGCCGACTGAAGGTTCTCCAGGTCCTGGAGCGTCAAATTGCAACCTCCCACACGAAACTCGCCGACTACGAGGATACGTTCATCCAACTCGAGAGAGACAAAAGCATTTCTGAGCGTCATCTGGAGTCTGTTCGCGAACAGCTCAAGGCCGAAACCACGAAGCGTACCGAATCAGATAAGCTCGGCGCGACGAGGAAGCGAGAGATCGTGACATTGAAAGATCTTAACATTAAGCTTGACCGGGATCTCAACAAGGCTCTCACGGACATCAAGAACCTGGAGTGGCAGAATAAACAGTTGGAATCCAAGCAAGACAAGACCATCGTGGAGCACGTACACGTTCTGGAAGAAGCTAAACGCGTCACTGATCGACAACTTGCCGACGCTCAGCTTGAGTTGCAGAAAAACGCAGCCTATATCACCTCGCTCGAGAAGACTAAAGGAAGGTTGAGCCGCGAGATTGAGGACTACGCCAGGCAGACTGAGCAGGAGGGAGTTGAGATTAGCAAGAAGGAGAAAGCCATCCGAATGCAGGAGCAGAAGGTCACTCAGGCGCTCGCGGAGGCAGAAAAGGAGCGGAAGAGCAGGGAAGCTGGCGAAATGCGCGTCAAGCGGTTGCAGGCGGACCTCCAGACCTCGCAGAGGCAAATCACTGATGTCACTCAGCAGATGATGGCCATTCAACGTTCGAAGGATAATCTAGAGACGGAACTCGCTCGATTGGCTGATTCCACAGAGAGCACCTCGATGGCCAAGATGCAGCGACAATACGAAGCCAAGATATCTCAACTAGAATCGCAGCTCGAGGACGCGGAGTGGTCCAAGACCACGGCGACAAGGATCAGGGACCAAATCGACAGACAACATGCTGAAATTCGCCGTCTAATCATGACGAGTGGACCCAAGGACGAGTCATTCCGTACTCGGTTACTCAAGGAGCTGCAACTGGCTGACGAGGAAATGGAACGAGAGTTCACAACCCGTGGTCAGATCCGAGATACGGGCGTAAGATCACTAGCGAACGTCACACCTCAGAAGCGCTCCCCTCAGACGAATGGCTCCTCCCGCAGCCGCAGAGATTCCCAGCCTGAGCCGTCCAAGACCTCGGACAAGCAGGCAACCGTTTTACGACAGCAACTGCAAGTTCTTGAACTGCGAATGGCTGCCTCAGACCGGGTTCGAGACCATTTGGAGAATTCACTCAACGAACTCAACGCGGAACTCGACAAGAGCGACGGATCTATCCACTCATTGGAGCAATACAAGGTCAAAACGGCTCGCGAGAACAAGCGACTCGTGGAATTGCTGCAAGACGAGCGAGAGGCCCGCAGGGCAGCGGAGGCCGCTCAGATCGGCGGGGACAAGGACTTATGGAACAGGTTCCAAAGCACGATTGCTGGGGAACGAGAAAGCTACGCTCGCCTTGAGGAGTCCAGGAAAGCCTTGGTAAACGATACTGGATATTGGGCGCACGCGTCAGGCTAACCTCTTTCCCAGGTCGTACAGCAACGTGCCGGACAGTTGGAACTTGAAGATCAACGTCGCCAAGTCCAGGAGCTCTCGAAATCCAAAAAACAGCTGGAGAACGAAGTTTCAGAGCTCCGTGACCGTCTCGAACTCGAGGTCATGGCAAAGAACGAGGAAGCGAGTGAGTAATCGCACTATTGCACACACATAGAGAGCTAAAGTTCCCGATTATCCCTCAAGGCTCCAAACGTCAGCTACAGGCCAGGCTACAAGACCTGGAGGTCTCCTCTACTACTTCCACCACTGTTCATTCCGGTGGGTAGTTGATGTTGGCTCTAATAATCACATTTAACTGTCCCAATAGAACTTCAAGAGGCCGTCAACAGCTACAAAACAAAGGCAGAATCATACCTTGCCAAGCTGGAGGAGGCGGAAATCGCCAGAGTCAAATCTGCTCGTGCAGAATCACTCGGTTCGCACAAACCATATAGGGATCTTGGAGGATCACTGACCTCGTCGAACAGCTCGACGTGCTCTTGCGGACGCGCAAAAGACACAAGATGAGATCGTGTCGGAAGCCAAGGAGCTCGAGGAGCGCTTGAAGGGATCAGAAGAGCGTGTTCGGGAACTTGAAGCTCGTCTGGAGGAAGAGGGCAGCGAGTCCGCTAACGCCGAGATCCTTCGCCAACGTTTGGCTGAGAGTATGGACGACGAGCGCAAGCAACATGCTCAAGATCTCGCAGACCGAGACTTTGCCGCCGATCAGACTCGCAAGAAATACCAGGCCGAGTTGGCCCAGCTCAGCGAAGGTACGTTCAAGCAACCAGTTGCTGATTTCACCCTGACCTCTCGCCGTAGAATTACAATCTCAGCGGGAGAGTATGAGCCGCCTCCGAGAAGAGAAGCGTAAGCTCTCTTCCCACGTTGACGAGCTCCAGCTCCGTTACGATGACGAGGTCTTCAACGGCGGTGCTTGGAAGAAAGAGAAGGAACGCATGGAGACCAAGATCGGAGACCTGAACAAGGCCTACGAGTCTGCTACTGGCGCACAAGCCGAACAACAGGCTCAAATTGTCGCTCTGCATTCCCAAGTCCGAGAACTCCGAAGTGTGCTCAACGACGCAGAAGCAGATAGGACTCTTCTCCAGAAGGCTCGACGTGCGTTACAGGCAGAACTGGATACCATCAAGCACGACGGTGCTGATTCTGGTACATCCGGAACCGAGTTGCAGAAGGTCATAATGCAGAAGCAAGACGTCGAGAGGAGCTTGGAGGAACAGCGCGATCGTGCTAAGATGGCGTCTGACAGAATGAAGAAGGCGGAAGGGTTCGCATCCGAGTGCCAGATGGAGCTCGGAAAAATTCGCGTTGAGAATTCGGAGCTCGATAAACTCAATGTGCGTATCTGATATATTTGAGCCGGCTAGGGTTTAGTGGACAAATTTTTCTCCGCAGGCGAGCCTCGACAAACAGATCAAAGAGCTCAATCTCCGAATCGTGGATCTTGAGACCAAGACACTGTCGTTGAATTCTTCTAGGCCATCGAACGTCAACAGGCGGCTTGAATCACGCATTGAAGAGCTACAGAACCAACTCAATCAAAGCACTAAGGACAGTTCGAGGCTCAAGACAGCGGACAAAGGGACCCGAGAGGTGGCGATGCAACTCCAAGAGAGCGAGAGGCAGCGATCGAGGTTGGAAGAAGAAGTGAAGTCGTATGAGGACCGTGTTCGGAAAATCCGACAATCGATGGACGAGTTGGTAGGTTACGGTTCGAGTTAAAATTCCCGGTCTGACCTTGTCCCATAGCAAACGAACGAGAGCAACCTCCAACTGGCCAAGCGCCGGGTGGAACGCGAAGCAGCTGACTATAAGCAGAAAGCTCTGAGGTAAGAGAACACTTCCACCCTATTCTCACGGGCGAGGGCTCCTTTCTAACTTCAGGTCCCCTTCTTTTTCATCACCCCTTTACTACACAGCCTCCAGAGGGAGGTTGAACGTCTGCGGAGCCGATTAGAACACCCTTCCTCCGCGACTAGCTCTCCCCGAAAGCAGCCCTTCGACAACTGATTCATTGGCCAACCCGGAGGACAATGATTTTACCGGGCACCGTCCACTCTCTTCCCAATTCCGGCGTTGTTGTCTTGCCTGCTCCCGCTTTCATGCTGATGATGGCCGTTCACGGACCATCCCTTTTCACATAACGTCGTTGTGTAAGCCTCGCATCATTTTCTTTGTCCATCTGGCCACGTTTTTTTCTCCTGCCCGTCACAGTTTGTGGGTGTTCGGGGTACCCATGATTTACGGCCCACGCACTTCCCCCGATCCACTCCCAACTCGCCACAACGTGTCCTGCGCTTCCCTGCAAGGCCATCGGTTGTTACGGCGGGAACGTCTCTTTGCTGACAGGTTACGACTTTAGACCCTCGTGCTCGACCCATCCCATCGCCCTTGTGTGTACCCGTTATCCCCATGTTTTCTTGGATTATGTGTGTTACGACCAATCACGACTTTTCTATCCTTACATTCTATCTCAGGGTAGCTCTCCTTTCTTGCTCATCACGCCTTGTTTCCGATCTGTTATCCCCCTCTCTCTGACTGTATTGTTGCACGCCCGAATGTCTTTTAGCGCACATCTAAGTACATCGACGAATCGCTCGCCACTGGCATCTTCGGTAGCCCAGGATGGCCACTGTCATGACGAACGCTGTGGACCCGGGGCGGCGGCGAGCTTTCATGAAGGGCTAGCATTGATGAGACACCCGTCAATTGTGCACTGGGAAACCGTGACGTCCATCAGTTCGTCGGACGCACGAGGCCCACGGCATGGCTAGAGGCTGGATAGATAACGTATCCGGGGATTTCTCACGGCGAGCGGTGGCTGCGGGTGTAGCGGACCCAAATCCCCTGGCGGCTTCACAAACAGAGCTGTCGGTGTCGGAAACTCTGACCCCGGCAGGCACCATAACCGAAGCGGTGACACGCCAAGACCCAGCGGGCCGCCCGGGAATCGGGACGGTCGCAGACTCTATAGAGAGGTTATCTAAGTACCACCAAGTTTCCGATCTCCTCTCCCACTTCAATTGGTGCACCTCTGACGTGGGAGAATCCGCCGAGTGGGAATTGCCGGGAGGGTTCGGTGGCTGTCGTCAACGAGAGGCGGGGACTTAGAGGGTTGTTGGCAGGTAACCACCGCTGATGCTCCAAATCCGGCTCGGAAGGGGTCCTGCCCAGATTTTGGAAATCTGACGGCGAATGGGGCCAGGAACGCCGAACAGATAGATCAACGCTATACGAGCATTAAAAAGTATGGGGCTATGAAATGAATGCGTGTCAAAAATGTCCTTGGAGCATAAGAAAAGGAGTAAAATGATCTAAGTAAGCCACGGGAACAAACATGGAGGCCGAACACCACCAGCAGAACGGCCTCGTGTGGTTTGAACAAGTACAACGAATCATGACATCCCGCGCGGCAAGGGAGTTACAGAGGGAAGAGAAGGAGATGTGTTCAGGTGCCGCCGACAGTTTGGGTCTAGGATAGTTGAGATTGGGAATATGATGCGAGATAGATAGTAAAATTGTCTGGTTCTCTCCCCGATTAGATTAGATAGATACAGGCCGAGCGAGCAGATTTGTGGTGCATGGACGCTAGCATAGTCTAGAGGACGCCGGAGACCAGTGCTGCAGCGGCGAGTGCACAGGGGAACTGTGGGTTTAGCATCCCCCATGTTGCCACATCTTAACGGAGTCGCTGTTGAAAATTGCGTCAGTAACGAACCACAGGACGTCGACCTCATAACCCGTTTAACTGCCCAGCTCGGCCTGGCACTTACATGCGGAATGAACGCTGGTTAACATCACTAGGCCACGTTCTCGCCCAAGTGTCTTGTGCCATCGCAAAGTCAAACTTTGCGGCTGTAACACAAAAGAAGTCAGAAAAATGGGCCCAGCCAATGCGAGAGGGAGTTGGAAACTTACTGCTCGAGGTGTCATACCACGGCTTATCTCCAACATCATCCGGGAACCACCCACTGGTGCCACCGGCGGACAAGTTGATGATCAGGTAGAACGCTGTGCCATCAATGAATAGTGGAGTGGGGAGAAAGGGGTTGGTGGGGTCAGCGATGTGCAAATTGGAGAACCCTACCGGGGAGAGGTTCGCTTACATTGATCAAACGGAGCTGAAGGAGTGGTGTAGATCTGATCAACCACGACCTCTGAACTCCCGTTCTGTGCGGTCTTCGGGAATTTGCCTCGGTCCCTATATGGTTCAACAGTAAAGGTGGCAACCATGCAATGAAGTCGTAAGTCGTGGATTCAGAAGGAAGGTTTGAGCAGAGGGGCAGATGATACGTTGAGCTCCGTCACTGCGGTGTGAACGGCCGCGAATGGGAGCCCAACGTGGAGAACAAGGGGGAAGAAACGGTACTCCAAACCAAACGAGGACTCACCAGAAACTCTTCCCCTTCCCAGAAACGCTGAGATCGATCATCGCATTGATCTTGTTGTCGACCGAGATACGCATCCATCTGTCTGTCCACTCGAGAGTGTAAGTGTGGAAAGCCTGATCATATCCGGTGCGTTTTTGGCTTCGCCAGCCATAGATCCTTGCCATAATATCGCTCATAGGACCGTAATTGAGCGAAGAGCGAACGTAATTCACACCCTGCCCCCCGTACTCGATACCGTTCCCCCGGGCCTCCATGATCTGGTAACCAGATGTCAGCACGAGCGAAAAGGAAGATTGGTAGAGATGAGTGTATCACACCACCCGCGTTATAAAAAAAACGATGCAATGGTTACATGGGGCAGAGAAGGCGGCTCACGTCGATTTCACCACTGGCTGGCCAAGGTCCATACACACTATCCACTGGGAGCATCCAAACTGCTGGCCATAACCAATCACTGGAGGTAGAGGTCAGGGGTGAGGTGCTGTGTGGATGCAACAGGGGAACAATGGTACGCACCCTTTCGGAAGCTTTGCCTTGACTTCCACCTTACCATAACGGATGTTGTACGAGTTCTTGGTGCTGATACGCGCGCTCTGTACCGGGGGTATGACGATTTTGCGGTCATAATTTGAACTGATGGAGCATGCGGATGAACTTGAGTTTGTACAATCCTGGGTGATGTCATGTGGGGTTCGGTTACAGTGAAGGGGATGGTGGGGGGAATAGAGATACGTACATCGAGCTTGTAGCTACCGCCGTTGAAAATAGCGTCGTTCCCGATCTCGTCGGAGGTGAGGGTAGGATAGATGTACAATTGGCCGTTTTGGACGAAAAGATTATTTTCAGATCCGGTTGTCATTTCAAATTCGTTGTTGCTGATCGAGGAGGTTAAGCGTGCGGAAAAGGTAGCGGGAGATGGAGATAAACATACCCAAAGCCCCCTAGCTGGATGTCGGGAGACCAGTCGTTGAAGTTGAGAGAGTCGAAATTTTCGACAAAAACGGGACACAGTTGGCTGTCATCAAGGAGATGGATTGATCTGTAGTCGAAGAAGACCTTGACGGCGCCAGCACCGAGACCGATGAACCAGAAGAGGACGGTAACCCACCAGGAGAGTCGGGAACGATCACCTCTTTGGTCATTGAGCCATGGCTTATCTTGCTTGGAGAGTTTCTCAGACAACATGGTCGAAGGCATGGGGGGCCTGGATTTCTTCACAGCAACGAGCTGAGGTGTGGAGCCGTTGGGAGTACCATCTACACCATAGAGTGGTTGTATTGGTGGCGACCAGATGGTTGACGAAGGGCGGGACGCGGGAGAGAGGAATGGAGACCTGAAGGTGGGGACAGAGTTGGTCCTAGGCAGATGAGTTTGGGAAGTCTGAGCCAGATTTCCGGCAACGCTATCCCTATAGACGTGAGAAGAGCTGGAAGCGGGGGAAGGGGGGGTTCCTGGAGGGCCGCCCATGAAAGGAGCGTACGGAGAGGGTAGAGGATCATTCTGGTTCTCGAAACTCTGGGCAGACGGGGGACGATCGTGGGAGGAATCCAGGGATGTCCTGCGGTGGGAACGAGGAGGGAGAGGATCTGGGTTGCCGGGGTGAGACTGGAAGGGGAAGCTGAAGGAGGATGGGGGCGCGCGACGCATGAAGATTGGTTGCGTCGGCTCGTTGGACGACTCTGAGACGTCCTGGGGAGCATACTCTGCACCGTAGTTGAGTATGCGCAACCTGGACTGGCTGATAGGCTTTCGCAATGGAGGAGGTGAGGGGGAGGGCATTATGATAGTGGGGGAACGGTCGCGGTCAGATTCTGAGTTTTCAGGGCTGGCAGAGAAGGTGGTGGTTGTCAAGGAAGAGCGGGGGCCAGGCGTCCTGAAACGCGGCCTGGGCGGAGTGAGAGAGGTATCGTCATCTGCTGAAGCTGAAGACTCTGGCAGGTGTGGGCCATCCCCGCCCGCAAAGGGGTTGCCGTGCCCACGGAGCTTAGACATAAGGTGGAGGAGCCGACCACGGTGGGAAAGGGGGTGGCGAGGAATTCAGAAGGGGGAGGAGGAGCGAAGATAAACAAAACTGCATCTTGGTTTTACCCGGGTTGCCTGAGATGAAGGGCGATGGCAAGTCGGTAAGATCGGGAGGTGCCGATAATTTCCACTCCACACCTTGACACTGGACTTCGTATTCCCTCAACAAACGTGGTTTGCTCAAGGCCGCTGACCGGGTCCCCTCGCAGAGGTCCTACCACCCTATCTGTGGCATGCGAAATTAAGCGTGACTTCCCGTCGCAACGGCTGCCGTTGGGCGGTGAAAATTCTGGCGTGTCAATGACATCTATTGTAACGCATTTCGTCACCCCCAGGCGGGAACGGGCCAACAAGGACCCCGACAACCTGCTTCTTAGAGTTTCGAATTTCATTCTGGCGTCTCTCTCCTGTCTCCATCGAAATGTAAAAGCCGATATCCACCCCCTCGGGCCCTTTTCTACGACCCGTTTCATTTCCGCCCCCCACACCCTCTCCCACCCCTGCCTGTCTCTTAATAGCCTCGACGAGGACTCAGTTCTCCTTCGAGTCCCTCAGCCTTCTCGGTGGCCGCCGCTATGGATTACGATAGATACGATGCCATCCTGCATCACATCTTCAAGCAGACCCAGGGCGACGCCTGGTTTCGTCCCAACGAGGACAGCCTGCCCTGTGGTGTCGCCGTCCGCGTAGACGAAACCGGAGAATTTCGCGTTTTCCCCTACGAAAATATCGGTCTTGAGCCCTTCGAGATGGCTGTGGCAGCCCTCAATCCTGCCGTAGCCGTCAAGGTTCGCTCTGCAGCCGTTCACGCAACCTTGGCTGAAGCGTATGTCACTTCCGATCACCGGATTTATCACGCCTTCACTCACCCTCCCACTCCAGTGCACCAGATGAGAGCAGCATCTATGTCGACTCCAATACCCGCATCCAAGTCCTCGACACCATGATGGACCTCCCCACGGCAGACAGGGAGCAGCTCGCCGCATTTATCGTACGTTTTTTCTGCCACTGCTTTGACCGAGTGACCTCTTATTGTTTTTGTAGCGGGATGAGCGCGTGCTGGTCGTTTGGTCCCCCTCCGTCGAGTCGATCATCCCTACTTGCCACGATTTTGAGGATCGTCTCATCAAACTCTTGTGGCGATCCCGTCCCCCAGTGGCCAGCCCCGACGGCGCAGGTTCCGCTTCAAACTCAGTTTCTGGTCATTCCACCCAACCCAATCCGTTCCAGACCCTTACCGTTTCACGGTACAGCTCTGTCTTTGGTATCTTCCCTCCGGCCCCGAGTCCTGGTCCCACGGATACCTCTCCAACCCCCCGTTCTGGCGACCCAGAAATCGGTGTCTTGGTTCCCAAGACAAAGACAAAACGGACCTGGTACGGGAAAAAGTACACCATCGACGTCGACCCAGACGCGCCAATCCCCCGTCCCACTGTGATATATGCTTGTGTGTACAACGGCCTGGCTGCCGGGCTCAGTCTGTGTAAGCTAGTTTCACCGGCAGGCCGGTAGAAAGTCTCTAACCCTCCCCTACAGTTTTCATCTGCAACGCTGTTGGTGCCCTGCTTAAGGAGTGGTTACTGGATGGCGCCTTTATACGCTTTGCTCTCGCCGCGGCAATTCCTGCCCTCTGGTGTATATCCCTCTTTTTCTCCCTCCAGATCATGCAGAACATCACTATGATGATTGGTCCTGTCGCTCATTACCACACCAACTCCAAGTACTACTCCGCCATCCGTCCCCGCCCAAACCCTGCCGTCGACCGCGCTCTTCCCCATGTCACCATCCAAATGCCCGTCTACAAGGAGGGTTTGGACGCCGTATTGGCCCCTTCCATCCAGTCTATCAAGAAGGCGATGAAGACTTACGCTCGTCAGGGAGGAACATCAACCATCTTCGTCAATGACGACGGTCTTCAGTTGCTTCCTCCTGCCGAGCGTTGCGCACGTATTTCGTACTATGCAAACCACGGTATCGGCTGGGTTGCTCGTCCCCCGCACTCGAACGAACCGGATGGCTTCAAGCGGGCTGGTCGCTTCAAGAAGGCCAGTAACATGAACTACGCTCTCCAGCTCTCCTTGAAGCTCGAGAGGCACCTCGAGTCATTGGTAAACCAGGAGAAGGCCGGTGGGCGTCCCACCGCACACTACCAAGCCGGGGTACCAAAGCCTCACAGGTTCAGTCTTGGCACAAGCGAAGGACCCACACCTTCAACGGAGAGTAGCGAGAACGATGAGATGTCATTGGAGGACCGTGCTTTATTGTCGGCCGTTGAGGAAATCCACGAGGCCGGAGGGAAGCGTGAGGGGTTCAAGCCATGGGCGGCCAACGGGCGCGCGATGCGTATCGGCGAGATCATCCTCCTCGTTGACTCCGATACTATTGTCCCGGAGGACTGTTTGAGAGATGCTGCGAGAGAGATGGCCGAATCTCCGGAAGTCGCTATCATTCAGCACGAATCTGGTGAGTGGTTCCTCCCTATCTAACCCCCCCTTGTTATGGATTCTGATCGAATCGTGACTTACGCGATGGCGGAACCTCAGATGTCATGCAGGTCGCTCATCATTACTTCGAGAACGCCCTTGCATATTTCACTCGGAGGATCAACAGGTGTATCTCTATGGCCTGCGCAAACGGAGAGGTCGCCCCTTTCGTCGGACACAACTCGTACGTTACACTCCGGGTCTTCACCATCCCCCGCGTTAATCAACGGCGTACGATTACCCTAGCTTCCTCCGATGGTCGGCCATCCAGGATGCTGTGTTCTTGGATCCAGTTGATAAGCAGGAGAAGGTTTGGTCAGAGCATAACGTCTCTGAGGATTTCGACATGGCCATGAGGTTACAGGAGAAGGGTTATATCATCCGGTGGTCCACGTATTCCAAGGGCGAATTTAAGGAGGGAGTCTCGCTTACGATCGACGACGAGGTGAACCGGTGGCAGAAGTATTCTTACGGGTGTTCTGAGCTGTTGTTCAACCCTTTCGCCAAGTGGTTGACCAAGGGACCCATTAACCCCGCTATACACCGGTTCGTATGGTGTAGTGCACCCCTCCATTACAAGATCGCGATCTTGGCGTACATGTTCTCTTATTGTGAATTTCACTTCCTTTCTACTGTTTCCCGCCTTTTCTGATCGTTCCCTACTTTCCACAGACGGCATCGCTGCTTCGATCACGATCGGGATTCTCAACTACGCCCTTCTCGGATTCCAGTTTCCCGTGGACAACTTCTACATGCACAGTTTCGAGATCTGGTTGGCCACCTCCGTCGTATTCTTTGGGTCCGGGACGATTGGGTTCACTCTTTTGGAATACCGACTGGGATACAAGGAACTGCTCTGGTCCCTACTTGAGAACGTCAAATGGGTTCCGTTCTTCTTTTTCTTCTTCGGTGGTCTTGCGATCCCGTTGAGCACTTCCATCCTCGCCCATATGTTCTCGTATAACATTACTTGGGGTGCCACCGTCAAGGAGGTACAGAGGAGTAACTTCTTCAAGGAAGTCCCGAAGATTCTGAAGAAGTATTGGTTTTCGCTGAGTGTTTCGTGGATTTTGATTGCGGGGATGGTCGTTATGAGCACTTCGCTTGTTCCTGTTGGTTGGAGGGTCGGCGGAAGTGGTTGGGGAGTGATTTTCCCTCTTGCGTCTACCGCTGGATGCCATATTCTGTTCCCAGTATGTTTCTCCGCCTTGTCTTTGTAGGGTCCGCAGCTGACATTGTTTCTCTCCTTGCAGATCGTTCTAAATCCCTGGCTCATGATCTTCCAGTATTAATCACGTATTTACTCCCCGTTGTAGAACGCTCATATACGACATTAACGACGGACGATCCCTTATCTCTTATCAACGCTGTTTCACTCCTTTTGTGTGTACCCTAGGTTCCCTTTCCCTTTTCCTCATGTGCATTCTACTACATTGTTTTTACACTTGCATCCAGACGCGCATTCATCCCTTTTTCTCAAGTTTAACGTTCGCGTTCTGCTCGGACCATGCTATCCCCGCGCCTCTTTCCTGCTTTCATTTCCTTTCTCTGAGTTGCCTTGCATGCAAGGTTTCCCTGATCCCCAATATCGTAGTGCCGGACGTTATCGTAGAGCTCATCAAACACGCGATGTTTTATCACGGCATCGGACTTAAGCCGACTCCCAGCCCGGTACTTAACAGTCATCTCGCGCCGATGCGGTCCCAAGCTGACATTAAAACCATCGAGGTAGGCGCGGTCCAAAGGCAGGAAGCGACCGGTGTGATTAAAAGCGAGAGCCCGCCAATCTACACGACATTCGCACGGTCTGCCACTCCAAACCCGTGCGCGCGCGGATGGGGTCCGGTCGGCAGTAATCGGAGAATTTCTTTCAGGAAATCCCGCCGTATCCACTGAAACAGGAGCCGTTGGTGTCAACCATCGGTGGGTGGTATCTTGACCTTATTGATTGTGACCTCGAAGGGCGGAGTCAAAGTTGGCTTGTGCCAGCGGGGCGGCTTTCCAAGTCACCACAACGGAATCGGCAACCACCGATGAACTGCTTCGGTCACTAGATCCTACATTCACCGCGGCAACCTATGCTTCGCGCTCCACTCGTGTCCGACACGAGGCCTTGCACGAGAAGCAGTGTAGGCGGTTGTGGTGAACGCAAGGAGAGTCAAAGATACGTTCCTCGTCAGAGTGGCGGTCACCTTCAACCGGTAGTGGTGTCTGGGGGTGGGGAAGGAGACGGGAGTTGGATCCAGAGCTATCTACGAGCAGTATAGTTCGTCATTTGGAGGCCATTTCTTGAACGCGAAACCGCTCCCAGAAAGCGAAGCGGCACCTGACCACCCAATGGTACCGCATGGCTCGGTAAATATACCATGAGCGAGCTTGTTCCTGCCGGAGAAGGAGTATTTGGAATAGGTGGATAAAGTTGTGCGTATGGGTGGTCTCTTCATTATCTCCTCCGGCAGCGTTTTCGAATACGCGCGTATTCCTCGGGACTGGCAGGGTGCGGAACAAAGGGTGAGGGAGAGTTATTAACCGTTTCCGGGATCCCGCTTCCTGGATAATGAGGATTGACGGGATCAATCAGTCTCGATCGAGGCGACGGTAACCACGTGAACGAGTGTGGACTCTGGAGTTTCGGGTCATTGAACTGGTGACGGGTCATGCCAGGGTCGTTCTCACCTCACTCACCCTCTTAATTTTCCCCCTCCCGCAACCGGTTTTTGTACTCTGGCCTGTATATAGCCTTTTCTACCCTTTGCGCGAGGCTTTTCACCGCTGCACACGCACCTCTTCTCCACCACCGACTGTTGATCAGCATTTCAATAGTGATAGGTCGCACAGACGATACCCAGCGACCTGGTCTTCCGGACAACGAACCCTCCCACCACCAAAGTTCTACCTGAACTAATACCTGTCGAAATGGCCCTTTCATCCGCCGGGAAGACCAAGTTGTGGGCTTACGGTACGTGTTGTGCCCTATTCCGGCACAACGGGAAACGCGTTCTTGAGCGCATATTAATGCGAGACTCTTCTTCTCGTATCTGCTTTCTTCAGGCTTCGTCATCGTTCTCGATATCGTCGTACTAGGACTCTCAGTGTCGGTGAACGTCTTCCAAGAATTCTTCTGTTAGTCACAACGCGCTCCTTTCCTCACGCGTTTGACCGGCTGAATGCTGATGATCAACTTTCCATGTGACTGGGCGGACCTATCCCTGCGCGATACAGTCGTGGCAGATTTATTCCCCCTCTTTCTATCAATCGCGACGCTGGCGATTCTGCTCCTGCAGTGCGTTGTACTTGTCTCAAACTGTTCTCGATCGCTGACCGGGCATCTGTCAACCGTTTTTACAGGATCGTGCTCGAGTTGACGTCTCAGAACCCATTCACTACTCGACCGGCGTTTGAAATTCCCTTGCTAGCAACACTCACTCTCCTCTGGCTTGGTGAGTTACACCATTCACCATCCACTGCTCCCGATTCGCGGATCAAGTCCTTATTGCGTTCGTGATACCCCCCACGTAGCGTTCAACTCTTTCTCGACTTCGAGGTGGAAAGGTCTCCCAAACTGTTCGGTCTTTCCTGAAGGTGTGTTTCGGAATAGGCGCTCCGACTCACAACCACATCACTCAACACTCTTTCCCCGTTCTCCCGATCTCGGCAAACAGATCTTCCCGACGAACAGATATGGTGCCGTAACATGCAAGGCCTTAGGGCAATTGTCTGGATCGAATGGGCGGCCTGTGAGCTTTCATATTTCGCTCGGGGGTCAACACCCCACCCATGGCTGTGATGGCTAAACGACCGTTCACTCGTCAGTACTCCTGACCACTCTCAAGTTGGCCCGCGTATCGACCGTCCAAGCTCGTCGTGGTAGTACCGCGGTCTGGCACATGGCACTCTTTAGTCGCAATTCCAACGCACAGTCACGGGACTCCGTGCCGGATACCTCGAGTTTCTACCGAGGTTCATCCATTTTCGGGTTCGACAAGATGAATGGTCACCAGAAGAACATGTCAATGACTTCACGAGATTGGTTCGCTCCTGCTGAACCGACCATCGGAACCGGATCCAAGCCTATCGTTCCTCTCAGTCCGACAAGAGATCCTGCCGCCACCCATACCATTGACGGGTTCGAGATCGTTTCCGGAGGATACTACACCCAGAATGGGGGTGCTTGGAACCAGGGTGGCCCCCAATACAGGTCGTGAGGATTGCGGACGGTCTCTGGGGG
>Ga0307511_10000395_pt1 | contig 46479 bp, 31 predicted proteins | sample 13_EM_MG_FD_200266 | JGI IMG/M metagenome (GOLD analysis project Ga0307511, IMG submission 200266) | Populus trichocarpa ectomycorrhiza microbial communities from riparian zone in the Pacific Northwest, United States - 13_EM | ecosystem: Host-associated > Plants > Roots > Unclassified | place... | reverse complement strand
ACACCCTTGAGCGGCGAGTCAGCGCTCGCGACGGCAACGATGCGGCCCGGCACCCGAGGCGACACCGGCGGTGTGAAGACCGTGGTGTCCACGCCCAGCGGCACCACGTGGATGCGGTCGAGCGGCACGCGGAAGTCGGTGCTGATGTCGGCGGCCGAGGCCCGTGACACGGTGAGCAGTTCCGGCAGGCACCGGGCGACCCTCGCCTGCATCCGGGCGAAGCCATACCATCTGCGCAGGGTCAGCCGGCGGGCTCCGGTCGCCGTCGCGAGCTCGGTCAGGCGGTCCCGGGTGATCGGGTGGTGGACGGTGGACACCAGCGGAAAACCCATGCGCGACAACGAGAGCAGGCCGTAACCTAGGCACTGGTTGTCGTGCACGACATCGAACTCGTCTCGGCGGCCGCGCAGCACCTTGGCGACCCGCAGGCTGAACGTCAGCGGCTCCGGGAAGCCCGCCGTCCACATGGTGGCGACCTCCAGCAGGTCGACCGGGTCCCGCAGCTCTCGCAGGCTTGGCGTGCGGAACGGGTCGGGTTGGCGGTACAGGTCGAGGCTGGGCACCTTGGTCAGGCCGACCCCGGGATCCAGTTCCGGGTACGGCTGGCCCGAGAACACCTCGACCCGGTGGCCGAGTTCGGCGAGGCCGCGGCTGAGGTGCCGGACGTAGACACCCTGCCCGCCGCAGTGCGGCTCGCTTCGATAGGACAGGAGCGCTACTCGCACTGGGTCCTCCGGGCTGGCCTCGGGTAACGCGACCGGCAACGTAACACCGCACATAGACATGTGTCTAGAAATGTGTCCGTGTGCCGTCGCTAGCAAAAGAGAGTGCGAGGCCCCGCCGATGCTTCGCCTGGTTGGCGAAATCCGGCAAGGGCGAGGCATCGGCTACCCGGGGGCCGAGCTCGCCGCGGCACGCGGCGCATGTTATGGTGGACAGATGTCCAGGCAGCTGTCAGGCGGGGCGCTCGATGCGATTCCCGAGGTGTCCCGGGTCCATCCCGACGACCCGCACGGTCATCTGCGGGAACTGCGCACCGACCCGATCGGGCTGCTGCGGCGGGTGCGGGCCGAGTGTGGCGACATCGGCCGGTTCCGGCTGGCCGACCGGGAGGTGGCCCTGGTCAGCGGGGCCCGGCTGAACGAGGCGTTCTTCCGCGCCCCGGACGAGGTGCTCGACCAGGGCGAGGCGTACCCGTTCATGACGCCGGTGTTCGGCCAGGGCGTCATCTTCGACGCGACCCCGGAACGCCGCCGGGAGATGCTGAAGAGCTCGGCGCTGCGCGGCGAGCAGATGCGGGGTCACGCCGCCACCATCGAGGCCGAGGTCGACCGGATGGTCGCGCACTGGGGCGAGGCGGGCGAGATCGACCTGCTCGACTGGTTCGCCGAGCTGACGATCTACACGACTTCGGCGTGCCTGGTCGGCCAGCCCTTCCGCGAGGAGCTCGACGCCCGGTTCGCCCGCCTCTACCACGACCTCGAGCGCGGCACCGACGCACTGGCCTATGTGGACCCCTATGCCGACATCGAGAGCTTCCGGCGGCGCGACCAAGCGCGGCTGGCGCTCGTCGATCTGGTGCAGGACATCATGAACCGGCGTCGGGCCCGCGGCAAGGTGCCCCGCGACGAGCGCGATCTCCTCGATGTCTTGATGTCGCTGCACGGCGAGGACGGCACGCCGCAGTTCTCCGCCGACCAGATCACCGGGATCTTCATCTCGATGATGTTCGCCGGGCACCACACCAGCTCCGGCACCGCGGCCTGGGCGCTGATCGAGCTGATGCGCCATCCCGCCGTGCTGCGCGACGTCGTCGCCGAGCTCGACGCGCTCTACGCCGACGGCTCCTCGGTGTCGTTCCAGGCGCTGCGGTCGATCCCGGTGCTCGAGTCGGTGCTCAAGGAGACGCTGCGGTTGCACCCGCCGCTGATCCTGCTGCTGCGAGTGGCCATGCAGGACATTCGCTTCGACGAGTTCGTGGTCCCGGCCGGGACGATGGTCGGCGCGACGCCCCGGGTGTCCAACCGCATCGCCGAGGACTTCCCGGATCCGGAGACCTTCGACCCGGGCCGCTATCTCGACCCGCGCCAGGAGGACCTGATCAACCGGTGGACGTGGATCCCGTTCGGCGCGGGCCGTCACCGCTGCGTCGGCTCGGCGTTCGCGATGATGCAGCTCAAGGCGATCTTCTCGGTGCTGCTGCGCGACTACGAGTTCACCATGGCGCAGCCGGCGGAGTCCTATCGGGACGACTGCTCGAAGATGGTCATCCAGCTCGAGCAGCCGTGCCGCGCCCGCTACCGCCGGCGCGCGAGGCGGTGACGCGATGCGCGTGACGGCCGATCTCGACCTGTGCCAGGGCCATGCGGTGTGCGCGGTGGAGGCGCCGGACGTGTTCGCCTACGACAAGGACGAGGACAAGGTCCGGATCCTCGACGAGCGGCCCGCCGAGTTCCGCCGCGACGCGGTGCGCAACGCCGTGAAGTACTGCCCGACAAGGGCCCTCTCACTCGACGACGGAACGGAGAACACCGGATGAACCCGCCGACCCGCGCCGTGCTCGCGGGGTTCTGGGCGTCGTGGCTGGAGGCCAACCGGGAGGCCGAGCGGACGCGGAACTGGGGCCCGCTGGCCGACTTCTACGCCGAGGACGCCACCTATGGCTGGATGTACAACCCGGACGAGCACTTCATGGCCGTCGGCCGCGAGGAGATCCGGCGGCACGCGCTGGGCAGCGAGATGACCGGCATGGACGGCTGGCACTACGACTACGTGGCCACGGTCATCGACGAGGCGACCGGCATGATCGTCGGCTTCTGGAAGCAGCGCAGCGGCGTCCTTGACGACTCGGGCCGCGAGTACGAGGTGCTGGGCATCGGCGGGAGCTGGTTCGGCGTCGGCGGCGACGCGGACGGCGGGCTCAGCTTCGGTTGGCAGCGCGACTGGTTCGATCTCGGCTCGACCGCCCACACGTTCCTGGCGATCGCGGGCTCCGGTCGCGCGCCCCAGGGCCTGCTGGACCGCATGGCGCTCAACGGCATCGACCAGCCGGGGCACTACCGCCTCAAGGACCTGCCGTCCACGGTGTGGCCGCCGCCGGTCGAGGAGGCCCAGTGAGCGCCCCGCCGGCCCGGTTGCTCCTCGACGGCAAGCTCGCGGGCGCGAGCGACGGCGCGACCTTCCCGATCCTCAATCCGGCCACTGGCAGGGAAATCGGCCGCGCGCCGGCCGCGACCGTCGGTGACGTGGACACCGCGATCGCCGCCGCCCGGCGGGCCTTCGACGAGACCGGCTGGCCGACCGATCACGCGTTCCGGGTGCACTGTCTGCGTCAACTGCACCGCGTGCTGGTGGGTCACGGGCCGGTGATGCGGGCACTCACCACGGCGGAAGCCGGTGCGCCCGCGTTCCTCACTACCGGCCCGCAGTACGACATACCGGTCGATGCGCTGCGGTGGACGACAGATCTGGCCGAGTCCTACGCGTGGGAGACGGATCTGGGCGTGGCCGCGCCGTTGGGGATCCGGACGCGACGCACGATTCGGCGGGAGCCGGTCGGTGTGGTGGCCGCGATCACCCCGTGGAACTTCCCGAACCAGATGAACCTGACGAAGCTCGGGGCCGCGCTGGCCGCCGGCAACACGGTGGTGCTCAAGCCCGCACCGGACACCCCGTGGGTCGCCTGCGAGCTGGGCCGGCTGATCGCCGAGCACACCGACATCCCGCCGGGCGTGGTCAACGTCGTGTCGCCGCGGGACAACGGGGTAGCCGCCGCGCTGACCACCGATCCCCGCGTGGACCTGGTGTCGTTCACCGGATCCACCGCCACCGGACGCATGATCATGGCCGCGGCCGCGCCCACGCTGAAGAGGGTTTTCCTCGAACTGGGGGGCAAGTCGGCGGCGATCGTGCTCGATGACGCGGACCTCGCCACCGCGGTCGGGATGGCGGCCTTCGGCATCTGCGTGCACGCCGGCCAGGGTTGCGCGCTGTCCACCCGACTTGTCGTGCCCCGCGCCCGCTACGACGACGCGGTCGAGATCGTTGCGTCGACCATGGCCGCCATCGGCACCGGAGACCCGGCCGACCCCACCACGATCTGCGGCCCCGTCGTCTCCGCGGCGCAGCGCGACCGCGTCAAGTCCTATTTGGACATCGCGCTCGCCGAGGGCGGGCGGTTCGCCACGGGCGGCGGTGTCGACCGCAAGGACGGCGAACTCGCGGGCGGATTCTGGATCCAGCCCACGGTGATCGCCGGCCTGGACAACACCGCCCGAGTGGCCCGCGAGGAGATCTTCGGCCCGGTGCTGGTGGTCATCCCGCACGACGGGGACGACGACGCCGTGCGGATCGCCAACGACTCGCCGTACGGGCTGTCGGGCGCGGTGAACTCGGGCTCGCCCGAGCGGGCGCGGGCGGTGGCGGCGCGGATCCGCACCGGGACGCTGTCGGTCAACGGCGGCGTCTGGTTCGGCGCGGACGCGCCGTTCGGCGGCTACAAGCAGTCCGGCATCGGCCGCGAGATGGGCGTCGCGGGGTTCGAGGAGTACCTGGAGACCAAGCTGGTGGCCGAGGCCGCCTGAAAACGGGGCACGGATGCGGTTCGAGGGCAAAGTCGCCGTCGTCACCGGGGCGGCACAGGGCATCGGCGAGGCGTACGCGAGGGGGCTGGCCGCCGAGGGCGCCTCGGTCGTGGTGGCCGACCTCAAGGACGAGGCCGGGGCGGGCGTGGCCAAGGCGATCCAGGAGGCCGGCGGCGCCGCGACGTTCGTCCGCTGCGACGTCTCGTCGGCTGAGTCGGCGCAGGCCATGGCCGACGCCGCCGCCGACCTCTACGGCGGGATCGACCTGCTGGTCAACAACGCCGCGATCTACGGCGACATGCAGTTCGACCTGCTGATCACCGTCGACTGGGACTACTACCGCCGGTTCATGTCGGTGAACATGGACGGCGCGCTGGTCGTGACCCGCGCGGTGTACCGGCAGATGAAGCGGCGCGGCGGGGGAGCGATCGTCAACCAGAGCTCCACCGGGGCCTACATGTACTCCGGCTTCTACGGCCTGGCCAAGTCCGGCGTCAACGGCCTCACCCAGCAGCTCGCCCACGAGCTCGGCGGCATGGGCATCCGGGTCAACGCGATCGCGCCCGGCCCGACGGACACCGCCGCGACCCGGACGCAGGTGGGCGACGCGGCCGGCGAGCTCGTGAAGGGCTTGGCGCTCAAGCGGATGGGCCAGCCGGACGACATGGTCGGCGCCTGCCTGTATCTGCTGTCCGACGAGGCTGCCTGGGTGACCGGCCAGATCCTCGCGGTCGACGGCGGGCAGGTGTTCCGGCCGTGACCGGCACTGTCGGCTTCGTCGGCCTCGGCAACATCGGCCGGCCGATGGCGTTGCGACTGGCCCGCGCCGACCTGGCCGTGTTCGACGTCGCCGCCGAGCCGGTCGCCGAGTTGGTCGGCGCGGGGGCCAAGGCCGCCGGCAGCGTCGTCGAACTCGCCGGCCTGGTGGACGTGCTCTGCGTGATGGTTCGTGACGACAACCAGGTGCGCGAGGTCGTCGGCGAGGCGCTGGGCTCGGCCCGCGACGGGCTCACCATCGCGATCCACTCCACGGTCGCGCCCGGCACGCCCTTGGAGCTGGCCGACAGCGCCGCCCGACACGGCGTGCGCATCGTCGACGCCCCGGTGAGCGGCGGCGCAGTCGGCGCGGCGGACGGCACGCTGGCGATCATGGCCGGGGGCGCGCCGGAGGCCTTCGCCGCCTGCCGCCCGGTGTTCGAGGACATGGCGGGCCTGGTGGTGCACGCCGGCCCGATCGGCGCCGGCACGCGGATGAAGCTGGCCCGCAACCTGCTGCACTTCGTGGCCTTCACCGCCGCGACCGAGGCGCAGCGGCTGGCCGAGGCCGCCGGGCTGGACCTGGTCGCCCTCGGCGACGTCGTCCGGCACACGGACGCGATCACCGGCGGGCCGGGCGCGATCATGCACCGCGCGACCGCGAAACCGATCGAGCGCGGCGACTTCTGGCACGGGGTGTTCGACCACGTGCGAAGGCTGGGGGAGAAGGACCTGGGCTTCGCGATCGCCCTGGCCGACGAGCTCGGTGTGGATGTGCCGCTGGCCCGGCAGGCGCTCGAACGGCTGGGGCCCGGTCTCGGCCTGGAGGAGAACGGATGAGCGACAAGTTCGAGGACCTGCCCGAGATCCGGCGCGCGGGCCTGGAGCGAATGGAGCAGGTGTACGGCTTCGACATGGCGGACGCGCCGGGGGACTTCTTCCGCTACACCGCCGACCACCTGTTCGGCGACATCTGGAACCGGCCGGGCCTGACCGACCGGGACCGGCGGCTGCTGCTCATCGGCGCGCTCACCGCCACCGGCGCGGCCGACGTGCTCGGCATCCAGGTGCCGGCGGCGCACGCCAGCGGCGAGTTCTCCGAGCGGCAGCTGCGTGAGATCGTCATCTTCCTCAGCCACTACGCGGGTTGGCCGAACGGCGCCCGGTTGAACACCATCGTGGAGGACGCGATCGCCAAGGCCCGGAAGGCATGACGGCGCTGCCGGAGGTGCTCGACGCGGCGGTGCTGGCCGACGCCGAGCACTACGACGTGGTCGTGGTGGGCTTCGGCATCGCCGGCGGGTGCGCGGCGCTCGAGGCGGCTCGGGCCGGCGCGCGGGTGTTGCTGCTGGAGCGCGCGGCGGTCCACGGCGGCACCACGTGCATGGCCGGCGGCCACTTCTACCTCGGCGGCGGCACTGCCGTGCAGCAGGCGACCGGCCACCACGACTCGCCCCAGGCGATGCACGACTTCCTGGTCTCCACGTCCCGTGACCCCGACCGCGCCAAGATCCGGGCCTACTGCGAGGGCTCGGTGGCGCACTTCGACTGGCTGGAGTCGCTCGGGTTCGCGTTCGAGCGGTCCTACTTCCCGGGCAAGGCCGTCATCCAGCCGGGCACCGAAGGCCTGATGTTCACCGGCAACGAGAAGGTGTGGCCGCATCTCGCCGTCACGCCGCCCGCGCCGCGCGGCCACAAGGTGCCGGTCCCCGGCGACACCCAGGGCGCCAGGCTGGTCATGGACCTGCTCCGGGACCGGGTCGAGGACATCGGCGTCGAGGTCCGCTACGAGACCGGCGCGACCAACCTGGTGGCCACCGGCGACGGCCAGGTGGTCGGCCTGGCGTGGCGGCGGTTCCAGGACACTGGTCTGGTGCGCGCCTCGGCGGTGGTGCTCGCGGCCGGCGGCTTCGTGATGAATCCCGACATGGTCGCCGCGCACACCCCGGCGCTGGGGGCGAAGCTGTTCACGCTCGGCTCCACGCACGACGACGGCCTGGGTATCCGGCTGGGCGCGTCGGCCGGGGCCGCCCTCGAGCACATGGACGAGCCGTTCATCACCGCGCCGTTCTACCCGCCGTCGGTGCTGGTGAAGGGCCTGATCGTGAACAAGGACGGGCAGCGCTTCGTGGCCGAGGACAGCTACCACGCCCGCACCTCGTACCACGTGATGCGGCAGCGGGACTCGGCCGCGTATCTCATCGTCGACAGCAATCACGCCGAGCGCCCGGCCATGCCGCTGGTGCCGTTCATCGACGGCTGGGAGACGGTCGAGGAGATGGCCAAGGGGCTCGCCCTGCCCACGGACGCGCTGCGCTGGACCCTGTACCGCTACAACACCCACGCCGCCCGCGGCAAAGACCCCGACTTCCACAAGCAGCCCGAGTGGCTGGCGCCGCAGGACACGGCGCCGTGGGCGGCCTATGACCTCAGCCTCGGCAAGGCCCTCTACGCCGGCTTCACCCTGGGCGGCATCAGCACCACAGTGGACGGACAGGCCCGGCGCGCCGACGGCTCGGTGGTGCGCGGCCTGTACGCCGCCGGGGCGTGCGCCGCCGGCATCGCTCAGGACGGGCAGGGCTACTGCTCGGGCCTGCAACTCGGCGAGGGCTCGTTCTTCGGCCGGCGGGCGGGCCGGCACGCCGCCCTGACCGGTGCGTGAGTGTCTGGTCAGGTTTCCAGAGTGGTGTGTTGTTACGATCGGCCCATGGAGCCGGTGCGTCGTATCGTGGATGGTCGTCGGGCGGACACCGTGCAGCGCCTGCTGGACGCGGCGCTCGACGAGATCCGCGAGGTCGCCTACGGGGACCTCACCGTGCGCACGGTCGCCAAGCGGGCCGAGGTGTCGCCGGCCACCGCCTACACCTACTTCGCCTCGAAGGACCACCTGATCAGCTCGGTGGTGTGGCGGCAGATGCAGGAGGTGATCACGTCGTTCGGCGACGGCGCGTCCCTGTCGGATGTCGTCGGCGGCATCACCGCCTTCTTCGCCGAGGAGCCGGAGCTCAGCCGGGCCTGCACGACGGCGCTGCTGGCCGACGATCCCGAGGTCGCGCGCCTGCGTGACGAGATGACCGGCGCGGTCGCGCGGGCGTTCGCGGGCGCGCTCGGCGGGGTCACGCGCACGACGATGGACGCGGTGTCGATGGGGTTCATCGGCGGGATGGTGCTGGCGGGCCAGGGATACCTGGGCTTCGACGAGATCGCCGGCCGCCTGACCGCGATAGTCGAGCAGCTCAACCCCGCGCCCGCGCGGCGGACCCGCAAGCGCTGAGCCTTGTGCCGGACAGCTGTCCATAATACTGTCTGATCAGCTGACCAGAACGACCTGCGGACGGATGCGGGGCGCACATGGCACTGAACATCGCGGACCTGTTCGAGCACGCTGTCGATCTGATGCCGGACCGCACGGCGGTGCTGTGCGGCGAGCGCCGGTTCACCTTCTCGGCCCTGGAGGAACGGGCGAACCGGCTCGCGCACCACCTCGCCCGCCACGGCGTCGGCCCCGGCTCACACGTCGGGGTGTACCTGCGCAACCGCGCCGAGGCGCTGGAAACCATGCTCGCCGCGTACAAGCTGCGCGCGGTGGCGATCAACGTCAACTACCGCTACGTCCGCGACGAGCTCCGCTACGTCTTCGACAACGCGGACCTGGTGGCGCTGGTGCACGAACGGCGCTCCGCCGGTGTGGTCGCCGAGGTGCTGCCCGATGTGCCCGGTCTGCGCCACGTCGTCGTGGTCGACGACGGCGGCGAGCCCGCCGGCCACGGCCACGACTACGAGACCGCGCTGGCCGGCGAGCACGCCGAGCGCGACTTTCCGGACCGCAGCGCCGACGACCTGTACATCCTCTACACCGGCGGCACCACCGGCATGCCCAAGGGCGTGATGTGGCGGCACGAGGACATCTGGCGGGTGCTCGGCGGCGGAATCGACTTCTACAGCGGCGAACCGGTCGCCGACGAGTGGCAGCAGTCCCGCCAGGGCGCGCAGGGCGACCCGTGCGTCTGGTTCACCATGCCGCCGCTGATCCACGCGGCGGCGCAGTGGCCCGCGTTCGCGGCCCTGTTCGCCGGGCAGACGGTGCTGCTCACGCCGCGGTTCGACCCGGTCGAGACGTGGCGGCTGATCGAGCGGCACCGGGTCGCCATCGCGGTGATCACCGGCGACGCGATGGCCCGCCCGCTGATGGAGGCGTTGCGGGCCGGCGACTTCGACCCGTCCTCGCTGATCGCGGTGGGCAGCGGGGCCGCGCTGTTCTCGTCGTCGGTGAAGCAGGAGTGCCTGGCGGCCCTGCCGAACGTGATCATCACGGACTCGATCGGCGCCTCGGAGACCGGCTTCTGCGGCATCGGCGTCGTCGAGCCCGGCGCCGAGCGGTCGGCGCCGCCGCGAGTCCGCCCCGGTGCGGAGACCGCCGTGCTCGACGCCTCAGGCCAGCCGGTCCTGCCCGGCTCCGGCACGGTCGGGTGGCTGGCGCGGACCGGGCACCTGCCGCTGGGCTACTACCGGGATCCGGCCAAGACCGCGGAGATGTTCGTCGAGGTCGACGGCCGCCGCTACGTCACGCCGGGGGACCGGGCGCTGGTCGAGGCCGACGGCTCGATCACCTTGCTGGGCCGGGGAAACATGTGCGTCAACACCGGTGGCGAGAAGGTGTTCCCCGAGGAGGTCGAGGGCACGCTGAAGGCGCACCCCGACGTGTACGACGCGGTCGTCGTCGGCGTCGAGGACCGCCGGTTCGGGCAGCGGGTAGCGGCGGTCGTGCAGCTGCGGCCCGGTCGCGCGCCGGACGTCGCCTCGCTCGACGCGCACGCCCGTGAGCGGCTGGCCGGCTACAAGGTCCCGCGCGGCTTCTGGTTCACCGAGCGGGTCGGCCGGACCCCGAGCGGCAAGCCCGACTACGGCTGGGCGCAGCGGTTCGTCAGGGAACATCCCGCCGATGAGCACACCGGGGGCTGACTTTCAGAGCCAGGGCGGCATCTGCGCGACGGTCCCGTGCATGATCAGCGCGTAGCCGGCGTTGTAGAGCCCGAACGCCAGGTTCACCAACCCGACGGCGGCCAGCACCGTGACCAGCGCGGGGCGGCGACTCGGCGTGAGCTCACGCTCCCGGAGGAAGTGAGTCACCATGCCCGGCAGGGCCCAGGCCAGGCCGATGGCGAATCCCTCGTAGATCGGCCACTGGGTCGGCTGGCCCTGGTCCAGCGCGGGCCCGCCGACTTCCGGGTACGCCAGCAGTCCGCCGGCGATGCCCTGGCCCTCGAAGAGCATGTCGAACAGCCCGACCGCGAGCCACGCCACCAGCACCAGGACGGGGTTCGGGAGCCGCAGGCGGCGGCGCAGGAACCGCATCAGGCCGGCCGTGGCCATCGCGACCAGCGGCAGCAGGTAGACGAAAACGAGGCCCTCCAACAGGATCGCCTCGGGCAGCGGCGACGTGTCCCGGACGAACGGCAGATGGGCCGTCCAGTCGCCCCAGTTGGCGAATTCTTTGTTGAAGCTGAAGGTGCGGGTGCGGACGTTGACCAGCGGCTCCTGCCAGAACACCAGCGCCCACGCCACGGTCCACAGCACGGGCCAGGTCAGCCGGCGTCGCCGCCGCCAGTCCCACACCACGTACCCGAGCCACAGCACGGTTCCCGCCACCGAGACCAGTTGCGCCCGCACGACACCCGCGCGGATGGCGTCCGGGGCCGGTGCCGGGGACGTGATCGTCGCGAAGTCGGGGGAGAGCAGCCAGGCCGCGTACGCCCACAGCTGGACCGCCACCGCGAGGACGCCCACGACGGCCAGGGCGGCCACCAGGATCTGGGATCGGTTCGACGCGGATTCCGATGTCATGCGCGGGACTCCTCGGTTGACAGCAGTCTAGTCATATGTGTAGACAACTGTCGATGGCTCTGCCGCATGCGACGAAGGATGCGCCCATGACCATTCCGCTGCCCGAGATCGGCTGCTACGGCCTGGCCGGGTCCACCACGACGCCGCGCGATCTCGTGGCCGAGGCGAGGCGGGCCGAGGAGCTCGGCGTCGGATCGATGTTCCTGTCGGAGCGGTTCAACCTGAAGGACGCCGGGGTGCTGGCCGGCGCGGTCGGCGCGGTCACCGAGCGGCTCGGGATCGGCACCGCCGCCACCAACCACAACACGCGGCATCCCCTTGTCACCGCGACAATGGCGACCACGCTGCACCGCATGACCGGCGGCCGCTACGCGTTCGGCCTCGGGCGCGGGTTCGACGCGCTGTTCGACGTCATGGGCCTGCCCCGCGTCACCAGCGCCCAACTCCTCGACGTCGTGGGCATCTACCGCCGGCTCTGGCGCGGCGAGGCGGTGATCGGTCACGACGGGCCGGCCGGGAAGTTCCCCTACCTGGCCCAGGACAACACCTTCGACGAGGACATCCCGGTGCTGCTGACCGCGATCGGCGTGCGCACCCTGGAACTGGCCGGCCGGTTGGCGGATGGCGTTGTGCTGCATACTTTTCTCACCGACGAGACGCTGGCCAAGTCCGTGACGGTCATTCGGCGCGCGGCCGAGGCGGCCGGTCGCGACCCCGCGTCGGTGCGGGTCTGGGCCGTGCTCGCGACGGTGCACGACGCCCTGCCGGAGGACCTCCGGCTGCGCAAGCTCGTTGGACGGCTCGCCACGTACCTCCAGGGCTACGGCGAGGTGCTAGTCCGTGCCAATGGCTGGGATCTCTCGATGCTGCAACGGTTTCGGACGGACCCGGTCGTACAGGCCGTCCGGGGCGCCCTCGATGCCGTCGGGTCCGCCGCCGACCTGACCCACCTCCGCGACGACGTCCTCCCGGCCGAGTGGCTGGCCGCCTCCGCCCATGGCGACGCCGCCGCCTGCGCCGCGCGGATCAAGGACCAGTTCGCCGCCGGCGCGGACGGGGTGATCCTGCACGGCGCGACACCCGAGGAACTCGCGCCCGTGCTGGCGGCCTGGCGTGACGTCAGGCCCGCCGGCGTCTTCGCCCGGCTCCCCGCCAACCCGGGCTGGGCCGCCACATGACCGGCCTGCCGGTGCTGATCGAGCATGTGACGACGGAGTGGCTGAGCCTGGCCCTGGGCTTCAGCGTGGCCTCCTTCGAGGCGCAGCCGGTCGGCACCGGCCAGATCGGCACCTGCTACCGGCTCACCCTGCGCGGAGCCGGGCAGCCCCGGCGGGTTGTCGCCAAGCTGCCGGCGATCGACCCGGCGACCAGGGAGCTGCTCACCGGCTCCTATCTCGCGGAGGTGCGCTTCTATCGCGATCTGGCCCGCACGGTGGCCGTCCGGGCCCCGACCTGCCACCATGTGGACAGCGCGGCCAACGGGGACTTCGTGCTGCTGCTGGAAGATCTCGCGCCGTGCCTGCCGGGCGACCAGCTCGTCGGCTGCTCGGTGCGCCAGGCCTGCGACGCGGTCGTGAATCTCGCCGGCCTGCACGGGCCGCGCTGGTGCGATCCGACCCTGCTCGAGGTCGACGGACTCAAGGTCAACGGTCCCGAGGACGCGGCCATGATGGCCGAGTTCTACGGTCCGGCCACCGACATCTTCCTCGATCGCGTCGGCCGGCTGCTCGCCGGCGAGGACCGCGAGACCCTGCGGGCGATCCCGCCGGTCATCGAGCGGTGGGAGCTCTCCCGGGTCGATCGCTTCGCGCTCGTGCACGGCGACTACCGCGTCGACAACCTGTTGTTCCCGCCGGGCGGCGGCGATGGCGTGCTCGCGGTGGACTGGCAGACCCTGTCGCTGGCCCTGCCCGCCCGGGATCTGGCCTACTTCGTGTCCACCAGCCTGGAGCCGCCGGTGCGCCGGGCCTACGAGCGGGATCTCGTCGCCGCCTACCACCAGGCTCTCGGACCCGACGTGACCGCGAGGTTCTCCTTCGCGCAGTGCTGGGACGACTACCGCTTCGCGATGTTGCAGGGGCCCCTCATCAGCGTTTTCGGGCTGGCCTTCGGGAAGAGGTCCGACCGCGGCGACCGCATGTTCGCGGTGATGGCGTCCCGCGCCTGCGCCGCGATTCGGGACCTCGGCAGCCTCGACTGCGTGTCGTGAGCAGGCCTGGCCCGGTTCGGCGGTTGAGCAGTGGTCGTCAGTCGCGGCGGCGGGGGCGGCCGAACATCCGCCGGCCGACGTCCAGCAGTTCCGCCCGCAGCACTTCGTCGTCGAGCGCGGCCAGGTTGGGCAGGCCGCCCGTCATCGCGATGCCGGTGAACATGACCGTCGCCGTCACCCACGCCGTCGTGTCCGGCTCGGGGCCGGCGAGGACACCGAGCAGAGCCTGACCGAAGCCGTCGGTGGCAGCGGGGTTCCACTGCCAGACGGCGCGGGCGACGCTGGGGTCGCTGGCGAACAGCGCGACCAGCGCGCGGTCACGGATCACCAGGTCGACGAAGCCCTCCAGCAGCAGGTCGATCTGCGCGCCGCGCCGCTTCAGCGCGCTCGCGCGCGTGACGAGGGCCTCCAGCTCGCGCAGGCCCGGGGCGATGACCGCCTCGGTGATCTCGTCTTTGGTCTTGAAGTGGTAGTACACCGCGGCTTTGGTGACGCCGAGCGCGTCGGCGATCATTTGCAGCGAGGTGCCCTCGACACCGTGCTCGGTGAACAGGCGCAGCGCGACCCGCAGCAGTCGGGTCCGGGTGTCGGTGTCCCCGGCCGGGCCGGCGGTCATGCGTCCTCCTCGTCGAGGAGTCGGAGCGTACGCCCAGCACTTGCCGGTCGGCAAACCAAGTGCTAGCCGATCGACAGGGCAATCCTTGCCGTTCGGCTAGCACGGCACTTGCCGATCGACTTGGAAACGCCTAGCCGATCGGCTAGCTTGAGGGGGCAGCTGAACCGCTCCCGCCTGAACGGAGTCAACTCGTGGCGACCTTCCTCTACCGACTGGGCCGGTGGTCGTTTCGGCGCCGCCTGCTGGTCGCGGGCGTCTGGGCGGTTTTGCTGGTGGCGCTCGGCGTCGGCGCGCTGACCTTCGCCGGCCAGCTGTCGAACTCGCTGACCATCCCCGGCACCGAGTCCCAGCGGGCGATCGACCAGCTGGCCAGCAAGTTCCCGCAGGCCAACGCCGGGGACGGCACCGCGCGCGTGGTCATCGAGGCACCCACTGGCGGCACCGTGACCGACGCCGCCGGGCAGGCCGCGGTCGAGGCCGTGGTGGCCAAGCTGAAGGCTGCACCCGAGGTCGCCTCGGTAGTCGACCCGTTCCAGGCGCAGTCGGTCTCACCGGACCACACGGTCGCGCTCGTCCAGGTGAGCTACGCGGTCAAGGGCTATGAGGTCACCGACGGCGATCGCGACGCGCTGACGGCCGCGGCCGCGCCAGCCCGTGCGGCCGGGTTCACCGTCGAGTTCGGCGGTGACGCGATGGCGGCCCTGCCCACCGGCGACGCGACCGAGGGACTCGGCGTCGTGGTCGCCGCGGTCGTGCTGGTGATCGCCTTCGGCTCGCTGCTGGCGGCGGGCATCCCGCTGCTGACCGCGCTGGTCGGTGTGGGCATCGGCATGGCCGGGATCCTGGTGGCCGCGCGCTGGCTCGACCTGAACTCGAACACCCCGGTGCTGGCCCTGATGATCGGTCTGGCCGTCGGCATCGACTACGCCCTGTTCATCGTCTCGCGGTTCCGGCACGAGCTCGGCGGCGGCCGCGATCCCGAGGAGGCCGCCGGGCGCGCCGTGGGCACGGCCGGGTCCGCGGTGGTGTTCGCCGGGCTGACCGTGATCATCGCGCTGGCCGGGCTCACCGTGATCGGCATCCCGTTCCTGGCGCAGATGGGCATCGCCGCCGCCGTCACCGTCGCGATCGCCGTCCTCCTCGCGCTCACGCTGCTGCCCGCGATCCTCGGTTTCGCCGGACGTCGCGTCGCCGGTGGCAAGATTCGCTTGCGCCGCAAGCCGGTCGAGAAGACGCACGGCGAGCGCTGGGCCCGGTTCGTCGGCCGCCACCGGGTGGCGGTGCTGCTGGCCGCCGTGGCTGGGATGGCCGTGGTCGCGCTGCCGACGCTGGATATGCAGCTGGGCCTGCCCGACGACAGCACCGCCGCGGTGGATTCCACGCAGCACAAGGCATACGACATCGTCAGCCGCAGCTTCGGCCCGGGCGTCAACGGCCCGCTGCTGGTCGTCGTCGACCTCAGCGCGAGCGCCAACCGCCCAACCGCGGTGCAGCAGGCGGTGTCGGGCATCGGCAAGCTGGCCGACGTGGCCGTCGTGCTGCCGCCGCAGACCAACCCGGCCGGCGACACCGCCCTGGTCAGCGTGATCCCGAAGAGTGGGCCGAGCAGCACGTCGACCGAGCGGCTGGTGTCGGCCATCCGCGGCCAATCGGCGTCGCTGCACGACGAGACCGGCGCGAGCCTCGCCGTGACCGGTCAGACCGCGGTCAACATCGACATCTCGCAGAAGCTGTCCGACGCCATGGCTCCGTACCTCGGACTCATCGTCGGGCTCGCGTTTGTGTTGCTGATGCTGGTGTTCCGCTCGGTCGTGGTGCCGCTGAAGGCGACGCTGGGCTTTCTCGGCTCGGTCGCGGCGACCTTCGGCGCGGTGGTCGCGGTGTTCCAGTGGGGCTGGCTGAACGACCTGCTCGGGGTCAAGGCCACCGGGCCCGTCATGAGTCTGCTGCCGATCCTGCTGATCGGTGTGCTGTTCGGCCTGGCCATGGACTACCAGGTGTTCCTGGTGACGCGGATGCGCGAGGAGCACGTGCACGGCGCCGAACCGCGTGAGGCCGTGGTGACCGGGTTCCGCCACGGCGCGCGGGTCGTGGTCGCCGCCGCGCTGATCATGGTCAGCGTCTTCGCCGGCTTCGTGCTGGCCGACTCCACGCTGATCAAGCCGATCGGCTTCGCGCTCGCCTTCGGCGTGCTGGTGGACGCCTTCGTGGTCCGGATGAGCATCGTGCCCGCGGTGATGTCCCTGCTCGGGCGGCACGCGTGGTGGCTGCCGCGGTGGCTGGACCGGATCCTGCCGGACGTCGACGTCGAGGGGGAGAAGCTCGCCCAGCGCCTCGACAAGCCCGACGACGAGCCCGCGCTCGTCAGCGTCTGACCGGTCATCGTCGAAGGGCAATGCCATGGCTGTTCCCGATCCCGCCGACCTGACCCAGCGGCAACGCCGCCTCGTCCGCCGGGCCGCCTATCCCGCGCTGGCCGCCGCGATCCTGGGCCCGATCGCGGTGGCGTTCGTCTCCGGTTCCCCGGTGCCCGACGACAACCTCAACGGCCACGTGTACCTGGGCTACGCCCTCAACCACCGGACCGGCGAGGCGCAGTCGCTGCTGTTCATCGTCTCCTCCTTGGCCATCGCCGGGTTTCTCGCCGCGCTCGGTGTCGTGCACGCCCAGCGGGCCGGCCGGCTGACGTACCCGGCAGTCACGATGATCGGCAGCGCGGCGGCGTTCTTCACCCTTCAGTCCATCGCCTCCGCCTGCAACCTCACCATCGCGCAGCTGGGCCACGGCTACCCAGCCTTCGGCACGGACCCGTCGGCGCCGCTCATCACCACCGCGCTCTGGTCCCTCACCAACGTCGTTGTCACCGTTGGATATCTGCCGTTCGTCGTCGCGATGTTCGCCATCGCCACGGGCAACCGCTCGGACCCGATACTGCCGAGGCTGCTCGCTGGCCCCATCGCGGTGCTCATAGCCGGCCTCGCGGGCGTTGTGCTGGTGGTGACCCTGTTCGTCGACACCGGACCCTTCACGCCCATGTCGACCGGCGCCGGCACCGGCAGCGTGGTGCCCATGCAACTGTGGCTGGCCGCCGTCGCCCTCACGGTCCTCTGGCGCACGCGGTCACTCCAGGGTCAGTGAGACGCGGTGGATCTGCTCGCGCAGCCAGCGGTTGGCGGCGTTGGCGGTGTTCTGGGGATGCCAGTACATGGCCTCGACCAGAGGCGGCATCGGGGCCTCCAGCTCCACGGCGCGCAGTCCGATCGGGACGCCGACGGCGGCGTGCAGGCGCTTGGGGATCACGGTGGTCATCCGGGTGCCGGCGACGAGGCAGGCGGCGCTGGTGAAGTTCTCGGTGGTGGCGGCCACGTTGAGCGTGGTGTGCAGCTCCTTCAGCCGGACGTCGGCCAGGGTGGTGCTCTGCGCCTCGATCTGCACGTACGGCGTGGCGCACAGCTGCTCCTGGGTCAGGAGGTCGCCGACATCGGGGTTGTGCTGGTCGACGACGGCGACGAAACCGTCGGTGAACAGCAGCGGGCTGCTGAACTTGTCGAGCTCCTCGTGCGGCAGCGCGGGCGGCCAGATCACCAGGTCGTACTTGCCCTTGCGCAGCCCCTCGGTGAATCCCTTGGCCAGCGAGGCGATGCGCAGCTCCACGTCGATCGAGTCGCGCTGGAGCTCGGCCAGCAACGGACGCAGCAGGATGATGCTGGCGTAGTCGCTGGCGGCGACGGTGAACTGGCGTCGCTGCGCGCTCGGCTCGAACCGGGCGTTGAGGCTGATCGTGTCGCTGATCCGGGCGATGATGTCGTCCACCGGCCCCAGCAGCGACACGGCCACCGGTGTGAGCGCCATGCCCCGACCCTCCCGCACCAGCAGCGGATCGTTGAAGTAGCGCCGCAGCTTGGCCAGCGACGCGCTCATCGCCGGCTGCCCGACCGACGCCCGCTCGGCGGCCTTGGTCACGTTGCGCTCGCTGAGCAGCGCGTGCAGCGGGATGAGCAGGTTCAGGTCGAACGTCACGGTGGAACCGTTCCCTTCTGGTGAGCAGAGGTGAGTGTGCTGATTCATCAGGCAGCCATCCCTTGCGAGACGGCGGGTACGCTCGGACGGTGTCGAATCGCGCGGTAGCAGGTGGGGTAACTCTCGCGCGGGTGATGGCGCACTGTGGGGGCAGCCCGGTGGCGGCCGTGCACTATCTGACCGGCGCTATCGCCTCCACGCCGAAGGACCCGGAGCCCTACGCGGTTCTTGCCGAGTTGTGGCGGGACAGGCCGTCGGAGCTGACCGAAATCCTCCGGGGCGCGAACTCCTTGCGGGAGGTCCTCGCGCAGTCGTACGTCAGCTTTCTCAATGGTGACATGGACGACGCGGCGATGACGATCGGATCGATCACGGGTGTGCAACCCAGCATCGCGTGGGCCGCAGCTCCCTGGTTCAACGACGAGCGATTCCTTGGCGCGGTGAGTGCCGACGCGCTGGCCGAGGCTGCGATGCGCACGATGGACCGTGGCCACGACCTGGACACCGACAGCATGCGGGAGCGGTTCCGGCCATGGTTCCACGCCATCAACGCTGTCTGCTCCCGCCAGCCGTTGCCTGAGGCCATGGCTAAGATGGCGATCCTTCTGCGGGCCTGTGGTCTCACCGACGCGTCGTTCGCCTTGTGCGACCGGGCGGATTCCGTTGAACGAATCATGTTCACGGAAGTGGTCCGGGCGGGCACCTGGCGAAAGCTGGGTGATCCCGAGCAGACAGCGGCGGCGTTCGAACGCGCCGTCACCCTCGACCCAACCAACTGGTCGCTCTATCTCGACCTGGCCGACTTGTACGCCGACCAAGGCGACTTCGCCGCTGCGGTCCGGTTGACCGACAAGGGCCTGGAGCACGAGCCGTCCGAGCTCACGCTACGCGCGGCAGGGGCCGCCTACCGGGCACGACTTACCGGCTCGACTGCCGGCCTGAGCGAACTAGTCGAACTGGTGCCGTTCCTGCCGAACGACTCTTACCGGGACATGCTGATTGACTACGCATGTGCTGGTCCTGCGCTGCCTGCCGAGCTTGTGGCTGTGGCTCGCCGAGTCCAGGCCAACTGAGGTGCCGGCCCAACGCACGCTCATGGAGCTAGGCGCTTCCTCACCGAGCGGACGCTCGCTCATGCCGAATTGAGTGTGTGCACGTTGGTAGATCGACATACTCTGCTCGTGTGATTGAGATCGGTTCGCGGGCGCGCACGCTGCCGGCACCTCCGTCTGCCGTCTGGGACTCACTCGTGGAGCCTCGTCGGGCAGGAGCCCGTCCGTGGCTGCACTTGCTGGCCGACGAAGTCGATCCCAGAGTCCTGGCCGCAGAGAAGCACAGCCACGCGGCGTGGTCGTCGCTGTGGCCAAGCCGGCCCAATGATCAGGTGCATTTCACGCTGACGGCCTCGGGCGACGGCGGGACCTTGCTGCGATTTACCTTGCTCACCACCGACGAAGCCCCCGACCAGAGCAAGACCGGACACCTTCGGCGACGGCTCAACCAACTGCTGTTCGCTGATCTTCGTTTCTCCTATGGCCAGTGAGCGGTGACAACCGCCCAAACGTCCGCTTCTGCCGCTGATCGGAAGCTGAGCAGATGTTCGTTGTCCGCTGTGCGAGAGGCGCGTCCAGTGCGTCGGTGTCGGGCGGTTGAATGACCTGCGCCGGTTTTTGATCTTGGGTTGGGCAGGGCATCGGAGACGGAGCCACCACTCGTCCACCGTCGATAGTCCGAACCAGCTGGTCAGAGGTCCGCCCTGCCGGTAGATGGCGTTGGATGCCGTCGTCTGCCATGAGCAGCGGGAAGTGTGGGTGAAAACGGTCGTCGTCGGTCAGTCACAGAGGCTTGTCGTCGTTTGCCGGGAGCAGGTGCGGGGGATGATCTTGTCCTATCGGACGGCACTCGTCCACGCTGCTGGCCCTCTGGGGAACCCGTCGACGGTGAACGTACCGCCGAGAAGCTTGTCAGTGCCCTAGGGTCACCCACGTGATTGGTGATCCGTTCCCGGCCGCCCTGGCGGAGGTTGGCCGCATCGAGTTCCCATACGACGACGAGAACGACGTCGACTTCGAGCCGTACCAAGAATTCCTGTCTCGCGAGGACACCGCGCACTGGTTGCGTGCCTGGACTGGCACCGACATCTTGGATCCAAGCGCGTTCCGTGTGTTCGGACAGGACGGCTCCGGCGGCTACGCCGCGCTGTGGCTTGCCCGCGAGGGTGAGTCAATCACCGAGCAGCCGGTTGTGTTCTTGGGGTCCGAGGGGAACATGGGTGTAGTGGCGAGCGACCTAGCGGATTTCCTTTGGCTGCTCGCCGATGGTTCGGGCCCGCTGGAGGCGGTCGACGCGCCGGATCGGCCTTCGCGGCCGCACCTGGAGTTGACCGCCGTCGCCGAACGGCACGCGTCCGGCGCCCGCAAGTCGGCGATCGAGGTGATCACACTGGCCCGGGAGCGATTCCCGGACTTCGTGCCGCTCATTGAGCAGTCCATCGGCTAGGACGCCGCCTGGCATGCACCGGCCGGTGCTGGCCAGGAACTGTAAACCCGGGCCGGTGCCGCTGCCAGGCAATCCGGACGCGGCGCATCGGCTTCGAGATTCTCGCCGGCACGTGTCGAACCAGGGCCGTCACTTTCGACGTGTAGGTGTAGCCAAACCCAGACGGAAGGAGCACCGCCATGAACACCACACCACTGTCGATCACCCACCGGGACCGGGCGGTGCTGCGTGCCGTGGCCGCAGGGCGCTGCGAGCTCACCGGCCTCTGCCTGGTCGTCGACGGCCTGAACTGCTGCGATCAGTTCACCGGTCGTCGACTGGCCGACGCGGGTCTGATCATGGCGACATCCGGGCCCGCGCGACTGACAACGGCCGGACGGGAGCTGCTGGCGGCGGCATGACCGCCGGCCTCAGCCCGCCGACCGCACCTCGATCTGACCGCTCGGCCCGTTCCGAGAGGAAGCGCGGATCATCCGGACGGGCGGCCCTGTGAGTTCGCGCTCGTGACGTCCGCTCATAGCCGATGAGCGGTCTTGCGATCAGCCGTCGTCGCGGCAGAGGCAGAAGGGACGGCCGGCCGGGTCGACGAGTACCCGGACGTTGTCCTGCGGCTGGTGAGCAGCGACAGAGGCGCCGAGGGCGACCGCTTCGGCGACCGCGGAGTCGAGGTCGCCGACCTGGAAGTCGAAGTGCATTATCGGGCGCTGCTGCCCGTCGACGGGCGGCCACACGGGGGCCTGGTAGCCGGTCGCCTGTTGGAACACCACATAAATGGATCCCTCGGGAGCGGCGAGGATCGTCGTACCCGGCTCCTCGTGACCGATGGGCCACCCGAGCAGTTCGGAGTAGAACCTCGCCAGGGCAGCGGAATCAGGCGCCTCGATCGCGGTTCCCCACCACATGCCGTTCATTCGAGATCGCACCGCGCACCTTCCAGGGGCGTGTAGTGATCGGCCATGCGGGGCACCGTAGAGCCCATTGCGGACACTCTACTTCCGGAATCTTCCTTACCGTCCGACTCGCTCCAGCAGCATGGTGCGCAGCCACTGGTGCGCGGGATCGCCGGAGAAGCGCGGGTGCCAGTACACGGCCTGGACGGCGGGCGGCACGGGGACGGGGAGGTCGACCGCGCGCAGGCCGACCCCTGGGCCGAAGCTGGCCAGCAGCCGCCGCGGCCCGAGGCCGAACATCCGGCTGCCGGTCAGCAGGTGCGCGGCGCAGGTGAAGGTCTCCACGGTGGCGACCGGGCGCCGCGTCGCCGGCAGCGCCGGGAAGCCGGCCACGTGCACGTAAGGCAGGGTCGAGACCTGCTCGGCGGTCAGCCGGTCGCCGACGTCGGGGTGGTCGGCGGCCACGACGCCGGTGAACTCGTCGGTGAGCAGTTCGACGCTGGGAAAACCCGACGCCCCGTCGCCCGCGGTGGCCGGCGCGCACAGCATCAGGTCGCACTGCCCGCGGCGGACCAGGTCGATCCGCTCGATCTGCAGCGGCAGCACGGTGAGCCGCACCCGCGGCGCGGCGGACGCCAGTTCCCGCACCAGGTCCCGGATCAGCACCAGCACCGCGTAGTCGCTGGCCATCACGGTGAACTCCCGGCTGTCGACGGCCGGGTCGAAGCTGGCCGCGCGGCCGAGGGTCGCCCGGATCATGGCCAGCACGTCCATCACCGGCGTCTGCAGCGACTCCGCCAGCGGGGTGAGCGCCAGCTGGTCGCCGTCCTTGACCAGCAGCGGATCGTCCAGCAGCCGGCGCAGCTTGGCCAGCGAGCCGCTCATCGCCGCCTGGGTGACCGACACCCGTTCGGCGGCCCTGGTGACGTTGCGCTCGACCAGCAGCGCGTGCAGCGGCACCAGCAGGTTCAGGTCCATGTTGAGCAGGTCTGGCGAGGTCATGGCCGATCTGGTCCCCAGGCTGGTCGGACGGATACGTCATTATGTACACCGACCGAGCCGACCTCGGACCAGGAGGACCATGCCCGACGAGTCAGGCGAGCACGGCTCGGCGTCGCTCCGCCGGATCGACTTCAACCTGCTCATCCCGTTGCAGGCGCTGCTGATGGAGGCGAACGTCACGCGTGCCGCCGAGCGCACCAGCGTGGGGCAGCCGGCGATGAGCGCCTCGCTGGCCAAGCTGCGCCGGCATTTCGACGACCCGCTGCTGGTGCGCGACGGCCGAGAGTTCAAGCTGACGCCGCTGGCGGCCTCGCTGGTCGGCCAGGTGAACGAGGTCGTGGACGGCATGCACGCGGTGATGAACAAGCACGCCCCGTTCGACCCGGCCTCGGCGCGCCGGGTGTTCAGCCTGGTCACCAGCGACTACGTCACGGCGGTGCTGCTCAAGCCGTTGCTGATCAGGCTGGCCGAGGAGGCCCCGCACGTCGGGCTGGAGATCCTGACGCCGCGCCGGGGCATGGGATCGCTGTTGCGGCGCATCGAGTGCGACCTGCTGGTGGGGCCGCGCACCCTGGTCCACGGCGAGGTGGCCGGCTACCAGCACCAGCCGCTGTTCCAGGACCACTTTGTTGTCGTCGTGGACAAAGACAACCGGGACCTCGGCGACCGCATCACGATGGCGGAGTTGCAACAACTGCCGTACCTGGGCCCGCCGGTGACACTGCCCGGCGAGACCACCAGCGGCCGTCCGATGCCGCGACTGTTCTCGGGCGCCGCCTACATGACCACCCAGATGCACCTGGTGGCCGGCACCGATCTGGTGGCGGCGCTGCCGTCCCGCCTGTTCGAGCAGTACGGCCCGGCCTGCGGGCTGCGCAAGGTCGAGCTCGACGGCTACCCGCGCCCGCTGGACGAGACGATGTTCTGGCACCCCAAGCACGTCGCCGAGCCGGACCACCGGTGGCTGCGGGACAAGCTGGTCGAGACGGCGGCGACGCTGGGCTCACCGCAGTAGTGACAGGTCCGTGACGTACTTGGCGACCAGGTCGGCCGACACGTGCGGGATGTCGCCGATCCCGGCCGCCAGCACGGCGGCGCGGAAGCGGTCGGCCGGCAGCCCGGAGCCGGGCGTCGGCGCGGCGGGTTCGGCGAAGGCGTGCCGCAGCGGCAGCAGCGACCGCTGGGCCAGGCGGTCCGGCAGGCCGCGCAGCGCCGCCTCGAACCGGACCGTCCACTCGGCGAAGTCGGGGATGCGTCGGATCGGGTGGCCGGCGGCCAACCAGTCCACGACAGTGTCGAGGGAGATGCCGTCCTCGTGCGGATTGAGCACGTGGAACGTTCGATGTCCGGGCGCGCGTGTGCTCAGCGCCGTGATCGCCCGGGCGGTGAAGTCCACCGGCAGGCCGTCGAAGTGCGCGGCCGAGCCGTCGCCGCGGTAGAACGAGCCGGGCGCGATGCCGGTGGCGAGCAGGCTGAACACGAGGCGGGTGAACACGTCCGGAACGTTGAGCTGGCCGGCGTACCGGCTGTGGGCCAGGATCAGGCCCGAGCGGAACACCGTCACCGGCAGCCCGCACCGGTCGTGGGCCTCGCGCAGCAGCACCTCGGCGGCCCACTTGCTGGTGGCGTAACCGTTGGCGTAGAAGGAGTTCAGCTCGCGCGTCGGGCTCGTCACGCGGATGTCGCCGTCCTCCTCGGGCGCCACGGGCTGGCCGTCGGCCACAGCCGCCGTCGAGACGAAGTCGACGGGCTTGAGCCGGGCGGTCAGCGCGAGCCGGAGCACCTCGGCGGTGCCGTTGACGTTCGGGCCGAACAGCTGGTCGTACGGCAGCACGTGGTTGACCAAGGCGGCCGGGTGCGCGATCAGGTCGACGGTCTCGGCCAGCCGACGCCAAACCTCCGGCGCCAGGCCGAGATCCGGCGCGCCGACGTCGCCGGTGATGATCTCGACGTTGCCCTGGTGGAACCGCGCGGCCGACTCGGGGTCGCTGTCGAAGACGGCCGCGAGCCGGGCGGCGTCGCCGCGGACCAGGCAGATCAGCTTGCCCCCGTTGGCGGACAAGCGTTCCAACCACTCCAGGCTCAGGAAACGGCCGAGATAGCCGGTGGCGCCGGTGAGCAGCACCGTCCGGGGCTCGCCGGCCAGGCGCGGCAGAGTGCTTGCGGCGTCAAGGGTTTCGGTGTCGATGAACTTGTCCAGGGTCAGGTCGGCGGCGCGCACGGAGGTGACGTCCGGGCCGTGCACCGAGGCGACCGTGGGGCGGGCCACCGCCGCCTCGATCAACTGGGCCAGCCGGCCCAGATCGCCGGTCGGGTCGAGCACCGCGGCGACCGGGACCGGGGCCCGGAAGATCTCCGTCAGCACGGTGGCGAAGTACAGCGCGGCCAGGGAATCCCCGCCGAGGTCGGTGAACCGGGTCCGCGGCGTCAGCGGTTGATCGCCGGCCAGCAGAGCCCGGGCGGCGCGGCGCACCGCCGGGAACACCGGCTGGTCCGGGCCGGCCGCCCGCAGCGCGTCCAGCTCACTGTCCTCGCGGGCGGCCAGCTCCTCGTACAGCTGCTCCAGCATTGGGCCGTAGCGTTCGGTCAGGCGCGGCCGCAGCGGCTTGCGCATGTCCGACAGCAAACCGTTGGCCACGCTGAACGGCTCGGTCGCCACCACGACGTCCCGCGGCACCTCGTAGGAGTTCAGCCCGTGCTCCCGGGCGATCTCCCGCAGCGACGACAGGATTCGGGCGCGGGTGTCCTCGGACGACACGACCACGGCCAGCAGGTGGGCCCGTTCGCTGTTGCCGTACAGGAAGATCTGGTCGACCAGCGGGCTGGTGGCGTACAACAGCTCCAGCCGGGACACCGCGACGAACTCGCCCTGCGACAGCTTGATCACGTTGGACCGGCGGTCCAGGTAGCGCAGCTGGTCCGGCCCGGTCTCGGCCATGATGTCGCCGGTGCGGAAGAAGCCGTCCGCGTCGAAGATCTCCGCGTTCAGCTCGGGCCGCCTGAAGTAGCCGGGGATCATCGACCTGGTCCGGACCAGCAGCTCGCCGCGCGGATGCGGCGTGTCGGTGCCGAAGTAGCCCAGCTCGGGCACGTCCACCAGCTTGTAGTCGAGCACCAGCGGCCGGGCCACATGGCCGTCCACGACCACCGCGCCGGCCTCGGTGGAGCCGTAGCCGTTGTGCAGGCGCACACCGAGGCAGGACTCGACGAACGCGCCCATCTCGGGGGCCAGCGGCGCGGAGCCGAAGGCCGCGCGCACGATGCGCCCGCCGAGCAGGGTGCGCCGGATCTCGGCGGGGTCGGTGTCGCGGTGGCGCTGCCACAGCAGGTCGCACAGCCGGGGGATGAAGAACAGGTCGACCGGCCGGGCCAGGGCGATGTCCTCGAACAGCGTGGACAGGTCGGCGCGGGCCGCGAAGTGGTTGACGCCGCCGGCGGTGAACGTCTCCAACAGCCAGGTCCGCCCGGTCAGGTGGCTCATCGGCAGATAGTTGAGGCGGACCACGGCCAGATCGGCCGAGCCGGGCCGGAACCGCAGCCAGTGCCCGCGCACCAGGCTTTCCGGGTACATCGCGCCCTTCGGCGTGCCGGTGCTGCCGGAGGTGTAGACCAGCGTGGTCAGCGGGTCCTCGCCCGGCTGCGGGACGTGCGGTTCGACGGCCGGTAGACGGCCGCCGCGCTCGACCACGTCGGCCAGCGTCTCCAACACGATCATCCGGTCCGCGGCGGCCAGCCGCTGCCGTGCGGTCCGCACGGCCTCGCGGTGGTCGTCGACATCGGCGTGGTGGTCGAAGACGAGCAGCCGTCGCACGTGCTCACCAGCAAGCGCCGCCTCGACCGCCACCGACAGCTGGTCGACGCTGGTGGCCAGCACCCAGGCCGCCGTCTCGTCCAGGATCGGCCGCAGCCGCGCGGCCGACGAGCCGGCCGGCAGCGGCACGCTGACCGCGCCCTCGTGCACGCAGGCCAGGTCCACGGTGATGTAGTCGGCACTGGTGAATCCCAGCGTGGCGACGAAGTCGCCGGCGCGCAGCGGGTCGGTCGGGTGGTGCCGCCAGGCCGCCGCGACCGCGCGCACCCGCGACCACAGCTCGCGGTAGGTGGTGGTCTCGAACCGGGGCAGCAGCCGGCGGATGGCGCGGCCGGTGACCGGGTCGGCGACCAGTTCCGTCGCCCGCTCGGCCAGCGCCGGCCGGTCCGCGTAGCCGGTCATCGCCTCGGCCACCACCTGCGCCAGCCGCAGGCCCGGCCGGTGCATGGCGGCGGTCACCTCGTCCCGTGGCCGCAGCGCGCGCAGCTGCTCGTCGTTGGCCATCAGCTCCGCGGTGAGCTGCTCGGCCCAGCCGGTGGACGGTCGGCTCAGGTCGGCGGTGTCGGTCGCCATCGTGCGGATTCCTCCGTGTGCCAGGGTGATCAGCGGGTGCCGACGGCGGCGGCCAGCATGGCCAGCACGTCGACCGTGGTGTCCCAGCCCATGCAGGCGTCGGTGATGGACTGGCCATAGGTCAGTGGCGCGCCCGGGCGGTGGTTCTGCCGGCCGGGCACCAGGAAGCTCTCCAGCATCACGCCGGCGATGCCTTGCTGACCGTCGGCCAGCTGGCGGGCCACGTCCTCGGCGACGTGCGGCTGGCGCCGGTGGTCCTTGCCGCTGTTGCCGTGCGAGCAGTCCACCACCACGCGCGGCGGCAGGCCGGCCTCGGCCAGCAGGGTCAGCGCGGCTGCCACGTGCATGGCGTCGTAGTTGGTGTGCCCGTCGCCGCCGCGCAGCACCAGGTGGCAGTCGGTGTTGCCGCGGGTGTGCACCACGGCGGGGCGGCCGTCGTCGTCGATGCTCGGGTACACATGCGGCCGCCCCGCCGCCGCGCACGCGTCGACCGCCGGGTGCAGCCGGCCGTCCGACCGGTTCTTCATGCCGACCGGCATCGGCAGCCCGGACGCGAGCTGGCGGTGCACCTGGCTCTCCACGGTGCGGGCCCCGATCGCGCCCCAGCTGACGGTGTCGGCGATGTACTGCGGCGTGATGGGCTCCAGAAACTCCACCGCCACCGGCAGCCCGGCGCCGACCAGGTCCAGCAGCAGGGCGCGGGCCGTGTGCAGGCCGGCGCCCATGTCCCCGGAGCCGTCCAGCCGCGGATCATTGATAAGACCTTTCCAGCCCACCGTGGAACGGGGCTTTTCCAAATAGGCCCGCATCACCACCAGCAGCCGGTCGCGGAAAAGCTCGGCCTTTTCGTGCAACAAAAGCGCGTAGTCGAGGGCAGCGGCCGGATCGTGCACCGAGCACGGCCCCACCACGACGAGCAGCCGGCGGTCCCGGCCGGCCAGCACGTCGGCGACCTGCCGGCGGGCGCGGGCCACCGCGCTGGCCAGGTCGGAGGTGAGGGTGAGTCGGGTTCGCAGCTGCCGGGGCGTCGGCAGCGCGACGGTGCGGTGGACACGCAGGTCCTCGGTCGGCTGTGTGAGCTCAGGTGTGGTCACTGCGTCGTCCTTGTCGGGAGGCGGTGCACGGCGCGCGCCGATCGGCGGCAATCGTGAGTGCGCGCCGGTGAATGGCCCGAACGTACGGCGTGGATTCACGCCGGTATTGATCCGGCGGTCACGGTGATCGTAGCAGTTCCGGCGGTGGCCGCGAGGTATCACTGGCGTCGATGGCAATCATAACTCGGACGTTGTTTACAGCCACTCCGAATCGTGTCTATGGTTGCCCCAGTTGCGTTCGGTAGTTGTCGGCGGAACTTTCTCGTGCCATCCGGGCGGTGTTGCCTCGGATCTTCGTCTAATCGCGAAGTGATTACTTCGCCTGGGGAATGAAAATGCGAGGAACGGAATGCGCCTGGTCGTGAAACAGGCCCCCGACCGGATCGGGGGAGAGCTGGTCGTGCCCACCTCCAAGTACCACGCGCACCGCGGGCTGATCCTCGCCTCGCTGGCCCCGGGCGTGAGCCGGCTGGTCGGGCTGTCCGCCGCCGGGCACGTCCGGCACACCATCGCCGCACTTCGGGGCCTGGGCGTGCGGGTCGAGGTGGACGGCGGCGACTACGTGGTGCACGGCGGCCGGTACGCGCCGCGCCGGCCGGAGATCTCCGTCGGCAGCTCCGGCACCACCCTCTACTTCCTCACCGGCCTGGCCAGTCTGGCCGAGTCGCCGGTGACGATAGTCGGGCAGCGCTATTTTCAGCGCCGGCCGATACGGCCGCTGCTGGCCGCGCTCACCGAGATGGGCGTCGAGTTGTCGGCGCCGACCGGATGCCCGCCGGTGGCGGTGCGGCCGCGCCGTCCGTCCGGCGGGCGCGTGAGCATAAAGGGAACGCTGTCGCAGTGGATATCGGGACTGCTGATCCTTGCCCCTTTTGCCACCGGATCGAGCGTCATCACGGTCGAAGGCGAGTTCAACGAACGTTCGTACGTTGATCTGACGGTCCGCATGATGCGCGAGTTCGGCCTGCACGTCGAGGTGTCGCCGGACGGCCGTCGCTACGAGATCGAGGGAAACCAACAGCCTCGGCCCGCCACCGTGGTGCTGCCGCCGGACATCGGCGCGGCCGCCTTCGGGCTGGCCGCGACCGCGCTGCACCCGAGCGACGTGCTGTTCCGCGGCCTGCCCGCCGTGCCGGCGACCGAGGTCGACCACCCCGAGGCCGACCTGCTCCAGATCGTCGCCGACATGGGCCTGCCGATGACCGCCGACCCGGCCACCGGCTTGGTCCGGGTGCGCCACGACGGCATCCGGCTCGCACCGGCCACAGTGGACTGTCGCTCGGTGCCGGACATGCTGCCGGTGCTGTCCGTGCTGGGCGCGGTGGCCGACGGCGCCACGGTGTTCGACAACGTGGCGCACGTCCGGCTCAAGGAGTCCGACCGGGTCGCCGCGATGCTCCAGCTCAACCGGATGGGCGCACGCCTGGAGCAGCAGGGCGACCAGCTGCGCTGCCACGGCGTCGACCGGCTCACCGGCGCGGACCTGTCCTCGTTCAACGACCACCGGGTGCTGATGGCGCTGGCTGTGGCCGGGACTGCCGCGGAGGGCGAGACCCGGCTGACCTTCCCCACCGCCTACCGCATCTCCTATCCGCGTTTTCCGGAGGAGATGGGCAACATCGGCCTGTCCATGTCGGTGGCCACCGGCCGTCCGGCGCGGCCCCGCCGCGACCAGGCCGTGCCCACGCCGTCGAAGGCCGCCACGGTGCCGATCGGCACTCGGCTGCGCCGGCTGGCCGAGCGGCACCCGGACGGGACCGCCGTGATCGACCCGGGGGTCGACGGCGTGGAACGGGTGCTGACGTGGCGTGAGCTGGACGAGCAGGTGGACCGGATCGCCGCGCTGTTGCTGGACCTTGGCGTCGCGCCGGGGGAGCCCGTCGCCTACCAGCTGCCCAACCAGGCCGAGTTCGTCGCGCTGGCGCTGGCGGTGGCCCGCATCGGCGCGGTCAGCTGCCCGCTGATGCCGATGCTGCGCCGCCGTGAGACCACGTTCATGCTGGCCAAGTCCAGAGCGCGCGTTTTGGTGGTGCCGAAGGAGTTCCGTGGCCGGGACTACCCGGCCGAGGTGGCCGAGCTGCTGGCCGGCGAGAAATCCCTTGCCGTGGAACACGTCCTGGTCATCGGGGGCACGGATGTCCCGGGCTACAGGGACTTCGCGGAGGCGGTCGCCGCCGTCACGCCCGACCGGGCCGCGATCGACCGCCGGCGCCCGGCCCTGGAGGCCCCCGCGCAGCTGCTGTTCACGTCCGGCACCTCGGGCGAGCCGAAGGGTGTGCTGCACCGGATGAGCACCCTGACCCGGGCCGCCACGATGGAGATCCGCCACCTCGGGCTGACCGCCGAGGACCGGGTGTTCGTGCCGTCGCCGCTGGCCCACCAGACCGGCTTCCTGTACGGCATGTGGGTCGCGCTGGTGCTGGGCGCGCCGGTGATCCTCCAGCCGGTGTGGGACGGCCGCACCGCGCTGGCCCTGCTGCGCCGGCACGGCGGCACCTTCGTGCAGGCCGCCACCCCGTTCCTCAGCGACCTCGTGGACGCCGTGGAGCAGACCGGCGACGAGCCCTCCGATCTGCGGATCTTCGTGGCCACCGGCGCCGCCGTGCCGCGCGGCCTTGCCGAGCGGGCCACCCGCACGCTGGGCGCGGCCGTGTGCGGGGCCTGGGGCTCCACCGAGACCTGCCTGGGCTCGCTGTCCGCACCCGGCGACGAGCCGGCCAAGACCTGGGGCACCGACGGCCGGGCGCTGCACGGCATCCGGCTGCGGGTCACCGACGACGACGGCACCGTGCTGCCGCCGGGCCAGCAGGGCAACTTCGAGGTCCACGGGCCGTGCGCGTTCATCGGTTACCTGGACCGTCCGGAGTGGACGGCCGAGGCGCTGACCCCGGACGGCTGGTACCGCACCGGCGACCTGGCGGTCATCGACGAGTCCGGCTACGTGCGCATCAACGGCCGGGTCAAGGACATCGTCAACCGGGGCGGCGAGAAGGTGCCGGTGGCCGAGATCGAGCAGCTGCTGCACACCCACCCCGCGGTGCGGGAGGCGGCCGTGGTGGCCATGCCCGACCCGCGCCTGGGCGAGCGGGCCTGCCTGTTCGCGGTGGCCGCCGAGGAGTTCGACCTGGCCGAGATGCGGCGGTTCCTGGACGCCCGCCAGGTGGCCAAGCCGTACTGGCCGGAACGCCTGGAGATAGTGCCGGCGCTGCCGCGCAACCCGACCGGCAAGGTGCAGAAGTTCCTTCTGCGCGACCGAATCCGTCAGCTGATCGACACCGAGGATGGATCGTGAGCATGGACGAGACGGCCTTCCGCGCGCTGGCCGAGGAGGTCGAGGACTTCGTCCGCGGCCCCGGCGAGCGGTACACGGAGCAGATCGAGCGCACCGGCGAGGTGCCCGCGGCGCTGCGGCGGGACCTGCGCGAGCGCGGCTACCTGAGCCTGGCCGCGCCGGTGGTGTACGGCGGCCGGGGCCTGGACTTCCCGCGCTACCTGGAACTGGTCGAGCTGTTCTCGATGTCGCACGCCTCGCTGCGGATGATCGTGCACGTGCACAACGGCGTGTGGCGCGCCATCGACCAGTTCGCCACCGCCGAGCAGCGGGCGCGCTTCGTGCTGCCGAACATCGCCGGGGACAAGGTGGTCGCGTTCACGCTGACCGAGCCGACCGCCGGCACCGGTGCGGACCTGCGGTGCAGCGTCAAGCAGGAGGGCGACACCTACTACCTGTCCGGTGAGAAGCACCTGATCACCTTCGGCGTGCACTGCGACTACTGGCTGCTGTTCGCGAGGATCGAGGGCACGACCGGCAAGAACGGCACGGTGGCCCTGATGGTGCCTCGCGACACCCCGGGCGCGCTGGTGCGGCCGATGGCCGGGACCATGGGCGTGCGCGGCACCGATCACGCGCACCTGGTGTTCGACCACGCCCCGGTGCCGGTGGCCAACCGGCTCGGCGAGGTCGGGCAGGGCCTGGACGTGGCGCTGGGCGGATTCCTCACGCCCAGCCGGATCTCGGTGGCGATGACCTGCGTCGGCCTGGCCCGGCGGGCCCAGGAGCTGGCGGTTGCCCACGCCCGCCACCGCGTCACCTTTGGCAAGCCGCTGGCCTCACGGCAGGCGATCTCCTTTGCCCTGGCCGAAAACGCCACCGACATCGAGGCCGCCCGCCAGCTGACCCTGCACGCCGCCCGGCAGTGGACCGCCGGCGACGACTCCGCCGCGACGCTGTCGTCGATGGCCAAGCTGAACGCCGTCGACATGCTCAGCCGCGTCACCGACAAGGCGCTGCAGGCGCACGGCGGCATCGGCTACTGGGAGAGCAGCCCGATCGAGCGCGTGTACCGGGACGCCCGGGCGCAGCGGTTCGAGGAAGGCACCAACGAGATCCAGAAGACCGTGATCGCCCGGGAGGTGCTGGCATGAGCGCAGTCACGCTGATCACCGGCGCGTCCCGGGGGATCGGCCGGCAGCTGGCGGTGACGCTGGGCCGCCAGGGCGGCACGGTCGTGGTGAACTACAAGAAGAACGCCGACTTGGCCGAGCAGACCAAGGAACTGGTCGAGTGGGCCGGCGGCCAGGCGGTCACCGTCGCCGCCGACATGGAGCTGCCCGAGGACATCGAGCGGCTGTTCGGCTTCGTGTCCGACGAGTTCGGCCGGCTGGACAACTTCGTCTGCAACGCGGCGGCCAGCGCGTTCAAGCCGATCATGGACCTGCGGCAGCATCACCTGGACCGCTCGTACGCGATGAACGTGCGCGCCTTCGTACTGGGCACACAGCACGCCGTGCGGCTGATGGCCGAGGGCGGCCGGGTGGTGGCGCTGTCCAGCTACGGCAGCACACACGCCTACCCGACCTACGCCGCGCTGGGCTCGGCCAAGGCTGCGGTGGAGGCGATGGTCCGCTACATGGCGGTGGAGTTCGCCGGGCGCGGCGTCACCGTGAACGGCGTGAGCGGCGGCCTGATCCAGTCCGACTCGCTGGACTACTTCTACGGCGTGCCGGGCATGGCGCCGATCGAGACCGTGCTGGCCAAGATCCCACTGGGCCGGCCGGGCACGCTGGCCGAGGTGGCCGACACGGTGGCCTTCCTGCTCTCGCCGGCGGCCACGTACATCACCGGCCAGACGCTGGTGGTCGACGGCGGCCTGTCCGTGGTGGCCCCGCCGTTCACCGCCGACCTCACGCCCCCGCTGGCGCCGTGATGACCCCAGAGCTGCGTCACGTCTTCCAGCCCGGGCGGATCGGCTCGCTCACGTTGCCGCACCGCGTGGTGATGGGCCCGATGCACCTGGGGCTGGAGGCCCGGGACGACGACGGCGCCGCGCTGGCCGCGTTCTACGCCGAACGCGTGCGCGGCGGCGCGGGCCTGATCATCACCGGTGGCGCGGCGGTCAGCCCGGCCGGGGCCGGTGGCGCGCGGTACGGCGTGCTGACCGAGCGCGCGTTCCAGCACCGGCTGCGTCGCGTCGTGGACACGGTGCACGAGGCCGGCGGGCTCATCGCGGTGCAGCTGTTCCATGCGGGCCGGTACGCGGTCGAGTCGGCCTTCGGTATTCGTCCGGTGGCCCCGTCCCCGGTCTACAGCCGGCTGTCCCGGTGCGAACCCCGTGAACTGTCCACTATGGAGGTCGACCGCGTCGCCGACGAGTTCGCCGCGGGCGCGGAGCTGGCGCAGTGGCTGGAGTTCGACGCCGTCGAGGTGATGGGCTCCGAGGGCTACCTGATCGACCAGTTCCTGTCGCCGCTGACCAACCACCGTGACGACGAGTGGGGCGGCGACGCGGTGCGGCGCGCCCGGTTCGGCGTCGAGGTGATGCGCCGGGTGCGCGACGCGGTGCGCCCGACGTTCCCGGTGATCGTGCGCTTCACCGGCGACGACCTGATGCCCGGCGGTGTCGACCGGGACGAGGCGCTCGCCTTCGGCTGCGCGCTGGTCGAGGCCGGCGCGGACGCGCTCGACGTCGGCATCGGCTGGCACGAGTCGCCGGTGCCGACCGTGCAGGCCGTGGTGCGGCCGGCGGCGTGGACACCGGTGGCCGAGCGGATCGCGCAGGCCGTGCCGGTGCCGGTGATCGCCGGCACGCGGATCAACCGGCTGGCGCAGGCCGAGTCTGTGCTGGCTCGTGGCCACGTGCACCTGGTGTCGATGGCGCGGCCGTTCCTGGCCGACCCGGAGCTGATCGCCCGGGGTCGCGACGGCCGCGACAGCATGGTCTGCATCGGGTGCAACCAGGCATGCATCGACCGTTCCCTGTTCCACCAAGAGGTCAGCTGCCTGGTCAACCCCCGCGCCGGCCGTGAACTGGGCTTCCCCCGGATCCAGCTGCGCACGCGGCGTTCGGTGGCAGTCGTCGGCGGCGGCCCGGCCGGACTGCAGGCCGCGCTCACCCTGGCCGAGGCCGACTGCGACGTGGAGCTGTTCGAGGCGGGTGACGAGCTCGGCGGTCAGTTCCGTTTGGCGGCAAGGGTTCCCGGCAAGGGCGACTACCGGCACGTCGTGCTGCACCTGGCGGCCGAGCTGGACCGGCTGGGCGTTTTGGTGCGCCGGAACCGGCCGGTGACGCCGGCGGACATCGACCTGCTGCGCGGCTTCGACGGCTTGGTGCTCGCCACGGGCGTCACGCCGCGCGCGGTGGACATCCCCGGCACGCACCTCTCGCACGTGCTGACCTACCCGGCCGCGTTCGAACCCGGCGCGCTGCACGGCCACGTCGTGGTCATCGGGGGCGGCGGGGTCGCCGTCGACGTCGCGCACTACGCCGCCCACGACAACAACGCCCGCACCGTCACGATCCTGCACCGCAGTGCCCGGCTCGCGCCGGCACTGGGCCGGTCGACCCGCTGGGTGACCCTGGACGCGTTGCGCCGCAACGCAGTCGCGGTGGTCTCCAGGGTCGCCGTCAACCGCATCGACGAGGACTCCGTGAGCTACAGCGACACCGATGGCCACCGGCAGGTCGCGCCGGCCGACACCGTCGTGATCGCCGCCGGCCAGGTCAACGCGTCCCCGCTGGTCGACCTGGTGCGTGCCGCCGGCCTGCCGCACCACGTGATTGGCGGCGCGCGTCAGACCCGCGACCTGGACGGCGTGCTGGCCTTCGCCGACGGCTTGTCCGCCGGCACCCAGCTGGTCACGACCCTGCGCGCGTCCCGCCGCCGGCCCTCGGTCGTCGCCGGAGGTGCGTCGTGACCGCGCTACCGCTGCTGCTGACCGGACGCACCGCCGCCGACCTCGACCGGTACGCCGTGGCGCTGGCCCGGTACCTCGACCGTGGGTGCGAGGTCCGCGTCGCCGACGTCGGCCGTTCGCTGCTCGCCGCGGCCGGCCCGGATCCGCACCGCGCGGTCGTGCTGGCCGACGACAATCCTTCTGACGCCGCGAAGTCACTGCGCAAGCTCACCCATCGCGTGCCCGCCGCCGAGGTGGTCACCGGGTCCGGCTCCGCCAGCGGCAAGCTGGCGTTCGTCTTTCCGGGGCAGGGATCGCACCGGCTGGACATGGGCCGCGCCCTGTACGAGCGCTTTCCCGCGTACGCCAAGGCCTTCGACGAGGTGGCGACGTTGTTCGCACCGCTGCTGGACGTGCCGATGCAGCGGGTCGTGTTCAGCGGACCAGATACTTCCGGCGACCTGCTCAAGCAGCCCCGCTACGCCCATGCGGCGATGTTCGCCGTGGAGTACGCGCTGGTCGCGCTGCTGGCGGAGTTCGGCGTGCGGCCGGATGTGGTCGGCGGGTACTCCGGCGGCGAGGATGTTGCCGCCTGTGTGGCCGGTTTGGTCGGCGTGGCTGACATGTGCCGGCTGATCGTGGCCCGCGCGCTGGCCATCGAGCAGCTGGCCCCGCCCGGCGGCATGCTCGCCGTGCAGGCCACTCTCGCCGAGGTCACCGCCGTGCTGAGTGAGGACGTGCACATCGCCGGCTTCAACGGCCCGCGGTCGCTGGTCGTCGCCGGCCCGGACGACTCGCTGGAGCGGGTGGCCGCCGACCTGGCCGAGCGGTTCTCCGCGCGGTCGCGGCGCGTGCTGGTGGACAACCCGTTCCACACGCCGTACCTGCACCGCACGGTCGCGCACTTCACCGGCAACCTGGCCACGGTCGACTGCGCGCCGCCCACGCTGCCGTTCGTGTCGTCGGTGACCGGGGGCCTGGTCGACCACGCCCTGGACGTCGGCGACCACTGGGGACGGCACTTCGAGCAGCCCGTGCTGTTCGCCTCCGTCGTGGAGACCATGCTGGACCTGGGCGTCACCACGTTCCTGGAGGTGGGGCCGGGCGGCACGCTGACCGCGATGGTCCGCGGCGTGCTCGGCGACCAGGCGCCGCAGCGGGTGGTTCCGTTGCTGCGCCGCAACTTCCGTGACGACGAGGCGCTGCTCACCGCGCTGGCCGAGCTGCGTGTGCGGGGGCTTCACGCCGACTTCTCCAGCCTGTTCGCCAATGCCGCCGTGATCACGCTGCCGGACCCGGTGGACGGGCCAGCCGACACCATGGCCTTCGATCCCGCGGCCGTGGTGGACGGCCACGTCGCCGCCGTGCTGGGGCTACCCGAGCTGACCGCCCGGCACCGCGACTCCACCTTCCAGGACCTGGGTTTCGACTCCGTGACGGCCGTGGAGCTGCGGCACCGGGTCAACGCCAGCACCGAACTGGACCTGCCGCTCACCGTGGTCTTCGACCACCCCACGCCGGCGGCGCTCGCCGAGCACGTGCGGGAGCTGCTGCTCGGCTCGGCCACCGCCGAGGCGGAAACCATTGCCGTGCCGGCGGATGACGACCCGGTGGTGATCGTGGGCATGGCCTGCCGGCTGCCTGGCGGCGTCGACTCGCCCGAGTCGTTGTGGCGGCTGTTGGTCGACGAAGCCGACGCGATCACTGCGCCGCCGGCCGGCCGGGGCTGGGCCGAGGACCACTGGCGGGGCGGATTCCTCGCCGACGCGGGCGATTTCGACGCCGCCTTCTTCGACATCTCCGCCGACGAGGCGCTGACTATGGACCCGCAGCAGCGCCTGTTGCTGGAGACCACCTGGGCCGGCGTCGAGGACGCCGGCATCAACCCCCGTCGGCTGCGCGGCACGGACGTGGGCGTGTTCATCGGCGGCATGGTCGCCGAGTACGGGCCCCGCCTGCGGCATGCCGCCGCGTCCCCGGTGCCGCCGTCGCTGACCGGCACTCTGGGCAGCGTGCTGTCCGGGCGGATCGCCTATGCCCTGGGCTTCACCGGGCCGTCGCTGACCGTGGACACCGCCTGCTCGTCCTCGCTGGTCGCCCTGCACCTGGCCGCCGGGGCGGTGCGGGCGGGGGAGTGCTCGCTCGCGGTGGCCGGTGGCGTGACGGTGATGCCGGACGACGGCGTGCTGGCGGAGTTCGCGCGCCAGGGTGGCCTAGCCGGCGACGGCCGCTGCAAGGCGTTCTCCGACGACGCCGACGGCACCGGGTTCGCCGAGGGCGTCGGGGTTCTGGTACTCCAGCGGCGATCGACGGCGCTGCGCGACGGCCGGCGCATCCTTGCGGTGGTGCGCGGCACGGCGGTCAACTCCGACGGCGCTTCTAACGGCCTGACCGCACCCAACGGTCTGGCCCAGCAGCGGGTGATCCGCCGGGCGCTGCGCTCTAGTGGCCTGGCACCGTTCGATGTGGACGTCGTGGAGGCGCACGGCACCGGCACCGGGCTGGGCGACCCGATCGAAGCCCAGGCGCTGCAAGCGGTCTACGGCGGCGTGGACCGGGCCGAGTCGCTGCTGATCGGCTCGGTGAAGTCGAACATCGGCCACACCCAGGCCGCCGCCGGCGTCGCCGGGGTGATCAAGATGGTGCTGGCCATGCGGCACGGCCTGCTGCCGGCGACGCTGCACGTGTCCGAGCCGGCCACGGCGGTGTCCTGGTCCGGGGTGCGTCCGGCCGTGACGGCCACGCCGTGGCCGGAGACACCCCGGCCCCGCCGGGCCGGGGTGTCGTCCTTCGGCATCTCCGGCACCAACGCACACGTGATTCTGGAGCAGGGCGAGGAAACCCTGTCCGGCACGGGCAAAGGCACCATGCCGTGGCTGCTCTCTGCTCGCAGCGAGGCCGCCCTGCGCGGCCAGGCCCGTCGCCTCGCAGCGGTGGACGCCGAGCCGGTCGACGTCGGCTGGTCGCTGGCCACCGAACGGAGCGCCTTCGAGCACCGGGCCGTGGTGCTGGCCGCCTCTCAAGACCAGCGTGCCGCCGCGTTGAGGGCGTTGGCGGCTGGGGAAGGGGCGCCGGGCCTGGTGCTCGGTCGAGCCGACGAAAGCGGCTTGGCGGTGGTATTCGCCGGTCAGGGCAGCCAGCGGCCCGGCATGGGGGCGGCGCTCGCGCGCCGGTTCCCGGTGTTCGAGGCGGCGCTTCGCGAGGTGCTGCACCACCTGCCCGACGCGGTCGGGGCGGCCATGGGCGACGGCGAGTTGCTGGCCCGCACCGAGTACGCGCAGCCGGCGCTGTTCGCCCTGGAAGTGGCGCTGTTCCGACTGATCGAGTCGTTCGGGGTGCGGCCGGACTACGTCGCCGGCCACTCGGTGGGGGAGATCGCCGCCGCCCACGTGGCCGGTGTGCTGTCACTGCCGGACGCGGCGCGGCTGGTGGCCGAGCGGGGGCGGCTGATGCAGCAACTGCCGCCGGGCGGGGCGATGGCGGCCGTCGAGGCGGCACCGTCCGAAGTGGACCGTTTGCTGCCGCCGACGGTGGTGGTCGCGGCGGTGAACGGGCCGTCGTCGGTGGTGATCGCCGGCCCCGACGCGCACGTGCGCGAGACGCTGGCTACCTTGCGGGGCAAGCAGTTGAGGGCCAAGCAGTTGTCGGTCAGCCATGCGTTCCACTCCCCGCTGATGGATCCAGTGCTGCACGACCTGGCGGCGGTCGCCGCCGACCTCAGGGGCCACCCGGCGACGATCCCCGTGGTGTCGACGGTGACCGGCAAGCGGATCGACGAGGAGCTGGCGCTGCCCACGCACTGGGTGGAGCATGCCCGCCGGCCGGTGCTGTTCGCCGACACGGTGGACACGCTGCGCGCCGCCGGTGTCCGCACGTTCCTGGAGGCGGGGCCGGACCGCGCGCTGTCGGCACTGATCGGCGGCGAAGCGGTGCCGCTGCTCGGCCGTGATGGCGACGAGGAATTGGCAGCCCTCACCGCGCTGGCAGAACTCCATGTGCGGGGCGTGGACGTGGACTTCACGCCGCTGTTGGCCGGTGGACGGTCGGTGCCGCTGCCGACGTACGCCTTCGACCGGCGCACGTACTGGCTCAGCGACAACGGTTCCGTCACGCTGACGGCCGTAGCGGACCAGCCGGGGCTGGCCGACCAGTTGGCGGCCACGCCCGAGGACGACCGGCCGGACCTGGTGCTTGCCTTGGTGCGCAGGGAACTCGGCTTCGTCCTGCCGGGTCACGCGGAGCTGGCCGCCGACCGCCCGTTCAAGGACTTCGGCATGGATTCTCTTGCGGCGGTGCGGATGCGGGACCGGCTCGCCGCGGCGACCGGGATCGTGCTGCCGGCCACCGCCGCCTACGACTGCCCGACGCCGCGCGCGCTGGCCGCGCACCTGTTGGACCGGCTCGCCGCCGAGGCGCGGCCGGCGGACGCCGTGCTGCGGCGGCTGGACGAAGTCGACGCGGGCCTGTCGGCCGCATTGGTGGACCGGGCGGATCGGGCCCGGGTGCGGGCGCAGCTGACCGCCCTGCTCGCACGGGTGGACGCGCCGGCCGACACGGCCGGTGAGGCGATCGACCCCGCCTCGGTGTCCACCGAGGAGCTGTTCGACCTGATCGACCGGGAATTCGAGGGCCTGTGATGGGAGTTCAGGTGAAGTCGTCCAGTGCCGAGGTCCGGCCGCTGCCGCTGCGCCGCGCGGGGGAGTGCCCGTACCGGCCGTCCACCGCCATGACGGAGCTGCGCGCGCACGTGCCGGTGGCGAAGGTGTTGTGCCCCACCGGCATCGAGGCTTGGCTGGTCACCGGCTACGACGAGGTGCAGGAGGTGCTGCGCGACTCGAACCGGTTCAGCAGCCGCTCCGGCCAGTTCGGGCACGTGCTGGCCAACCAGCCGCCGGACGCCCCGATGATCGAGGGCGCGTTCCACCGCCTGGACGGCGCGGCGCACCTGCGGTACCGGCGGGTCCTCGCGCCGGCCATCTCCACGCCGAAGCGGGTCGAGCAGTTCCGGACCATGGTGCAGGGCATCGTGGACGACCAGGTGGACGCGCTGGCCAGGCAAGGCGGTCCGGTGGACCTGCACGTCGCGTACTCCCGCCCGGTGGCGAGCACCGTGCTGGCCACGCTGATCGACGTGCCGGCCGAGGAGCACGTGCTGTTCCAGCAGGCGGCCGAGACGCTGTTCGACGACACCGTGGACCGGCACACGTTCCTGGACGTCATGATCGCGGTGAGCGGCTCGGTGCGTTCCCTGGTGCACGCCCGGCGCGACGACCCCGGCGAGGACGTGGTGAGCGTGCTCATCGAGCGCGCGCGGGGCGGCGACCGGCCGCTGACCGAGACCGAGCTGGTCAACATGATTGTCGGCTTCGTGCTGGCCGGGCTGGACACCATGGCCACCACGCTCAGCTACGCCATGGTGCTGTTGCTGGAGCGCCGCGCGGAGTTCGCCGCGCTGCGGGACGATCCGACGCTGGTGCCGGGCGCGGTGGAGGAGATCGTCCGCTACCTGTCCAACGGCAGCGGGACCCTACGAGTGGCCACTGTGGACACTGAGATCGGCGGCGTGCCGATCGCCGCCGGCGAGTACGTCATCGCCGGCGCGCACGCGGCCAACCACGACCCGAGCCGGTTCACCGACCCGGAAGTGCTGGACCTGCGTCGCGAACGCAACCCTCACATCGGTTTCGGCGACGGGCCGCACCAGTGTGTGGCGCAGCAGCTGGCCCGGCTGGAGCTGGCGGCCACGCTGGACACGCTGGCCCGCCGGATGCCCACGCTGCGGCTGGCGGCGCCGTTCGAGCACATCGAGTTCAAGTACGGCACCCCGATGGGCGGGCCCGTCAGCCTGCCCGTGACCTGGGATGAGGTTGGCCAGTGAGCGAGGAGAAGCTCCGCGACTACCTCAACCGGGTCACCGCCGACCTGCGGCGCACGCGCGCGTTGCTGGCCCGCGACACGGAGCCGGTCGCCGTGGTCGGCATGGCGTGCCGCTACCCGGGCGGGGTATCGAGCCCGGCGGATCTGTGGGACCTGGTGGACGGCGGCGTGGACGCGGTGGGCGAGGCGCCGGCCGAGCGCGGCTGGCCGTTCCGGCCCACGGGCGGTTTTCTCAGCGGCATCGACTGTTTCGACGCGGCGTTCTTCGGGATCTCGCCGCGCGAGGCGGTGGCGATGGACCCGCAGCAGCGCCTGCTGCTGGAGACCGCGTGGGAGGCGCTGGAGCGCGCTGGCATCACACCGTCCACGCTGCGCGGCAGCGACGCCGGCACGTTTGTCGGCACCTGCACCCAGGACTACGCCACGGTCCTCCAGCACACCGCGGACGACGTAGCCGGCTATGTCGGCATCGGCACCTCCGCGGCCGTGCTGTCCGGGCGGTTGGCCTACGTGCTCGGTGTCCACGGTCCCGCCGTCACCGTGGACACCGCCTGCTCGTCCTCGCTGGTGGCCCTGCACCACGCGGTGCGCTCGCTGCGTGCCGGGGAGTGTTCGCTGGCGCTGGCCGGCGGCGTGGTGGTGATGAGCACGCCCGCCGAGTTCGAGGACTTCGACGAGCAGGGCGGTCTCGCCGCCGACGGCCGGTGCAAGTCGTTCTCCGACAACGCCGACGGCACCACCTGGTCCGAGGGCGTCGGTGTGTTGGTGCTGGAGCGGCTGTCGGAGGCCCGCCGGCACGGGCACCGGGTGCTGGCCCTGGTGCGTGGCACCGCCGTCAACTCCGACGGCGCTTCCAACGGCCTGACCGCGCCCAGCGGCCCGGCCCAGCAGCAGGTGATCTGGCAGGCGCTGGCCAACGCCGGTCTACGAGCGTCCGACGTGGACGTTGTCGAGGCGCACGGCACCGGCACGAAGCTCGGCGACCCGATCGAGGCGCAGGCGTTGCTGGCGACCTACGGTCAGGACCGGGAACGGCCGCTGTGGTTGGGATCGCTGAAGTCCAACATCGGCCACGCCCAGGCGGCGGCCGGCGTCGGCGGCGTGATCAAGATGGTGGAGGCGATGCGCCACGGCGTGCTGCCGCGCACCCTGCACGTCGGCACGCCCACCACGCAAGTGGACTGGTCGGCCGGGGCGGTGCGGCTGCTGACCGAGCCCGCGCCGTGGCCGGAGACTGGGCGGCCTCGCCGGGCGGCGGTGTCCTCGTTCGGGTTGTCCGGCACCAACGCGCACGTCGTGCTGGAAGCCGCTCCAGAGCAGGAAAGTAGCGCCGAGAACGCCTTTGATGGCCCTGCGGTGCTGGTGGTCAGCGGCCGGACTCCGCAGGCGCTGCGGGACCAGGCCGCCCGCGTGGCCGACCACTTGGCCGGGGCGAACCTGGCCGATGTCGCTTTGTCCCTGGCGGTTTCGCGCACGCACTTCGAGCATCGCGCCGCCGTGGTCGCGGCCGATCGCGACACCGCCGTGTCCGACCTGCGGGCCGTGGCCGATGTCCGTTGCACGGAACGGAAGCCGGTGTTCGTGTTTCCCGGCCAGGGCTCGCACTGGGTGGGCATGGCCCTGGAGCTGATCGACGCCGCGCCGGCGTTCGCCGCGACCATGGCCGAGTGCGAGGACATCCTGCGGCAGGAGGCCGGCTGGTCGCTGCGGCAGATGCTGACCGACGAGGATGCGTTGCGCCGTGCCGATATCGTGCAGCCGGTGCTGTTCGCGGTCATGGTGTCGCTGGCGGCGCTGTGGCGGGCGCACGGCGTCGAGCCGGCTGCGGTCGTCGGCCACTCCCTCGGCGAGTACGCGGCAGCCTGCGTCGCCGGAGCGCTCACGCTGCCGGCGGCCGCCAAGGCGGTGGTGCGGCGCAGCCGGCTGATCGCCGACGTGCTGTCCGGTACCAGCGGTGTGGTGGCCGTGCCCGAGGCCGCGGATCTGATCGACGTCGACGGCGTGGAGATCGCCGCGCACAACGGTCCACAATCGACAGTCGTCGCTGGTGACGAGCAGGTGTTGGCGGCGGTGCTTGCGGCGCATCCGCGAGCCAAGCGGATCCCGATGGACTACGCCTCGCACAGCTCTCAGGTCGAGCCGGTCCGCGAACGGTTGATCGAGGCGCTCACGCCGATCACCGCCGGCGAGGGCCAGGTTCCCTTCTACTCCACGGTCACCGGCGGCGTGCTGGACACTGCTGAGCTGGATGCCGAGTACTGGTACCGGAATCTGCGCCAGCCGGTGCGGTTCGAGCAGGCCACCCGGGCGCTGCTGGCGCTGGGTGACGTGATGTTCCTGGAGATGAGCCCGCACACGTTGCTGCTGGGCGACATCCAGCAGACCGCCCCGGTGCCCGCGACCGGCACCCTCACCCGTGGCGACGGTGGCCTGGACCGCTTCCTGCGGGCGCTGGCCACCGCCCACGTGCACGGCGTTCCCGTCGACCTGCGCCCGGCGCTGGCCGGCGCGCGTGAAGTGGAGTTGCCGACCTACCCGTTCCAGCGCGAGCGGTTCTGGCCGCGACCTGGCGCTGTCACCGGGCCCGGCTTCGACGCCACCAACCACCCGTTGCTCACGGCGTACGTCGAACTGCCAGAGTCCGGTACGGGCGTGTTCACCGGCACGCTGTCCGTGCCGGCCCATCCCTGGCTGGCGGACCATGCCATCGGCGGCACGGCGGTGCTGCCCGGCACGGCCTTCCTGGAGTTGGCCATCCGCGCCGGCGACCAGGTCGGGCTGCACCGCGTCGACGAACTGGTGCTGGAAGCGCCGCTACCCGTCGACAACCCAGATTCCCTCGGCGAGGTGCGGATCCGGCTGGAACTGGGCCCACTGGAGAACGGAAGGCGCTCGCTGGCCTTCCTGTCCCGTGTGGATGGTGCCTGGACCCGGCACGCCACCGGCGTGTTGAGCGACCAGTGCGAGACCGCGCCGGCCGCGCGGGAGTGGCCGCCCGGTGATGCCGTTGCCGTTGACCTGTCTGGCAACTATGACCAGCTCCGTGCCGCCGGCTTCGACTACGGCCCGGTTTTCCAAGGCCTGCAAGCGGTCTGGATCGACGGCACCGACGTCTACGCCGAGGTCGTGCTGGCAGGCGAACCGGACGGGTACGGACTTCACCCCGCGCTGCTGGACGCTGTGCTGCACGCTGCCGAGCACACGGGCGTGGCCAAGGGATTGCCGTTCCTGTGGAGCGGCGTCCGGCTGCACGCCCACGGCGCGGCGATGCTGCGCGCACGGCTGCGTCGCATCGGCGACGACGCCGTCACGCTCGATGTGGTCGACGCCGCCGGCTTGCCGGTGCTGTCCGTCGAGTCCCTGACGGTGCGCCCCGCCGGCGGCCGGCAGACGCGGGAGCAGCCGCTGTTCCGGCTGAGCTGGCAGCCGGCCGGCCCGGCGGTGTTGGACCAGACCAAGCACGAGCTCGCCGTGCTCGAAGCACCGGCCGGCGATGTCGTTGCCGCGACGCACAAGGTGACAAAGCAGGTGCTCGACCTCGTACAGGCGCGCACCTCGGAGACGACGCTGGTGCTCGTGACGCGCAACGCCGTCGCGGTCGAGCCGGGGGAGGATGTCGACCCGGTGCTCGCCGCCGCGCGCGGCTTCCTCCGCACCGCCCAGTCGGAGCTGCCAGGTCGGTTCGTACTGCTGGACACCGATGAGCCGCCGACCGAGGACATCGTCGCTCAGGCCGTGGCGTGCGACGAGCCGCAGGTGGCGCTGCGTGGCGGGAAGTTGTTCGTGGGCCGCCTGACCGTGCTCGACGAACTCCAGCCCGCCGACATGCCATGGCGCCTGGACACCGCGAACGCCGGCAGCCTCGCCGACCTTGCCCTCATCGCCGCCCCGGAGGCCACCGCCCCGCTGACCGAGGGCCAGGTGCGGCTGACCGTGCGGGCGGCCGGCGTGAACTTCCGGGACGTGTTCGACGCGCTGGGTATGAACCGCCGCGAGGCCACGCCGATGGGCTCCGAGGCTGCGGGCGTGGTCGTCGAGGTCGGCCCCGGCGTCGCCCTGCGGCCCGGCGACCGGGTGTTCGGCATGTGCGACGGGGCATTCGGGCCGCTCGCCGTCACCGATCACCGCCTGCTGGCGCCGATCCCGGACGGCTGGACCTTCGACCAGGCGGCGACCGTGCCGCTGGTGTTCCTGACCGCCTACTACGGCCTGCACGACCTGATGAGCCTCCAGCGAGGCGAGTCGCTGCTGGTGCACGCCGGCGCCGGCGGTGTCGGCATGGCGGCGATCCAGCTGGCCCAGCACTGGGGCGTCGAGGTGTACGCGACCGCCAGCGAGCCCAAGCACGCGGTCCTGCGGTCGATGGGCGTGCGGCCGGAGCGAATCGCCTCCTCCCGCACCCTCGACTTCGAGCGGCAGTTCCTGGCCGAGACCGGCGGCCGCGGCGTGGACGTGGTGCTGAACTCGCTGGCCGGCGAGTTCGTGGACGCCTCGCTGCGGCTGCTGCCGCGCGGCGGCCGGTTCGCCGAGATGGGCAAGACCGACATCCGCGCCGAGGTTCCCGACGGCGTCGCCTACCGGGCGTTCGACCTGGCCGAGCTGCCGCCGGACGAGATCCGCCGGCGGATGGACGAGCTGCTGGGCCTGTTCCGGTCCGGGGCGCTGCGCCCGCTGCCGGTCACGACTTGGGACGTCCGGCACGCGCGGGACGCCTTCCGGCACATCAGCCAGGCCCGGCACGTCGGCAAGGTCGTGCTGACCATGCCGCGGCAGTGGGACCCCGACGGCACGGTCCTGGTCACCGGCGGCACCGGCGGCGTCGGCCGGCTGCTGGTCAAGCACCTCGTCACCCGGCACGGCGTGCGGAACCTGCTGCTGGCCGCCCGGCACGGCGGCGCCGACGACCTGGTCGCCGACCTGGCCGCGCTCGGCGCCAAGGCCGAGGTCGCCACCTGCGACGTCAGCGACCGGGAGCAGGTCCGGGCGCTGGTCGAGGGGCGGCCGCTGACCGCCGTCATCCACGCGGCCGGCGTGGTCGACGACGGCCTCATCGAGTCGCTGGACGCGGACCGGGTCGCGACCGTGCTGCGGCCCAAGGTCGACGCCGCCTGGCACCTGCACGAGCTGACCCGGGACCACGACCTCGCCGCGTTCGTGCTGTTCTCCTCGGGCACCGGCATCGTCGGCAACGCTGGGCAGGCCGCCTACGCGGCGGCGAACACGTTCCTCGACGCGCTCGCGGTGCACCGCCGGGCCCAGGGGCTGCCGGCGGTGTCCGTCGCCTGGGGCCTGTGGGGGATCGGGGCCGGCATGGCCGACGCCCTGACCCGGCGCGACCTGGACCGCATCGCCGGCACCGGGTTGCCGGCGCTGACCGCCGATCACGGGCTCGCCTTCTACGACGCGGCTATGGGCGTCGCCGATCCGGCGGTCGTGGCGCTGCGAGTGGACGTCGCGACGCTGCGGGCCCACCGCACCGTGCCACATGTGCTGCGCGGCCTCGCCCCGTCGGCGGGACGCCGTGAGGCTGC
>Ga0307511_10000394_pt1 | contig 46522 bp, 45 predicted proteins | sample 13_EM_MG_FD_200266 | JGI IMG/M metagenome (GOLD analysis project Ga0307511, IMG submission 200266) | Populus trichocarpa ectomycorrhiza microbial communities from riparian zone in the Pacific Northwest, United States - 13_EM | ecosystem: Host-associated > Plants > Roots > Unclassified | place... | reverse complement strand
GGTCGACCGGGACGCGCTCAACGACCGCCGGGTGGTTCCGGCCGAGCCGGGCGCGCCCGGGACCCGCGTGCTGGTCGGGGTCGGACAGCCGGTGCCGGACATGCGGGTGCGGGTCGGCGAGGGCACGGCGGCCGACCGGGTGGTCGACGAGATCCAGATCAGTGGAGGCTCGGTCACCGGCGGCTACTACCGCCGCCCCCGCGCCGAGCACTTCACCCCGGACGGCTGGCTGCGCACCGGCGACCTCGGCTTTGTCGACGACGGCGAGCTCTTCGTGGTCGGCCGGGTCAAGGACATGATCATCATCCGCGGCCAGAACATCTATCCCGAGGACGCCGAGGCCCTGGTCCGCGACCTGCCCGACGTCTACCGCCACCGCTGCGCGGTCGTCCCGCGCGTCACCGACGAGCACGAGGAGCTGGTGCTCGTCGCCGAGACCAAGCTGGACGATCCGGCGCGGCGGGACGCGCTGGGCCGGGAGATCGCCGCGGCCCTGCGCGACGGCCTCGGCCTGGCCGACGTGGTGGTGCGGCTGGCCGAGCCCCACTCGCTGCCCCAGACCAGCAGCGGCAAGATCCAGCGCGGCCGCGTCCAGGCCGCGCTCGCCTCCTGAAACCTTTGTCGAGAAAGGGAAATCATGGCCGACACCAGCACACCTGACACCAACACGGCCGTCGATGTGGACCCGGCCGTCGCCGACGCGGTCCGGTCCGCCTTCGCCGCCGAGCTCGTCCTGGCCCCCGACAGCGTCCACCTCGACACCCGGCTCGTCGAACTGTCCGGTTTGGACTCGGTCAAGCTGCTGCGCGTGGTCACCGTCATCGAGTCGACCTACGACATCGGCCTCGACGACGAGCTGCTCTACCAGCTGCAGACCGTGCGGGACGTGGTCGGGCTGGTCGGCGCGGAACTGGCCCAGCTCCAACTGTGGACCCAGCGCTAGGCGGAGGGAGGCACGCGGATGCTTTCGGACGGGGCCCAGAGCCACGCGAGGATCGTCGGGGTCGGCGGCTACCGTCCCCGACGCGTCGTGACCAACGACGAGATCTGTCGGCTGGTGGATTCGTCCGACGCCTGGATCAGGCGCCGCACCGGAATCCGGACCCGGCGCTTCGCCCAGCCGGACGAGACGCTGGCCGCCATGGCGGCGGTGTCGGCCGGCAAGGCCCTGGCCAGCGCCGGCCTGGCCGCCGACCAGGTCGGCGTGCTCATGGTGGCCAGCATGTCCTACCTGTTCCAGGCCCCGCCGCTGGCGGCCCGGGTCGGCGCGCTGCTCGACGGCTTCCACGGCGCGGCCTTCGACGTGTCCGGCGCCTGCGCGGGGTTCTGCCACGCCCTGGAACTGGCCCGCGCGCTGGTGGCCCGGGGCGAGGCGCACCACGTCGTGATCGTTGGCGCCGAACGGATGTCGGACATCGTGGACCCCGCGGACCGCGCCACCGCCTTTCTCTTCGGCGACGGCGCGGGCGCGGTCGTGGTGGGGCCGGCCGAGCGGCCGGGGATCGCGCCCGCCGTCTGGGGCAGCGATCCCTCGGCGGCCGACGCCATCGCCCAGCCGCAGTCCTGGACCCGGGACGCCGAAGCCGACACGTACATGCGGATGCTGGGCCCCGAGGTCTACCGCTGGGTCCTCGACGTGGTGCCGGACGTGGTCCGGCGTGCGCTGGCCCGTGCCGGCCTGAGCGTCGAGGATCTCGGGTCTTTCGTGCCGCACCAGGCCAACCTGCGCATCGTCGACTCAGTGGCCAAGGCCCTGGACCTGCCGCCGCACGTCGAGGTGGCCCGGGACGTGGTCGAGACCGGGAACACGTCGGCGGCGTCCATTCCACTGGCGATCGAGGCGCTGCTCGCCGAGGGGCGGGGCGCCGGCCGGCCGGCCCTGCTGGTCGGCTTCGGCTCCGGTCTCGGTTACTGCGCGCAGGCGGTGAGCCTGCCCTGATCCGGGCTCTTTCGACACGACACCAGCCGGGCCGCGGAGCGGCCCGGCGAGTCGTATGTCCGCCTTATCGTGACGCGCGAGGTGCGCGCAAAGAGGCGAGCAGCAGGGCCAACAGGCTCAGGCCCAGGATCACCACGAGGGACCTGACGTACATCGCGTGATCGCCGGTCACCGCGGACTGAAAGCCCCGCAGCGCCCAGTAGCCCGGTGTCCACGGCGCGACGTCCGAGACCCACTGCGGCAGGATCGCCAGCGGCACGAGAGAGCCGCTCAGGCAGGTGATGGCCAGCGCGCCCACGTCGGCGGCCGCGGCCAGCTGCCCCTGGGTCCGGACCCACACGCCGAGGGCGAGGCCGAGGCAGGACACGCACCAGCCCCAGGCCACCGTGAGCAGGGCCAGCCGCCAGGACCCGGAGGCCAGGTCGAACCCGTAGACCAGGCCGGCGAAGGCGAACAGCACCGCCTGCTGGACGGTGAACAGCACGGTCAGCGGCAGGGCCTTGCCGACCAGCACGGTCGGCCGTCCGATCGAGTCCGCCCGCAGCCGGTCCCAGGTGCCCCAGATCCGCTCGGACAGCAGGACCTGCCCGGCCACGTCCAGGGCGAGCAGCGTGAACATCACCGCGATGCCCGGCGCCTCCTGGTTGATCGCCGGACCGTCGAGCGCGCCGAGCCGTTCGTACATCGGCCGCAGCACGGTCAGCAGGACCATCGACATGATCGAGTACGCGATGACGGTGCCGGGGGAGCGCACCAGCAGCGCGCTGGTGTGCCGGGCCACCACCAGCACCTTGCGCGGCACGGCCAGCGGCCCGGACGGCCGGTGGCCGCCGGGCGCGGCCCTCGCCGGCAGCTGGACGACGGTGGCGGACGGCGTGCGGTCAGACGCCATGGCCTGTCTCCTCGAAGTGTTCTTCGCCGGACGGCTTCGCGGCGGCGCCGGTCAGGTGTTGGTAGAGGTCGTCGAGGTTGGGTTCGCGGATCTCCGCCGCGGTCACCAGCGCCGCGTCCGGGCCGAGGCCGGCGAGCAGGGTCGCCAGCAGCTGCGCCGGCCGGTCCGTGCTGAACTGGAGCTCGCCCTCGTCGGTCACGGCCACGGCCCGGGCGGCGAGCTCGGCCGGCGGCGGCGCGGCGAAGCCGAGTACCACCCGGCTGGGCAGGCCGGCCAGCAGCTCGCGCCGGCCGCCCCGGGCGATCACCCGGCCGGCCTGGGCGACGGCCAGGGTGGCGTCCAGCACCTCGAGTTCGGGCAGGTAGTGCGTGGTGTAGCAAATCGTCGCGCCCTCCCGGGCCCGGGTCAGCACCAGATCGAGCAGGGCCTGGCGGGTGACCGGGTCCGCGCCCACGGTCGGCTCGTCCAGCAGCAGCACCGACGGCCGGGAGAGCAGCGTCGTCGCGGCCTGGGCCCGGCGCTGCTGGCCGCCGGAGAGCCCGTCCACGGTCCGGTCGAGCGCCTCGGTCAGGGCCACCGCCTCGACAATCTCGTCGATCTCGCGGCGCAGCGTCGCCCCGCGCATCCCGGCCAGCCCGCCGAAGAAACTGAGGTTCTGTCGCAGCGTGACGGTCGGGTAGAGGGCGATCTCCTGGGGCGCGAGGCCCAGCCGAGACCGCGCCTGCTCGGGCTCGGCGTCCACCGCGTGCCCGTCCACCCACACCCGCCCGGCGTCCGGCCGTTCGAGTCCGGCGCAGATCCGGGCGAACGTCGTCTTGCCCGCGCCGTTGTGCCCCATCAACCCGCAGATCTCGCCGGCGTCGATGGACAGCGAGAACCCATTCAACGCGTGCACGGGGCCCCAGTGTTTGCGTAGACCGTCCGCCTCGAGCATGACCACCGCCGCGTAAGTATACTTAGTATATGTACACTGGACTGTAGCGTCAACAACAGGAGTGCGCAAATGAGGCCCGCCTTGATCTCCCGCGTCCAGGTGCTGGACGCGACGCTGCGACTGGCCTCGGAAAAGGGACTTTCCGCCGTCACCATGCGGTCGGTCGCCACCCGCCTCGGGGTCAGCCCGATGGCGCTCTACCGGCACGTCGGCGACAAGCAGGGCCTGCTGGACGGGCTGGTCGAGCGGCTGATGACCGAGGTCGCGGGGGCCGTGGAGAACGCCGACGAGGACTGGCGCGTGCCGCTGCGCGGTCTCGCGGCCAACATGCGGCGGACCGCGCGGCGGTACCCGGATCTCTTTGTCCTGCTCTTCCAGCGCCGGGCGGTCACCCCGGGCGCGGTCGCCGCGCGCGACGCCGTCTACCGGGCCCTGCGGGCCGCCGGCGTGGCCGAGCCCGAACTCGACCGGCTGGAGCGGATGATCTCGACGTTCATGCTGGGCTTCGCCGCGTCCGAGGCCGGCGGCCGGTTCGCCGGCATCGACGCCGACGCCGAGTTCCGCTACGCCGAGGAGCGGATCGAGCAGCTGATCACGGCGGCTGTTGAGACCGACCGGTGAGCTGGGTCGACCGCGGGCGAACGCGGACAGGCGGCCCGCTCGGCCGCCCGTCCGCGTGCTCGGTCAGGCCGTCAGGGCCGGCTCCGGCGGATTCTCCTTGACCGCGGTGCGCACCATGCTGCAGAACTGCTTGATCAGCATCGAGGACTTCTCCCGGTGGAACACGAAGGCCAGGCTCAGCTCGCGGTTCTCCGAGGCCAGGCCGCGGATCGCCACGTCATCGCGGGGCCGCACGGCCGAGCCGGGGACGATGGCCAGTCCCAGGTGCGAGGCCACCATCTCCAGCGTCGGCTCGATGCCGCTGGTCTCGTACTCGATCCGCGGCGCGAAGCCCTTGTCCCGGGCGAGCAGGCTGAGCGCGTGGGCGTAGGCGGGGCAGCGCAGCCGGACGCCGATGAACGGCTCCTCGGCCAGCTGCTGGACCTCGATCAGGCTGTCCTTGGCGTACGGGTGGTTGCGCGGCAGCGCGACCACCAGCCGGTCGCGCCGGATGACCACCGGGGTCAGCGCGGGCTCCAGCACGGGAAGGTGCATCAGGCCCACGTCGAGCGAGCTGTCCAGGAGCGCGTTGGCCTGTCGCTCGCAGGGCATGTCGAACACTTCGATGCGGGTGTTGGGAAAGCGGTGCGCGATCCGGCGCAGGAACGGGGCGAGCATGACACTCGACTCGCCCCGGGGGAATCCGATGCGCAGGCGGTCGGCGGTGTCCTCCGAACTCTGCGCGAGGCTGCGCGCCTCGTCGTAGGCGGCGAGGCATCTCTGCAGCGGGTCCAGCACCAGCATGCCGGCTCTGGTCAGCGAGTTGGTGCGGCTGGTGCGGTCCACCAGGGTCGCGCCCAGTTCGAGTTCGAGCCGCCGGATCTGCTGGCTGAGCGCGGGCTGCGTGATGCCGAGACGCGTGGCCGCCCGTCCGAAGTGGAGATCCTCGGCGACCGCCAGAAAGTACTGTAGACGTCGTAAATCCATGTTCCCCCTCCGAGTCCACCCAGATCCGCAATGCGAGCGACGCGCCCGGTCGAATAAACGGAATACAGGAGATGAACAATCGGCACGTTAGCATGATCGTTCTGCGCGTGTCAACGATTGGAACGATGTATAAGCGTGCGATGATCGACGCCGTCCGGCGTTGCAACGCGCTGATCAAGAGGCGCTTTCCCGACCAGCAAGCTTTCTTACCCGTGTCGCCGCCGGAACGTCCACATTGTCTTCACCAGAACGTCTACATTATTGTAGTACTTCGAGCGGCTAACATTTATTGTCGCAATGTTGCCGGTATGGCGCCACCCGTTCGACTGCCCCTTCGGGTGTGATTGCTGGACTTGGTCGCGCCGGTGTGCGGGTGTCTCGATCCGGTGTTCGTAAGGGGGTGCTGTCCGGGGCGAGCGCGTGCTGTGTGTCCACAACGCGCAGGTCGGGCGGCCGTGCACGCTCACGTCCGAACAGGATGCTCAACTTCTGGCGGAACGATTGACTGGCAAGAAGATTGCCGACGTCAAAGCGTGACCTGCCGCCGTCTTCGCGTGCGTTCGACGTCGTGCGGGGCGGATGGATCCCCGGGCATTGGGTGGCCCGGCGTGTTCCCGTAGTCGATCACGTCGGCCGGCGCCGCCGGGGGATGATCACCGGATCGAATCGCGAGGAGGTCACGGTCACGCCTTCGAATGGCGTAAATACAATGCGGTCCGGTTTGACCGAATCGGGGTTTGCCGGGTTTTGTGAATTGGCCGGGAAGGTCGCCGCGCCCGCGTTGGACGAGGGCGCGGCGACCTTCCCGGCGCGCCGGGCTCAGCGGAAGCGGCGGAGGCGGAGGCTGTTGCTGACCACGAAGACCGAGGAGAAGGCCATGGCGGCGCCGGCGATCATGGGGCTGAGCAGGCCCAGGGCGGCCAGTGGGAGGGCGGCGACGTTGTAGGCGAACGCCCAGAACAGGTTGCCCTTGATGGTGCCCAAGGTCTTGCGGGACAGGCGGATGGCGTCGACGGCGGCCCGGAGGTCACCCCGGACCAGGGTGAGGTCGCTGGCCTCGATGGCGACGTCGGCGCCGGTGCCCATAGACAGGCCGAGGTCGGCCCGGGCCAGCGCGGCGGCGTCGTTGACGCCGTCGCCGACCATGGCGACGACGCGGCCCTCGGCCTGGAGGCGGGCGACGACGTCGACCTTGTCGGCCGGCAGGACCTCGGCGATGACCTCGTCGATGCCGACCTCGGCGGCCACGGCGCGGGCGGCGGCGGTGTTGTCACCGGTGAGGAGGATGGGCCTGAGCCCCAACGACTTGAGCCCGGCGACGGCTTCGGCGGAGGTCGGCTTCACGGTGTCGGCGACAACCAGCACGGCCCGGGCCGATCCGTCCCAGGCGACGGTGACGGCGGTGCGGCCGGCCTGCTCGGCGGCGGACTTGACCGCGGCCAAGGAGTCCAGGGGAACCGACCACTCGGCCAGCAGCCGGTCCCGGCCGACCACCACCGCCTTGCCGTCGACGATCCCCTGCACGCCAAGGCCTTCCACGTTGCGGAAATCCTCGACGGCGGGCAGCTCCCCGACCCGGTCAACCGCCCCGGCGGCGATGGCCCGGGCGATCGGGTGCTCGGAGGCGTGCTCCAACGCGCCGGCCAGCCGTAGCGCCTCGGTCTCGTCGACGCCGTCGGCGACGTGCACCGAGACCAGGCTCATGCGGCCGGCGGTGACGGTCCCGGTCTTGTCGAGCACGACGGTGTCGACGCGACGGGTGGACTCCAGCACCTCCGGGCCCTTGATCAGCACGCCCAGCTGCGCGCCGCGACCGGTGCCGACCAGCAGGGCCGTCGGCGTGGCCAGGCCCAGCGCGCACGGGCAGGCGATGATCAGCACCGCCACGGCGGCCGTGAACGCGGCCTCGGCCGGGTGGCCGGTGGCGAGCCACACGACCAGGGTGGCCAGCGCGAGCGCGATCACCACCGGCACGAACACCGCGGACACCCGGTCGGCCAGGCGCTGCACGGCGGCCTTGCCGTTCTGCGCCTCCTCGACCAGCTTGGCCATCTGCGCCAGCTGCGTGTCCGCACCGATCCGGGTCGCCCGCACCACCAGCCGCCCGCCGGCGTTCACGGTCGCGCCGACCACGGCCTCGCCGGGCCGCACCTCGACCGGCACGGACTCGCCGGTCAGCATGCTCATGTCGACGGCCGAGCTGCCCTCGGCGACCACGCCGTCGGTGGCGATCTTCTCGCCCGGCCGGACCACGAACTCGTCCCCGACCCGCAGCTCCGCCAACGGGATCCGGCGCTCCTGGCCGTCCCGCAGCACGGCGACGTCCTTCGCGCCCAGCTCCAGCAGCGCCCGCAGGGCCGCGCCGGACCGGCGCTTGGACCGCGCCTCGAAGTAGCGGCCGGCCAGGATGAACACGGTCACCCCGGCGGCGACCTCCAGGTAGATCTGCGTGCCGGTCATGGCGGTGTTGCCGGTCATTCCCGACATGCCCGGCGAGTCGGCCATGGTGGCGTCGCCGAAGAACAGGGCGTACAGCGACCACAGGTAGGCCGCGCCGACGCCCAGCGAGATCAGCGTGTCCATGGTGGCCGCGCCGTGCCGCAGGTTGGTCCACGCCGCGCGGTGGAACGGCAGCGCGCCCCACACCACGACCGGGCTGGCCAGCACCAGCGCGAGCCACTGCCAGTTCGCGAACTGGAACACCGGGACCATCGACAGCAGGATCACCGGCACGGCCAGCGCCGCCGACACGATCAGCCGTTGCCGCAGCGGCCGGGTCGAATCCTCTTCGGCGGCGGGCGGCGCTTCCGGCGCCGGCAGCGCGGCCGTGTAGCCGGCGGCCTCCACCACCTGCACCAGGGATTCGGGAGCCACCGCGGCCGGGTAGCTGACCTTGGCCTTCTCGGTGGCGTAGTTGACGGTGGCGGTGACGCCGTCCACCTTGTTGAGCTTGCGTTCGATGCGGGCCGCGCAGGAGGCGCAGGTCATGCCGCCGATGGACAGCTCGACCTCGTGCCGGACGAGCTCGGGTGCGGAAGTCATGGAACGTTCTCCAGTCAGAGAGAAGGCCCGCCGCCGGGGCGGCGGGCCGGTAGCGTCAGCCGACCAGCTGGTAGCCGGCCTCCTCGACGGCCGCGCGGATGTCCGTCTCGGCCACGTCGACGTCGCTGACCACGGTCAGCCGGCCGCTGGCCAGGTCGACGTCCACCTGCCGCACGCCCGTCACCTCGCTGACCTCCTCGGTCACCGAGCTGACGCAGTGCCCGCAGGTCATGCCCTGGACGGTGTAGGTGTTCTCGGCCATCGGCTCATCTCTCCTAGCGGACTGGAAATGTGATTCAGGAGCGGACCAGCCGGGCGATCGCGTCGCCCGCCTCCTTGATCTTGTCGTCGGCGTTCGACCCGCCCTCGGCGATCGCGTCGGTGACGCAGTGCCGGAGGTGCTCGTCGAGCAGCGACAGGGACACCGCCTGCAACGCCCTGGTCGCGGCGGAGATCTGCGTCAGGATGTCGATGCAGTACTTGTCCTCGTCGATCATTCGCTGTAGGCCGCGGACCTGTCCTTCGATCCGGCGCAGGCGACGCAGGTGCGCCTCTTTGTGGTCGGCGTAGCCGTGCATCGTCGTCCTCCTGTGGTCGGGGCGCCCGCGACGCGGCCGGTCACGGCGTGACCGGGGGAACCGCGGGCTCATGCCTCCTTTATACCCCTAGGGGGTAGCGGTACGCCAACCGCGGGCGGCCAGTCCGGCCAGCATCACCTGAAGGAGTTCGCCGTAGCGGGCGGAGAAGTCCACCCGGGACCTCCTCAGCCGGGGGTCGGCGGTGGCCTCGACGACCGCCGGCGGCGGAGTGCTGAACGGCCACAGGCCGACCAGGCCGATCACGATGTGCTCGGTGAGCAGCAGTGCGTCCTCGGCGGTGATCGCCGGCACCCGCTCGCGGATCAGGCCGGCCAGCACGGTCCGATGCTCCAGGTCGGTGAGCTTGTACGCGCGCACCGTGGCGGCCGAGACGTTCCGTTCGAGCACGCTCGGCAACAGGCTCCACAGCTGGCACAGCACCGGGCGGGCGGCGAGCGTGTCGGCCAGGGCCCGCATCACCACGTCGGGCTCGGCCGGCGGCGCGGGCCACTCGGTCGCGGCGGCCTCCAGCCAGGCCCATCGCATCCGGTTGAGCAGTTCGAGGAAGACGCCCTCGCGGCTCTCGAAGTAGCGCACGATGTGGGTCTTGGACACGTCGAGCCGGCGGGCCAGCTCCCGCAGGCTGATCTCCTCCGCCGAGGCCCCGGAAAGCAGCTCCGCGGCCAGCAGTTCCTCGGCCGCGTCCAGGATCTCCTGTCGGCGCAGCTCCCGCTGCTCCGGTCGCCGGGCCCGCTGGAAGGGCGGCACCTCGTCCATCACACCTCCTCGACGCTCGCGGTGCGCTCGCGCTAGCCCTTGACGGCGACCAGGGCCAGTGCCGGCCCGTGCGGATGATCGGGCGTCTCGAACGAGACGGCCTTCACCTTCCAGCCGAAGTGTTCCAGCGCCGCGGTCAGGTCCTGGCGGGACAGCCAGTTGCTGTGCGGGGCGCTGCCGCCGCAGAAACCCTTGAGCTGCAAGGCGCTCTCGTACTCGAACCGGTGCAGCGTGTGCTCGAAGCCCTCGAATGAGGACAGCTCGGTTTTGCGGAACCGTGGCGACAGCAGCGCGCTGGAGCGGACGATTTCCTCGTCGTGGTAATGGGTCCAGAGGAACAGCCGGTTGGCCGCGCGGGCGGTCAGCGCGATCGTCTCGACCGGGTTGCGCATGTGGTACAGCACGCCGCTGGCGAACACCGTGTCGAAGCGCTCGTCGGTCTCCCGCAGGTACGCCATGAAGTCGCCGAGCACGAACCGCGCCTTGGGCATCCCCATGAGTTCCTTGGCGATCAGGCATTTCAGGTAGGCCCGGGTCTGCGACTCGATGGCCAGCACCTCGGCCCCGGCCTGGGCCAGCATGTAGGTGTGGCCGCCCTCCAACGGCCCCAGCTCCAGCACACGCGCCCCGGCCACGCCGCCGAGCTGCCCGAGGGCCCACTCCACCCGGTCGTCGGCGAACAGCGGGATCGGCCCGGCGCTGGCCAGCGGCAGCTGGGACGACCACTCGCCGGCGAAGACGTCGACCGCGTTCTGCGGGGACGGCGCGGTCGTCACGTACTCGTCGAGGATCGACGGCGGCGGCGCCGTGGGTCGCGGCCTGAGCCGGGCCAAGAGGTTGCGCACGGTGTGCACGGTAATTGAGCGGCGGCGCCGGCCGTGCCCCGGCTACCCTGCGGCGGTGTCCGCGGAACTGAGTGCGGCGGCCGCCGCGTTGCAGGCGCTGTCCAATCCGACCCGGCTGGCCATCCTCGCCGCCGTCTCCGACCGCAACGCGCGGCGGGTTCCGGTGGTGCTCGGCGAGCTGGGCTTCGATATGAAGGTGCTGACCAAGGAGATCGGCCGCCTGACCGAGGCCGGCCTGCTCACGACGGTCCGCGGCCAGCTCGTCGCCGACCTGTCCCCGCTGGCCGGGCTGGCCACCGCCGTGGTCGAGGCCACCGCCCTGGCCCGCGCCATCGCGCCGGACTCGCCGCTGCGCCGGTTCCTGGTGCGCGGCCGGATCCAGACGCTGCCCAAACGGCCCGAGGACCTCGACGCGATGGCGGCCGCGGTGTGCGCGCTGCTGCCCGAGGACCGCACGCTCACCGAGGCCGAGGTCAACGACCGCCTGGCCCAGGCCGGCGACCCGGCGGTGCTGCGTCGTTTGCTTGTGGACAAGCATTTCGTGCGCCGCAGCGCCTCGGCCGAATACCGCGTCATCGAGCACACCATCGTCGTGTAGGACAATTGTGTCCGCCGTGTGACCGGTGGTCCGGACAATTCCGTTCGCCCTGCTCGACGCGTACTCTCCCGGGCAACGAACCGGGCGGTGAAATGGCATCGGGCTTACGTCACCAAGGTTGTCTCTACGCCAGCGACGCGGAATGGCTCGCGATGGCGGCGCCGTTCGTGCGCGACGGGCTGGCCCGCGGCGAGCCGGTGCTGGTCGCCACCACCTCGGCCAACCTGGAGCTGCTGCACGAGGCGATGGGCGCGGAGGCGGACGGCGTCGACTACGCCGAGTCGGCCTACTTCGGCCGCCGGCCGCCGCAGCGGGCCAACGCGATCCACCAGTACTGGACCAAACACGGCGGCGTGGTGCGGATCATCGCCGAGCCGGTCTGGACCGGCCGCTCCCGCCGCGAGGTCGAGGCCTGGCAGCGCATGGAGGCCGGTCTCAACGTGGTGCTGGCCGACACCGACATCCGGCTGATCTGCCCGTACGACATCAGAATCGTGGCCCCGGCCATCGTCGAGGACGCCTGCCGCACCCACCCGGAGCTGGTCGTCGGCGCTGCGGCCGGGCCGTCGCCGCAGTTCGTGGCACCCACCGACTTCGCCCGCGCGCACCGCACCGTCGGGGCGCTGGACGTCGCCGCCGACATCTTCCACTTCGACGGCGACCTGGCCGCCGTTCGGCGGTACGTGCTGGGCCGGGCCACGCCGTTGCTGCGGTCGGAGGACGATGTGGCCACCTTCGGCATCGCGGTCGGCGAGTCGATCACGTACCTGCTGGGGCACGGCGTCACCCGCGTCTCGGTGTGGGTGCGGGCGACGGCCGGCCGGGTGGTCTGCACCCTGCACAGCGACCAGCCGCTGGCGGTGCAGCCGTTCGTCGGCTTCCGGCACGGCGACGGGCTGTGGCTGACCAACCAGATCTGCGAGTGGCTGGACGTCAGCGCCGACAACGGCGGCTGCACCGTCGAGCTGGCGGTGCCCGGACAGCGCGCGGCGGAGGCCTTCGGTGTGTGACGGTCTAACTGAGGCGGACGTCGCCGAACCGCTCCTGGATCCGGCGCAGCTCCCGCATCCGGGGCTCGGTCTCGCCGCCGACCCAGCGGCTGACCGTCTTCGCCGACACGCCCAGCTCACGGGCCACGGCCTCGCGGGACAGGCCCTCCCGGCGCAGCGTTTCCGTGATCCAGTCGGCGAAACTGTCCCGCACCGGCTCCGGCCGCACCGGCTCGGCGAGCGCTTGCAGGACGTCGAACTCGACGTAGTCGGGGTAGATGCGGCAGGAGATCTGGATCGCCCCGGCCGGGCCGGCCGAGTCCAGCAGGGCGCGGAACACCGCCTTGGACACCTCGCGGCCGTCGGCCTCGCTCAGCGGCGCCTCCGCCGTGCACTGGCGGATGAAGTCGCGGATTCCCGGCACCGCCGCCGGCCGCGCCGGGAACAAGCGGGTGCGCACCTCGACCGGGAGCACCTCGATCACGCCCTGGATTTTCACCGATGACGGCCGGAAGCACCAGCACCGGAGGCGACGTGCTGCACATTCTCTGGCTCAACGGCGGCCTGGGCTGCGACGGCGACTCGGTCGCGCTGACCGCCGCCACCCAGCCCAGCATCGAGGAGATCGTGCTCGGCGGTCTGCCCGGGCTGCCGCCGATCGCCATGCACTGGCCGATGCTGAGCTACGACAACGGGCCGGACTTCATGGCCTGGTGGCGCCGGGCCGCCCGCGGCGAGCTCGACCCGTTCGTGCTGGTCGTCGAGGGTTCGGTGGCGGACGAGAGCAACAAGGCCGAGGGCTACTGGACCGGTTTCGGGGCCGATCCCGAGACCGGCCAGCCGATCACCGCCAGCGAGTGGCTGGATCGCCTGGCCCCCAAGGCCTTCGCCGTGCTGGCGGTCGGCACCTGTGCCGCGTACGGCGGCGTGCACGCCATGGCCGGCAATCCCACCGGGGCCATGGGCGTGCCGGACTACCTGGGCTGGCAGTGGAAATCCCGCGCCGGCATCCCGATCATCTGCGTGCCCGGCTGCCCCATCCAGCCCGACAACCTCTCCGAGACCCTGCTGCACCTGCTCTACCAGTACGGCAGCCCCGAGCCGGCGCTGCCGCTGGACGAGGCCCTGCGGCCGAAGTGGCTGTTCGAGTCCACCGTGCACGAGGGCTGCGACCGGGCCGGCTACTACGAGCAGGACGAGTACGCCGCCGCCCACGGCTCGTCGAAGTGCCTGGTCAAGCTGGGCTGCTGGGGCCAGGTCGTGAAGTGCAACGTGCCCAAGCGGGGCTGGATCAACGGCGTCGGCGGCTGCCCCAACGTCGGCGGCATCTGCATCGGCTGCACCATGCCCGGCTTCCCCGACAAGTTCATGCCGTTCATGGAGCCGCAGGCCGCGGCCGGCCGCGAGACACGACTGTCCGGCTCGGTGATCCGCGTCCTGCGCTCGATCCGCACCGGGTGACGCTTGGAAGGGGGCTTTCCTCCACTCCGAGTGGAGGAAAGCCCCCTTCCAAGCGTTGAGGGGGTGACGCGCCGGGGGCAGGTCCCCCACGGGCCTTTCAGGCGAGGGCTTGCGTCGGTGGCAGCCGCGCCGCACGCATCGCCGGATAGGCCCCGGCGACCGCCCCGACCAGTGCGGATAGCGCGACGCCGCCCAGAAGTGCGTGCGGCGGCAGGATCGCCGGCCAGCCCTGGGACAGGGCGTAGCCGGAGGTCACCAGCACCCCGATGGTCACGCCGGCGAGCCCGCCGAGACCGGACAGCAGCACCGACTCGGCCAGGAACTGGCCGCGGATCTGGCCTCTGGTCGCGCCGAGGGCCCGGCGCAGGCCGATCTCCCGGCGGCGCTCCAGCACGGAGATGACCATGGTGTTGGCCACCCCGACCCCGCCGACCAGCAGCGCGATCCCGCCGAGGCCGAGGAACAGCGCGCTGTAGGTGTCCTGGGTCAGCGCCTGCGCCGCCAACACCTCCGACGGCCGCTGCACGGTGACCTCGTTGGGGGACTGGGGATTGATCGTCGCCCCGAGCACGTTCCGGACGTCGGCCACCGCGCCCTCGTCCGCCTTCACGTAGACGGTGGTGGGATGTCCGTCGAAGCCGAGCAGCTCCTTGGCGGCGGTCCGGCCCACGAGCGCGGCCCGCTCGATCTCCGGGGCCAGCGGCATCGAGTCCAGCACGCCGACCACGGTGAACCAGTGCCCGCCGAGATAGACCCGCGGCGGACGGGCCGGGTCGACATGGTCGATGCCGAGCCGGCTGGCGGCCACCGCGCCGAGCACCACCACCGGGAAATTCCCGTTGCCGCCGTTGAGGAACGAGCCGCTGTGCAGGGTGCCGCCGATCACCTTGAGCAGGTCGAGATCGGCGGCCAGCACCGACAGCCCGGACGTCTCCTCCGGGGAGATCTTGTCCGACCGGCGGATCGTCGCCTTCGACACCAGCCCAGTCGCGGTGGCACCGGTGACCGGGCCGATCCGCTTCACCATGGCCACGGCGTCCGCCGGCAGCTTCGCGTCGCCGCCGAAGAACGTCTTGCCCGCGCCCGCGGTGAGCAGATTGGTGCCCAGCGCGGCGAGCTTGTCGTGCAGCGCCTGCGCGCTGGACGCGGGCACCGCCAGCACGGCGACCATCGCGGCGACGCCGATCGCGATGCCCAGCGCCGACAGCACTGCCCGCATCGGCCGGGTCCGCATGCCATGCGCGCCAAGGGTGAGCACGTCGGTCGCGGGCAGCCGCGACGACTCCGGCAGCGTCGGCGCGGTCACCGCGGCACCGCCATGCCGGTGTCCAGCTGGATCCGCCCGTCCAGGACCTCGATCCGGCGCGGCATGCCGGCGGCGATCTCCCGGTCGTGGGTGATCACCACGATCGACGTGCCGTCGGCGCTGAGTTCGCCGAGCAGCCCCAGCACGGCCGCGCCGGTGGCGGTGTCCAGGTTGCCGGTCGGCTCGTCGGCCAGCAGGATCGACGGCTCGTTGACCACGGCCCGGGCGATCGCCACCCGCTGCCGCTCGCCGCCGGACAGCTCGCTCGGGAAGTGCTCGGCCCGATGGTCCAGCCGGACCCGGTCCAGCGCGGCCAGCGCCTTGGCCCGACGCCGGCGTCTCGGCACGCCGGCGTACAGCAGCCCGGTGCAGACGTTGTCGACCGCGCTGACCCCCTCGCTGAGGAAAAACTGTTGGAACACAAAGCCGATCCACGCCGAGCGCAGCGCCGACAGCCGCCGGTCGGGCAGCGTCGCCACATCGTGGCCGCGGATCTCGACGCGGCCGGCCGTCGGCTGGTCCAGCGTGCCCATCAGTTGCAGCAGCGTCGACTTGCCCGAGCCGGACGGGCCGACGATGCCGACCGTCTCACCCTCCTGAATGGACAGTGACACGTCGCGAAGCGCCTGCACGCCACCGGGATAGGTGCGCGAGACCCGATCCGCGCGCAGCACCGGGATCACGATGTCGTCACCACCTTCGTGCCGGCCGACAGTCCGGACCCGGACACCTCGACCCGGCCGTTGGAGAACAGGCCGGTCTTCACCGGGACCAGGTGTCGCTGGCCGTTCTGCTCGACCTCGACGGCGTAGCCGCCCTCGGCCAGCGCCAGCAGCGCCCCGACCGGCACCACCAGCACGTTCTTGTGCACGTCCTTGACGAAGTGCACGGTCACCGGGACCGAGTCGAGGTCGCCGCCGGCCTTCGGGTCGTCCAGCGTGATCGTGACGGCGATGGTCGCCTTGCCGTTGGACTGGCCGCTGGCGTCCTTGCCCGGCTCGGCGCTGCGGCCCACGTCGACCACCTTGCCGGTGGTGGTCCCGCCGTTGACGTCGACGGCGACCTGGTCGCCGACCTTGGCCAGGCCCTGCTTGGCCACGTCCAGCTTCACCGCCACGATCCGGTCGGTGCCGGTGATCTTCAGGACCGGGCCGGCGGCCGGGTTGCCGAGCTGGCCGGTCAGCGCCGAGACCCGGACCGGGCCGGCGGCCAGCACCACGTCGCCGGGGCTGAACGTGCCGGTCTGCGGAAGTCCCTGTGCCTTCTGGAACTTCTTCAGCGCCGCCGCCGTCGCGGTCGTGAACTTCTTGTCCGGCGCGCCGAAGTCGTTGTAGCCCAAGGCCTTGAGGTTCTCCTCCAGCTGCTGGACGTCCGGGCCGTCGGTCACGCCGGCTGCCAGGTCCCGGTAGAACGGCAGCTTGCCGTAGAACAGCGGCACCGGGGCGGCGTCCACGCCGTACACCGACTGCCCCTGGGTGATCACCGTGCCGGTCGCCGGCAGCGAGGTGATCGTGCCCGGCTTGCGCCCGGTGACGTCCGACTCCCCGCCGAAACCCAGCGTGCCGTCGGCGTCCTCCTGGTCGCTGAGGTCGGTCTTGGTCACGCTGGCGGTGGCGACGGCCGGGGGCGGGACGACCGGGGTGCGCGCCTCGGACGCCTGGCTCAGCACCACGACCGCGCCCGTGCCCAACACCACCACCAGCACCGCCGCGCCGGCGAACCAGCGGGTCCGGTGCCCGCGCCGGCGGTGTGCTTTCTCCTCGGACATCTTCAACCCGCCACCGACGCGCAGGCCTTGCCGGCGGCCTGGACCTTCGGGTCGCCACCGTCCGGCAGGCCCATGGCCTGGCCTGGCTGCGGATCCTTGATGTCCACGCCGTGTTCACGCATGCACTGCGCCCACTTGCGCTGCTTGTCCAGCTGTGCCGGATCCTCGGGCTTCGGCTCGCCGCCGTTGGGCAGCAGGTGCTTGCACTTGTCGTTGGCGGAGGTGAACTTGGGGTCGTCCGCCTTGATCGCCGGCACGCTGTCCATGCTGTTGGGATCCGGGTCCTTCATATCGAAACCGTTGTCCCGCATGCACTTCGCGTACGCGCGCTGCTTGTCCGTGTCGTCGCCGCTGCCCGCGTCGCCGCCGCCGGCGGGCGCCGGGCTGGTCGTCGGGTTCGGTGACGACACCGAGGCCACATGGTTCCCGTTGTCGCCGCCGCCGCAGCCGGCCAGCAGCACCGCGACCGCCGCGCCGGCGACCGCGAGGACCGTGATTGGTTTCCGCATGGACATCTCCATCGGGTTGGGGATCTGGCCTTTCCAGGAGTACCGATCGAGTGATCCGCAGCGGTTAAGCGAAGCCGTTTATCCCGCCCTTATCGGACCGCGCCTAGCATCGGGACGTGCGTGTGCTTGTGGTTGAGGACGAGCGGTTGCTGGCCGATTCGATCGCCGAGGGACTGCGCCGGTTCGCGATGGCGGTCGACGTTTGTTATGGCGGGGAATGCGCGCTGGAGCGGGTCGGCGTGCACGAGTACGACGTGGTCGTGCTGGACCGGGACCTGCCCGACGTGCACGGCGACGAGGTGTGCGCCGCCGTCGTCGCGGCCGGCGGCGAGGCCCGGGTGCTCATGGTCACCGCCGCCGGCGACGTCGCCGACCGGGTCGCCGGGCTCGGCCTCGGCGCCGACGACTACCTCACCAAACCGTTCGCGTTCAGCGAGTTGGTGGCCCGCGTGCAGGCGCTGGCCCGGCGGGCCCGGCCCGCGCTGCCGCCGGTGCTGGCCGGCCACGGCGTCGTGCTCGACCTGCCCCGCCACCAGGCCTCCCGGGACGGCCGGTTCCTTCCTTTGTCGCCCAAGGAATACGCCGTGCTCCAGGTTCTGATGCGGGCGGAAGGCACGGTGGTCAGTGTGGAATCGTTGTTGGAAAAGGCCTGGGACGAGCACGCCGATCCGTTCACCAACGCGGTGCGAATGGCCGTGATGACGCTGCGCCGCAAACTCGGCGACCCGCCGCTGATCGAGACCGTGCCCGGCGCCGGCTACCGGTTCGGCCCATGAGGCCGCTGTCGGTGCGGGCCCGGCTGACCGCTTTGTACGGCGGGATGTTCGTGCTTTCCGGGATCGTGCTGGTGGTCATCGTCTACCTGCTGGTGAGCCAGACGCTGCCGTCGGCGACGAGCTTCGCCGACTCCACTGCCCAGCAGATGGACGTGCCCGGGGAGACGGTGAACTCGGTGCCCGGAGTGCCCGCGAACACCGACGGCGCTTCCGTGGTCCCCACGTTGGAGGCGTATCGCTCGTCCACGCTCACCACGCTGCTCGTCCAGTCCGGGGCCGCGCTGCTGATCACCGCCGCGCTGGCCGTGGCGCTCGGGTGGTTCGTCGCCCGGCGGGTGCTGCGCCCGCTGCACGACATCACCGCCACCGCGCGGCGGCTCGGCGCCGAGGACCTCGGCCGCCGGATCAAGCTGACCGGGCCCGAGGACGAGCTCAAGGAGCTGGCCGACACCTTCGACGGCATGCTCGACCGGCTGTCCGGATCCTTCGACAGCCAGCGGAGATTCGTCGCCAACGCCTCCCATGAGCTGCGCACACCCCTTGCCCTGCAACGGACCCTGATCGAGGTCGCCCTGCTCGGCGACGACGTGCCGCCCGCGACCCAGCTGCTCGGCACCCGGCTGCTCGACGCCAACGCCCGCACCGAACGGGTGTTGGAGGGCCTACTCGTGCTGGCCCGCAGCGACCGGGGCCTGGCCGACCGTGTGCCGGTGCGGCTGGACCACTTGGTGGAGACCATTGCCGAGGGCTTTCCGGGAGTCGAGGTGGTGGCCTCGGCCCGCACGGTCGCCGGCGATCCCGTGCTGCTGGAACGTCTGGTGGTCAACCTGATCGACAACGCCGTCAGCTACAACCGGCCCGACGGCTGGGTTCGCGTCGAAGTCGCCGACACGCCCGCGCTGGTCGTGCGTAACACCGGGCCGGTGGTTAATCCGTTCATTGTGCACGCCTTGTTCGAGCCCTTCCACCGCGGTTGCGGCGACCGGACCGACAGCGCGCACTCCGGCCTCGGCCTGTCCATCGTGCGCTCCGTCGCCGCCGCTCACGGCGGCCGCGCCTCGGCTCAGGCCCGGGCCGACGGCGGGCTGGACGTCACCGTGCAGCTGCCTTGAGCAGCGGCTGGTCCGGGTCCTCGAGCGCCTTCGGGTCGACCGGCTTCCCGATCAGGGCCTTGATCGGGTCGACCACGTCCCAGACGTTGACGTTCATGCCGGCCAGAACCCGATTCTCCTTGAGCCAGAAGGCGATGAACTCGCGGCGGTCCTTGTCGCCGCGGAACACCACCTCGTCGTAGCCGCCGGGGTCGACGTGGCCGACGTACTCCATGCCGAGGTCGTACTGGTCGGTGAAGAAGTACGGCAGCTCCTCGTGGCTGGCCTCGCGGCCGAGCATGGTGGCCGCCGCGGTGGCTGGCTGGCGTAGCGCGTTGGCCCAGTGCTCGACCCGGATGTGCTTGCCCAGCAACGGATGGAACGCGTTGGCCACGTCGCCGGCGGCCACGATGTCCGGGTCGCACGTCCGCAGCGCGGCGTTGACCATGATCCCGTTGTCCACGTGCAGGCCGGCCCGCTGGGCCAGTTGGGAGTTCGGGCAGGCGCCGACGCCGACCACCACCGCGTCGGCGGCGATCTCCGTGCCGTCGGCCAACCTCACGCCCTGCGCGGCGATGCCCGCGACGCTCGCCCCGAACCGGAAGTCCACGTCGTGCGCACGGTGCAGGTCGGCGAAGATCGTCGCCACCTCGGGGCCCAGCACCTGCAATAGCGGCAGCTCCGCCGACTCGACCACCGTGACGTCGACACCCGCCTGCCGGGCGGCCGCCGCCACCTCCAGGCCGATCCAGCCCGCGCCGACCACCACCAGCCGGGTAGCGGCGTTCATGGCGTCCTTTATGGACTCCGAGTCCTCGATCCGGCGCAGGTAGTGCACGCCCGGCGCGTCCGCGCCCGGGATCGGCGGCTTTCGGGGGCTCGCGCCGGTCGCCAGCAGCAGCTTGTCGTAGCGGTGGGAGCTGCCGTCGGCCAGGTCCACGCGATGGGCTTCCCGGTCCAGGCGGCTCACCCCGATGCCCAGGGCCAGCTCCACCTGGTGGTCGGCGTACCAGGCCGCCGAGTGGACCGTCATGCCGTCCCGGTCCGCCTTGCCGGTCAGGTGGTCCTTGGACAGCGGCGGCCGCTCGTAGGGCAGGTGCAGCTCGTCGCCGATCAGCGTGATCGGCCCCGGGAAGCCCTGGTCCCGCAGGGCCTCCGCCGCCTTCGCGCCGGCCAGCCCGGCGCCGACGATCACGAACCTCTGGTCTGCCACGGCGCCGCTCCCTGCCGCTCGGTTTCGCCAACAAATCTTGGCGTTATAGCCGTGAGCGGTCAAGCCTCGCCAGTCGATCGGGTACTCGCTTCGTTTGCGGAAACAACCATGGTCGTTACTAGGCAACGGGACAATTCGGTCGCCGGCGCCCGTTCCCGCTGCTAGCTTGCCGCCGTGGAACCCTTCTCGCGCTCGTGGGCCGCCCTGTGCCAAGCCGCCCTCGGCCCCCTCGCCGCCAAAGTCCCGCTGCCGATCGGCTGACCGTCCACGGCGGTATGGTCGGATCTTGCCGATCACGGGGGTGGCGGGTGGACAGCGAGAACAGCTTCCAGGGCGAGGCGCACGGGCCGGTGGTGCAGGCCGGGGCGATCCATGGGGGCCTCCATATCCACGGGGCGGGGGCGGAGCCGGCGCGGCCGGCGAACGGGTTGCCGGGGCGGACGGGCTTGTTCCTGAACCGCGGGCCTGAGCTGGACGCCTTCGACGGGATGGTGGCGGCGTACCGGGCGGAGCGGCGGTCGCTGGCGTTCGCGATCACGGGGTACGGCGGCGTGGGCAAGACGGCGCTGGTGGTGCACTGGGCGCACGAGGCGAGCTCGAAGTTCCGGGACGGGGTGGTGTACGCGGAGCTGGGCGGCTCGGCGGAGACGGGGCCGGTGCCGGTGGGAGTGGTGCTGGCGAGCCTGCTCCGCCAGCTGGGGGTGGCGGACGTCCCGAAGTCGGACGAGGAGAAGCTGGCGCTGTATCGAGCGCGGACGGCGGACAGCGAACTGCTGGTGGTGCTGGACGACGCGGCGACGATGGCCCAGATCACGGCGGCGCGGCCGTCGTCGCCGCGGAGCATGGTGTTGGTGACCTGCCGGCGTGAGCTGGACGGATTCGCCTTCCACGAAGTGGAGTTCACGAAGCTGGACCCGCTGGCCGGTGACGTGGCCTCGGAGCTGGTGTCGCGGCTCGTGGGTGACGAGCTGAGCCCCGGCGATCGGCGCGAGCTGACGAGCCTGGTGACGATGTGCGGCGGACTGCCGCTGGCCCTGCGCGTCGCGGCGGCCCAGCTGCGAGAGAACTATCGGGGCGCGGCGGCGGCTTTTGTCGCGCGGCTCGGGGCGGACCGGGACCGGCTCGCGTCGTTCGAGGTCGATGAGGAGCGGCTGGTCGACGCGGTGTTCGACGCGGGCTACCGCCACCTGGACGAGGAGACGGCCCGCGCGTACCGGCTGTTGGCGCTGTGGGAAGGGCCCAGCTTCGACGGGGCGGCGGCGGCCGCGATGCTGGAGCGGGACGAAGAAGCGGTGCGGGCGCTGCTGCGCCGGCTGGTGCGGGTCAACCTGCTGGGCGCCGACGGCGGGCGGTACGAGTTCCACAGCCTGATTCGCTTGCACGGCAGGGATCGTGCCGAGCAGAAGGAGACGGTCGACGACCGGCGGGCGGCGCTGGGCCGGATGGCGCGGCACTTCCGGGACTACTGGATCGCCCGGGACAAGGCGCTGTCCACGCGACCGCGGGCCTGCGACGAGCTCTACGCCGAGATTGCCGTTGTGCACCAAGGAGATCACGCGGCGGCGCTGGCCGACCTGGAGCGGGAGCGGGAGAACCTGCTGGCGGCCGTGCTGGTCGCGAAGAGGTGGGGATTCCACGACTATGCCTGGCAGATGTGTTCGGCGTCGTTTCCCTTCTACTCCCAGCGCGGCCACTACGAGGACTGGATCACCACGCACCAGGTGGGCCTGGAGGCGGCGGCCGGCCAGGACCGGGCCCTGATCCAGCTGCACAACCAGCTCGGCGCCGCCCACTTCGAGCTGGACGAGAACGCCAAGGCCCTGGCGCAGTACCAGCTGAGCCTGGACCTGGCGATCAAGGTGGGCGACCCGATGGGGCAGCAGACCAACTGGGAGTGGATCGGCTTCCTCTACGAGCGCGACAAGCAGTACGAGAAGGCCTTGCAGTGCTTCGAGAAAAGCCGGGAGCTGATCGCCCGGTGGTCGGCGGACAAGCAGCCCCGCGCGCTGGCGCTGTACGACATGAACAGCGGCCGCGTGCTCGTCGACGCCGGCCGCGGTGCCGAGGCGCTGCCCCGACTCCACGAGGCGAAGCGGTTCTTCACCGCCGACGGCGACGTGGTCAACGTGGCCAAGACCGAGTACAGCATCGGTGAGGCCCACCGTGTGCTCGGGCAGCCGGCGGCGGCGGTCGAGGCGCTCGAACCGGCGCTCGCGGTGCTGACCGTGCAGGGATCCCTGGCCTGGCGGGAATCCCTGCACGAGAGCCTGGCCGACGTGTACCGGCAGCTCGGTCGGGACGAGGACGCCAACCGGCACTGGGCCGAGAAGCAGCGGCTGAACCGGGAACTCACGACCCGTCGAGAGGCCGTACGGCGACTGCACGGTTGATCGCCCCGGCGGTGACCGTCACCTCGCTGATTTCCTTGCCCAGCAACGAATAGGCCAGCGATGCGCACAGTGCGGTGTCAACGGAGGTGTCCGGGACGAGGTCGATGCGGTCGCCGTCACGGGTCCTGACGTGGCACACGCCGTCGGGGCCGCCGACGGCGGCCAGGGCGATCGCCGGATGCTCGAGGATCACCGCCCGCAGCCAGTCCTCGGGGTCGCGGTCGACATCCCCGACGATCACGTCGGCGGCGCCGAGCATGCGCCGGCCGGGGTGGTCGATGTGCACGACCAGATGCCCGGAACCGTTGTGCAGCTCGGCCGGATAGCGAACAACCGAAGCCGTGCGGTCGGTGATCGTGCAGGTCACGGCCATCGCGGTCGGCGCGGTGGCGGGGGACAGCCCGTCAGTGGGCAGCGGGTGCACGGGCGGCTCGACGACCGGCTCGGCCAGGTCCATGATCGAATAGCAGAGCCGGCGGAGCCGTTCCAACGCCTCGTGCGGCGCGGAGGTGACGAGCTCCGACACGGCTGCATAGGCTCCCGGCCGGTGGGCGGCGATGGCCCGGTCGATCTGGGGCCGCAGCGGCCGATCCCGGTGCAGCCGCGGAGCGATGCCACCGAGCACGTCGACCGGCGACGCCGGGGCGACATCGTCGGCGGGGAACGAGCCGAGCAGCGTGGGCCGGTCCAGGGCGGCGCCATAGGCCGTGGTGGAGCCATGATCGCCGATCACGCAGTCGGCGGCGATCAGCGCCGCGCGCCAGCCCTCGGTGTCCGGCACGAGGATCAGGCCGGCGCGCAGGCAGTCCGACAGCCAGGTCCGGACCTGCCACGGTCCGTGGCCGTGCCAGACGTTGGGGTGCACGATGGCCACGACCCGGTAGGAGTCGACGGGCAGTTCGGCCAGCAGCCGCCGGGGCAGCTCCGGCCAGTCACCGAGCAGGGAATGCCGCCACCACGTGGAATTCAGCGCGATGACGGTGTGGTCGTCGGTCGCGCCGAGGGCCCGGCGGTACTCCGCGCGGCGCGGCAAGCTGGCCAGGATCCGGTCGTAGCAGGGATCCCCGGCGACCACGCCGGTGGACAGCGCCTCCGGGACCGCGGCCGCGAGCCGTGCCAGCTGCTCGGTGTGCGAGAGGACGAGCGCGGTGGCGATGGGCTGGCCGTCGTAGAGCAGCCATTGCGGGGAAAGGCCGAAGACCTGCCGGTTCTCGGTTTCCGGGCCCCGGTCCTCCGATTTCCGATTTCCGATTTCCGATTTCCCGGCGATTGTTTAGTGTAGCCCATTCCATGGGACAGCACGACAATGGGCGCCGCGATCTCGGTCAGCCCGCCGTGGTTGGCGGTGACGGCCAGATCGAACCGGGTCTGCAGGGCCTGCGACCACGGAATGACGATCATCCCGAGCCGGTCCAGCAGCTCCGACAGCCCGTGGTGGAAGGGATCGGAGCCGTTCCACGAGAACACGACCTGGACCCGCGGGTCGCTGTCGAACACGGCGACGGCGTCGAGCAGCCGGGTCGCCGCCGTGACGTTGTGGGCGACCACCAGCACCTGCCGCTGGACGCTGATCGTGTTCCAGTGCGGCGTCTGGATGCCCACCGGCGCCTTGACCCACACCGACTCCACCCCTTCGCCTTCGTCGAAACTGCTGGTGGAAGCACCGTAGCTGATCACCGGGGAGGTGATCTCCGTCGCCTGGGCGGCGAGGAAGGCGTGGATGGCGCGACGGTAGTCGAAGCGGCGTCGCACCAGGTCACGGCCGGCGTCGCGGAGCCGCCGCCGGGTGGGCTCGTCGGCCAGCAGCGCCCGCCGGATCGCGGCGGCCAGCCGGGCCGGATCGGCCGGCGGGGCGGTGTGTCCGGTGACGCCGTCGACGACCTGCTCGGCCAGCCCGCCCGCGGTGGTCGAGACCACCGGGCCCGCGCCGGCCAGGAACGACTCGACCGGGATCCGGCCGAACGGTTCGACGCGCGAGGGCACGACCACGGCCCGCAGCCGGGGATGCGTGAGCAGGCCTCGCACCTCAGGCCCGAACCGGTCGATGACCGTGGCGTCGATCCCCAGGCGCACCACGCGTTCCCGCAGCCTGTGCTGGTACGAGGTGGGGGTATGCCCCTCCGTGGTGGCGGCGAGCACCAGGTGTGGCAGCGGAAAGCCTTCTGCATGAAGGATTTCCACCGCGTCGAGGAGGTCGTCGAATCCCTTGTACGGCTCGGCGCGGCCCATCCCCAGCAAGAACGGTGGCAGCGCCACGGTGCTGGCCGCCGGCCGGTCCTCGTCGACCAGACCGTCACGCAGGTCGATCATCGCCCCCGCCGGCACGCCGTACTCCGTTCGCAGATGCCGCCGCATGTATCCGGAAATGGCCGCGATGCGGCCACCGTGCGCGGCGGCGCGGGCCATCGCGGCCCGTTCCCACGCGATTCGCTCCCGGTCCCACGGGGTGTGCAGGACGCCGCTGGAACGCGGCACCAGCACCAGATGCCGCAGCAGCCGCGGCGGCAATACCGTGGCCAGGCCCAGGAAGGGAATGTCGAACGCGAGCAGCAGCAGGGGATCCGTGACCTCGTCGAGCAGAATCCGCCCGGCGTCGTCGGCCAGCCGCCGGAAGTTGTCCAGCGTGCCCCACCGGTCCAGGCCGTCGGTTCCGTTGTCCACCGGGAAAACCTCGGCGCGACGCAACCGGGCGCGCACGTCCCGGTGCCAGTCCTCCTGGCGTTCGGGATTGGCCTTGCTGAGGTGCACGGGCAGCACGACCAGCCGGCTGGTCGCCGGCAGCGTGTCCACCAGCACGTCCAGAAACGCGCGGTTGGCGTAGCCGGCCCCGGTGCCGCAGCCGTAGAAGCCGTCGTGGACGGCCAGCGCCACCGTGCCGGTCACACCGGTCCCGCGCGCAGGCCGGCGATGAGCGTGCCGATGGTGCCGGCGACCACCACCTCCGGCGACCGGTCGCCGATCATGCCGTTGCCGATGATGGTGGCCAGGCCCTGGATGGTGGCCAGCACCGCCATGCGCACCCGCTCGACGTCGTCGACGATCTCCCCGGCCCGCAGCGCGTCATCGATCACTCGCTGCGGGGCGGCGAACGCCCGCTCGTTGGCGGCGCGCAGTTCGGGCGCGGACTCGGTGTCCTTGCGGGCGAAGATCAGGCTCAGCAGCACCGGATGGGCGGTGGCGAAGTCGACGTAGGCGTGCGCGAAGGCCAGCAGCCGCCGGTCGAAGCCGCCGTCCTCGCACGCCCCGATCCGGGCCTCGACCAGTTCGCCCAGCTCGTCGAGCCCGCGCACGGCCAGCGCGTCCAGCAGCGCCTGTTTGTCGGCGAAATGCCGCTGCGGGGCCCCGTGGCTGACGCCGATCTCGCGGGCGAGTTCACGCAGCGACAATCCGGCCACGCCGGTCTCCTCGATGCGCTTCTGGGCCAGGTCGAGCAGTTCCGCGCGCAGGCTCCCATGGTGATAGGGGCTGGATTTGGAGGGCACGAACCACCTTCCCATGAATCGACACCGGCGGCCGGAAAGACTACCTCACACGCCGACCGTCAATGGCTCGGTGAAGCTCATGATTCCCTCGACGCCGCCGAGTTCGCGTCCGGTTCCGGAGGCCTTGAAGCCGCCGTATGGGGCGTTGAAGTCGAAATCGACGGCGGTGTTCACGGTCTGCGAGCCGGCGCGGACCCGCAGCGCCACCTCGAGCGCCTGGTCCGGATCGCCGAAAACCGCGCCCGAGAGGCCGAACGGCGTGGCGTTGGCGATGGCGACGGCCTCGTCGACCGTGTCGTAGTCGATGACGCAGATCACCGGGCCGAAGATCTCCTCCTGGGCGATCCGCATGGTGTTCGCGACGTCGGTGAAAACCGTTGGCCGCACATAGAATCCCGTGCTCACACCGTCGGGCCGGCCGCCGCCGTAGGCCAGCGTGGCGCCCTCGGTCCGGCCGAGTTCGATGTAGGACAGCACGCGGTCGTACTGCCGGCGCGACACGATCGGGCCAAGTGTGGTCGCCTCGTCGGTGGGCTCGCCGACGATCACGGTGTCGAGGGCGGCGGTGTAGACGGCCATGAACTCGTCGTGCCGGGCGCGGGGGATGAGGATCCGGCTGAGCAGCGAGCAGGCTTGGCCGGAGTTCACCGTGGTGCCGGTGACGACCGCCGGCATGATCGCGCCGAAGTCCGCGTCCGGCAACACGATCGCCGCCGACTTGCCGCCCAGCTCCAGCGTGACCCGCTTGAACTCGCGGCCGGCCAGCTCTGCGACCCGGCGGCCGGTGGCCGTGCTGCCGGTGAAGGAGATCTTGTCCACGCCCGGGTGGCTCACCAGGTACTCGGAGATCTCCCGGTCCGCCGGCAGGATGCTGACCGCGCCCCGGGGCAGGTCCGCCGCCTGGAACGCCTCGGCCAGCACATGCGAGTCGTAGGCCGTCTCCGGCGCCGGCTTGATGATCACCGGGCAGCCGGCCAGCAGGGCCGGGATCGCCTTCTGCAGCGCCAGGAACAGCGGCGCGTTCCACGGCGCCACCGCCGCTACCACGCCGACCGGGACCCGCCGGATCACGCTCGGCCGGAACGCCCCCTCGCGGCGTTCCTCGAACCGCAGCTCATCGGCCAGCGAGGCCAGGAACCTCGTCAGGCCCACCGCGCCCTGCACCTCGCTCGGCCGATTCACCGGCGCGCCCATCTCGTTGCGGATCGCCTCCGAGAGCGGCCCCTCCCGCCGCGCCAGCTCGTCCGCGAACCGCCCGAGCGCCGCCGCCCGGTCCTTGACCGGCAGCTCCGACCACTCCCCGGACTCCAGCAGCTCTCTCGCCGCCTGTACCGCCGCGTTCACCTCCGCGCGGCCCGCCTCCCGCACCCGGTAGGCGACCCGCTCCGTCGCCGGATTGACCATCTCGAGCTGCCGGTCGCCGGTCGCCGGCACCCACTCGCCGGCCACAAAAACGTCCTCACGCTGGGCAAACATGGGCAACACCCTCCCGGAAGTGGTCACTGGCCACATCCCAGAGTAGGCAGTGGCTACAAAGTAGTCAACGCCTACTTCGGGCTACGTGAGTGGTGGCGACCAATGCCGCCCTAAGGGCAGGTGGCCGGGCGGCGGACGGGAGGCGAAAGGCTGCAATCCGCGGAGAAGACGGCGCTGCAGACGATGCTCAACGGCTGCTGACCCTGGTTTTAGCTGGCGGAACCGGCCCGCACCAGGGACTGGGTGCCGCGGGGGAGGGCGGCGGCGTTGGCCAGGTGGCGGGTGATGGCGTCCCGCAGCGCCCGCACGGCCCGCGACGGCTCGACGTCCTGCCGGTAGGCCAGCCGCACGACCCGGCTGAGCCCGGGCTCGGCGAAGCGGGTGACCCGGAACCGGTCCCTGACCACGGTGCTGGGCACGACGGCGATCCCCATGCCGGCCCGCACGAACTCCAGCACGGCGTCCATCTCCCCACCCTCGATGGCGAACGACGGCTCGAACCCCTCGGCCCGGCAGGCGTTGACGGTGGCGTCGCGCAGGTCGTAGCCGCGGCGGAACATCACCAGCGGCTTGTCCCGCAGGTCGCAGATGCGCAGACGGGCCCGCCGCACCGGGGCCGCCTGGTCCTTGGCCGAGATCACCACCAGCTCCTCGATGAGCAGCGGCAGGGTGGACAGCCGGCTCTCGTCCCGCAGCCGCGAGTCGACGATGATCGCCAGATCCAGGCCGCCCTCGGACAGTTCGGTCTGCAGGTCCCGCGAACCGCTCTCGTGCACTGTGAGCTCGATCCCAGGGTAGGCGGCGCGGAACCCGGCGAGCATCGCCGGCAGCAGGCCGGTGCACAGGCTCGGGGTGGCCCCCAGCCGCACCCGCCCGCGGCCCAGTTCGTCCAGTTCGCGCACGGCCTGGTAGGCCGACTCGGCCTCGGCCAGCATGCGCCGGGCGAACGGCAGCAGCGTCTCGCCGGCCTCGGTCAGCGAGAGATTTCCCCGTATCCGGTGGAAAAGCTCGGCCCCGACGTCGCGCTCCAGCGCCCGCACCTGCTGTGAGAGCGAGGGCTGGGCGACCCGCATCCGCTCGGCGGCCCGGGTGAAGTGCCGGGTGTCGGCGACGGCCACGAAATAGGCGAGCTGGTGGAGCTGCACAGCCCCCATCATAGGCACAGCCTCTGCTGACCAGACCAAACTTCTGTTTGCCCTCTGGTGGTCCCGCTCCTAGCGTCGGTCACGTGTCCACCGAGCTCGCTGTACCATCACGAAAACGCTCCTCGGTCGGCCGGTTCTGGGCGTCGACGATCGGCAAGAAGACCGTCATGGCGGTGACCGGCCTGGCCCTGGTGGCCTTCCTGTTCGCGCACATGCTGGGCAACCTGAAGGTGTTCCTGGGCGCGGCCGACCTCAACGCCTATTCGGCCTGGCTGCGCACGATCGGCGAGCCCGCGCTGCCGTACGGCGTGTTCCTGTGGATCATGCGCGTCGGCCTGGTCGTGGCGGTGGTGCTGCACATCACCGCGGCGGTCCAACTGTCCATTCGGGACCGACGGGCCCGGCCGGTCCGCTACGTGCACGGCCAGCGGGCCCGGGCCGGCTTCGCCACCAGCACGATGCGCTGGGGCGGCGCGACCCTGGCCGTCTACGTGGTCTGGCACATCCTCGACCTCACCGTGGGCGTGGCCAACCGGGACTTCGTCGACGGCGACCCGTACCACAACATCCGCGCCGACTTCGGCGTGTGGTGGGTCAACGTGATCTACATCGTGGCCCTGCTGATGCTCGGCCTGCACCTCAACCACGGCTTCTGGAGCGCCGCCCGCACGCTCGGCGTCGCCGGCAACGCGGTGCGGACCATCGGCGCCGTGCTGGCCGTGGTGATCACCGGCGGCTTCCTGGCCGTCCCGATCGGCGTGATGACCGGATTGGTGGCCTGACCATGCTCGAGCACACCGTCGGCGCTGCGATACACGACAGCAAAACCCCCTCCGTACCGCTGGAAAAGCGTTGGGACGAAAGGAAGTTCACCGCCAAGCTGGTGAACCCGGCCAACCGCCGCAAGCACCGGGTGATCGTCGTCGGCACCGGGCTGGCCGGCGCCTCGGCCGGCGCGACGCTGGCCGAGCAGGGCTACCACGTGGTGCAGTTCTGCGTCCAGGACTCCCCGCGCCGGGCTCACTCGGTGGCCGCGCAGGGCGGCATCAACGCGGCCAAGAACTACCGCAACGACGGCGACTCCACCTACCGGCTGTTCTACGACACGGTGAAGGGCGGCGACTTCCGCTCCCGGGAGTCCAATGTGTACCGACTGGCCGAGATCTCCACCCAGATCATCGACCAGGCGGTGGCCCAGGGCGTGCCGTTCGCCCGCGAGTACGGCGGTCTGCTCGACACCCGCTCCTTCGGCGGCGTCCAGGTGCAGCGCACGTTCTACGCCCGCGGCCAGACGGGCCAGCAGCTGCTGCTCGGGGCGTACCAGGCACTGTCGCGGCAGATCGGCGCCGGCACGGTGGAGATGCACCCGCGCACGGAGATGCTGGACCTGATCGTCGTGGACGGCCAGGCGCGGGGCGTCGTCGCCCGGAACCTGATCACCGGGGAGATCACCACCCACCTCGCCGACGCCGTGGTGCTGGCCACCGGCGGCTACGGCAACGTGTTCTACCTGTCCACGAATGCCAAGGGCTCCAACGCGAGCGCGATCTGGCGGGCCCACCGCCGCGGCGCCTACCTCGCCAACCCGTGCTTCACCCAGATCCACCCCACCTGCATTCCCCGTTCCGGCGACCACCAGTCGAAGCTGACGCTGATGAGCGAGTCGCTGCGCAACGACGGCCGGATCTGGGTGCCCGAGCGTCGCGGCGACACCCGACCGCCGGACCAGATTCCCGAGGACGAAAGGGATTACTACCTGGAGCGGATGTACCCGAGCTTCGGCAACCTCGTGCCGCGGGACATCGCCTCCCGGGCGGCGAAGAACGTCTGCGACGCCGGTCAGGGGGTCGGCCCCGGCGGGCTGGGGGTGTACCTGGACTTCGCCGACGCCATCGAGCGCCTGGGCCGCCCGGCGATCGAGGACCGCTACGGCAACCTGTTCGACATGTACCAGCGGATCACCGCCGAGGATCCGTACCGGGTGCCGATGCGCATCTACCCGGCGATCCACTACACCATGGGCGGCCTGTGGGTGGACTACGACCTGCAGAGCACGATCCCGGGCCTGTTCGTCATCGGCGAGGCCAACTTCTCCGATCACGGCGCCAACCGGCTCGGGGCGTCGGCGCTGATGCAGGGCCTGGCCGACGGCTACTTCGTGCTGCCGACCACGATCAACGACTACATCGGCGCCACCACGCTCGACCCCGTCGCCCCGACACATCCGGCCGTGGCCACGGTGGAAGCCGAGGTGCGGGAACGCCTCAACCGCCTGCTGTCGGTGAACGGCACGCGGACCGTGGACTCCTTCCACCGCGAGCTGGGGCTGCTGATGTGGGACCACTGCGGCATGTCCCGCAACGAAAGCGGGCTGCGCAAGGCGTTGGAGCGGGTGCCCGAGCTGCGGGCCGAGTTCTGGCGGTCGGTGCGGGTGCCCGGCGAGGGCGAGGAACTCAACCAGGAGCTGGAGAAGGCCAACCGAGTGGCGGACTTCCTGGAGCTGGCCGAGCTGATGCTGCTGGATGCCTTGCTGCGCGAGGAGTCCTGCGGCGGGCACTTCCGCGAGGAGCACCAGACGGCCGACGGCGAGGCGTTGCGGGACGACGCCAACTTCAGCTATGTCGCCGCGTGGGAGCACGGCCGGCGGCCGGTGCTGCACCACGAAGCCTTGACCTTCGAACACGTTCACCCGACTCAGCGGAGCTACACGTGAAACTCACCGTGCGCATCTGGCGCCAGTCCGGGCCGAAGGACCGCGGACGGATGGTGTCCTACCAGGTCGACGAGATCAGCCCGGACATGTCCTTCCTGGAGATGCTCGACGTCCTCAACCAGGACCTGATCACCCGGGGCGAGCTGCCGGTGGCCTTCGACCACGACTGCCGGGAGGGCATCTGCGGCTCCTGCGGCGTGGTGATCAACGGCCGGGCCCACGGCCCGGAGCGGACCACCACCTGCCAGCTGCACATGCGGGCCTTCCGCGACGGCGACGTCATCGACGTGGAGCCGTGGCGGGCCAAGGGTTTCCCGGTGGTCCGGGATCTGGTGGTGGACCGGTCGGCGTTCGACCGGATCATCCAGGCCGGCGGCTATGTCACCGCCCCCACCGGCAGCGCTCCCGACGCGCATGCCACGCCGGTGCCCAAGCCGGACGCCGACGTGGCCTTCGACAACGCCACCTGCATCGGTTGCGGGGCCTGCGTCGCCGCCTGCCCCAACGGGTCGGCGATGCTGTTCACCTCGGCCAAGGTCAGCCACCTCAACGTGTTGCCGCAGGGGCAGCCCGAGCGGGAGCGGCGGGTGCTGGACATGGTCGCCGCGATGGACGACGAGGGGTTCGGCGGCTGCACCAACACCGGCGAGTGCGTCGCGTCGTGCCCGAAGGGCATCCCGTTCGCCAGCATCGCCACCCTGAACCGGGAGTTCCTCCGCGCCTCGCGCTGACGGCTCACACCTCGTGAGCCGCCTTGTCGGCGCGGCGCTTGAGGACGTAGGACAGGACCAGGCCGCCGAGCAGGGCGGCGACCAGGCCCCACAGCGCGATGCCGCTCAGCCACGTCTCCACCACCTTGCCGACGAAGTGGATGAGCGCGGCGGTGCCGGTGGCCCAGGTGATGCCGCCGAGCGCGTTGGCGATCAGGAACCGGTGGTACGGCATCTTCAGCGCGCCGGCCAGCGGGCCGGCCAGGATGCGCAGCAGCAGGATGAACCGGCCGAAGAACACCGCCCACATGCCCCACCGGTCGAACGCCCGCTCCGCGACCGCGATGTGGTTCGGCCCGAAGTGCCGCGGGAATCTGCGGCCGGCCCACGCGAACAGGGACCGGCCGCCCTTGCGGCCGATGGTGTAGCCGATCGAGTCGCCGACGATCGCGCCGGCGCTGGCGCAGGCCGCGACGATGCCCCACTGCACCGGCGCGTTCGGCTGCAACGTCAGCAGCGCCGCCCCGACCAACGCGAATTCGCCCGGCATGGGAATGCCCAGGCTCTCGATCATGATGATCAGGCCGACCGAGACGTACACCGCCAGCGGTGGCACGGTCATGATCCAGTTGCTGATCCACTCGCCGATGAGAATCGCCCCCCGTGGCCCGTCGGTCGGCGCCATTGTGCCCGACCGCCGGCGGTTCCGCCCGTGCCCGGGCGAACGGGCTGAGGGTCCGCTGAGAACGCGGTGAATTCGTTATCGGGTCAGCGCGCCGCGCCGTTCGGGTGGCCCAACGCCTGGGAGACGGCGAACGCGGCCCGCCGCAGCAGCGGATCGATCCGCTCCGCGTCGAACTGGTCGCGTGCGCCCGCGACGCTGATCGCGGCGACCGGCTGCACGCCGCCCACCCATACCGGCGCCGCCATCCCGCAGAGGCCGGGTGCGAATTCGCCCTCCCTGAAGGCAATTCCGCGCAGCCGTATCTCCAACGACCGGTCCAGCTGTTCCTTCGGCGCGTCGTCGTCCGATGAGGTGTACGCCAGCAGCAGCTCGCCGGCGGAGGTGCAAAAGGCCGACACCTCGTCGCCGGGCCGGGGTATAACGGACAAATATGCGGCGGGATACAGGGCATTGAGGTACTCGACGTTGTTGTCCCGCAACACCGCGAGACTCACCGGGCGCCGCACCGCGTCATAGAGCTCGACCAGATGGGGAACGGCCACGTGGCGCATGCGCTGCGCGGACGCCCCGCGGGCGGCCCGCAGCACCATCGAGCCGATGGTGTATGTCTCACCGCGACGCTGGACGGCCCGGTGCAGCTGGAGGATCGTCAGCAGCCGGTGCACCGTCGATTTCGGCAGTCCGGTGCCGCCGACGATGTCCGAGAGCCGAGCCGGGCGTTCGCTGGACGCGACGCAGGCCAGCACCAGCAGTGCCTTGTCGGCCGCGCCGGGGGCGCCGTCCAACTCCTGTGTTCCAGTGACCACCGCGGTGCTCACGATGCCCGCTCGCCGGCGGTCACGCGCACCACATTGTGCCCGTCAATACTCGAACGGCCGTCCGGTAGCGGCCTCTTGGTAGTGGCGGACATCCGCGCCTCCCTCAGGTTGGTGCGGTCAGAAACGCCTCCCGCGTGGGTGTCCACGGGTAGGCGTAAACGGTTTCTTGTGCGACCGGCGTCACAATCCAACGGGGTCATTGGGTGGCGTCGAGGTCTCATTCGGAGACTATGTCATATTTGGTCAGTCACCAAGTCCGTTCACCTGAGAGGCGTAACTCGACCGGCTGCCCGGCCGTGTCTTGCGGAAAGCTTGCGTAAATAGTTTGCGCGACAAGAAAGGTGGGACGGGTGGTGTGCGTGTTGGAGCGACCTCCGCGAAACTTTCGTCGCGACTATGTTTTCTAGATGAAGCACTAAAATAATAGTCCGGCCTTCTGTCGGCGTCATGGCCGCCGGGTGGCCAACTCCCGTCGGGCCAGGGACCGCTTGTGCACCTCGTCCGGCCCGTCGGCCAGCCGCAGCGCCCGGGCCTGGGCCCAGAGGAACGCCAGCGGGGTGTCCTGGCTGAGCCCGCCGGCGCCGTGGGCCTGGATCGCCTTGTCCAGCACCCATTCGACCGCCCGGGGCACGACGATCTTGATGGCCTGGATCTCGCCGTGGGCCTGCCGATTGCCGACGGTGTCCATCAGCCACGCCGCCTTGAGCACCAACAGCCGCGCCTGCTCGATCCGCACCCGCGACTCGGCGATCCAGTCCTGGACGACGCCCTGCTCGGCCAGGGGTTTGCCGAACGCGACCCGGCTGCTGACCCGGGCGCACAGCAGCCCGACGGCCCGCTCGGCCATGCCGATCAGGCGCATGCAGTGGTGGACGCGGCCGGGCCCGAGCCGGGCCTGGGCGATGGCGAACCCGGCCCCCGGCTCGCCGACGAGGTTGTCCGCCGGCACCCGGACGTGATCGAACTCGACCTCGCCGTGCCCGCCGTGGTCGGCGTCGTCGTAGCCGAAAACCCGCAGGCCACGGCCGATGCGGACACCGGGCGTGTCGCGGGGCACCAGCACCATGCTCTGCTGGCGGTGCGGCGGGCCGTCGGGATCGGTCTTGCCCATCACCACAAAGATCTGGCACTGCGGGCTCATCGCGCCGGTGGCGAACCACTTGCGGCCCGTGATCACGTAGTCGTCGCCGTCGCGGCGGATGGTGGTGGCGATCATCCGCGCGTCGGAGGACGCCACGTCCGGCTCGGTCATCGCGAACGCCGAGCGGATCTCCCCGTCCAGCAGTGGCCGCAGCCACTCCTTGCGCTGCCGCTCGGTGCCGAACTCGGCCAGCAGCTCCATGTTCCCGGTGTCCGGGGCGGCGCAGTTCAGCGCGATCGGGGCCAGTTGCGGGCTGCGGCCGGTGATCTCGGCCAGCGGCGCGTACTGCGTGGTGGTCAGGCCCGCGCCGTGCTCGGGGTGCGGCAGGAACAGGTTCCACAATCCGCGCGCCTTGGCCGCCGCCTGCAACTCGTCGACGATCGGCGGCGCGCTCCAGTCCTCGCCGCGCTCGGCCAACTGTTGCCGCAGCACGGGTTCGGCCGGGTACACGTGCGAGTCCATGAACGCCGTGAGCTGCTCGATCCGGCGCTGCGTGGTGTCGTCGAAAGCGAAGTCCATCACGTCTCCTCGAGTGCGGCGATGCCCTGCGTGGTGGCCGAGGCGGCGAGATCGTCGAATCGATCGAATCCCGGGCCCGGCATGCGGCCGCCGCGGTGGCGCGCGGCCACGCCCAGGGACACGACCGCGAGTTTGAAGAAAGCGAACGCCACGTACCAGCCGATGGCCGACACGTCACGGCCGGTGCGCCGGGCGTAGGCGGCGGCCATCTCGGCCGGGGTGGGATGTCCGGGGGCGGCGGCCGGGTTCGGCAGCACGTCGTCGGCCCGACTGGTGTGGCACAACAGCAGCCCGAGATCGGTCAGCGGATCGCCGAGGGTGGCCATCTCCCAGTCCACCACGGCCACGATCTTGGTGTCCCGCACCAGCACGTTGCCCAGGCGGTAGTCACCGTGCACGATCGTCGCCGGTCCCGATGCCGGCATCGCCCGGGCCAAGGCCTCGGCCAGCGCGTTGATTCCCGAAGGTCCGCTGTCCACTTGGGACGACCACAGGCGCAGCTGCCGGGCCAGGAATCCCTCGGGGCGACCGAAGGTGTCCAGCCCCACCGACTCGGGGTCGATCGCGTGCAGCACGGCCAGTGTGTCGATCAGGTCGTCAGCGATGGCCCGCACGCCGTCGACGCCGGCCCCGGCCAGCTGGTCGGCGTCCTCATAGGTCGTGCCCTCGACATACCGGGACAACGCGAACGGCGCGCCGAGCACGTCGATGTCCTCGCAGAGCCGGATCGGCTCCGGCACCGGCACGTCGCTGCCCCACAACGCTTCGGTCACCCGGTGCTCGCGGGCGACGTCGTGCGCGGCCGGGGCGGCCGTGCCCAGTGGTGGCCGCTTCAGCACCCATGAGTCCATAGTGGACTCGTTGGTGAGCAGGTAGGTCAGGCGGGACTTGCCGCCGGGCAGCCGCGTCGCCGACAGCCGCGACCAGCCGAGCCACGCAGCGAGCCGGTCGACATCCAGGCCGGCCGTCACACGATCCCGCCGACGGTGAGGCCGCCGTCGATGACCAGCGACGCCCCGGTGATCCAGCTCGCCTCGGCGGACAGCAGGTACGACACCGCGCTGGCCACGTCGGCGGGTTCGCCCAGCCGCCGCAGCGGGTAGTCGGCCGCGACCTCGTCCTCCCGGTTCTGGTACATGGCCTCGGACATCTTGGTGCGGACCACGGCCGGCAGCACGATGTTCACCCGCACCTTCGGGGCCAGCTCGACCGCCAGCTCCTGGGTCAGCCGCAGCAGGGCCGCCTTGCTCACGCCGTAGAAGCCGGCGCCGGGGGCGGCGCGCAGCGCGGCGACCGACCCGATGTTGACGATCGAGCCGCCGTTGTCGGCCATCCACGCCCGGTGGACCTTGCGCGTCCACTGCACCGGGGCCACCAGGTTGACCCGCAGGATCTTCTCGATCACCCGCTCCTCCAGGTCGAGCACCGGGCCGAACACCGGGCTGACGGCGGTGTTGTTGACCAGCATGTCGACGCGCCCGAACGCGTTCAGCACCCGTTGCACGGTCTCGTCCTGGTGCGCCGGGTCGTCGGCGCGCCCGGCCACGGCGATGGCATTGTCCTCGCCGAGGTGGTGCACGGCCCGTTCCAGCGCGGCCTCGTCCCGTCCGGTGACGCAGACGCTCGCGCCGCCGTCGATGAGCGCCTCGGCCGTGCGCAGGCCGATTCCCCGGCTCGCGCCGGTGATGATCGCGACCTTGCCCTTGTGCGAACTCATCTCACGCTCCTCAGCGGTAGTGGCCGTCGGGGTCCAGGCGGCGCAGCGCGGCCAGCTCGTCGCCGGTGATCTCCGGCTCGGTCGCCACGAAGTCCGTCGAACTGGGCCACTGGGTGTGCTCGGCGAGGGCCTCGGCCGGTGTGCGGTCGCCGTCGGCCAGCCAGGTGGCCAGCCGCAGCTTCGCGCCGGGCCGTCGCTGGAACCGGCCGAACTGGCTGACCGCCTCGCGGACCCGCTGCCCGGGACTGGTCAGGTGCGCGACCTCGGCCACGTACCGGCGCCGGGACGCCGAGGCGACCACCACACAGTCCACAGTGGACGCGATGTCGTTGGCGCCGCCGGAGCCGGTGATCCACCGGCCGTCCGGCAGCAGACATGTGTTGATGTTGCCCATGACGTCGACCTCGGCCGCGGACAGCACGCCCAGGCACCGGTTGTTGCCGGCGACCATGCCGCCCAGCACTTCGGGGATGCTGGACAGCTGCTCGGCCCGGTGGGCCAGGCTGAACAGGAACACGTCGCCGGCTGCCGGGCACTGGCCGTAGAAGCCGGTTTCGGCGCAGACCTTGACCTCGATGCCGCGGGTGCGCAGCCGGCCGGCGGCCAGCCAGGCCGCCACGTGCGACGGCCCGATCCCGGCCAGCAGCGTGTCGTAGCCGTGGTCGATGACGTTCTGCACAACGCTTCGGGCGCCCAACAGGATCGTCCGCTCGAGATCGGTCGGGTCACCGGCCGGCCGCGGCACCGGCTTGTTGGGGGAGAACGCCCCGAGCTTGGCGAGATAGCCGGCGTGGCTGCCGGTGTCGACGACCCAGTCCCGGTGCCACTGCCGCATCGCCTCGACCGAACGCCCGCAGCGCGCGATCTCCGCGAGGAAGCCGTAGTCGTCCAGGTAGCCCTCGACGCCGCCGGTCCCGTCTGAGGGCATGGACTGGGGATGCGCGCCGAAAGGCGCCGCGCACAGGGCGGTGACCCGCTGGCCCGGGATCACCACGCGGCCGGGGTGCGTGTCGATCACCGAGTCGTCCACGATCCGCTCCACGGTGGCCAGCACGCCGCGCTTGGCGCCGTACGCCGACCACGGCCCTTCCCCGATCGGGGCGGCCAGCACGACGTTTCCCCGCCGGTCGGCGCACAGTCCGTGCACGATCGTCACGTCCGGGCGCAGCGCCGTGGCGAGCACCACCGGCGGGCCGCCGGCCGGGGTGGGCGCCGCGAACACGGCGTCCTCCTTGCCGTGTGCCAGATCGCTGCCCCACAAGGACCGGATCTCGGTGTGCCCCAAGCCCATCGCGCCGGCCATCAACCGCTGCATCAAGGTGAGCAGCGACCATATCTCCGCGCGGAACGGCACTTCGGTGAGCACGTCCCGGTAGAGGGCGTTGGGCCGCGGGGTCGGATAGGTGTCGCCGAGAAAGCACGTGATCATCCGGCCGACCGCCCCGGACAGCGCCAGCGCGTGCGCCGCCGAGTACACCGCGGCCATGCTCACGGTCAGCGAGCGCCGGCCGGCGAACTGCCGGGCCAGCGCCATCGTCGCGGCGTTCGGGCGGGCCGGGGTCATCGCCAGGTGGACGTGCATGTCGGGTTCGACGAACCGGGCCACGAGCTCGTCGGGGTCGGCCGTGATCACGGTCATGCGGCCGCCCCCAGCACCACTGCCGAGGTCTGGCTGCCGATCGCGAACGTCATCGACACGGCCAGGTCCAGCGCGACCGGGCGGGAGCCCTCGCCGACGTGGTCGTGGTCGCAGTCGGGATCCGGGTCGGTGTAGTTGATCGTCGGGGCCAGTGTGCCGTGGTGCAGCATCAGCGCCGTCGCCGCCGCGTTGACCACGCCGGCCGCGCCCAGCAGATGGCCGTAGATCGGCTTGTTGGAGCTGAGCGGCGGCCAGTGCTCCCGACGCCGGTCGTCGTAGAGCATGCCGAGCGCCTTGCTCTCCGCGAGATCGTTGTACTTGGTGCCGGTGCCGTGGCCGCAGTAGTACTGCACATCGCCCGGCTTGGCCCCGGCCTCCTCCAGCGAGTCGCGGATCACCGAGGCCGTGCGGGCTCCGGTGAGATCCATCGAGAACGGGTTCGCCGCCTCGCACAACCCCGCGTGCGCTAACACTTCCGCGTAGACGCGGGCGTTGCGCCGCCGGGCGAACGAGGCTCGTTCCAGGCACAGCACCACCGCGCCCTCGCCCAGCACCAGACCGTCCCGATGCCGGTTGTAGGGCTTCATGGCCAGGGCCGGGTTCTCCCGCTCGGCGGCGAGCACGCCCTTGCCCATCGAGGCGAAGCTGCGCAGCACCACCGAGGTGAGCGGGAATTCATAGCCCACAACCAGAACGGCGTCGGCCCGGTCGGCGCGCAGCGTGTCCAGCGCCACGCCGATCGCCTGGTTGCCGCCGACGCAGGCGTTGCTCAGGGTGGTGACGTTGCCCTGGATGTCGCTGTCGATCGCGGCCAGCGTCGTGGCTGTTCCGGGGATGGAGCACAGCATCGCGCCCTTGTCCGGGAAGCCGGACGCCGAGTTCGCCGCTTCCTCGACCCAGCCGATCGGTCCGCGTGAGCAGGAGCCGACCAGGCCCACGCGGCGCGGGTCGACGGCTTCGGCGTCCAGTCCGGCGTCCTGCCGGGCCTGGCGCACCGCGGCCATCACCGCCAGGATGTCCCGGCTGTACTTGGCGGCGTGCGTGGGCGGCAGGTCGGGCAGGTGCTCGGTGTGGTCGAACCCGCGCACCTCGCCGGCGACGCGGGCCGGGGTGTCCCCGGGATCGCACCGGGTGAGGAAGTCCAGCCGGGACCGGCCGTCCCGCAGGTTCCGCCAGAACTCGCCGACTCCCGACGCGCCGGGCAGGATGGCGCCGATGCCGGTGACGCAGACCGGTTCGCTTCCGGTTCGGGATCCCATCGAAGCCCCCTAGCCCCGGGTGGCGGCCAGGGCCGCGCCGACGAAGTCGACGATGTCGCCGACGGTGAAGAACTCCGCCGCCCGCTCGTCGGGCACGCTGACGCCCAACCGCATCTCGGCGGCGACGGCCACTTCGACCATGGCCAGCGAGTCGATGGACAGGTCCTCCTCGATCCGCTTCTCCGGCGCGATCTGGTCGGCGGGCACCTTGGCCACGTCCCGGAGAATCTCGACGATCTTGTCGTACACGTTGACCTGCTCGGTGTGCATGGTCTTGTCTCCTATTCGGCGATTCGGTGCGGTCAGCTGACAAGGGCGCTCAGAGGATCACCACCTGTCCCGAATAGGCGAGGCCGGCGCCGAACCCGAACAGCAGCACGGGGCTGCCGGCCGGGATCTCGCCTCGCTCGCTCATCCGGGACAGCGCGATCGGCACGGTCGCCGCGATCGTGTTGCCGGTGTCCACGACATCGGTGGCCACGACCGTCGAACTCAGTTCCAGGCCACGGGCCAGCGCGTCGATGATGCGCAGATTGGCCTGGTGCGGCACAAAAGCGGCGAGGTCGGCGGGCTCGATGCCGTTGGCCGCGCAGACCTCGGCGGCCAGCGGGGCCAGGTTGGACGCCCAGCGGAACACCGCCCGGCCGTCCTGGGTGAGCACCTTGGTCGTCTCGCTGATCACGATCACCTGCGAGCTCTCGCCGGCGCTGCCCCACACCATCGGCCCGATCATCGGCGTGTCGGACGCGCTGACCAGCGCCGCCCCGGCGCCGTCGCCGAACAGGATCACGGTGTCCCGGTCGTCGAGGTCCAGCCAGTCCGTCGACTTGTCCGCGCCGACCACCAGCACGTTGCGCGCGACCCCGCTGCGGATCAGGCCGTCGGCGACACCCAGCGAGGTGCTGAAGCCCGAGCAGGCCGTGTTGATGTCGAACGCGCCCGGCCGGCTGAGCCCGAGCCGGGCGGCGACCTGCGCGGCCGCGCTGGGAATCGTCGTCGCGGCGGTGGACGTCGCGACGATCACGGTGTCCACGACGCCGGGATCGGTGCCCGCGTTGGCCAATGCCTTGTGCGCCGCGGCGGCCGCCATGTCCACAACGGACTCGTCGGGCGCGGCGATGTGCCGCTGGGTGATCCCGGTCCTGCTGGCGATCCAGTCGGGATCGACCCCGATCCGGTCGGCGATCTCGGCGTTGTCCCGCACGCGGGCCGGCAGGTAGTGGCCGAGCGCGGCGATCCGCGAGCCGGCCGGCAACTCGCCGTCGTGTCGGAGCGTGAACGATGACATGGCTTCCTCCTTCAGCTGCCCACGATTCCGCTAACGGCGCCGGCGGCCAATGCTGTGTTCCACACGGCGGACCGTCACAGGACGGCGAGCAGGCCGCCGCCGAACCAGCCCGCGCCGGCCGTGCTGGCCAGCACCAGCGAGCCGGGGCTCAGCCGGCCGGCGTCCTTGCGCACCGACAGCGCGGTCGGGATCATCGCGCTGACGGTGTTGCCGGTGGACCGGAACGTGCTGGCCACCTTGTCCGGGTCCACGCCGAGCCGCTCGACCAGATCGGTGATCACCTTGTTCGAGCCGGGGTGCGGCACGAAAAGGTCGATGTCGTCCAGGGAGAACCCGTTGCGCCCCAACAACTCCTCGACAACCTTCACCTGCGTCTGCACGGCGAGGGCGAACAGCCGGCGGTGGTCGTAGCGCATGTATCCGCTGTCCGGGTCGACCGTCAGCACCTCGGCTTCCTCGCCGTCCGAGTGCATCACCGAGTCGATCAGCCCGGCGCCCGCCTCGACGCCACGCCGCAGCACCACCGCCCCGGCCGCGTCACCGGCGACCAGCGTGTCCGGCGTGACCGGTCGGGCGAGGCGGGAAAATTGTTCGGTGGCAACGACAACGGCCGTCCGCAGCTGTTGGCTGGCCAGCATCGACGCCGCGGTCTGCACGCCGAGCACGAACCCGGCGCAGCCGCCGCACACGTCGAAGCCCAGCGCCGCGGTCGCGCCGACGCGGTGCGCGAGCCGTGGCCCCAGTTCCGGAGCGTACTGGCGCTGCGAGGAATTGGACACCACGACCAGGTCCACTTCGGACGGATCGACCCCGGCGTCGGTGACGGCCCGCTCGGCCGCGCGCACGCCCAGGTCTATCGCGGACTCCGCGGGATCGGAGTGGTGCACGGTGTCGATGCCGAGGCGGCGCAACGTCGCCGCCTCGATCTCCCGGGCGGCCACCACCGGGAACTCCCCGATCGGCCTCGGCGGGCCGGGGAAGTCGTGGCCGAAGCCGACCATGCCGATGCGTTCGCCTTGCCAGTTGGTCACGGCACTCCTCGATTCACAGCGGCATGTTGCCGTGGCGGTAACGGAATTCACGGGCCCCGTCGAGGGCCCGCAGCGTGCGGGCGACGACCGCCCTGGTGTCCTCCGGCGCGATGACGGCGTCCACCGACATGCCGCCGGCGGCGGTTTCCGGCGCCATCACCTCGGCCTCGTAGCCGGCGGCCAGGCCGTCCCGCAGTCCCGGGTCGGCGGCCAGATCGCGGCGGTGCAGGATCTCCACCGCCTGCTGCGAACCCATCACCGCGACCTGCGCGGTGGGCCAGGCGAAGACCGCGTCGGCCCCGAGTCCCTTGGAGTTCATCACGATGTAGGCCCCGCCGAACGCCTTGCGCAGGATGACCGTGACCCGCGGCACCGTCGCCTCGGAATAGGCGTACAGCAACTTGGCGCCCCGCCGGACGACACCGCCGTGCTCCTGCCCGGTGCCGGGCAGAAATCCCGGCGTGTCAACGAGTGTCACCAGCGGCAGGCCGAACGCGTCGCACAGCCGCACGAAGCGGGCCGCCTTCTCCGCCGCGTTGGAGTCGATCACGCCGCAGCGCGACATGGGCTGGTTGGCCACCACGCCGACGGCCGTGCCTTCCACCCGGGCGAAGCCGATCACCATGTTGCGGGCGAATCCCGCTTGCAGCTCAAGGAACCGGCCGCCGTCGACGATGCCGGCGAGCACGGTGCGGACGTCGTAGGGGATGCGCTGGTTGACCGGCACCGAAGCGATCGGCAACGGATCCTGCGCCGGCGCGTCCGGCGGCCGTCGGTCGCATGAACTCGGCAGATAGGACAGCACGTCACGGCACAACTCGGCCGCGTGCCCATCGTCTCGGGCCAGCAGGTGCACCAACCCGGTGCGGCTCGCGTGCATCTCCGCGCCGCCGAGCTCCGCCGCCGACACGTCCTCGAACACCGCCGCCTTGACCACCCGTGGCCCGGTGAGGAACAGCTGCGACCCCATCACCGCGATCACGATGTCAGTGAGCCCCGGCGAATACGCCGCGCCGCCGGCGCAACTCCCGAGTATCACGCTTATCTGCGGCACCCGGCCGGACAACAACGCGTTGGCGCGGAAGATGTCGCCGTACCCGTCGAGCGCGGCCACCCCTTCCTGGATGCGCGCCCCGCCGGAGTCCAGCAGGCCGACGATCGGGCAGCCGGAGCGTTCGGCCAGCCCCATCACGTGGGCGATCTTCTTGGCGTGCATCACTCCCAGCGAACCGCCCACCACACCGGGATCCTGTGCGTACACGGCGACCGGACGGCCGCCGATCTCGCCGACGCCGGCCACCACACCATCGCCGGGCGCCGGCGGCCGCGGCGGGCCGTAGGCGGCGGCCGTGGTGCTGACCCGCGCGCCCAATTCCAGGAAGGTGCTCGGGTCCACCACATCGTCGACGCGTCGGCGAGCCCTGCTCGCAACGGCCGCGTCGAGCACTGGGTTGGTCATGCCGACGTTGTATTGAGCGTGGCCCCAGGCAGTCCAGAATTCGTCCCGGGGGACGGAACACCGCATCCGCCGGGCCTCGTTCCGCCACCGGCGCGGCTACTTGTGTGCGCAATCAGATCAGCATCAGGTGACCGGAAATCGCACGATCAGGGTATTGCCGCCCCGGGCGCGGCTCAGCCGCCGAAGTTGAAACGCACCGCATGGCAGCGGTGTGTCACCAGCGTGTTCGATGGACCGCCCCCTACGCCGATCGGCTGACTTGGCACCCCCTCGTTGGTGTGTTCGGCGTTGACGGACGCCGCCGCCGGGCCACCTCATCAGCACCAACCACCCCACGCGCCCCGCCGAGCGTCACATGCGCGTCGTTCTTGCCTCCCTGCGCCACATGCGGTGGCCGCGAGCCCCCCCAACGTCTCGTCGAACAGGCCATAGCGGTACTGCTCGGTGGGTTCCACGCCGCGCGGGTGGGCCCCGACATGCGGGGCCGTCTGGATGGTCCAGCCACGCTGCGCGCCGTTCAGCCTGGAGGAACTCGACGCGGCGAGGGAGGCGAACCGCGACCTGATCACGCGACTAAACCGGTCATGAGACGTCGCTCTTGTGGATGTGAGCGGATCTGTCCGTCGAACGCGCGTGCCGTCACTGTGGTGGCTTCCGGTGTCACGTCTCCGGAAGCCACCCGCAGTTCACCCCGGTGGCCGGGGGTGGCCGGTGGTGAGGTCGCCGACGGTGGGTTCGCGGTCGATGACCGCACGCGCCACCACGGAGAGCTGTCGGTTATGGCTGCGGGCAAAGGTGCGCATCAGGGTGAACGCCTCCGCGAGGCTGACCTTCCGGCGTTCGGCCAGCACCCCCTTGGCCTGCTCAATGACGATACGGGAGTTGAGCGCGGCCTGGAGCTGCTCGACGATCTGCTCGCTGCGCTGGAGGGCACGCATGTTCAGGATGGCGATGGTGGCCACATCAGCGAACGACTGCGCGACCTCCGCCGCGGGGGTTGGGAGGTCGCCGGGAGCGGCCCGGAACAGGTTCATCGCCCCGACGCACCGCTCCCGCAGCCGCATCGGTAGCGCGTGTACCGCGGTGAACCCGCGCTCGCGGGCGGCGGTGGCGAACCGAGGCCAACGGCGCGGCTCTACGGCCATATCGGTGCACGCCACAAGCTGGCCGCTGTGATAGCAGTCCAGACACGGGCCCTGCTCGGCTTGCAGCTGGAACAACTCCAACAGCCGTACCTGCTCGGTCGAAGCCGCCACCAGGCTCAGCGTGCCTCGGGCGTCGACCAACAGGATCCCGGCCGCGTCGACCTCCAGGAGGTCCACGCAGCGCTCGGTCAGGGTGTGCAGTAAATCGATAATGTCGAAATCCGCCACCAGCGTGTCGGCCAGCTCCACGAACGTTCGGGTAATCAGTCGGTCCAACATCGTCAAGTCACCTCGTAAGCTTCCTTACTGTCATTCGCGGGCTTCCGTCCCGCTGTCGTTGGTGGTGTCCGGGGTGAACCGCAGCCTGCACTCGACTACGGCATGGGCTACCACCGACAAGCGTGCATTGGTGAGGAAGGCGTGTACGCGCAGCCGCAGGAATGCCGTGGCGAGGTCGGTGTCCAGTTGCACCGAGACCATGCCGGTGGCTTGGTGGACCTCGACCCACCGTCCCCCGAACTCGCAGGCGAACAACTCGCACTCCGCGCTGGTGGGGATCTCGTGGACCCGGTCGAGTATCAGCCCCATCGCGATGTCGGCGAACAGCAGCGCGTCGGCACGTTCGGTGCTCGACAGCCCACCCGAGGTGACGCGGTAGACCTCCAGTGCACCCACCGTGATCGCCCCTACCAGCAGCGGGAACGCGAACACCGCGCACACACCGGCCGCCAGCGCCGCGGGCGTGAATGCCGGCCAGTCACGCTGGGCCTGACCACTGGCCAGATCAGGCGCCTCCACCGCGCGAGCCTCCACCAACGCTCGGGTGGCTGGGCCTTCTCCCAGCGTGACTTGCCACTCGGCGACCCGTTCACTGACCGGATCGGTGGCGTACACCGGTTCCCCCAGCGCGAGATCCCCGACCACGTACAAGCCCACACCGCTGGCGCGTACCGCCCTCGCGCAGGCATCACACACGTGACGGACCGCGACCGGTGCCGCGTCGGCGCGAGCGAGATCGTTGATCGCCGACATGGCCGCCTCCGCCCGGTTGATGTCCACGTCCGCCACCCTGCCGTCTGCTATCGGCGCAGCTCGTCACCTTTGACGGTAGCGACCCGGCCTGGCACCGAGCCTGCTGTCCGAGAAGGGGCTGCCGACCGAAACAAGACGATGGCGTTGTCGCGCCGCACTCGTGTCCAATGCCCCGGCCAGCTGGCGGTAGGACCAGCGGCCACGCACGTCCTAAAGTCGCGGCGCACATCGCTCTCGGGCGCGTGCCGCGCCAGGCCCCCGCGCGTGTTCCGGAGGCATCCCCATTCTCGACCACCACTGGGATGCCTTCGCCCGCCGCGGCCCGCACACGACCGGCACCCGGCGGCCACCACTCGGGCGAAAGGGTCCCCGATGAGCGTTTCCCAGACAGGCCCGCCATCCACCCCGATTACCCCATGGGCGGTGCTAGCCCAGGCGTGCGGGCACGTTGGGTTGGCCCCAGCAGGGGCCACGCTGATCCGGTTGGTCAACAACGCGGTGTGAGGTTCACCCCGAACGGTGGACAGGGGCTTACAAGGTTCACGCAGCCGCTGGCAGCGACTTCTCA